>Ga0137426_1000012_pt1 | contig 72647 bp, 101 predicted proteins | sample EasRivERMZT660_2_FD_102308 | JGI IMG/M metagenome (GOLD analysis project Ga0137426, IMG submission 102308) | Soil microbial communities from meander-bound floodplain in the East River, Colorado, USA - East River MetaG ERMZT660_2 | ecosystem: Environmental > Terrestrial > Soil > Floodplain ...
CATTTGGATTACGATGACTTCGGACACTTCGTCAACCGCGAGCACGATGGCCAACAGCGACACTCCCGCCTTGAGCTACGTGGGTTTTCGCTACTCGACTTCCGTTCCGGACGCCGGGTGGACCGCTATTTCTGACAACGGAAGCGGCACGCCCGAGACGACCCCAACGGGGGTTTCGCTCGACACAACGGCGTCCCAGATTTTCCGAATCGAGTGGGACTTGGGCGCAACGAGCGTTCGGTTCTACATTGACGGCGTCTTGGTTGCCGAACACAGCACCAAGATTCCAGCGTCAGGGACTCTCCTCGGCGTGGCTCACATTCTCCGCGAATTGGCGGGAGTGGTCAAAGCCTTCCGAATCACCATCGCCAAAACTCGGGCCTCCATCATCGCATAACTATGCCACACTACCCAATCGACCTCGGAAAAAGCTACGGCAAGCCAGAAATGGCCACTATGCCCGCTCCTACCTCACCATCCGAAGACAAGCACTACCCGTGCCTCTACTTGGACTGGGACGAGAAGTATGAGCTGCCCGACTCCGGCACCATGACGATTCGCTTCCGCAAGAAAAGCGAGACGAACCGCGAAGACGACCGAGGCACGCACCAATCTGTTGAACTCGAAATCCGCGAAATCGTGGACGTCGAGGCCGATAAGAAATCGCGCAAGGAGAAATCCGGCAGCGAAGCTCTCGACGAATACAAAAAGGAAGTTGAATAATGTTCCTCGTGCGCGAAATTTGGTCGGAGGCCAAGCGGATTTTCCGTCACTGCGATGAAACGCAGCTCTACGAGAAAATCAGCGACTCCGTTGAACTGCTCGCCAGCAAGGGCGAGATTGACGCGCTCACCGGCTACGTGGACATCTGCGTGGACTGTGCGCAGTGCATCACGCTCCCGCGCGAGGTGGAGACGGTCCTCGCCTTGAACCTCGACGGGCACCCGACTCTCGGGCTGAACCCGCTGCACACTTTCCACCTGAACGGACCCGGAGATTTTCAGACGGTGTGGCGCTCTTGGACGGACGTCGGGAATTTTCCGACCTACCGTGACCTGCCGTGCCCCGGCAAGCTCGTGGCCTTCCTAGACAGCGAAGAGGACACCGGCAAAGAACTGCGCGTGTTCGGACACGACGACCAGAACCGACCGCTGCGCACGCAAGTTGGCGGCGTGTGGTCCGACGGCTATCTCGTCCCCACGGTTTTCGGTTTCGCACTGCCGGACGTAAACGCTCCGACCATCAGCCGCATCAGCGCCATCGTCAAGGCGAACACGGTTGGCAACGTGAGGCTCTCCAGCTTCGACAACTCGAGCACGGTGAACAGCTCGACCGGCACGCTGCTCGGAATCTTCGAGCCTAATGAGACGAAGCCGATGTATCGGCGAATCAAACTTTGGCGCGGGGCCGACTGGGTCCGCATCATGTATCGCAAGCGGAGCTACCGGCTTTTCAGCCAGTATGACCGAATCAATCTGCACAGCCGCCTCTCGCTCGTTCTGGCGATGCGCGCCATCCGTTTCTACGACGACACGGACATCGCGAACGCCACGACCTACGAGGCGCACGCCGTTCGCATCCTGACGGAGAAAGAGGGCAGCCTCGAGGGGCCAGCGCTCACGCCGATTCAGGTCAACGACCGGAATAGCATCAAGAACAACGGCTACGACGAAGTTGAATAATGGCAACCGCGACTTTCCTTGAAGACGGCGACATCAGCTTCGAGGTGGGGATGGATTCCAACTCCCACCCGATTAAGCTGCCCGCTGGAAAATACGCGCGAGGCGAGAACATCGTCAACCGCGGGGGAATCGTGCAGTGCCGTCCCGGCTATCGCTGCCTCACCGCACTCGCAGACGGGCGTCTCCAAGGCTTTGCAATTTTCAAACCGAAGGTCGGGGCTGAACAACTGGTATTCATGGTCGACGGCATCTTGTATGTCGCCGACTTTCCTTTTGACACCGCCCGGCCTCTCGGTGAAGTTACCTTCTCGTCCTCTGCCAAACAAGCCTACTTCGCCTTGGTGGAGCAGTCCGTCGAGTCACACTCCGACGGCTCCCTCGAAATCGTCACACCAAAAAACTTTCTGGTGATTCAAGACGGCGGCTTCACGGTGCCCGCTGTCTACGACGGAACTCGCGTCACGCAGACTCGCGGGGCCGGAGCGATTCCGATGGGCGGCGCGATGCGCTGGGTTGGAGACCGACTCTGGGTGGCGCGGGGCGGAGAGCTTTTCGCCTCGGACATCAACAACCCGCTTTCCTTCATCGAGGACGTTTACCTCGCCACGGTGCGCGCCTTCACGTTGCCGGGAGAAATCACCGCGCTCGCGCGCAACCCGACCACCGACACGGGCGACCTGATTGTGTTCACGGAGACCAGCACCTCTCTCATTCAGGCGGGCATCCGCGACAGGACTCAGTGGCCAGTCACCCCTAACATGCAGCGGGAAGTTTTCCCCAAGCTCGGTTGCAAAAGCCAGCGGTCGGTGCTCGACCAGTCTGGTATGCTATGGTGGTATTCGGCGAGCGGGCTCGTGTCCCTCGACAGCGCCGTCAACACGAAGATTTCCAGCAAGCTCCCATATCGCGACAGCGAGATGATTGAGAGCAAGAGCCGACTGTCCGAAGACCTCTCGGGCGTCGCGTGCGGCACGTTCGAGAATTACATCCTGTGCAGCGTGCCCTACGGTGACATTTTCAATCGGCACACTTGGGTCATGGACAATTCCGTCCGCCAGAACTATCTGGAGGACTCACCTCCGACGTGGAACAGCTTTTGGACAGGCACGCGCCCGGTCGAGTGGATTACCGCGGAAATTCACGGCAAGACCCGGGTGCTTTTCATCTCTCCAGACTACGACGGAGTCAACCGCCTGTGGGAGGCCTTCTGGCCCGACCGCCGGGACGAGGGCTGCCCGATTTCGTGGTGGGTGGAGTCACGCGGATACTTCGGCCCCGCGGGCGCCGTGCTCACGCGGAAAAACTTTCGCTACGCCGACGTTCACCTGTCCGAGATGGTTGGGGACGTCGACATCGGGATTTTCTGGGCGGGTTCGCGCCGGGGAAAATACAAGCGCGTCTACACCAAGCGACTGAAGGCGACGGAGGGCTGTTTCCGGCCCGACATGGTCATCGACGCGAACACGAAGATTTTCTCGTTCAAGAAACAGTCGCGAGTTGTGCGAACCGAGGACGCGCTGGACACGAGTTCAAATCAGACGGAAAGTTCGTGCGGCATTGAGTCACCGTGGGAAGAGTTCCACGACGAGGCCTTCCAAATCATCGTCGCCGGAAGCGGCCCGTGCGCCGTGGACGCCATCAAAATTGTCTACGAGCCGCCCGTCTCCCGAAACGACTTGCTCAGACAAGACTCCTGCGAGAGCGAAACCGAAAGCAACGTGGTCCGGTTCGACGGAGCAGCCGCCGAAGCCGACACGACCGCTGTCGCACAGGAAGCACTGTCGCATGACGTCCTCGAGTTCACCTCGCTGCGCTCCGTCTCCGTCACGAACCAAGGTTTCACGGAGGTAGCCGCGGGCGAGGGCCGCAGCATCATTTCGCAAGACGATGCGGACAAGGTGGCCTTGCGGGTTGCGGAGCGCCGGGCGTCCCACCGAATCGAGGACGACCTGCCTCTCATCGTGAGCCTCGGAGCTGCCGCCAATGAATAATCTCAACTCGCTTCGCCCCGTCACGCGCCGCGCCATCCCGCTCTTCTACAAGAGCCCGGGAATCTGCGAGCTGCCCATCCCGGTAAGCGGGTCCGCCGTCGCGACGGAGACGAACATCGACATTGAGCCGGTGGAACGCCGGGAGGGCCCCGATAGCCTCGAGGCAATCTTGGTCGGCACGGATGTTGCCCTGAACTGGCCCTTGGTCAGCTACGTTTTCTCCTACGTGGTCTACCGCGCCACCAACCCAGAAGGACCTTTCACCCTTCTGACCAGCAATTTAAGCGAGAATTCCTACGTTGACGTGGGGCTGATTCCCGGAACTTCTTACTGGTATAAAGTAACCGGGCTGGAGCCCAACTTCGGGGAGACATTCCCGACGCCTCTAGCTCAGGTTGATGTGACATAAACGAAATATGAGTCTCTTCGCCACCAATCTAGTCATTGTCTCCGCGCAACTCCCGCCGGACTTCTCCGGCAACATTCAAGAGTTCTTCGAGGCGATGGTGGAGCGCATGGCAATCATGTCGCCGCAGGGCACGAGCTTTTTCGTCGTCGGCGACGTGGAGCCCACCTCGAACGTAGGCCCGTGGTTGAAAAACGGGACGCAGTGGTGGGTCTTCGACATTGACCAAGGCGTATACGTCCCGCTCGACATCAGCGCGTCTCTGAATCTTTTCGTCATCGGTCCCGATGACCCGGGCACCCCTGAAACGGGCGACCCCACGCTCTGGCTACGCACTTTCGAGTCGCGCGGCATCGGCTGGTATGGCTGGGACGGAACCCAGTGGCGCGCTCTGTCGAACCCGCCTCCAAGCGGCTCGACCGCTCAGCGACCGACCAACCCGGTTGACCTCGAGCCCTTTTTCGACACGGACATTCACGCGATGATTCACTGGGAGCGCGGAGCATGGCGAACGGTCTCCGGCACCCCCGGCGACATCAAGTTCGTGGCGCAGGCGATTCTTGAAGACGCGCTGGCTGCGAATCCCGGCTGGCAATACGTCGGACTGGACGACCAGAGCCTGCGCGGAAAAGGACTCGCCATCGCGACGCAGGACACCGGAGTCGGCGGCACCAGCAATTTTTCCACGGACTCAGGCATCACGCCTCGGGACGCGGGCGACCAAGACGGTGCGGAAACCGTGGTCCTCACGTCCACGCAAATCGAGCAGCACACGCATTTAACGGGGCACCTCACCTCACTGGCTACAAACGGCAGGGTCCAGTTGCACCGCGGGAAAACTGCCGACACCATCGACATTCCCGCTGTAGTCCCCCCGAACTACACGGAACTCAGCAACCTCACCTCCACGGTGAACGAGGGCACGTCGGGAGACGGGTCCGCCGGAACACAGCTCATCACCAGCCGCCAGCTTTCGCTGACTGAGTGGGACGACTACACCGGGGCTGCCGAGGCTCACCCCAACGTGGCACCGACGGTCTGGCTGTGGGCACTCGTAAAGACATGAGTCAAATTTCCGTTCAAGCCATCGAGAATTTTCTTCCGAACCCGGAGGCATTCCGCGCCGACGCACTGACGCGCCGCTTCTACACCATCCGCGGCCCTGACGGCGAGCGGTATCCCAACGTCCACGTTCTCCCCAGCGACGAGTTCGAGCCGTCTCTGTCTGCCCACCTCGGACGAAAAGTCACCGTGGACCACTGCCTTCTCCGGCTCAATCCGCAGGGAGACAACCATCGCATCCACGCGGACATCGCGCACTCGCCCTACGCATTCGTGCTTTATCTAAACCCGCCAGAACAGTGTCACGGCGGCACAGCTTTTTGGCGCTACAAGAAGACGGGGTGGTGCTCCTTCCCGGAAATCACGAACGTGCAGAAGGCGACGCGCATCGCCGAAGAGATTCTCGTTCACCACGAGGACGTATCGAAGTGGGAGCAGGTGCATCTGGAAGAGATGAAGTTCAACAAAATCATCCTTTACCCGACAAAACAATTTCACAGCCGCTGGCCCCTTGAGGGCTGGGGCGACGGGGCCGCGGGCGCGCGTCTCGTGGCGGTAGGCTTTTTCGGAGTGGAATAATGAAGCTCATCGAACTCAACGCCGCGAATCTGAACATCACGTTCCCGATTGGACACGCCTTCTCGAAAGAAGCGGAGCGCGGGGCTTTTCGCGACGACGTGTTCTCTCAATTGTGGTCGAACCTGCTCGAGAGCGGGCTCGGAAAAATCTACGCACTGGTGGAGCACGAGAGCGAGCATCACGACTTTCGCGCCGTCGGTTTACTGGGAGCCACCTTCATTCCCGACCCGTTCTCGGGAAGAATGACGGCGGCGGAACACTTCTGGTTCGTCGTTCCGGAACACCGCAAGAGCGGCGTCGGGCTGCAACTGTTGGACGTGTTCGAGGCTGACGCAAAAGAAAAAGGCTGCGAAGAAATCGTGATGCAGCACTTTCTCCACATGGGCCAAGGGCTCGCAAAACTTTACGAAGCTCGGGGCTATAAGGCACTCGAGCAAACATTCAAGAAAAAGATTTAATGCCGACCAAAGCTGAATACGCGGCGAACCCGGAGAAGTTCAAATCTGCCCGGAGGGCGCTTTATGCCCGAGACCCAGAGAAGGAGCGTGTGGCTCGTCGTGAGTCTTACGCAGAAAACTCGGGACGCGAGAAGGCGGCGCAATACCGCTCCACGCCGGAAGGGCGCTCTGCGAGCAACCTCGCCTGCAAGAAGTCTCGTGAGAAACTCCGAGCCAAATTAGACCTGCTCAAGACAGAGCGGGGGTGCTATGATTGTGGAATTATGGGGCTGCCAGCGGCCTGCTATGACTGGGACCATCTCCCGGGCAAGGAAAAGCTGTTTAACATCGGAGCGGACCAGAGGTCACGCAGTCTCGTCGCGAACATCGCGGAGATTGAGAAGTGCCAATGCGTCTGTTCCAACTGTCATCGGATTCGTTCGATGACGAGAAAGAAGGGAGAAGTTACGTAAGTGGCTGTCATCACGGCAATTGTGGTTGCGGGGGTTGCGGCAGCGAGTGCTGTCGGAGCCGCCGCTGCTAAAAAGAAGGCTGCCGACAAGGCCGCGCACGCTCAGACCACCGCTCTCAAGGGCCAGAAGAAAATTCTCGCCAACGAACTCGGCTACGACAAGGTCCAGCAGGCCAGCGTCACCGCGGAACGCAATCGCGCGAAGGAGCGCATTCGGTTGCAGGAAGAGATTGACCCCGAGTTGGCGGAGATGCGGAAGCTCGGAAAGCAGCAGCTACTCGCCGAGGCGCAGAAGCCCAACGCGAGTCGCGAGTCCGTTCAGGTGGCGAAGCAGCTTTTCACGGAGAACATCAAGCCCGACGAAAATCTCGAGGCCCTCAAAGACCAAATCATCAAGAAGGCGCAGGCCAAGCTCGCCCAAGGAGCGACGCTGCCGCCCGAGTTTCAGGCGGAGCTGGTTCGCGCGGGCGTAAGCCAAGGCGCACAGGCCGGGCTCAAGCCGACCCCCAAAACCGTTGGCGGGCGACTCTACCAAGCGCTCGGCAGCGCAGGCGTGGCCCTCGAAGCGCAGCGGACGCAGGAAGCGCAGCAACTTGCGAACACGGCGTCGGGACTGCAAGAATCACGCGCGAAAATCCTTTCCAGTATTTTCCCGACTATTTCCACAAGCGAAGCCACGCAGCGGCAGATGGCTGCTGGCAACTTCGCCGTCGGTGACCAGTCCCTTCCACAAGCGGGCCTCACGGGCGCGGAAGCCGCAAACCTGCAAATCAACCGGGGCAACACGCTCCTCAAGATTCGCGGGCAGAAGGGCCAAGTGCAGGCGCAGAAGGCCATCGCAGGCGGAGAAGCAAACGCAGCCTACATCAAGGCGGCTGGACAGTTCGCAACCAGTGCCCTCGGGGCCTACGGCGGCGGCGGAGCGGGCGCTCTTCCCACTACCGGACAAACCGCCTAACCAATCATTTTTATGCCCGGCCTCGCCGACCTAGTCCCAGCACAAGTTCAAGCCAGCTCCGTCGGAGCTGTCACCAACCCGAACGTGGACGTGTCGTCCCTCGGGACGCTGCCCGAATTCAAAGACTTCATGGACGCCTACAAGCAGGGCGTCATCACCGCCGAAGACATCAAGAGGCGACAGGTCGTCGGGGATACCGGCTACCAAGCCGAGCGGGCGAAGAACGTGGCAGACACGGCAGTCGCCGAGCAGATTCAACTCGACGCCTCAGAGGTGCGGCCCCTCCAGCGCACGCTGGCAAAAGCACAGGCCGAGGGCGGAATCGAACAGCAGACGGTGCTGAACCAAATCAACAGCACGGACCCCGCCGTAGCCATCCCGGCGCAGCAATCTTTCTTCAAGCGGATGCGACAGAAAGAAGCCATCTCAGTTTTCGGGACGGCGGAGCCGAAACTCGAAGTCAATCAGGAAGTCAAGCCCGCGTCTTTCGAGGACTGGGCTGCTCAGCAGGTCAACAGCTATCGGCCCGGCGACAACTCACCCGAGGCGAGCGCAGACCGCGCCCGTTACTCCGAGAGCCTCGCGCGCACCGGCAAAGAGACGCCAGAGTATAAGCTTTACGTGAAGGAGACCAAGGCGCGCACCCGCCCTCTTCAGCCCGGCACGCCGGAGTATGACGACGAATTGCGCCGCGTGCTGCACGAAAAACTCACGCACGAGAAGTTGCAGGAAATCCAACTCGAGACGCTGAAGGAATTCGGCAAGGCGCAAGCGAAAGCCGTGGGCGAGGCCCCGGTGAAACAGGCGGAGGCGCAGACCGTCGCCGCAAAAGATTTGCGGACCTCTTTCAACGGGGTCAAGGAAATCGACGACTTTGCGAAGGTGAACAACGCCTATCAGCAAATCGTCACGATGACGGACCCGAACAGCAAGCCCGACCCAATCAAGGACCAAGGCATCGTTTTCGCGTGGATGAAAATCCTCGACCCGACGTCTGCGGTTCGCGAGACGGAATATGCGAACGTCAAAAACGCCAAGGGTGTCCCGGACCAAATCCGGAACATGTGGAATCAGGTTGTGGACGGGCAAATTCTCACGCCCACACAGCGCCAGCAGTTGAGGGGCGCGTCCGAGTCCGTTCTAAAGGCACACACGCCCACGGAACGCATCAAGCAATATATCGAACTGGAAGAGCGCGCCGGTCTCTCACCCGGCACCGTGGTCCCCGTCGGATACCGGGAGCTGGTCTCCGGTGCGGCGCCTGCTCCTGCCGCTTCCGCTGCGGCTGTCTCCGTTTCCGTGTCTCGCCCGACAGTCGAACAGAAGGCTGCCGCTCCGACGTATCCGAGCCTCGCCGCCGTTCCAGCCAACGTGCAGTTTTTCAAGGGAACTGACGGACAACTCCGTGTCAATCCAAACTTCAAACCATAATGGCAATTCCTACACTGCCGACGGTTCCCAACGACCCGTATGCGGGCGCCCCTCTTGCTGAGAGCGCTCTCGCACAGCAAGCCATCACGCCCGGCGCTCCGCTCCTTCCTCAGTATCAGGACGTCTACCTGAACAGGAACCAGCCTGCTCCTGAACCCGCGGTTGTGGAACCCGTCGAAGGCGAAGACCCTTACGCGGGCGCGACTGTAGTCGAGCCGGAGGCCGACCCTTACGCGGGCGCAGCTCCCGTCACCGCCGTCTACGGCTACGACATGGAGAAGCTGAGCGCGACGCCTGTCGAGGTGCTGAAGAAAGACAAGACGGAATTCAATCCGGTAGATTTCTACGCGAAGAACACGGACGCACTTCTAAGAGACCCCGAGGCGTTGAAGAAAGTGGAAGCCGTTTTCGAAGAGCGCGACAAAGAACGCATGACGCCCTTCGGGCTCGTCAAGGCTGCCGTTACCGCTCCTCTCAACGCAGTCCTACACCCAATCGAGACCGCTAAGAAAACTGTCGGGGTCGCGAAGGCCGGAGCCGAGTTTGTCGGAACGCTTCTCTCGGGCGCGAAGCAAGTCGTGGCCACCGGGGCGGAAGTCGCCGGGAATTTAGCCGAAGGCGATTTGCCGGGAGCGGCCAAAGGAATTTCTGAAGCCATCGCGGCGGCGGACCTCGCGCAACAGCGCTGGGTGACCATCGTCACGGACAAAGTCGGTCCATCTTTTGGCGTCATCCCGCGCGGGAAAACTGCACGCGAACGTCTGGCCTTCGACGCGGACTTCAAGCGCGCGGAACTCAAGGCCGCGGAAGGCAACGGTCAGCTCGCGAGCGACCTCGGCGCATCTCAAGACGAGCTGCGGTCTCTGGGAGTGAATCTCGACCCGGGCGCAATCGAAAGGTTGTCCGTCATCGAGGACCCGCTTTTCTTGGTGCCCGTTGGTTCTGCAATCGGCGTCACTGGCCGGGCCGGAAAATTTTTACTGGGCAAGGCCACCTCTCCCGCCACAGCGGAAGCCTTTGCCAAGGGCATCAACAGCGCGATGGAGCGAGCCGCCGCTTGGCCGATTGCGAAGACCGGCGCAGCAGTTGAAAAAGCCGGAGCGCTTGCGGAGAAAGCCCCCAAACTCTTGAAGGGCGGAGTAGCACAGGGCGCAACCGGCGGCATGATTGCGTCCGCGATGCACGGGAACTTCATCCCTCTCGCCACCGCACTCGCCGCCCCGACCGCTTTGAAGTATGGCGGAAAAGCCGTCGCTGCCGTTGGCCGCGGAGTGCAGGCCGCCGCACCGGCTGTTGGTCGCGTCGCTGCGGAAACCGCAAAGGGCGCCGGAGAAGGCGCAGTTTTGTCCATGCCGCTTTTCCTCGGCTCGAACGAAGAGGAACGCGAGGGCCTGCTCGGCATGATTGCTGGCTCGGGCTTTTTGCGAGGCAGTCTCGCTGCTACTGGCGTGGCCAAGGGACTCGCTGAACGCGGAGAGCGACTCGCGGGACGCTCGGTCCAGAACAAGCTGGCCGCAAAGATTTTCGAAGCCGTCGACCAAGGCCCCGTCAAGGACTCCAAGGCATACGGCACCGACACCGCGCTGGATGCGGCGCACCAGCAGCACTCTGCCACGCTGTCTCGCGGGGAACAGTCCCTGCTGAGCACGGCGCGCGAGTTCTTCCGCGATGCTGGCGTTGAGATTTACGGTCTGGACAAGAACACGTTCGTGGCCAACGTCCCGAACGTCGCCGGGGCATCCGCGGCAGAGGGCTTTTTCCTGTCCCGGGGCGAGAGGCTCAATCCGGACGGCACACGCAGCCCGGTTTTGCAAGTTCTGTTGAACAAGGACACCAACGGACTCGGACATGAACTCTACCACGCCTTCAAAAGTCTTGACCCACAAGGAGCTACAGCTCTCGAGGCCCACATCACCAAAACTTGGACCCCCGAGGAACAAGCTTGGCTCTCAGACTCTTACAACTCCGCAATCAACGGCGGAAAACCTAAGTCCCAGTGGACAGTGCATCTCAATGAAAAACAGATTCTCGAAGAGGCTGCCGCCGAAGTCTTTGGGCGTGTCGTCAACGCCACCGACCTCAGCGGCGTCCGTCCCAGCATCGTCAAGCGCGCCAGCACTTTTGCCTCCACCATCCTCGAAAAGATGGGCCATCCGCTTGCAGGGAAGGCCCTTCCGCAAGGACCCGGTGTCTCAGCCCTTGGCGTCCGACCGGGAACCGCTGAAGTAAAGGTTTCGCAGGATTTCCTGACCGACATCACCCGCCGGGTGAAGGAAGGCTCTCTGGGCGTCCCCACGCCCGGTGCTCCGCTCGAGGTTGGGGCGGGCCCTGCTGCCATTTCTAGGCGCCCGAGTGCGCCCCAGCCGTCAGCACCCCCGAAAGCGGCTGAGGCTCCGGCTACCCCTAAGCCCGCTACGCCCGCACCCCTTCCAGAGGCTGCCGCGGAGGTTCCTGTGCCAGCCGCCCCCGCGGCCCCTACGGCAGAGAACATCCGGGTCACCCCGAAGGAACAGGCCGACTTTGCCGCCGAGCGGTCCAAGGTCACCAACGCCGACCAAGCCCTAGCCGCCGCCGTCAAAAGCGGGGACCCGGCGCAGGTCACCCACGTCACGGCCATCAACGACTCGATGGCGAACGGTCACGCCGTCGAGGTCGTCCACAAGGGCGTCATCCGCGAAGGCGGACCGACCCCCGAGAAGCCTGTGGGACGCGGTGAACGACGCGCCGAGCAGGCCGAAGCCTACGTCGCCGAGGCAATGGGCGCGGTGCCCGACTCAGTGCGCGAACTGCACCAGAAGCTTTTCTTCGGCACGCGCTGGCTCAAGGCTGGCAAACAGCTCACGGCGCGGAGTCTGGACAAGGCCCTCGCGAACGTGAAGAACGCTGCGGACATGTCCGCTGGCAAAGTCACGCTGCCTTACGAGGTTGACGCGGCGGGAAAGCTGACGGAGGCGGGCTGGGCGGAAGTTGTGCAGGACTTGAAAGACTATTGGTCCAACCAAGACCGCGGCTTCCGCGGGGACGGCAAAGCGCTGACTCCCGAAACCCGCACGCGCGACGTCGGGCAGAGCATTCCTCCCGAGGACCCGCGCGGACCTGCGGCGCTGATTTCCACGGAGCGCACGGACTTTCTGAATCTGGTGCAGGGGCTCAACATTCCGGAGACGGTGCGGGGCCAGAAGAAGGGCGTGATTCCCGGCAACGTCAAGGGACAGCTATTGGCGGAAGCACAAGGCAAGAAGCCAGCGAAGCCCGCTGGTTTCACCGAAGCCGACGTGCAGGCGAAAACCTACAAGCCCATCGAGGGTGTAGGAGTGCGCAGCATCGCGGAAGTCAACCCTCTCCGAAACGATTTACGCGCCAAGGGAGCGCCCGTTGAAAAACTCATCGAAGTCACCGAGAACATCAACGTCAAGAATATCGAGTCCGTCACTCCGCGCCCCGACGTCACCGGGCGGGGCGGCTCCACGGACATCACGCGCGCGGGTTTCTCAGCGAGACTGGCGGAGAGGTTTCCGGTCAAGGAGCCCCAGAGCAGCTTTTCTCCCGCAGCAGACTTTGAGAAAAGTCTGGACCCGGTCAAGATGGCGGCAATCCGCACCAAGGGTGGACAGATTTTCACGGGCGCGTTTCACGGAGAGGCGTATCTGAACCTCGCGGACGCCGTTGGGCGCGGAGAGTTCAAGGAAAAGTTGCCGGAGGGATTCAAGAGTCTGACTGACCTGCTCGACTCTGTGATGGGTGGAGAGAAGTTTGATTTCATCGAGGACGGCTTCGTGACCGAGAGCGGAAAATACCTGAACCGCAAAGAGGCCTTCGAGCACGGCAAGAAAATTGGCCAGCTCAAGGCGGGATACGGTGAGGCGACGCGCAAGGGGCAGTTCGAGAAGGAAGGCGTTCTCGAGTCTGACGAGTTCAACCGAGGGAAAAGTTTTTCTCCCGCCACCGAGAAGGGGAAAGAGTTCGCCAAGCAGGGCTACGAGTTCACCTTCGATGTGGACGAGCTGGGCGGACGACTGGTGCATGTCAACAAAGACGGCCAGCGGGTCGGGTTGGTGGAGTCCGTCCCGGAAGGCGACAAAAAAGCTGAAGTGTCGATGGCCTTCGTGACCCCCGAAGAGCGGGGCAAGGGCTTGGCTGAGGCGATGTATCGCGAGCTGCTCACCAAGCTGAAGGCTGACGGAATTGAACTGGTCAGCGGGCTCGCGGTGTCACCAGAGCCAATCGCAATTCGAAAGAAAATCTTCGGCAGCTTTGAGAGCCTCGCCACCAAGAAATCCGGTGAGAGCGTGGGACCTGTGTCCGTGGAGGAAGCACTCGCCGGTCTGACCAAGCTCCGGAAGGGCTTGTTTCCCCCGTTCCCCGCCGTCGACGTGGTTAACAGAATCACGGAAGAGAGCAAGTTTTCCATCAGCCGGGAGAAAGAGAAAGAGGTCGCGCAGGGTCTATTTGATAGGGGGCTGTTGGCCCACGAGCCCGTAGGCCGACTGACCAAGTCGCCCGTGACGGGGGCATTGTGGATTTCACCCGACGGAGACCTTTTCCAAGCTGGGTCGATGGGTAACGGTCACGAGTCGTGGGCGATGGATTACATTGTCGGTGGGCTCACCGACAAACTAACGTCCCCGCTGGGGATTCTTCCGGGAGCCCGAAATGTCCTCGGAACCGCGCTGGCCAAACGAAAAGGATGGCTCCCGTCGTGGGTCGACCGCACCTCTTCGGCAGACTTGGGTATCTATATAGACGGGAAGCCGAACGCAAAACAGCGGGCGGCTCTTGAGGACTTCGCGTTTGACAGCAAGCTCGCGGTGCTGAACCGCTCGAACGACAAGGTCGCCATCTCCAGCACCGAGGAGTTTCTGGAGAGGCGGAACTACGGCAAGGGGAAATTCTCCATCAGCGCGAGCCCAGAGGTCAAATCCTCCCTCGACAAGGTCCTCGCCGGAGAACAAGCTGGCGAGACATTCACGTTGAACGGCAGACTTTTCAACCCGGGCGACCGCAAGCTGGACGTGGTCACGCTGGCCAGCGAAAACTTTCCTCCCGACAAAATCACGCCGGAGGCGATTCAAGCTTTCGTCGACAAGTATCCCAACCTCGCACGCAACCCCGACGTTGTCGCCGGAGTGTTCAAGCTGGACAATGGTCTCGTCTCGGCGGACCTGAACGTGGTGGTGGACCAAGCCAAGCGCAAGGAATCCCTCGCGTTTGCCAAGGAAAACAATCAGGAAGCCATCTTCGATTTAGTCAAGGGTGAGGTCATCAACACGGGCGGAACCGGAGAGTCGAGGCTCAAGAGCCCCAAAGACGTGGCGGTTGCCGCAGCACTCCTGTCAGGTGAATTCAGCGGTGGACCTCCCGTTCGCCGCAAGGAGCCAAAGACCGGCCCGGTAAAACAATTTCTCGGGTCCGCCAAAGAACTGTTTCAAGACCTGTCCGAAGACGTGACGGAATCTGCGAAAGATTTCTTCGAAGAGATTGCCGACTTCGGGCCGACAATCAAGGGGCGAGAAGCCGACCTCCAAAAGGAGCTTGCGGCAGCGATGGAGGCGAGGTATCCGAAACTGTCAGAGGTTCCGGAGCCGACGCTTACTCAGAAATCTGTCGAAGACGTGGACTGGAACGAGGTCCGACGGAAAATTCAGGACTTGCCGGAGGAAGAGTATCGGGCAATTTTCGGAGAACAGCCCCGGGTCACCGTGGAAGGCTTGGCGGAGTCGCTGATGCTGGACCCCGAGAAGGCTCCAAATTCTTATCCGGCGGAAGAGCGCTCGGTGCTTCGACAGGTTTTTCAGATGGGTCGAGAACAGCTACAGGACCGGGGAGAGTCTCCGACCTCATTCTCCGTTCGCCGTAAAGAACCGAAGCGCGACAAGCAAGGCCGACCGTTGACCGAAGAGGGCCTCGTGGATTACGAGAGGCTATACAAGGAGAAGGTCGCGGCGGAGAGGGCAGCGGAGGCGAAAGAGGCCAAGGCGAAGCCCTCCAAAAAATATCTCGTGCCCGCGGCTCAGAAACCGCCCAAGGACAAGCCCACGGGTTGGATTCTCCCGGACGGAGAATACGTCCCGATTAACACAGAGTTTCACCAAGACTGGCTCGGGGAGAACCGAGAGCGAATCAACAAAGACTTTGGGACCAACTTTGGCGAGTTCGTTTTTACCGAAGACCGTCAGCAGGCTCTCAACAAGGGCTTCGTTCGCGTCCGAGACCGGGGGGGAGACCTCATCGTCGAGCTGCACAAGGACTTTTTCAAGGGGAAGACCAAGAACGCCGTCAAAGAACTTCTGGCGGAGCACGCGGGAGAGCTGAACCGAGTTTCTGTTTCTCTCCTGAGCGACGAGGGGCAAGTTGTGGACTCCGTTTCCGCACGCCTTTTCGACTCTAAGAATCCAAGAGATGCCGCCCTTTCGATGTTGGACAAGCTGAACCCAACAGCAGGGGTTTCGAAGAAAGGCCCTTCTGCAATCCAACGCGCCCGAGCGATGGGCGGAGAGGAATCTTTCTCTCCCGCACTGGCTGGCTCCGAGCCCAGCCGGGCCTCGCGGGAAAAAGCCGCGAAGGCTTGGAAAGAGCTGGGCACTGAGTCTCCCTACTTCCAAAAGTGGTTTGGCAAGTCGGAGGTCGTGGACCCCTACGCCCCCGACCAGCCGCTGGTTGTCTATCACGGCACCACGCACGAGTTCACGGAGTTTACCAAGGAGCGCTCCAACATCGAAAACGATTTCGGTCAGGGCTTCTATTTTTCCAGCGAGCCACAAGAGGTCAGCAAGAACTACGCGGGCGAAGGGCCGGACTTGACCTCGAGAATCGAGCGACGCGCGGAAGAGCTTTACAACCAAGACGGGGAACTGACCACAGAGGGAGCGCGGGCGCAGGCAGTCAAAGAAGTCAAGGGCACGCACGAGGGCGCGGTCAAGCCTGCCTACCTAGCCATCAAGCGGCCTTTCCGCGTCGGCGACAAAGTCAGCGGGCGGGGAGAAACTGTTCTAGAGATGAATGAGCGCGGCACAGGCACGCTTGACAAGTTTTTGGCGAACCTCGAGCGCAACGCCAACCGATACGACAACACCAAGGCGGCGGAAGGTGTGGCGGAGATTCAGGAGAAGGCGAATTATGAATCCATCGGAGCGAAAGAGCTGGTGGACGCCATTCGGGACAGCGAAAGCTTCAACGATGCGAACGACGAAAGAGGAGATTTTGCCACGACGGAGATGATTCGGCAGACCATTGAGGACTCCGGGTTCGACGGCATCATCGACGAGACGGTGTCTGACAAGTTCCCGCACATGATTTCGCAGGGCGACACGATTCACTACATCGCCTTCAAGCCCGAGCAGATTAAATCCACGACGGGCAACGTCGGCACTTTCCGCAAGACTAATCCGGACATCCGTTTTTCGGCGAAACTCCCAACCGACAAGGAAGTGTCCGACGCACTCTTCGTGAACAAGCGCCCCTACGTCGGAGCGCATCGCGACCTCAAGCCCGGCACACCCGTCGGACTGCGCATCGACATTCCCGCCTTCACGCAGCACGGCGTCTACGTCATCACGGTTCACGAGAAGGCAAGCGGTGGTAGCGTGGGCAAGCGCATCGGCCACGACAGCGTCGCTACCGTCGACAACCCGACATTTTTCAGCAAGGAATCCGGCGCCATCAAAATCAAAGAGGGCGCCCCAAAGTTTCCGATTGCGACTGTCGAGGGAGAATTTAATCCCGCACGCGAAGTGCCGAAGGCGGGCGGAGAGTGGACCGAGGTCGGCTTCAATCCTGTCAAGCACTCCTACTTCTACGAGAAGGGGACCGAGAAGCCTGTGGTGGGTGGCGAGCAGGCGGTGAGCGCGGGCAACAGCGTGTTCGTGAAGAACGCGGAGTTCGGAGACAAAAAAGATTTCGCTTTCAGCGCCGCCCCTAAAAAAGTCGAGCGCGAGACAGGCAAGGGCGGGCAGAAGTTTTTCCCGCAGGGCACGCCAGAGTTCAACGCCTACGCCGAGAACAAGATTGCCAAGAGCAAAGAATTTCCCGAGGCCTTCCCGCTCGAGTTCCGGAAGGATGAGAACGGAAATTATCTGGCGCAGTGGGACGGTGACGTGCTCCCTGCCGCGAAGCCATACAACCTGCTCAAGTCAGACCTCGCGGAGAAGTCCGGCTCGAAAGAAAAGTTCCTCGACGCTCTCGGAACGAAGTTGGTCAAGGAATACCGCGAAGCCAAGAAGAACCCGGAGATTGCTGTCGGCGAGCACTGGTATTCCATCTTCCGCGAGAAGGTCGGCAAGGTCCTCGGTGACGACACGAAACTTTTCGCTGAGCTGTTGGGAGCGACGTCGCCTCAGCAGGCCGTCGGGCCGAACTTCAAGGACGCGCTCGGTGCTTACAACCAATTTAAGCGCGGGGCCTACGACGCGATGATTGAGAAGTATCGCGAAGGCAAAAAGAAATTCTTCGACGGGGACCTCGCGGAGTTCACAGAGGCCACGGGCAAGAAGGGCAAGAAAGCAGACTACGCTGCGTTCATGAGCTGGTGGCAGAACAAGCACAACCTGCTACCGACAAAAGCTGACGGTAAAAAGTTTGGGATGAACTCCCGCGCTGTGATGAAGGTCCTTGACCGCTCGTGGCTCGAGGGAGTGCAGGGACCAAAGACTCCGAACTTCACGGGCAACCTGTCCGGGACAACCTTCAAGGCCACGATTGACGTTTGGGCCATGCGCGCCCTGTCGCGACTCGCCGGAGAAGATTCCGGTAAGCCGTGGCGGGTTCAAGCCGCAAACGAGTCCGGCGTGTCGGACCCGGATTTCTATTTCGGGCAGGACGCCTTCCAGAAGGCAGCCGACGAAATCGGCATCAAGGCCGACGCACTCCAAGCGATTCTCTGGTTCGCAGAAAAAGACCGATGGGAGAAGAACGGCTGGACCGGGGCGGCAGGCAAGGCGAAGTCCGACTACAACACGCTTTTGGACCGCACGACGAAGACGCCTGAGGGCTTTCTGGACCTTGCAGACATTGCACCCGACGAGGTGAAACCCAAGGCCAAGAAGGGTGCTGCAAAAGTGGCAGCCCAGCTCGAACTGAGCGACATTAAGGGAAAATGAAATCGCCACACAAAGAAATCACTCTCGAAGACTTCGTACTGACCCCCGAGGAGATGAAGACCGTCGTGCAGGGCTCCCAGCGGTTCCTGCCCGCGCGCGAGGACGATGGCGCACTCGCCGACATCGCCCCAGACTCAAACATTGACAACACGCCCGAAAGGCGAACCTCTTAACCGTATTATGCCTGAACAACCTCTCGCCCTCTCCCCCGCCGACATTCAACCAATGGGTGGAGCTGCACCCGCTGCGCCCGTCGTTCCCGAGGAAGCGGCCCCCGCCCCCTCCGGCATGTCCAGCAACCCCGCGGCCATGCTGGAAATGTTGCCCGCAGAGATGTTGGACAACGACCTGATTTTTGCCGTGGCCAAGGGACAGCCCGGCGCGGTGAGCGCCCCCAAGAAATCCAGTGACCCCGTGGTCAAGGCGGTCATCAAGCACGCTGAGCCGCTCGTCGCGGCTGGCTTCGGGATTTACGAGAGCATCGACAAAAAGAATGACGTGCTTTTCAACACCCAGACGGTGGATGTGGGAGACCTGCAAGAGGCGGACCAACAGGGACGACTTTTGGAGCTGGCTCCTTTGTTTTCTACCGTGAAGGGAAACGCAGCGCCAGCCGCTGGTGGTGAAGCCTCTGCTCCCCCCGCCCCGATGGGTGCCACTCCCGAAAGTCAGCCTGCCTCGAGCGTGCAAAACAAGCTCGCCGGTCAGCGCATTCGGAACCTCACGCCCCAAGGGCCAACGGGAGGCGCGGCCCCCGGCGCAGGCCAAATCCTCAATTCGATTCTGAAGCAGCCGATTTGAGCTTCTGCTTCTCGTGCTTGTGCTGCCGGTTCCCCTGACAGTGAGGGCACGAGCCCCCGGGACGACAGGTCTTGTCCTGCGCCTTCGACTTGTAGTAGGGCTTCCGTTTTTCCTTGCCGTGCTTGATTGATTTTTCGAGGCTCATCGGTTTTTCTTTTTGCTGAGTCGCCAGTGGGCACACCCTCTCACAATCCGCGAATCAAAGTTTTCTTGGCGCGGGTCACGGCCACGTAGAAAATGTTGGCCTCCTCGTTGGCGGTGTCCGGCGTGTTGCGAAAGCTGCTACTGACCAAGCAGACCGTGTTCCACTCGAGCCCCTTGGCCTTGTGGACGCTCGAGCAGACAACCGCCGGGGTCCTGTTGCCTTGGCTGTCTTGGAAAATCTCAGTGATGCGAGCCTCGACCTGCGAGACGTTCGCGCAGCCGTCGGAGAGCGCTTCGAGCGTCGCAACTTGGTCGTTGACCAGCTCGACCTTGTTCTGGACATACTTGCCACCAGCAGCCTGCGCGCGGCGAACCTGCTTTTCTCCCCAGCGCGCCAGTTTCGACAGGAAGTCGGGGACCGACTTCGCCTTCAGCTTGCGGACCATTCCGACGAGCTGCTGACCAATGTCGCGGCCCTCGACGCGCGCCGGGGTGCCCCTGCGCAGCAATCCGAGGCAAATGCTCATGAGCGGAGCGTTCAGGCGGCTCAGCACGGCGTCACCGACCACCAGCGACGCGACGGCGGCGGTCATCGTCATCTCGCGGACTTCGCCTTCGGGGGCGGACGGCGCCGCGGTGTAGTCGGCAACGATGCTGTTGGCGAGGGCCACAACCGACTTGGGGCAGCGGTAGGTCGTGGTGAGACCGAGCGTGCCCGCGTTCAAGCGCTGCTTCATCAGGTGCATTCCGTCCGACGCTGCACCGCGGAAGCCATAGATGGCCTGACGGTCGTCACCCACGACGCAAATCCTGCCACCGGGCTTGCAGGAGCGTTCCGCCATCAGCAACTGGGGCATGTTCATGTCCTGCGCCTCGTCGATGACCACCAGAGAAAAGGTGGGCTTGACCCAGCCAGCCGCTACCGGCAACCAGACCATGTCGTTGAAGGAAATCCGGCCCATGCCGTCCTTTTCGAGGGAGCAGCGCAGAACGTCAATCGCAATCTGAGCCAGCTTGGCGACGGGGAAGGCCGCTTCCAGTTCGTCGGGCGCGCAGATGTCGCGGGAGTCAGCCAGCTCGAGGACCTCGTTCAGGCTGGGCACGCTCACGAAACTGTTCTTGCAAAATCCGACCAGCTTGACAACCGGGGTGGTGATTTCTTCCGGAAGACCGGGGGCAACGGCCTCGATGCGGGCGAACTCGACGTTGTCCTCGGGCTTCGCGTCGGACCACACGCGCTTGATGAAGCTGTAGCCGAGCCCGTGGAGGGTGCGGACTTCAACGCGGGCGTCGGTGATTTTTTCCTGCGCCTCGACTTGATTCTTCTTGTTGAACACGGCGTAGAGCAGCTTGCCGGACTCGGGGGCGTGGGAGAAGGCCTGCTTGATGGTGGTGGTCTTGCCGGTGCCCGCGCGCGCTTGAACGACCATGTTGCCGGTGCCAGTGGCGAACCACGAGAAAATCGCGGTCTGCTCGTCGGACCAATCCACGTTGCCGGTGATTTCCTTAAGGGTGGTGGGCTTGGGGGCGCGGTTGCCACCGTTCACCAGCGCGAGGGCGGCCTCGGCCTTCTCGGCGCGAACCGTCCAGCACTTCTTGACGCCATTCCACCGGGCGCCCATGCGCTTCAAGGCCTCTTTCACCGGGTAGGTATTCCCGGTTATTTCCACGTAGGTCACTGTTTCGTTCATGTGGTAAGTTACCACAGGACGGGAACCCGTCAAGGGACTATTTTCACAGTGTTTTCAGCCATTTTTGCACTTTTCCGAAAAACTTTTGGTTGTCGACGCGGGCCTCGTGCAGTGCGGAAATATGGTGGATGCCTGCTGTGAACACTTGCCGCAGTTTTTCCACGTCCGCGAAATTCTTGGCTTCTGGCCACCCTTCCAGCGGTCCGTCCCAGAATCGGTTTCCCCAGTCGTATGGACGCCAGAGGACGACTTGTTTTTCGAGCAAGCAGGACCAATAGGCACCGTGGTAGGAGTTCGTGACGATGGTCGTGGCCCGGGAGATGAACTGAATCGCCTGCTGGAAGCTGTCCCCCTTGTTGGTGATGGCGGCGTAGCGGCTGCCCGCGAATCGCTTGTCGGCGTGCTCGTAGGCCCGTATCCCATGCGCTTCTCCCTGATACTTGAGGAAGTGAGTGAACACCCCAGACATGGCGGACGCGCAGGGCACATGCTCGAAACCGTGGTGCATCGCAAAGCCCGGGTTACGGACGCCAACGGGACCGTGACACTTCGACAGGGCCTTGGACAGCCTGCCGCATTCTGATGGCGGGAAAGCGTCGAGCTGGTAGTTCATGCCCGCACCCCAAATGGCTACGCGGAAGAATCCGTTCAACTGTTCAAGGCGGTCGGGGAACCCGGGCATGAACATTCCACCCCCGCCGAGAACGATGGGCGTGCCTTCGGGCAAGTCGCGCGTGTCATTCCAGTCTCGCCTCTCGCAGTCGTCGAATTCGCTGAATCCGTCCGCCGGGCAGCAGGCAAGGTCGCCAAGGTTTCGCGTGTTGCGCATGTGAAGGAAAACAGGTCTCATAATTCTTTAATTCTGCTCTGCAACTCCCGCACCCACTGCGTCAGCGTGAGTGCGTGCAGGCGGGTCACATAAACCCCCTGTTGGTAAAGCCGGTTAGCCACGCCCCCGGAGAAGTAGAAGTAAATCCCCCTCGAGCTTCTGCGAAAGCGGCACAGTTCAACTTCCTTGTCGCCTGTCGCTTCCCGCAGGGCTGCTGTTATGCTCTTGAGGGTCATGATTAACCCCGGAGGCACGACCCGCACAGGCGGGACGGGTGGTTGTATGGTTGACCGCAGAGAATGCAGCCTCCGTTCTTCTCGTCCTCGAACAACAGCGGAATCTTGTCCGCCGCCGCACGCATCGCCTTGCGCTGCGCCTCTTCGCCCCTGAGCCACGCGGCGTGCAGGTCCGCGTCGTATTCGAAGCCGGAGGGCTTGAAGGTCTTGCCGTTCACTGCCGCCAGCCGACCCGCGTTGAACGCGATGTCGAGCTGCTCGGACTTTTTAATCTCAGAATTTGTCATGGTGTAAGGTAACACGGGTCGGGGCGCCCGTCAACCCCGTATTTCTACGGGTCAGAAAGGGCATTCGTCTGTGGTCGCCGGTGCGGGGGCCGCAACCGTGGCTGGGACGGGCGAGAGCACCGTGTAAAAGCTGTCGTCGTTGTTGTCGCGGGCCAGCTCATTCAAGACCGGGCCCGCGGCGTCTTCGTAGGTGTCTCCGACCGAGACAATCTTCGATTCCTCACCGAGGATGGCATCCGTGCTGCGGCAGTAGACCGCCCAGCAGTGCAGCACGACAAACTTGCCAGCGGCGACCAGCTCCGCCGCCTTCTTGCGTTCACTCCTGCGCGGCGTCGTGGCCGAGGAGTGGGCGAAGGCCCGTTGAAGTTCGTTGCGGTAACCGTCGTTTTCCGCTTCCAGTTCCGCTCGTTCGTTTAAGTTCATGGTGAAAGGTAGCACGGGCGCGGCGTAGCGCAAGGCAGTATTTCTACTGTTTGGTGTCTAGGTTGGCGTAGTAGGCGTCCTGTTGCTCCTTGGTGTCGAGCCGGACCACGGAAGCGCGGGTCGAGGCCTTCGCGCCGATGCGCTTGTAAAGCTTCACCTCCGCGTCGGCGTCGGTGCGGGCGAACACGGAGAACTGGGGTCCTCCGTATTTCATGGTGAACACATACAGCGCGCGGGCGGGCTTCTGGCGCCGGAGGTCGCGCGGAGATTCGACGTTGCGGGTGCCCATGAGGGTGGTGGGGATTTTGTGCTCGCTCATAGAACGTAAGTGGTGAGTTCGTAGGTGCCGCTGTCCAGACGGTAGAGGACGACCTGAAAGTGCTTGCGGGTGACCCGGCCCTTGTAGGTGAACACCGGCACCGACATGCGGCGGGTCTCACCGTAGTTCACTGGCTCGCGGGCGATGTCCGCTGTCCACTGCAAGTCGTGAAAAACGACGCCCGCCTTAGCCGCGTTGGTCGCGGCGGCTTCGATGGCTCCGGCGAAGGTGTCGTGGTAGATGTTGCTCATGGCGTAAGGTAGCACGGGTGCGGCTAAACGCAAGGGCCTATTGTTCGGAAAGAATGGCGGCGTCGTTGACCTGCTTGTTGATGCGGGCAAGGTCGTGGGGGCAGTCGCAGGTGGGCTGCTTGCGGCCTTCCCACGCGTCGCTGTGGGCAGTCGTGACGGCTTCGAGGGCTCGGTCGCCATCGTTGGGGGCGTCGTAGGAGGAGATGGAGTAGTCGCAGACCAGCTCGCCCGGGCTGTTGCCGAGCACGAGGAAAAGCCAGCGTTTCTTGGTCTCGCCGCCCTTGCTGTAGGCCACGTAAAGGCGGGACTCGTCGCAGGCGATGAGGTTGGAGATGAACGCGGAGCGCTTTCCGTCGTATTTGAACCCCTCCTCGCCGTTGTGGCCGGAGAGCAGCGCGAAGCCCGCCTTTTCGAGTGTGCGGAGGAGCGACGCGACTTCAGGGCGCCAGTTGTTGATTCGGCGGACAGTGAGCGATTCAGTATTTATCATGACGCAAGATGCCACGGAAGACTGCGTTCGTCAACCCCTATCGTGGGATAGGGGATTTACAGTCGCACACGTCCCCCGCCCCGGTCGCGTGGCCGGGATAATAGTTGTTGCAACGTGGGCAGGTCACCTCATGGATAACCGAAGCCGCGTAGGCGTAGGTGACTCCGTTTTCCAGACACCACAGCTCCCGGAAAAACTTTGCGGCTTGCAGCCGGTGAGCTTGCCTGTCTTCCGAGGGCTGATTGAGGTCGAGCCCGAGCTGCCAGTGCTTGTGATATTCACTGAACACAAGACGGCTCTCCGGCGTCGTCGCTCCACGCTTCGCGAGCTGAAACTGGTGGGCGGACATGGCGTGCTGAATCTCGGCGTCGCTCATTTGAGTTTGGACAGAGCCCAGACCCAAGCGACGATGATAACCACCGGCATCGCGAACACGATGGCGAGGGACCCGAGCACGAGAAGCAAGTCGAGGATGTTCATCGCATTAGTCGGCTGATGGTGTAGCCGATGAAGACGAGCACGCACACGACGTAGACCGCGAGCGTGACGAGTGTGTCAAACAGGTTGTTCATACGTTTTATTTCTCCGCAGTCAAGCAGCGGTTGCACAGAATCCTCACACCGTCCGGAGCCAGCGTGGCAGCGTCTCCGACGGAGTCCCAGTTGAAAATCAGCCGTCGGCAACAGTCGCAGCTCTCGACGATTCCCGACCTGTCGAAGGACAGGACCGTTTTGTTGAATTCGTTCATATCACTTTCTCCACATTGACCACGACCAAGCCGCGAGCGGCAGGAACATCAGCACGACCAACAACATTGCGATTAGTATCATAAAAAATTGGTGGGGCCCCTCTGGATTTTCACCATCGTCTAGCCCCGAAGGGCACCCGAGTTACAATCCTCAGGCCGTCTCATCGCACTCAGTGTGTGCAATCGCGAGTGTTTCGCAGACCGGAACCCCGTAAAAATTGGTGGGTCGGGGAGGGCTTTAACCTCCGTTTCACCGTTAAAACCGGTGCGTCTTGAATGAAACGACCGACCCATATCGTTTGAAGGGGGCAGCCCACCCCCGAGGTTACCGCCTCTATGCCCGGAGGTCCCGCTCCGGATGGCTGCGCCCTTCACCCGACACCAGTAAAGTATCACAACCCGGCATCTTGTCAAATGCCTCCGCGTCTTTTTCTGCGACGGGTCCCACGAGGGCGAGGAAGGTAAGCAGGGTGCCCACCGCTCTACGAAGCCGCTCCCGCGCGCATTGCGCCGCGATGGTCATGGGGTATTGAGTTTTCAAAAAGAAAGGGCAGGGTTCCTTCCCTGCCCCGTTTGGCGAGCATGTCCCGGACTCTCTTCCCAAATCAGTCGTTGTGATGGATGGACCCGTTTTGGTGTCCCGCGCCTCCACCATTCGCAACTCCGCCATTGCCGCCAGCTCCACCGTTGCCTCCCGTGCCCGAGACAGTCGTGGTCGTGTTGACGCTCGTCTTGGCCGGGCGCAGGAGAGCCGCGCCGCCGACGATGCCACCAGCCGTGGCCACTGCCGGAACGAATCCGGGTCCGCCGGTCTGGTTGAGGACGGCTTCAATCGTGCCGGGCTTCTTCGGGTCGAACGCGACGATGGTCGTCTGGCTCGGAGCGAAAAGGCTCGCGGTGCGAATGCGGACGATTTTCAGTCCGTTCACTTCGCCGATGATTTTGGTGCCCGCTTGCGCGGGAGTGATAACCGCCAACAACAGTGTCAGCGCCAGTAGGGTTTTGATGTTGTATTTCATCAGTGTTCGTAGGTTAGCACGAGGCACGTCGCCCCGTCAAATCAGAGGGTGCCTTTCCATTCTTTGCGCGCCTTGTGCGCGTCCGCCTCCACCATCATTTTGACGAGCGCGGAAAAAGTGGTTGAGGCGTGCCAGCCCAATTTATCCCGCGTCTGCGTGTGGTCCCCGAGCAGCAGGTCCACTTCCGTTGGCCTTAACAGCCGTGGGTCGAAGACCACATATTCCTGCCAAGGCTTGGGCAGGTTCGCATACTCGAAGGCGGTGTCGAGAAAATCCCGAACGCTCCAAGTCTGGCCGGTCGCGACGACGTAATCGCCGGGCTTCTCTTGTTGCAGCATCAGGTGCATGGCCTTGACGTAGTCGCCCGCAAAGCCCCAGTCGCGCTGAGCATCCAAGTTGCCGAGCGTCAGGTTGTCTTGCAGACCGTATAAGATGCGACCGATGGCGCGCGTGATTTTGCGGGTGACGAAGGTCTCACCCCGCCGGGGACTCTCGTGGTTGAAAAGGATTCCGTTGCTCGCGTGCATCCCGTGCGCCTCGCGGTAGTTCACCGTCGCGAAGTGCGCCATCACCTTCGCGCAGCCGTAGGGGGAGCGCGGATAAAAGGGCGTGGTCACCTTCTGCGGGTTCTCGTGGACCTTGCCGAACATTTCGCTCGAGCCCGCTTGGTAGTATCGCGCCTCGGGGCAGCAGGTCTTCACGGCCTCGAGCATTCGCAACGCACCTAGTCCCGTCACGTCTCCCGTGTAGATTGGCTGGTCAAACGAAACTCTGACGTGCGACTGTGCCGCCAGATTGTAAACCTCGGTCGGCTTCACCTTGAGCAGTATCGCGCAAATCGACGCGAGGTCCGTCAGGTCGCTGTAGTGCAGATGAAGCCGACTAAAAATGTGGTCAATCCGGCCCGTGTTGAAAGAGGAGGAACGGCGTATGGTGCCGTGGACTTCGTAGCCCAGCTCGAGCAGGTGCTCGGCGAGGTAGGAACCGTCCTGTCCGGTGATGCCGGTGATGAGTGCGGTTTTCATTTTCCTTGGTTAGTGTCCTCCCGTGATGATGGTCTTGGTCACGCGCAGTTCTTTGTCCGACGGCAGGAACTTCTTGTAGAAGCCCCGGTCGAAAAACATGTTGAACTCCGGACGAATCCGCGTGATGGCTCCCGTGACACTCGACATTTTGAACTCGAGGATGACGCCGCCGATTTCGCAGCGCAGGTGTTGCTTGCGCGTGAACATGTCTTGGTCCTTGAAGCCCGGCATCCCGACGATATGCACGTTGCGGTCGAAGCTGTAGCCGCTGACGTGGTAGTGGCCCTGCACGAGAATCGCGGGCTTCTCTCCGCCCTGAAAACTCTCAACCATCTTCTGGCCCTTGTAGCTTCGGGCGTAGGAGCTGCCCCCTCCCGGGTGCTGAATCTTCATGATGGCCTTGTGCTCGCCGCAGGTCAGCTCAACGTCGCCCTCGACGTGGCCAATGTAGACCATGTCATTGCGGCCCGCGCGCTCGCAGACCATCTGCAAGTAAGCGCCGAAGTTGAATCCCTCTTTTTGCCACCATCCTTCGTGGTCGTCGCCCGTGATGAAGTGCGTGGTGATTCCGTCCCTTTGCGGGTAGTTGCGCGCGCAGTAAAGGGCCTGCCCGTCGATTGAGGTCTCATAGACGCTGGCTCCGTTAATGCGGGGCACGTAGCCGTCGACGATGTTGCCCGCGTGAAATACGTCCTTGATGCCCTCGCGCAGGAAAAGGTCATACTGCGCGTTGAGAGCGTCCAGCCGTTCCTCGCGGCAGCACAGATGCGTGTCTGATACCAGCCCGATTTTAGTCCAAGCGTCGCCGTCGAAAACGTCGAGCGGGATGGTTCCGAACTCCGTGGGCACCGTCTTGGCTTTTTCGATGAGAGGGCAACCGGCGGGCTTCTCTGTTGATGTGGGGGCGGGCACAGCCAGTGGCTTAGTGACGATGGCGCTCTCCCGCCTCTTCACACTGTCCGGCACGAACCGCTGGCGAGCCCGGCGAACGGCAGGCTCGCTCACGCCCCAGATGTGGGCTAGTTCTGCGTCGGTGTGTCCCGAGTCAACGTCGGCACAAAAGTTCGTGATGTCTTGCGGTGTCCACTTCATATTGCTGTCTTGGGTTTTCGTTTGGGTTTTTCTTCCACTACTAAAATTATTTGTTCCTGCGGCGCCTTGTCGAAGGCGAGGTCGAAGGCGAGCATGGCCTCGGTGGGCGTGTTGCCCATTCCGATGATGGCGTAGCCGGGCTTCGTGATGTCTCCGTAGTAACAGATGAAACGCGCGCCGTCGTTCGCGACGGTCGGTCGGAGCTGGACCGAGGGCTTGCTCAGGACCCGCTGGCCCTCCGTCTGCGCCTTCAGAAGCTCCACCTGCGCTGTCTGCACGGCATGAATCGAATCGTAGAGCCGGTCGTGCGTGGAGGTGTCCCAGCGCGTCTTGTCTTCTAGGAGTTCGTCGATGCGGTTGCACACGTTGGTAAACGTGACTGCCGCCGCTGCCGCTGCACCACCGTCAATTTTCCTCGGCGTGTCCTCCTCGGAGAGCTGGAAGATGGAGCGATGACCGAGGATGAAGGGGCTCAGGTTCTGGATGATGCTGTGCAGCGTCTCTAGCTGCGTGCGCGTCACCGACTCCCGCGTGGGGATAGTCGCGGGAGTCACTTTGTTCTGGCTGTTATGGTCACGGCCCATTGTAGTAAATGTAAGGCATCTGCACAGTTATCGTCAACTAAAGGAACGGTCGGGAAAAGCTTGGCGGCAGCCCGCATCATGAAATCTTTGTCTGCCGCGCCGCTGCCCGTGGCGAACTTCTTCAGCGTGGTGACCGGGCAGCAGTCCGTCTGAATGTGGTTGGCGGCGGCGAAGAGCCACACGACTGCGCGCAGGCTGGACCAGAGTTGCGTTTGCAGAGTGTATTTGGAGAACTGGACGTCCTCGAACACCATGAACTCGATGGCTTTTTCCGGCTCGTGGTGACCGAGGTTGTTTGCCCAAACCCCGGCTAGCTTTCGCTGAAGCGCAGGAATGCGAGGGTCGAGCCGACGGTCCAGACGCTGCTTCGCGGCCTTCTTACGCAGTTCCTCGCTGATGAGCGTCCACGTGCCTGCGGTAACCTTCCCGTCACGGGCACGGTAGGCCCAGCCACATTGCGAGCCAAGGTCGAGGGCGAGAAGGGTTTTCACTTGAGAGACCCCGGCGGGACTTCCACCCACTTCCCGTCAGCGTCTAGGACCTCGACCTTCAAGAGCTCATCCTTGGTTTCGTTGATGACGGTTTGCTCTAGCGTCTCTTCCATCTCGATTTCATATTTTTTGAGCGCCAGCCAAAACCTCATTTTTGGCGTGGCCAGCAGTCGTTTGAATGCCGACGCCTTGTTGTCTGCTTGCGAACGGGAGTCGGAGGCCCGGCCCATCGCCCCGGACTCACGGTGAATAATCAGAACGCCTGAGGCCACCTTGTTCTTGGCCTGCCCGCCTTTGCCGCTGCCACAAAAGTAGGACACATCGAAATCTTTTCGCGTAGCGAGAGTGATTTTCTGGCGGGTGTCTTCTTTGGGCTGGTTGATGATTTTCATTTGGCGGCGTTCTTCTTGAAGCTCGCGCGCAGCTTCGCGATGATTTGGACGTGCGCTGCGTGGACTGCCTGACGCGAGACGCCCCGGGCCCGCGCAATGTCGGCCATGCTGATTTTGTCGTTGTAGATTTTCCGGAGCAGCACCTTCTCTGCCGTGGTCAACTCGCAGCGGCACTTCTTGAGAGCCTCGAGGTTCAGGCCCAGCTCTTCCTTCTCCATCACGACTTCATCGGTGGAGGGCGCGGAGTCCACGGCGGGCGTGAACTTCTGCGGCGCGCGGGTGCTTTCGCCATCGTGCGTCGTGACCGTTTCCTCCGCGTATTGCGTGTAGGTCGGAAAAACATCCGCGTGCGAGGAGGGCTCGACGGTGTTCTTCGATTTCCACAGGCCCGCGAGCGCCCCCTTCAAAAAGGGCATCAGGTAGCGGGTGAAACGGTTGCCGCGCTCCGGGTCAAACCTGTCTATCGCATTCATCAGCGCAGAATTCGCGGCTGAAATCACTTCGTCGTCCGGAAGACGCCCACGATTTTGACGCCGGGCGAATCGGGCAGCGAATAGCAAATGGTTTCGAATGAGAAACTCCCGAGACTCAGCGTTGCCCTTTTTCGCTTTGGTGAAGAGTTCTTTTTCTTCTTCCGGCGTGGTGAGTTTGAATCGCAGGTCTTCATTTGCCCGGTAGTAGTTGCTGTTGGTCCCGTCGCTCATTTGGTTTTCTGGTAGTTGCTGTCAGTCCGTTGTTCAGGCACTTCCAGAACCGTCATGTTCTTCGGATAATGTGTGCAGCGGTCAATCTCGTAAATGCGGAACCCCGTCGTCACGCCTTCCTTCTCAGTAATCTTGAAAAGGTTTCCCTTGCTCAGCGTGAGCAGGTCGCGGTTGAATTTCTCGAAGGGCATTTGGCGCAGAATGTCCGTGATGCCCGGCACCTGTTGGAACTGTTGGTAGAGGTCGAGCGCGCAGCCCACCCACACGTTGGCGTCGGGCTCAATTTTCGTGAAGTATTCGCGCATCCACACGTTGATGACTTGAGCGAGCCCTGAGGTCTTGCTGGACTGCTGAGCGCTCACCACCATCTCGGGATTGTGATACGCCTTGATGCCGCCGAAGCGGGCCTCTTCCTGAGTCGTGCCGACGCACTGGGGCGGAATCACGTAGTCTAAAAGGTAACGGCAGAACCACGGCAGCTCGCGCGAGAGGATTGCTTGCAGCTCCTCCTGCGGCGGGAAAACTTCCTTCGGCAACTGCGCGAGGAACATCATCACCTTGTCCTTCATGCTGGCGTCAAGGTCGGGGTAAACGACGCTGTCGCTGTCCATGTTGCAGGTGATGGCGTACCTCGCCCGGCACCCAATGACGTTGCCAACGCGGAACTTTTCGTTGCACTCCCGCTCGTTGTTGGCGACGCTTTTCTTGACGCCCTCACAGAATTTTCTGTAGAGCTGCGAGTTGCCAGTGACCGAGGTGTCGTCCACCAAGTGGAGTGCGAAGTCGAAAAGCTGGGAGTTGAAAGTGGTCTCACCGAGCAGGTGCGAGGCGGCCTCCGCGAACCCGCCGACAATCTTGCCGAGAATTTCGCGGTTGCCGAAGGTCTTGCCGCAGGCGACCGGACCAGCGATGTAGATGGCGTGGCCGAGAGTCAGCTTGCGATAATAGCAGCCCTTGTAGAAGTAGCTGGCCCAGCTCAGATAGTAAGGGAGCTGGTCGGGCGTCGTGAAAAAGTTGTCGTAGTATTTTGAAATCCACGGGAACTGTCCGTCGGGTCCCCAGACGGCGTCGCCGTTCGCGGGGGGCATCGCGTCGATGTTGTGGGTGTTCAGGTATTGGTGACCGTTGAAAAGAATCCTGCCCTTCGGGAAGAACGCGAAGCTGGCCATGCCCTTCACGCGTTGCTGACTGTGAACGTGCGCGATAGCCGCCTCCACTTCGGAAAAGTTGTCTCCCTTTTTCTTGCTGACCTCGCGGGTGAGCCCGCGCATCACGACCAGCTCGTTGATGACGTTGTCCTTGTTGAGGACGTCCCAGCGACCGCACTCGCGCTTCACGGTGTAGTCTTTTCCGTCGAAGTAAATGTCCTTGACGGCGTTCCCGATTCGGCCTTCCTCGAAGCGCTTCACCCAGTCGGCACCGAGCAGCTCAGCCCAGCTCCACCAGCCCTTGCCGGTTTGGCGCGCGTGATTCGAAAAGGAATACATTCCGTTGGCCCCGACGATGGCGGAGTTCTCTGACTTGGAACCGTCCACCCAGAAGGTCGGCCCCTGCGCGCCTTCGGTGAAGTCGACGGTCCACTCCTTGAAGCGTGGGTATTTGTCCTTCAGCTCGCGAAATCTTTCGGCGACGATGTGATACGGAATGGTGATGCCCGGCTCGTTGTCCTTCCACGCGTAGCTCCGCACCAGCTTCAGCATCCAACCGCAGATGCTGCCCCAAGGCACCGGAGTCGGGTGAATCTGTTTCCACTCGCAGCCGTTCATGTAGTAGCGCGAAGGCTCGAGGTAGCCCGCGTCCAAGTTGCTCAGCTCTTGGATGGGCAGGAACTCGTGGAGATGCTTCAGGATGAAGTTGGCAAAGTTGCGGGAGGAGAGCATGATGGGCCGCTCGAAAATCCAGACGAGCCGCCAGTTGCCGGAGAGGGACCGCTCCACCCAGTTCGGCTTGATGTCCATGCGGGCGAAGGCCCGCTCGAGTTCTTCCCAAGTGAACTTGGCGTCGTAGTCGCCCGTGAAACTATTCATCTCGCGGGGCGCGTTCGCGTTTTCTTTTCCGCCCTTCTCGCTCACGCGCCCGTTCTCGTTCACGCCCACGAACGAGGAGTAGAACATGTAGTCAGTCGCGGGGGCGTTCCCCCACGCAATGCGCGCCGCCTTGTCGGCGATGCAGTTTTCGGGGATGAGGGATTTCTTGTCGAACTCCCACGGATTGCCCTCAAAGGTGGTTTGGGAGGAGAGATTCTTTAAATATCGCACTGGAAAGAGTATCCCGGATTAGGGCGTGTTGTCAACTGACGGAGTCTCAGGTGGTCCAGTCAGAGCCCCCATGAAGGCGTCCTCGTTTGAAAGCTTAGAGTCGCAGGCGGGTCGGCATTCCCAGACGCCTACGACGCCCAGCTCGTTTACCCGGTGCAGGTATCCGCCGCACTCAAAGACCGTTCGGTTGCAAAGACGACATTTCATTATTTCAAATAATGAGGCACTTCTTTCGCCTCCGCGGCGAGCGGGCAGCCCGGGAGCCACTCAGGGGTTTGCGACATGACGTGCTCAACGTCCTTCGCCTGCACGGACTGGTCAACCTCGTTGATGGCTTCGTCGTGCGCCGTCCACAGCACCGTGCCGTCTCCGAAGGTCTCGTCGAGAGCAAGGCAGTGTGCGGCGAACACGTCCCGGGAGATGGCTTGAATCATGTTCTCTGTGAGCATTCCTCCGTAGAAGGCCACGCGCATCAGCCGCCCGTTCTTGATGGCTTCCGCACGCACCTGCAAGCGGTTTCTCCACTGGTCCTTTTCTTCGTCGTAAATCTTGGTCCACTCCTGCGCCACCTTGCGGTAGTAGAGTGAGCGACCCGACGGCAGCTCAATGGAAAATTCTCCGTCGAGCAGGCTGGCCTTGTATTCCTTGTCGAGGTGTTTCCACAGCCCGACAATCTTCTGGTTGTTGGCGCGAAAGTTTTTCACGCACTCCTTGGAAAAAGTGCCGTAGCCGGAGACCAGCTTCGGCGAGCCGTCCTTGTTCAGGATGGGTTGGCCCTCTTCGTTCAGCATCGGAAGGAACTCCGGGTCGTCCTTGGTGATGTCGAGGCCCGCGTGCGTCTGAGCCATCGCGATGAACTTTTCCCAAGCGGCTTGGTAACCCAAGCTGAGGACCTGCGCCTTGCTCAGCGCGTAGCGGGCCTTGTCTTCTTTCTTCATGTCTCCGCCGGTCCAGCCCATTTGCTGGCGGGCAAAAGCCTCGTAAGGAGACTGGCCCGCAGCCATCAGGTCAAGCAGCTCTTGATTGCCGGTCACCCAAGCGAGCACTCGCGGCTCGATTTGGGAAAGGTCGCTGACAATCATCTTCTTGCCCGCGCGCGGGATGAAAAGTGAGCGCATGTCGAGCACGGCAGTGACCCAGCCGGGCAACTTTTTCTCTTGGTAGAGCGACCGCTCGACTTCTTTCAGCCGGGCGGGCTCGTTCACCAGAAAACCCTTGTCGTCCCGATACAGCGGCTCCTTGCGGAGGTTCTGCATGTTGAGGCCACCGTCGCCTGCCCAGCGTCCCGTGTGCGCTCCGAAATACTTCAGGCGAAATTGCAGGATTCCTTCCGGCGTGAGACGTTCCTTGATGGTCTCGAGCGAGCCGAGGAACATCCGGATGGAGCGCAGCTTGGCGACATTCGCCACCCACGCGAAGCGGGGGGAATAGGCGTTCTCCCAAGCGTCGAAGGCTTCCTCTCCGTCGTTCGAGATAACCGGCGGAGATGGTATGCCCTCCTTGCGGCAATAGTTGGCAATGCCGACCGGCGACGTGGGCGCAAAGCCCTCGGGAATCCAAGGCAGCGTGGACTCGCAGTCCTTCAGCATGGTGTGCGCCGTGGAGATGTATTCCCTCAGGCGCTCCTCGTTGATTTGCACGCCGCGCTTACCTTGGCGGCTTGTCTGGTCGGCGAGGCGCCGCTCGAACTCAGGCCACTTGTGCCCGTGCTTCACGAAAAGTTCTCGCGTGGTGACGGCGTCGCGCCTGCCGTATTTCACCATCTCGTCCCACCAGCCCTCGGCCTTTATTTGGTCCGCCGTCTTGCCATTCGCCTTCTCACGCGCGTGCTTGTCCAGCTCGACGCCGAGCAGGAACTTCGCAGCCTCCTCGAGGCTCCGGCGGTTGCACAGAAAAGCTGACATGTTCGCCGTGCAGAACCAAGCGGCGGGCTTAATGGCGGGAGCAATGCCCAGTTCCACGAGCCGGTCATGCACTCCGCTGTCGAAGTGCGCGTTGTGGCTGACAAGAGTCTGCCCATTCAACGCGTCGAAGTTGAAGTCGCGAGGGTGTCCGGCCCAAGTCTCCGTATCATCGGCCACCGTGAGCAAGTAGGCGTCAAAACGCGGGCTGTGCGTGTAAGCGTAGTCGCCCATTTGTGTGATGGAGTAACCACCACCTTTCTTGCTTTTGTGATAGAAGGTCTCAAAGTCGAAACCGATGATGCGGGACTCGGGCATGGTTCAGAGAGTGATTCCGCACGACGGCGTGCTTTGGACTTTGTTGCGGACGATTTTGCGGATGGCTGCCTCAAGTCGCAGGTGGGCGCACTCCAAAGCGCGTCCGGTGATTTGACGTTTCCACGGCTCGTCTATTGAAATTTCCGGGTGCAGCGGCTCGCGGACCTTGCTCTCAATCTGACGAATCAGACAATCGACTTCGGCCTCCACGTCGTCGAGAAACTCTTGAGACACACGTTTGAATTTTCCGGCACGGTTGGCTTTGCTGCAAGCCAGCGCGTATTCTTTCACGCTGCTTGCCACGGTGAGGTTGGTCCGTTGGTTGCTTTGTTCACTACTCATCTGTTTTTGGTTTCTTGGTTGGTGTCTCGGGGAAACTGGACGCTGGAAAAGACCGCCACGCTCGGGTTTATAAGCCTCCGCGCGGATTTCTGTGTCGTGTTACTGGCTACACTGTTTAGAATTCGGTGGCAGCCACAGCGATAAATAGGCCCCGCGGATGGTATGCCGGGTGCGACTCGGTCGAATCGCTGGCCAGCCACATTTTCCTTTGATGCGGGGAAAGTCATTGTTGGACGGTATCAGGTCCGAGGGTTGAAGTCAACTAAAGAGCAAGAAAAGGCGCGAGAGTGGTGGGCCATTTCAAAAATCCACTCCCGCGCCTGAGGCGAACAGGTGTTAGCTGCCCGTGATTTGCTTGACGAACGCGCGGAGCGCTTCAGGCGTCTTCGAGACCGCCTTGATGACCGGCACGTAGGCAGTGTTGCCCGTCGAGTAGGTCTTCAGCCGGGTGCCGAAGGTGTGCAGGAACGACGAGTAGCCGCCCGCGGTGAGGTAGCCCGCCTGCTTTTCCTGACGGAAAACAGAGGCGCACTCGGTGAACAGTCCGCCCTTCATGTCGAGCGTGGCCAGCGCGTATTGCTGGTCCTCGAACAGGAACGGGAACAGGATGCGGTCGGCGTCTTGCACGTCCGCCGGTTTGCGGATGAGGAACAAAGCCGTGGCCAGAGTCTGAAACTCGCGGCTCGGGATTTTGTTCGCAAGCTTCTGCTTGTGCTCGCGCTGATTGAGCGTGCCGTTCGCCTTCGCCACTTCGGCGAGGGAAAAGCACAGCAGGCCCTGCTCGTCGGTCCCATACGGGACCTTCTCGACGTATCGGTCCTTGCGGAATCCGATGCAGACCACCGTGAGCAGCTCGCTGCCCGCTTTGATGAGAGAGCCATCACGCACCACTGGCGGCGTGTAAATGGCAATCTGGTCCTTCAGGACCACTTCACCCAGAGCGAAGGCGACAGCAAGTCCACTGGACTTCTGGACCACCTTCAGCTTGGGGAACTTGATTTCCGAGAAGCCGACGTTGTCCTCGTTGAAGGGACAAGCCGGGGCGGGGGCCGCGACCTCATACGACACGGGGTCACCGTTCTCGTCGCAGGGCTGCGCTTCGGTTTGAGTTTCCGGGGCGATTGGTTCCGTCGCGTCGACGGGCACACCGGGCTTGGAGAACGAGCACTTACTCATTGGTTGTTCTTTCGTTTTTGGTTGTTAACTCGTGGCGTGTTTGCCAGAGTCTTTGTCTGTTGCCATTCGCAACACTGAAAAGGATTGTCCCATAGCCGCCGCACCTTCGTCAACTAATGCGGCGCGAAAATCTTCGACGGCCTTGGTCTTCTTGCCGCGCGGTGACGTCAGCTCAATCAGCTCGTCGAGCGAGGTGATGGCGACGTCGTAGAGGGAGTCGACTTTGTCGGCGTGCTCCGGCGCGATGAAGCGCTTGGCGATTTCGCCGGTCTTCCGCGCGTGCAGAATTTTGATGTTGCGCTTCGGATAGAGCACGTAGCCCTCGGGAATAAAATCTTCGTCGTTCGCCGCTTTCGTGGTGGCGTTCTTGCGGAAAGACTCAGCCCAGAGTTTCACCACCTGCGCCAGCTTCATCCCTTCGGCCACCTGCTTCGGGTCTTCGAGGGACACCGTGTTTATGTCTTCGGGCACCGCGAGCGGCGCATATTTCTTGCCCACTTGAATCACCAGCTCCGCGACTTTCGGACAAACACCAACCAGCGAACAGAAAAGACAAGTGCCAACCGTGGCCCGCGCCAGAGAGAAATCCGCAGGATTCTTGCCTGCCTCGACGGCCCGAGCAACCACGGTCCGCACTCTAAGGTAAAACGAGTCGGGAACCGAGACGTCAAAAAGGTGGTCAGATTCATGGTCAATGTGGGGTTGGAAAAACAGCACGCGACAGGTCCGCAGCTTCGGGAACATTTTCTTGATGCCAAGCATATAGGAAATCCCCTGCAAGTTGTCCTTGGCGTCGGTCACTGCATTTCTTCCGAACTTCCAGTCGATGATTTCCGCGTGGGTCTCTTCGGCGTTGATGATGCCGAGGTCGAGGTAGCCGCCGGTGGTGCCCTCCCAAAGTCCTCCTTCGCGTTCTTGGATTACGGCATCGTCCACGGGCAGATAAATCTCGCGCAGCACCTTGGCTCCCGGGCCAAAGGAGGCAATTCTCTCAAGCGCCAGCTCCTTGCACTGAGCCACCACAAGGGCCTTGTAGTCGGGGATTCGGTTGTCGTCGAGGTCAGACTCCACTGCGTTGTGCTGAAGCGTGCCCATGATGGAAGCCTCATTTTCCGACTGCGTGGGCTGATACTTCGGGCAGGCCTCGCGTGCTTGAAGAGTAGACGGAGAGTAGGGGTGATGCTTGCGTTCTGTCTTGTCTGCTTGTTCGGTCATACTGGTTACTTGCTCAAAAGGTGCGCGGAAAACGGAAAAGTCAAACAGCTTTCATCGACGGCGGCTCTCCCTGCGGATTGCCTCTGCGTAGCGCTGGCACGCGGCGGCGATTTTTTCTTGCGGCGTCCGGGGGCGGGCCAAGAAGAGGAGGGCCTTGCTGACGACTACGCCCACGGCGGGAATAAAGAGGGGTGCCGCGACCCACCACCAAGACCAAGCAATCTGCCCGGTGAGCTTGAGCGTCAGGAAAATCAGAAACAGCATCCCGGTGAGGCCGATTCCTTGTGCTGGTCTTTCGTTCATGTCAGTGTTTGTAGAGGAACGTGACTGTCGCGGTGATGGCGAGCGCGCAAAGCCAGTAGCACACGTCCGCCGGTTTCTTCTCGATGCCCCAGCGCAGTGCGTTCAGCAGATACAGGGACATGATGACGTAGTTGAAGATTTTGGGGTCGAGCAAGAATTTCACCTCGGGCCTTTCTCTTTCTCGGGCAACCGCGGAGCGCGGACCACGTCGCTCTTCAGGCCGCGCCGGTCGCATTCCGCGATATACGCTTCCGTCTCGGGACGACCGTCTCTCCACAGGGCCTTGGCGATTTCCCGACCGCTCGTCCCGACCTTGCCTCGTTTCTCTTTGCTCATTGCACAGACTCTACTTCAGTGGTTGCCGGTTGTCCAATCATCGCGGACTGAGCGAGGGTGCCCTTGTAGAATTCGGGGAAGCCGCCGCACACTCCGCGCTTGATTTGCTTGATGAAGTGCTCGTAGAGGTGGTCGCGGATGAAGTCGCCCTCTTCGCGCTCGAGGTCCTTTTGCAGCTCGCACATGAGGGGGCCGATGTCCTCGGGCCCACCGACCAACGTGCCGTTGTCTCGCAGGTGCTGGACCGCCTTGCGCCAGCGCGCCTCTGTCTTAAGTTGCGTGACGAGATTCTGCACCACGTCATTCGTGCCGGGGTTCGCCTTCTTCCACTCGCCGCCGTGACGCTCCTTGAACTCGGGGCTCACGAACTTGCCGATGAGAATCTTTTTGTCGATTCCGAATCGGTTGTAGTTCTTGATGACGAACCCCTCCACCTTGCAGCCGCCGAGGATGGAGTCGTGGTCCAAGAAGTCCCGGATTTGGTCATCAGAGATTCCCGGCAACGCGCCGACGTAAAAAGTGGGGACAACCTCGAGGCCGAGTCTCTCAGCCTCCGCACACTTGTCGTCATATTGGAGATACGTCTCCGGCCCGGTCATCACGTCGAAAAGGATGATGTGTTGCTTCGGGATGCGCGCGTAGGCTTGCACGTTGTGCTTCGGCTTGCTCAGATACTCTCCGCGATACACCCAGCCGGGGCGCAAGTCGAGAGAGGCGGCGGTGTCGACAGCGTGGTTGAAAAGCTGCGGCACTGCACCGATGTGAATGTCTTGTCCCTTGGAGCGGACTGAGAGCGAGCCGTCGTGGTTGCGGCACATGCTGAACTGTGACCCGTCAACTTTCTCTTCGACGACGACGGGGCCGCACAGCAGCTCGTTTAGGTAGCGGTGTCCGAGCGTGTAGATGCTCGGGTAGGATGATAAGTTGCTCATTGCACGCTGGGGGTTGGTCAGTATTTCTTGCGGGGGTTGTGTTTGATGGCGGCCAGAAGTTGCTTATGGTCTTCGGCGTTTGCTTTGGTGGTGGCGGCCTTGCGCGGGCTCTTCTTCACTTTACGAGTTGAGTATGATGGCATTGGTTTGTGTGGGGTTGTGGGTGGGCACGAGCCAGCCCGTCTTGAGTCGGTCCACGGCAGCTCCGGCCTGCCAGCCTTCGCGCCACACCTTGCGGATTTTACCCGCGCGGGAGTGGAACTCGGGGCAGTCCTTCAACTGTTCGCCTCGGCCTTGGGCGTCGAAGCCCATCTCCCAGTGCGCGAAGAGTTGTTGCTGGCCTTTTGTCAGGGCCAGCTCGGGGTTGTCGGAAACGCAGATGCGTAGGTTTTCGGAGCTTATTTTCATTGGTTGTTTTGGTGATTAGCTGCGCTGGATTCCCTCGCCGCGTCGAGCCCGGTCCTTGGCGTCCTGCGCGCTGGTCGCTCGCACGTCAACCCAGCGGTCGATGCGGAGCCCTCTGCGGGAAAAGCCGTTAGGCCGGACCACGCAAAACTTGAACTTCAGGTAGTCCCGGCTGTGGACGTCTTCTTCGCGATATTTGGCGACAGAGAACCATTTCATAACATCGAGAAGATGCCACTCAACTCGTGCTCTGTCAAATGGAGATTTGAAGCCAGCAGGTCCCCGTCGTTGAAGGCGTCCTGCTGGTTCAGGCGTGTCACCAAGCGGCGATGCACGTGCTCCTGCCGCGTGCCCGCGGCCAGAACTACCCGGTAGAGGGACTTGCTCTTGGCCCCGATGCGCGGGAGTCTCCCGAAAACTTGGCGGATGTTGACCGCCGAGTTGCAAGGCGAAACGTGGCCAACACGAGGAAAAGAGCCGTCGAAGTCAGCAAGAGTAATACAGATGCCGCCAGCAGCAGAGTTGCAGTTGATAACACGGTGGCTGTTATTTTGAAAAGCGTCGATGTTGTCATCGCGGCGTGCCTTGCCTTTTGCGCCCACTTGGCTACCGTCGATGCGACAGTCGGTTTTGAGTCGCGTGCAGAGTTCATCCAGTGTTTGAGTGAACGTCACGAAGTTAGCCACGCTGTAGCCCTGCTCGTTCGCGTCCTCGGTTAGCTGCACGAATACGGGAACCATCAGTAGCTCGATTTCTTGTAGCGAGCGGATGATGACGGTGAGATGTGATTCCTTGTCCGTCGCCGCCTTGTCGCGGAGCGCGCGGATGGAGTCGTCCATCTGTTCGTAAAGCTTGTCAATCGCGCGGCCCTCGGCGAGGTCATACAACTCCGCGGAAATACTGCACTCAGGAAAGTCGGGTAGGTCTTTGATGCGAACGCGAGTGCCGTGGTCTGGAAAAATTTCTTCGTTGAGCCGCGCCATCGTGCGCTTGCGGTCGTCCTCCTTCCCTGCGAAATAAAATCCTCCGTGCGGAGACGGTCGGCAGTTCCACTTGCGCACCCAAGTCCAGAAGCGCAGACCGGCGTCCAGCTCGTGGAGTCCCAGCACATAGCCCAGCGCTTTGAAGTCAAGCGGGCTGTCGCCAGCGGTGGCTGAGAGTCCGAGAGTTTTCAGGCCCTGTCGCTTCGCCGCAATCAGCATCTCTGCGTTGAGTGAGTCCGTGGCCTTGCAGCGGTGAACCTCGTCGAACACAGCCGCCTTTACCTCAGGATGAAAAAGAAATCTCCCGTAATTGTGAGGGATGGTTTTTGTTTCAACGCAGTGACACGCACCGTAAGGACACTTCGGGGTGGTGTCGTCTTCCACCCAGCACTGGCACACGGTGCATTTGAGTCGCGACTTGAGTGGCCCGGTCTTCGGAAATTGCCAGCGACCAAAGGGAGTCTTCCCGGTCCGAAGCTTCTCGTAGCCAACAACATCGAACTCCACGCCGAGATGCTCACCGGCACGCAGCCAGCCAGTTTTTGCGACGTCGGGGCAGACTACTAACGTGGGAAGATTTAGTTCTCGCAACACCGCACCGGCGACGTAGGTCTTGCCGGTGCCCATGTCTGAACCATCGAGGGCCGCGCCATCGCGCCGAAGGCAAGCGAGCAAGTGCCGCGCTGCGTCAGGTTGATGGGGCTTCAGACCCTCTACGTTCATCAGAGCGTGACCTTAAGGATGACCACCGTCCCGTTGGCCAGCGGTCCGTCGACGGGAACCACAACCCCATTTTGCGGCTCGAGGAAAAACCATTGACCATCATTGCGGCGTATGACGTTCATCACGTGGTAACCGAGAATTAAACCGTCCTCGGTTGAGATGCGGACGTAGGCCATGCCGACGGCCACGGCGGCGCGGGAATTTTTGTAGTGCCGCAATGCCCACACGTCCATCCAGTGCTTGGCCTCGCGTGCGAAGTTGTCACAGTCCCAAGACTCCTCAGTATATTTCGTCCACTCTTTGTGGGACATGGCGAAGGCGACCATCTCTTCGATGTCAGACTGCGTGGGAGAAATGTAAAACGCATCTTCGGGCCCCGTGACGATGCCCAGCTCAGAGCTGTCTCTCGGCATCTTCCATTGCAGGCACTGCTCGATGGTGGCAGCGATTTCATTCCAGTCGAGGATGGAGTAGCGTTCAGTGGGTTCAGCTTGCGCTGCTAGGGTGACTGCGAGCAGCAGGCTCGCAACGATTTTTTTCAATGTGCTGTTTCCGTTTCAGCGCGCTGGGGTTATGTGTTCGCAGAAGATGTTCACGCACGGGAGAGTTGTCTTGCAGCAGGTCGTGGATTTCGGGAGTCGCGAGGACCTTCTCGCGATACCAGCGGTGCCACTGAAGACTGGTTGTGCCCTCTGGCAGGTGTCCGGACGTTATGGCGTTCTGAGCAAACTCCTTCGCCTCACCGGAGAGCCACGTGCGGAAAAGATAGAACCATTCGGGCTCAATGCAGACAACATACTTGTCGGCCCAGCAAATATCCGACGGGGCCATATTGTTTTCGATGGCGACGCTGCGACTGTGCAGCACGCAACGCAGGGCGGCATCTATTCCACATGTCCGGGAATAAAACCAACGGTGACCGCGCAGGCGGTTCAGACCGTGCATGAGCGTGCCCACAAAATGCGCGCCGGGCAATGGGTGGAGCTTGCCCTCCTTGCCGTCGATGTCCGCGCAACCCCAGTATCCGATGTCGTGAAAGAGAATGCACAGCCAGCCTTCGAGGTCCGGCCAGCAGCGAAAGAGCTTGCGGTAGGCAAGAGCCACGGTGAAGGGGTGCCAGAGAAACTGGTGGCAGCCGAACAGGAGAGAGCGAGTGCCGATTTTCATAGCCAAGGTCCGAGCTTGAGTTTCAACCAGACGAGTCGTCCCCTCAGGTGAACCGCTTTGAAGAACTCGCGCCTCTCAACGGGACCGTGCTTACGGTTGCGGGATTCCCAACAGAGCACTTGACCGGCCACGAGAGGCGGCGGGGCGCCGACATAGCCCTCGGTGTCTACCAGCCCAAATGGGTCGTCTCGACGGTCGAGTTGAGCGTGTATTTGCCCGCAGTCAGCGAGCGTGTTGTTCTCCTCTTCGATTGAAGGAATGTCCCAGCTCATGTCAGTCTTCGTTCTAGGGTGACAAAGCGAAGCGTCTCGTTGTTGATTCGCATCGGCAGATTGTTGTCCAGAGCCCAAGCACAAAGCGTGGTGTGATACTGGTCGAGCGTGCCGTCGTTCACAATTACTTCGTCGCAGTCCTCGGGGCCGAAGGTCACCGTCGGGTCCACCGCATTGCCGGGTCGGTCAATCCACACAATGCGGTCGAAAAGTTTCTCCGCCTTCACCGCATTGATTTCCTTGATGTCCCGCAGTCCCGCGCCGATGTCTCCGCTCCGCACCACGAGCCGGGCGAGATAGCATTGGTCCGTGAGGCGCAGCTTGTCCAGCTCGTCCTTCCAGAACTGACGGTCCCGGTGGCGCTCTTCCCAAGCTTGGCAGGGGTGCTTGTCCAGCACGCGCGCCATGTGTGGCAGGCCCGCCCAAGAGAACGAGCCCGCGTATCGCAGCTTCGTGATGAAGCCTAGATAGATGGCGGCTTCGTCTTTGCCCGCTCGCCCGTATCCGCAGAATAAAATTTTCTTATAGTGCATAGGAGATGTGGTTTGTAGTGTGCAAGTGCAAGCCATGTCAGGAACCATTCGGTGTCATACCAAGCCGCCTCTTGGGCGGGCCGAGGGTGACCCCCGAAGGGTTCTGACCCCGGGGCGATTTCTTTCCGCATTCGAGCGGCAAACGATGTGGTAGATTCCATTCGATGCTGAGGTCGTGCTCGCTCGCCACGGTCCGGAAAAATGCAGCCCGGTAGGCTCTGAGCTGTGGAGAAGAGGTCACGATGGGTTTTGAGGTTGAGCTAGACTTTCGAGCCGGGCTTGCGCCAGCAGAAAAATCTCGTGGAGTTGATTTCCCGTGACTCCGTGGACAACGATTGCGCCACCCATGAACATGGTGTTCTGAACTTTGGTGGTGCGGATGATTTCTTTGAGCTGTTCGAGCGTCATTCGGCCCTCCCCTTCGTGCGGAATTCAATTTCTGTGTCCAGTCGTGCGAAGCACATCAACGCGTAATCCTGCATCGGGCGATACAGCCTCTCCGCGTAGCTGCCGGAGCGGGCAATCAGGTGCTTGTAGTGCGAGGCCTCGCGCGCAGCCTGATGCAGGCGGCGAATCAACTGGCGCATCGTCAGCGTCCCAATCTTCGCGATGTATTTCTCGTCGCGATTTTTCGGCGGGCGTCCGTAGACTCTGGTCTCGCGTTCACGCATCGCTCGCTTGCGTTGGCGCGCAGTGTGCTTGGCCTTGGGGTTGAAGAGGTCCACCTCCAGCTTGTGCGAGAGGTTCGGAGAGATGTCTTTGTCGGTGTCGTTCATGTCTTCCTACTATGTATCATGCTCACAGCGTAAGCGCAAATGTCACAGAGGGCCCACGTCTCTTTTCTCTCAGGGTCCGAGATGATGAAGCGCTTTGCGCGCACCTTGTTGCCGTTCGCCTCTACATAGTCAACGACGTTGAACTCCGGCCCCTCTATCTCGACGGAATGAAGGCGGCAGAGGGGATTGTCACAGAAGGGGACCATAGAGAGAGGCTTGCATGTTGAAGAAAAACGGGTCTCTGAAGTGCGGAACGGGGACCCACTTTGGGTGCGCCTTCCTGATTTTCTTTTTGCGTCTCGTTCGGGGCTTCACTTCACAGCGGGATTCGGAGTTTTCGGTGCGGGCAGGTGTTCGGGTGGAGTGAACACAGGTGCCGCACTCAAGCGCTGCTTGGTGGGCGACTTACGAGGGCCCTGCGGCAGTTCCGTGGGGTGCTGCTTGAGACGCAGGCTCAGCTCGCGGCCTTCGCTGCCGAGAATCTCCTGCACGATGGCGGGAAGGTTCTCCACGGGCAGACTGGCGTTGACCTGATTGGAAAACCTCGTTGCGTTCCGCGTCATGCGGTCCTTGAGCGTGAGCCCGACCATGCCTTTGTCTTGCAGGTATCGCAGCAGCACGTCCTGCGCGGCGCCCTCGAAGAACACCGTGCCGACCTCGCGGAAGCACTCGGCACCCGTGCCGTCTGCCGTCGCGTTGTCGATGAACAACTGTCGCAGAGTCATGCCGGGGTAAGGGTTGATGAACTGCGGGGCGTCCTCGCGCGTCTCGATGGTGCTGCCCATGCGCTTGGCCTCGCCGGGCGCCAGCTTCGGGTGAATCTTCTTCAGCTCGAGGTAAAGGTTGTCGTAGTCAATCTTGGCAACGCCAGTGAGGGGGGCCTCGACGGTGACGGCGTCTTTCACGCCCGGGACACGAAAAGTTCCAATAATGTAGGATGGCATACAATGAAAAGGTTTCCCTTTCGGGATGATGTCAACCCTCGATTCGCGCCTTCTCGCGGGCACTATTGCCGGGCCGGTCTTCAATCTGCGCCAGCTTCTCGTCGCGGGTCAGGGCGTTGTAAGACCTCTGCCGAGACTGGGCTTCCGTCCACTTGCGGCCACGCTTGGCGTGCAGCGTGGCGTTGCTATAGCCAGCGGTCTTTTTCTTTCCCCCGGTGATGAGGGCGGCGGTTCCGTGTGTCTGCGGGTATTTCTGTTTGCTCATATTGGTTTCAGTGTGTCGATGTTTACCTTGCGGGTTCCGTAAACTTGTCGCGTCCCCCGATTGTCCACTATCAAAAGCTCGCCGTCAAGGAATCGGCGCTGGTTCGCCCTGAATCGCTCTGCCTCCGCGGGAAGACCAGCCACGGATTTTCCGTGGAGCACGGAGTCGAGCATCACCGGAGAGGTGGGAAACTCCATCTCCACGTAGCGCGCGAGAATGTCTCTCATCAGGTGCGGGTTCATGGCAGGTCTTTCCAGATGTAGGTGTTCGGCGCTTGAGGCAGAGCCATCCAGTGTGTCCAGATTGTTCCTCGGTCGTGGGGTATTTCGTCCCATGCTTGCTCACTACATCGCCAGTATTTGATTTGCCACATTCTCCGTTTTGAGTTCCACGCGAGATAGTTCCCGTCTTCGCTGGGTCGCGCCGAACAAAGTCGCTGGAGCGAATGAGTGCTCCCGTCTTTGTCGCAGAACGCGGTTGGGCAGTCTGAGTAGGTGCAGGCGTCCGGGTCTGGGCAGTATTTCGGCGCACTCATCGCTCACCTCCATCGTTCGGCCACTCCAGTTGGATGCCAAACTCCATCAGATGACCTTCGCGGATTTTTCCAGTCAGATAGCGGATTGTGTCGTTCAGGTCGGTTGTGCAGCCGTGCTTTCTCGCCTCTGTCAGTTCGCGCAGTTGCATCGCGAGGTGAGCGAAGGCTGTGTAGTGCGCGGCGATTCGTTCCTCCTGAGCTTCCACGCTTTGCGCGAGAGTCCACCGCTGGCGCTCTGCTCTGGCCTCGTCGCTGTAGGAAATCTTGACGCGCTCCTGAATCTTCGCGGTTACGTTCCTGTTGGTGATTTCCCCCGCCGCGTATTCGTCGAGGTCGTCGAGCTGTCTGTCCAGACATCGGCGAATGGCCTTCTCGGACGTGGACTCGGCACCCTTGATGGTGTAGACAATGCGGAATCGTTTTTTCATGTTAGGCATACCAAGAGCTGTAGGTTGAACTGTCCGCCGAAACGCGGCGTGCGTAGTAGCGGCTCTCGAAGGAAAAGCTCGCGCCACCCTTGCCGTTGTAGTTAACCTTGCGAAAGGTCTCAGGATTGCCGCTGCTGTAGCCACCGCACCACTGGGACTTCGCGAGGAAGTTGCCGGGCGTGGGCTTGACGGTCTCGCACATGAATCCTGCGGTGCCGGGCACTGAAGAGGCGCCAATCTCGCGGACGTAGCAGCCCTTCGGCGTGATGCGCGTGACCTGAAAGTAGTTGACGTTGGTCTGGTCGTAGCCCCAAGACATTTCGAAAATGTCGCCGACGGCTACAGGTTTCACGGGAATTGTGGGTGTTTCGTTCATGGGATTAGAGGGAGAGGAAAAGGGAGTTGCCGAACGGCGTGAGGCGCGCGAGGTCGGCGACCAGCACGTATGCCACGCTGCGCTGCGCGTAGGACGCGAACCACTCGATGTGAACCCCTCCTCGGTCCACGCTGTAGACCTTGGCGCTGATGCTGTCGCCGTTGGGGGCGCTGAAGACCACACACTCTCCGACTTTGAAGGACCGGGACTTGTTTTTTGTCATGCCGTAAACTACCACGGCGCGCGAAGAACGCAAGAAGGAAGAACTACTGATTGGTAGACCGGGGATTCTCGGGTATCGTGTTGGCGAGGGCCTCTTCAATCGCGGCCCTGATTGCCCGCTGGTTCTCCCCGTCAATGCTGTCCCACCACTCGTCAAAACCTGCGTGGCCCTCGAGCACCTTCAACACCAGCTTGGTCAGTCTCTTGGCTTCGGTCATAACAGCAACTCCCTCACGTCCCCGTTCCAATACACCTTCTCGAACTCGGGGCAATCTTTGTTCGCACACCACAGGGCCTTGTCGCCGTCCCACCAGACGTGGGGCTTCCGGCACTTCTCGCACTTGAGCAGGCCGCAGTGTCGGGCGCGTGGCTCAGTGTCCTCGTCAGGTCCCAGTGGTGGTGGAGGAGGTGTCGGAGTTTCCATTTTCCTTTTTGGGTTTGGGTTTGGGTTTACCCCAGTCAATGGCGTCGTAGTTCTCGTGGAATTTTTTGTTGTCAGACACACGCGTCTTGCTGCCCTTGCCGGGTCCTCCCTGCATTCCGAAGTCGCGCTGTCTTCCCATCATGCCAGTGTTGGGCGGTGCCATATCAAATGTCGTCTCCGTCGTAGTAGTCGTAAGGGTCGAGGTCGTCCGCGTTACGACCGTCCTTGCCGTCCTTACCCGGGACTCCCACTTGTCCGGGAAGTCCCATAGGCCCCGTGTCACCCTTCTCTCCCTTCGGACCACGACGACACAGCAGTCCTCCGGCAATCAAGCCCAACAGAAAATTGCAGATGAATCCTTCGATGCTCATGATTTTGTTGCGTCGATGTCCTTCTGAGTCACCACCACGGGCGCGAAGACCGTCGGTGCCACCGCTTCACCAGCGAGGCCGGCTTCTTCCATTTGCTTCTGGCACTTGAAAAGGAAGTTGATGCCATCGCACACCATCTGTGCCGTCTCGGGCTGACGGGTCGTGGCCAAGAAACCGGGCCGAGGTTCCTTGGTGGCATCGGGTTCAATGTTCACGCACACCACATACACTCCCGGGCGCGTGGGCTGGCTCACCCACTCGCAGATAAGCCCGCTTGAAGGGAACGGGTAAAACTTCATGCCCTCCGCTTCCTTGTGTTGTTGTTCCGGAGAAACTTCAGTCTCCGTCTTCTTGTAGTCCGCTCCTTGCACCACCACCTTGTTGCTGGCGTGCTGCACGAACTGTGCCTTGATGTTGTCGATGTTCGCCGCAGTGGGGTGCAGCGGACGGTGTTTTCCGTTGTGGGTGTTGTTGGTGTTGCTCATGGTTTTGTGATGAGGGCTCTTTGGTTTTCTGCTGCGATGTCCCCGCATTGCGCGAGTCTATATTTTCTGAGCGAGGCGAGGGCTGCCTTCTCTCCCGGAGTCAGGCCAAGCCTCTCCACCCTTCGCTCATTGGCTTCCTCTTTCGCCTTGATGCTGCGTGACATTGCGCTCACAGTGATGGTGGTCTTTCGTTGGTGAGTTTCTCAAGCGCAGCAGTGAGGCGCGCGCGTTCCTTCTCAATCTCCTGAATGAGTTTCTCCCCCTTGTCCCGAACGCTGACCACCGCGACTGCAACGGCGTTGTTGTATTCGTTCAAGCGTGCTGCGAACGGAGAGCCACTACGGCATTGAGGCACACGGGCCGAGGCGGCGCTACAAAAGTATTTGTGAGTAGTCTCAATCCTCTCCACCAAGCTGCCCGGTGTGGACCTATTGAATTGCTCGAGGTCCTTCTGCGCCTCACGCACACCCTCCACCCACGAGCGTAGACGCCAGTCATCCTTCTCCCTCGCGTGCTTCTCGAAGGCGTCCAAGTCCAGCTCGGGCTTGTTTAGGTCACGGTGCTGCCACAATTGAGCGCGGTGTTGCTCTATGAAGTCGTGCAGCTCAGCTCCCCAAGCGTCATCATTCTCGAGGCGCTCGAGTGGTGTTTGCTGCGCCATCTCTGCTGCGCTGAGGTATTCCTCGACTGAACCGTGCGAGAATGGAATGGACAGGAAAAACTTTTTGAGCAGCACCAGCTTCCAGAAGTCACACTCCAAGGCGCACTCTTCCTTGGTCGTGAATGAGGTGGACACAGGAAAACGTGATGCCGTGTTGGGCCCGGAGTCTTCGTTGACGCAGTGCTGTAGCCCACGCTTGGCCAGTTGCTCCTTCACCTCCGACGGTATCGTGTAGCCCCAGCAGTCCGCCTTGAACACACTGACTGGGCGGCCCTGCCGCATTGGCTCCTTGAAGGCATTGGAGCTTACAGAAAAGCGGAAGTGGAAGGGCGTCGCCTTGCTCGGATGAGAGTAGATATGTCGGTAACTTTGCACGCACTGAACATATGCGACGTAATGACCTCGCGTCAACTTAGAGAGTTCTTTTTGTTGGTGCAAGGCATGTCGCAGACACTGCTTGGAGAAGGAGGGTTTATTTTCCGGGGGAAAGGGCGTTGGTATTCGATGATTATCTTTTTACATATATCTTTATACACGAGTTAGTATATGTGTGTGTGTATAGGTGAACAGTGACGCCCAAATCCCCGGAAAATCTAGGGGCCTTGGGGCGCACAGACACAGGGGCGCGAAGATGGGGCTATGCCCCCTTTTAATTTTGGGGTGGCGTGTGAGACCCAAAAGGCGCAAAGGCGAACTGGATTGACATTCGCCGCTCACGCGGACCTATTGTGTGTGCCACTCGACACAAACGAACCGATGGACCCCGAGCAGCCCACCAGTGCTGCGGGCTCACCAGCCGAACAGGACAAGGAGGCCGCACTTTTCGAAGCGGCTCCAGCAATTGCCAAGCTGCTCTATCAGGAGAGCAAGAGGGTGCGGCGAATGGTGGCACGAAAGTTGTGGTGGCAGAACAACAAGGGCCCCAAGACATGAGCGTGGAACCAATCCAGTGGGTCTTACTGTGCAAGATGAACGACGACCCCGCTGACCAATGGGAGGAATCAGTTCACTCGCCCAAGGACGGATTTACAGACCGGTCTGTGGCGCTGAGAGCGTGCGCGAAGCTCAGGAAATACACTGAACAGTTTTTCTACTGCGTGGCGCCGCGACACAATTGCGAGACTTACCCGAAGACTGGGCTGCTCCGACTCAAGGCAGGATTTGAATCGTGAAGCCAATCGACAAGAATAAGATTGACGTGGCTCAGGCTTTTCTCGTTTACATGGCCTGCGTCGGTGACACCGACAAGACAGCCGTGGCGCTCGACCTCGAGCCAGAGCAGGTGCGATTGCTTGCGGAGTCTGAGGGCTGGACAGATAAGATTCGGCGCGTGTCCCTCATGTCCAAGAGCGGCAAGCCCGGCGACTTCGAACGTGCAACCAATCGCGCGCTTGCGTTCGTGCAGGCTCAGTGTATCCGTGAGCAAGTCAATCGACTGTTGCGCGAGGTCACGAAGATGACCGACGACGAGCTGCTGAGCCGTGCGTGCGTTCGCACTCGCGATGGTGGACAGCAAATCTCAGCCAAGTTTTTGGTGGACCTTGCGGGCGCAGCCGAGGCTTGCCATCGCATGGCTTACATGGCCTTGGGCGACACTGTGACTGAGCGAGCAGAGCGCGAAGGCGGAGGCACAGGCGGACCGAACAGCAACGACATGCACAGTGCAATTATTGCGCACCTAAGCAATCCCGGGCTCAACCCTGAGCCAGTAACGCAACGCCTTATCAACGAGGCAAATGCGGAGATACAGCGTAGGTCTACAGTAGAATCCCCACTCGATAAGTCGGGGATTGCTGAAGCAGAGGACCAGTGAGCGAACATCGAGCGCCTTAACTCGGCGCGTCGGTGCGCCAAAATGGCACAGTGCGTGATTCTCACGCATCCAGATTGGGTGAATACACCCAACTCCAGTTGGTCCGTTGGACCTCGCGTCCGTAAGGCACACAGGACCAGCAGCTTGCGGGCGCAAGAAGAGTGCCCACACTCGCAACAGAGGCTCTCGGCAAGATTTGCCTATCGGTTTCGAGGTCGCGAGGACCCCACCCGGCCCGGGGGAATCCGGGGGGAGGGGGTCGGCTCAGCAGTCGCCGCGCCATGAAAAAATATGCCTTCTCGTGACCTCTACGTCTTGACGCTACCGGAGTTCTACGACATGGGGGAAATCCCCCCTTTGACTCGACGTCTTCCCGCCCCACTCTTGACAACTTTCCGACCTGTGCGACATTACGTCATGATAGAAAACTTCACCTACACCGACGGTGGCCGCCGGGCCGATAATTTTCACTTCGAGCGAAAAGACTGCACGGTCCGCGCTCTTGCCATCGCCTCAGACCAGCCCTATTCGTGGGCTCACGGAATTCTCAAATCTCTGGGTCGACCGACCGGCAAGGGCTTTCGCTTCTCCACCGCTGCCACTCACTTGGCCCTCACCGAGCACGCCCAACCGAAGCGCGGCTGTGGTCGCAGCCGTGTGAAAACAGCCATCAGGAAATACGCCAAGGGCCGTTTCATCTTCCGCATCCGCGGCCACGTTTTCGCAGTGGTCGACGGAGTCATCCACGACAGTAGCGAACCCCGCACTCTCCTCAACTGCACGGTCACCGCTGTGTGGGAGTGGAATGGACTCGCGACTCCCCCAGTTGACACCGCGAAGGTTTCGTGCGACACTCTGCCATTGTTCACTGTGCCCGCAATATGAAAAAACTTTTCCTCACTCTTGCCCTCGCCCTCGCCGCATCGAGTGCGCCCGCCCTCCACGTGGAGTGGGACTTCGACGCGCGGTATCTTGACACACTGATTTACTGGAACGACGAACACCGCAGGTGGGACCCGGTGCCGGGACCCTACGAGGTGCGCAACGGCAAGTATTTCATCCCGATTGTCGCCGACCAACCGTCGCGGCTCTATCGCGTGGCACGCGTCGACGGAACTCCGCAAGTAATCACATCTCCATGAAACTCCTCCCCCTCTCACTGCTTTTCGTTTGTCTGACTACGTGTGTGCTGTCGGCTGACGAGTCGTTGCCGGAGTTTAAGCGGCTCCCGCACTGGCGGCAGCACGAGAAGTGCCTGCCCTTTTCCTACGAGTGCTTGGAAGCGCTCCACGCCAAGGGGATTCCGGCAACGCAAATTTTTTACAAGTGGCAGCAGGCCGGGGAACACGGAGAAGATTCCGGGTTCCACGCCGCCGTGCTTTTCCAGCACAAGGGAAAGTTCTGGTTCATGGACAACACGCGCTTCGCTCCGCGCGAGGTCACGGCGAAGACGGACCACGGCTGCATTATGCAGACGCAACCGTCGAAGCTGGTGTTCATCACCCTCGTCGACCGTTGGGGGAACAAGCAACCAACGCGGCTGTTATCAGACCGATTCAGGAAGGCGGGAATATGACCAGCAAATCCATCATCCAATCCTACGTCTATCCAGAGGGCAAGCCCGACACCGAGTGCTACATGGTCTCGACCATAGAGCGCGACAGCTCCGCTGCCGCACATGCGGGCACCTATTTCGAGACCATCGTTTGGAAGTGGGACACCAAGACGCGTCAGCGCGAGGACAAAATCTTGCTGGTGGAAAACAGCGTGAAAACGCTCACGCACCATCAGGTCATTTGTGAAACGATTTTCCTGCACGGTATTGAAAGGCTTTGCAGCCCCGAACTTGACAACCGCTGAATCTGTGGCACCTTTCCTGCCAGATGAAAAAGCTGAAACCCATCAAGGTGCGAAGACACTGGGGCACGCTCTCACCTGTGACCCGGGTCAAGCCGTCGGCGAAAATCTACAACCGAAAATCAACCAAGAATCAAAACCAGTGAGAACACCAGACGAAATGAGTGCGCGACTAGCGGCGCAGGAGGCCCACCGTGACTCCGCAGTAGAGACCCGCGTAAAAGAGCTGGCCCTCCAGTGGGTTGCCGCCCTCAACGACAGCGTGGAGAAGGCCTTCAACTCGGAGTGGCCTGTGGAGTCCGTCTCCGTCGCATCCAACCAGCTTGAGGTCGGCTCAACAAAGACGCCCTTTGAGGACGTGATAACGCTGGCTGCGGACCGTGTGACGTCGCACTTCCTAACCCAAAAGGGGACCCCCGGGTTCAACGCTTGGAAGCATGTAAGCAAATATGGCTGGGTTTCCGTTGAAGTGGTTTGGGGCACCCCGCCGAAAGCAACATGAAAGTTTTCGCCTACCTTCGCGTCAGCACCAAGGAACAACTGGACGGCGGCGGATTTGAACGCCAGCTCGAGACCATCAAGTCACTCTGCGCGCACCGCGGCTGGACCATCGCCCGAGCCCCCTTCCGCGACCAGCAAAGTGGCGGGACGGAATTCGAAGGACGCGCCGGGCTGCAAGAAATTCTCGCCCTCGCTGGCGGGGACAACGCCCTCGGCATTGATACCGTCGTGGTGGAAAACGCCTCTCGCATTGCGCGCGACCTGATGGTGCAGGAGATTTTTCTGAGTGAGTGCCGCAAGAGACAAATCAAAGTCGTAGCCGCCGACTGCGGCGAGGAACTCGTCATGGCGGGTGCGGACCCCACGCGGGTTCTGATTCGACAGATTCTCGGTGCCTTGGCCCAGTGGGAAAAATCCCAGACCGTCTTGAAGCTGCAAGCGGGGCGGCGCAAGAAGGCGCGCGAGACTGGGGTGCCCTGCGGTGGTCCCGTGCCCTACGGAAAGAACCCCGGAGAACTGGCGGTCATTGCTGACATTTGGAAACTCCGCAAGGCGGGCAAGTCGATGCGAGACATCGCGAATAAAATGCAGGAACTCGGTTACCCGGCGCCCGCGGGAAAAAACTGGTATGGCGTCACGGTGCTACAGATTTTACGGCGCGAAGAGAACCGGCGCTCCGCTGAACTCAGGTTCTCAATGGACAACGACCAATGAAGCCAGAGAACACCAAGACTGGTCCAGTGGAGTGGCCCGATGACCCGCTGGAAGTGGAGACGCCGCCGAACAAGAAGCGCTACCGCCGCGTGAAGAAGTCTGTGAAGAAGGGTGTGGTAGTGGTGCAGCCGCCGAAGACTGAGAAGTCTGACGAGATACTTTTATGAGCCACGACGCCGCAAAACAAATCGTGCGCGAATACGACAGGCTGTGCAAGTCGAACGCGGCTTTCCGAGAGTTCGTGGAGTTCTGCCCGAGCGCCTCGATGGAGGAGAGTCTGGAAAGCTGGAAGTGGGTTTCCGCACTCATCGAGAAAGCGATTCACCGGACGATTCGTGATTTGACGCAGCCGCCCGCGCCGCCTACACTGGGCAAACAGAAAGACCGATAGCATGAACGCAAAAATACTCACCGCTCCCAATGGCGTGCTCATTCGCGCCGACCACATCATCTCGGTGTCTCCGATTATACAGTCATCCGAACTGGGCACAGACGGCTTCGAGGTTTACGTCATCGGCTCGGAAGCACCTTACGTGTTCGCGGCGGAGTGGGCCCCGGATTGCATCAGCGAAAAGAAGCGCAAGGAGAAAACGGTGAATCTGCGGCAGGAGTTCGTGGATGCGTGGGCGGCGGCACTCGGCTGGGGGACCTTACCTTTTTCCAACAACTGACGTCATGTTTTCCCTCTCTGGAATCAAGCTAGCTAACCGCCCCAAGCAGGTCGCCAAGGCGCGACGCCTCGCCCGCGCGCTCAACGCGAGGGACAAGAAGCACCCGAAGAATTTTGAGAAGACGGGACGAGCAATCTGCGACGAACTGAACAGGAACGCGTCCCGGCGCGCGAAGGTTGTGTTCTACGCGGACACCCCAAAGCCCTACGACATCGAGGAGCTGAGGAAGACAAATTTTTCCTGAGTTGACAGCGCACCAGTTCGCGCGATATGTTCAGGTGTAGTAGCTCTTTGAAATTGCGGGGAGAATGGGATTCAAGTCAGTCTCATAAGCTGACCTCTGGTGGTTCGACTCCACCCCGCCGCAACCAATTTGTCGGCGGAACCAGCAGCCTTTTCGGCAGCAATGGACTGCCGACAGAACAGTAGTCGAGACGGGGAGCGCGAAGTCGCGGACATCCCGCGCCCGAAAGGACGCATGGCCCCGAACCACCTCGGCAATCGCAGACGGCTCCTGCGTAATGAGAGCCGTGCAATTTTGACGCAACTCCAGCCAAAAGAGCCGACGCATCGCAACGCGAAGACCGGCAAGCGGGGAAGGTTAAGGAAGCGTTGACGGAAGATGGCTCAGCCGAGGGCTCGCGAAACCTGCGATAGTGCGTCTCAAAAACCCCGCTTACTTTTGCACGCTTGATGTCAAGGGACCACGAGAGTCTCCAAAACTTTCCAGCCGGGCGCGATACCCGGAGCGTGTGCCAATTTATGGAAAACGAGTTTTGCAAAACTCTGGTCCCAACGGAGTGCATCTCCTATCCGCGCTCCGGTCACCACGCTCTGGTGGACCTGCTGCGTGTTTACTTCGAGGACTCCTTCGTCTACGGCGAAATCTACCGCGACCCCGCGGCCACGCTGGGCAATCTTCTCCCTCCGGTCAACTACCAGAAGAACCACGACTTCGGCCTGCTCACTCCCGTTCTGCCCGAGCGGCAGTATCTCGTGCAGGTCCGCAACCCGCTCGAGTCCATCGAGAGCTGGGAAGTTTTCGACCGGCGTGTCGGGCACATCCCCGAGACGCACGAGGCCCGCTTGGACTTCTGGACAGCGTTTGTCAAGAAGTGGGTGTTCGCAGACATCCCGAACCGTCTTGTGGTCTGTTACGAGGACCTCGTTGGAGCCCCGCTGGAAACCTGCACGGCAGTTATCCAGTTCTTGACGAAGACGCAGAACGTCGACACAACCCATCTGTCGCGCTGCCTAGAACGCAGCCCGCTCAAGCGCCGCCGCCCGCACGTCCCGCGCCTCTACTTAAAGGCTTGACTTTTCCCGCCGACGGGGACTTCTTTCGGTAGTTATGCCGAAAGAAATCACTGCACACGACCCTCGTAGTTTCAACGACGAAGAGGACTACCGCAACGCCGAAATGGGCAAGGGTGCCTCCTGCAACCCGAGCGGCCCCGACCCGTCGACCAAGCCAAAGGGCAAGTTCAACGAGAGCTACGACAGCGGAGCCCGTCCGGGCCCCTCGACCAACACCAAGGTCTAAGTCCCCCATGCGTGCAACTGTTGCTGGCGCCACCGGCTTTGTTGGCCGCGCCTTGGTCAAGCACCTGCGAGAGCACGGCTCGTATGTCCGGCCCGTGAGCCGTAGTCTGGGCTTCGACCTCCGAAACCCCGACGAGGCTTACCTCGCCACGGACGACGTCGACCACGTCTTCAACCTCGCCGCGCAGGTGGGCGGCATCGGCTTCATCGAAGCGAACGACGCCGACTGCATTTTCTCTTCGGTCATAAACGCGAACCTGCTCCGCGCGTGCGCCGCATCCCGCAATCCGCCGCGCTACTTCTACGCCAGCTCGAGCTGTGTATACCCCGGAGGGCCTTACCCGATGCAGGAGCAGCAGGCGCTCCCCGCGATGCCCCACACCGGCTACGGTTGGGACAAGATTTTTTCTGAGCAAATGTGCTGGGCCTTCGAGAAGGACAAGAATGTTCCCGTGGTCGTCGCGCGATTCCACACGCTTTACGGACCCGGAGACTCGAGGCCAACGGGACGCGAGCACGTCATCGAAGCGCTGTGCAAAAAGTTTGTAGTCGCCAAGTTGAGCGGGACACGCGAAATCGAAATCTGGGGCGACGGAACGCAGACGCGCAGCTTTCTTTACATCGACGATTGCGTGGAAGGGATTTTGCGAATGGCTGACGTTCGCGGCTACGTTCGACATCTCCCCGCGCTGAACCTCGCGCACCCGAAGCCGTATTCCGTCAATGAGATTGTGGACCTGCTCGAGGAAATTTCTGGCATCCACCCCTTGCGGCACTATCAAGCGAACGCGCCGACCGGAATCCTCCACAAGACCTCCGACAACGCGGCGCTTCGCGCCGCTCTAAACTGGGAGCCACCGACGCTTCTCCCCTACGGGCTCGAAAAGACCTACCGGGACCTTTTTGACCGGGCGCTGAGAAACGACGTGTGGCAAACTTCCCATCTCGACACCCGATGAAGCAGACAGCCGAGCAAGAAACGACGAGAATGCAATCGAAAACATTAAATCCGTTCACTCTCGTGTCGGTGCATGGTTATTATGGTGACTCCGCGCAGATTCGGCAGATGCTCCGCTATCAGGAGCACCACCAGTGCCCGCTCATCGTTGTCTCACCCGTCGACTCGCGCATCGACAGGATGGGGCCGCACATCTGCCGCTTCGCGGGCAAGCGCGCCTACATCGGCGACCTTTCTCTGGAGAGACAGTTCGCACAGATGCGCGTGCTGTTGGAATACCCGTTCGAGTATTTCCTCGCCAACGACTCCGACTCACTCTGCATCTCCCCGCGCATACCCGAGTATCTCTACAGCGACCCGCACAACTTCTGGTCGAATGAGGTCAGCGACATGATGCACCAACGCAAGCCCGGCTACCGGTGGCCTCGGCAAGCTTTTCAGCCGCCCTACTTTTTCTCCCGCCGAATCCTCGAGGCGATGATAAAGACCGAGGGCACGTTTGAATATGACCAGCAGACCCCTTTCATCGACTGGCTGATGATGGCGATTTGCTTCGCTGGAGAAATCCCGCACAAGAATTTTCGTGACGGAGTGAGCTGCCCGACTTCGGACCACCACAGCCGCCGCCACATGTGCAATCACATCACCCATCGCGGAGCGGTGATGTTGCATTCTGTCAAGACTCCGACGGCCCTTCAGGATATTGTCTCGGCGCGGCACCAGTTCAATCGAGTGAGGGGCAATGGAATCAAGCTGTGATTCCCGAGTCGACAAAGGCTCTCATCGAGAAGCTTTCGGTCCTCCTGCATAAGGAGCAGCCCATCGAGGCCGCTCGTCTGCTACTCAAGGACGCGGGCCGCGAGGACAAGGTCGAAACCAAGACGGAGGCCTACGCGGTGCTCACCCCCCTGCTGCACTACTGCCTCAACAACGGCGGGCACGCAGAGGCGGCGCAACTGTGCTGGGGCTCGACGCTTTTCACCCCGAAGCCCGAGTCCACGCAGCGAGTCTGGCGCGCGTTCGACACGGACAGCTTCATCCTGCTCATGGGCGCGGCGTCCATGTCGAAGTCCTACTCAATGGGCGTTCGCCTGATGCTCGAGTGGATTCGCGACCCGGAGTTCACCACCGTCCAAGTCCTCGGCCCATCAGAGAACCATCTTGAAGACAACCTTTTCTCCCACCTCGTCGAACTCCACCGCAGCTCCACCATCCCGCTGCCCGGGGTGGTCGGGAAACTTTTTATCGGCCTTGACTCCCGAAAGCGCCGCGGCGCAATTCGGGGAGTTGTGGTTCCACTGGGAAAAAAAGCCGCAGGACGGGTCCAAGGAACAAAGCGGTTCAACCGAAAGAAACCCCACCCCATTTTCGGTGCTCTTAGCCGGATGTTCGTCTTCCTTGATGAAATGGTGAACATCCCGAAAGGGATTTGGAAAGACATCGACAACTTGCTGGCGAACGCGCAGGGCGACGACGGTCTGAAAATCATCGGGGCCTTCAACCCGACGGACCCGCAGGACGAAGTCGGCAAGCGCTGCGAGCCGAGCGGCGGATGGGCCGGATTCGACGCAGACCGAGACTTCGATTGGAAGTCCGTCCGCGGTTGGCGCGTAGTCCGACTCGACGCAAAGTTTTCCGAGAACGTCCAGACGGGCAAGATGATTTACTCTGGCCTCCAGACCAAGGAGGGCTTCGACTTCATCATCGCCAACGCGGGCGGCACGGACTCGCCCGGCTACTGGACGATGGCGCGCGGCTGTTTCCCTCCCACGGGTGTCTGCATGGCTGTCATCCCCGGCGGGATGCTCAACAAGTTCAAGGGTGAGTTCATCTGGCTCGAGACGCCGAACGAGTGCGCGGGCTTCGACCCGGCGCTTCAGGGCAAAGACGCGGCGTATTTCGCCAAGGGAAAATTCGGAGTCGCCTCCGGCATCAAGCTTCCGCCCACGGTGGACGCGCCGAACGGGGTGACAATCTTTTTCAAGAATCGCGTAGGCCACAACGCCCCCCGTTGGGCGCTCCAACTCGAGGCTCTGTTCAAGATGCCGAAGCCGCAGGGGGACTCACCAAGCCAAGAGATGGCGGAGGCGGTCGTCAAGATTTGCCGACAGCTTTACGTCAAGCCCGGGTGGCTGTGCATGGACCGCACGGGCAACGGGCAGGGAGTCTACGACATCGTCAAATACATTTGGTCCACCGAAGTCCAAGGCGTGAACTACTCCGAGGGCGCCACTGACCGAAAAATCATGGCGGAGGACACGAAGACGCCAGACGAACTCTACGACCGGGTGCAGACGGAGCTGTGGTTTCTGATGCGGAAGTTAATCGAGTTCGACTACGCGAAGGTGCTGCCCTCCGCGGACACCTCCGACCTCATCTCGCAGCTCGGCACCCGCTGGTTCCGCGCCACAGGAAAAATTTCCAAGGTTGAGTCGAAGGACGACTACAAGCTCCGCAACCAAGCGAACTCCCCGGACGAAGCGGACGCCGTGTCTCTGCTTTTCTACGGCGCGCGCAACGCGGCGCAGGTCACGTTCGGCATGACCCCGGAGAACACTTCCGCCGAAGGCTTCGACGACGACTACAATTCCCCCGACTATCGCGTCGACGTCACTAACCAATTTGAGTCGTTACCCGACGACAACTTTTGATATGCTGACAATGAATCCCAACATTTGGCCGGACGGCGGATGGTTTTTCAAGGACGCCGAAGGGACCAAACACCGGGCCAGCAGTTTCCCCGCGCTGGTGAAACTCGTCATTGAGTATCGGCAACGTCGCAGGCAGGACGTCGGAAACCCCACGCTCGAAATCATGACGCAACTTTGCGGGCGCAACCAAGGCTTCTGCAAAGACACCAACGGGCCGGGTCCGATACCCGAGTCTCCCGACGGTAACATGATGGCGAAAGTCCTCAACTTCATGAACTGGCTCATTCAGGAAAAGCGGCTCGGGCACGTGCGACTCATCGACCGCAACGTCGCGCTCGCGCGTGCGAACATCTGCGCGCGATGCCCGCGTCAGCGCAGCCTCCCGACAACGTGCGGAAGCTGCAAGGCCAGCGTCGCCACGAGCCGCCGGGGCATCCTCGACGGCAACGACCCGGTCCACCAAGGCATCTCTGTGTGCGGAGCGCTCAACGAAGACGTCTGCACCGTCGTCCACCTCGCCGTTCCGAGACGCAGCGATGAAACTTTGCCCGCGGAATGCTGGCGGAGGAACTGTTAATGGTTTTTCCCAACCCCTTTCAGGCAATCCGGTCCTTTCACCGTTTGGTGAAAGCCTACTTTCGGGGCGACGCCTTCTTCGTCTCGGGCCGGGTGCTGAAAAAACGACGCAGAAAATGCAACACCTGCTTCCACCGAGACCCGCAGAGCGACCAGTGCCGCCTGTGCTCCTGCTTTTTGAGCGTAAAAACCCAGTTGACGACCGAGCGATGCCCAGTTGACAGGTGGTAAAACCGCAAACCTCTTACTTGTGCCAGAAATGACCAATCTCAACACCAACACCAGCGGCTATACTGGCGACACGCAGGGCGCCGTCTCCCCTCCCGACATCTCATCGAGCCTCAAACCCCGCGCACGCGCCATCAAGGACGCCCGGCAGGCCGAAAATATCATCAAGTCGATGGAGGTGAACAACCGACACCGGAATATCAAGAACGCCAGAATCATGGCGAAGTATAATTCGGAGCGGCCTTACACTCACGACGCTCTGAAGCAGGACGGGCTGGACTGGAAAAGCAATTTCACGACCAAGCCGCTCCCGATGCTCATCGACAAAGTGGCCCCGCGCTTCGTTTTGTCGGTTCAGTCGATGAAATACCTCACCAACGCGCATTTTCCGGACGACTTGCCGGGCGCGGATAAGAAAACCGAGGCTTTTCGTCGCGAGCTGACCAACTTGGTCCGCCAGAAGGCCGGTTGGAGCAATTTGCTGACCGAAGTCGCGCAGGAAAACGCACTTTTCGGCTTCTGCGCCGTCGGTTGGCTCAATCGCTTCGAGTGGTTCCCGAAATTCGTCCGACAAGACGAGTTTTTCGTCCCGACGGGCACCAAACAGCACTCGGACAGCGCGCAAATCGTCGTCCTCAAGGAGCGCTACCTCATCCACGAGCTTTTCGGGCTGATTTCCGACAAAGATGCCGCGCAGGCCACCGGCTGGGACATCAAGGAGACGGTCACCGCCATCAACAACGCAGTCCCCGAGGACCGTCGCGCCCAATACTCGAATTGGGAGCGTCTTTACGAGGATTTGATTCGCGAGAGCAACGTCGGCATCTCGCACGAGCAAGGCGCACGAATCATCGAGACGTGGCACTTGCTGGCGCGCGAAACTTCCGGAAAAGTCACTCACTACATCTACACGGCACTCGGCTTCAAGGAAATTTACTGCAAGGAAGACAAGTTCGAGAACATGTCGGACGCCTGCGCGTTCTTTTCCTTCCAGCACGGCAACGGAAACATCCACGGCTCGAAGGGAATTGGCCGCGAGATTTATTCTCTCGCCGCGATGCTCGACCGCACACGCAACGAAGTGGCTGACCGCCTGAATCTCAGCGGCAAGCTGGTCATCCAAGCGGACGACAAGGCGCTCAAGAAATTTAGAATGAGTGTGGTCGGCAATACCATCCTCATCGGCAAGGGCTACGAGGTCCTCGACCGAAAAATCGAAGCCGAGGTCGAACCGTTCCTCCAGCTCGACCAGTTCCTCACCGCCCTGCTCGACCAAATTGCCGGAGCGACCACGCCCCGCGTGTTCGAGGGCGAACGCGTCACCAAGGCGCAGGTAGACTTTTTCGCGCAACGCGAGGGCGAGTCGAAGGACAACATCATCGGTAGGTTCCTGAATCAGTTCGTCGACATGATGACGACCATTCAGAAACGCGCCTGTGACCCGAACACCAACGAAGCCGACGCGCTCGACATGCAGCGACGACTCCTGTTGATTATGTCCCGGGAAGAACTCGACTATATCGCCAACCAGCGTGTGGCCGAAACCGTCCGCGACTACACTGACCTCGAGCGGCAGCAGGTTATTCTCATCGCGCAGGAAGGTCGGGGTAACCCGCTCTATAACGCGAAGGAACTTGAACGCCGCAAGCTCACCGCGCAGGTTGACGAAGAGTTCGCCAACGCCGTGTTGCTCCCTGACAACGACCCGACGGAACAGGCCGAGCAGAGCCGCCAGCAGATGATTGAGCTGGACTTGCTCACGCGTCACGCAACGCAGATTCCGGTGTCCCCGCGGGACAGCCACATGATTCACTTGCAGCTCTTGGTGCCCGCGCTCGAGTCCACGGCTCAGGCGATTGTCCAAGACCCTTCACAGGTGGAGACCCTGAAAGCGATGCTCGCGCACGCGACCGCACATTTTCAGATGGCGGTGCAGGCGGGAGTGGACAAGAACGAACTCGCCCCCATCAGCGAACTGTTGAACCAGCTCACCAAAGCCCTTCCGGAACTCGAGGCCAACGCTCAGCAGAACGCCGAGCAGCAGCAGATGGCGGAGGGCAACCAGATTCAGTCGAGCATTGACCAGACCGGCGCGCTCCCAGCGGTTGCAGCGGGCGCGCCTCAGATGGCCTCCCCGTTGACCCCCACGCTATGATAATCTTCGCGCCGAAAACCGTCGAGTGGACATCAGACGACGCCGCTCGTCTCAAAGAGTTTTTGAACTCGCCGACCGGCACTCGCATGTTGGAGGTCCTTGACATCGCTTCGCCCGAAATCACAGACGGCGCGCACGCCCACAAAGCGCTCGTCATGTCTGGCCGAGTGGCGCAGCACAAGGAAACCCTCGAGACCATTTTCCGCCTGACCTACGAGAACCCGAACGAGCCCGTCGTTCAGGACACGCCGAGCACAAACTACAAGTCGCTCGATGACGACGACGCGTGGGCGGAAGAAGACAAAGCGGCGCTTGACAAAAGCAAGAATCCGACAACCTCTTGAGTGCAGTTAAAATACGAACCGTGTGCCTATGCCCGACATCACTACTCCGCCCGCTCCTGACCTAGCCTCCATCCCACCCGGGGTGAGCCTCAACCCAGACCCCGCCGCCGTCGCCGATACCGGCGCCGCGCTGGACGCCCTTTTCAAGCCCATCGACGTTCCCGAGACCCCGGAACCCAGACCAATTGTGCCCACGCCCGCGGCGCCTCCGGCTGAACCGCCGAAGCCCGTGGCCGGAGCACCCGTCGTCCCCGAGCTGCGACCCGGAGTTCCAGCCCTGCCCGGGCTGCCCGTCGCCCCTGCCGCTCCCGTCGTCACTCCCGCCGCGCCGGTCGTCCCTGAGCCGGTGAAGGACGAGTTCGATGCCGTGCAGCTCCCGCCGCACACCAAGTCGGAAGTTGCTCAGTCTTTCGACAAGTTGAAGCAGACCTCTCGCGACCGCCTCGCCGCGCTTGCCAAGGAGCGCGACGAAGCCGCGGCCCGCGCCAAGGAACTCGAAAGCCGACCGGCTGTCGACCCGAAGGTCGAGGCTGAGCTGAAAGAGCTGCGCGAGTTTCGCCAGAAGATGGACGTGGAAGCTGACCCGACTTTCAAGGAATACATCCAAGAGAGTCAGGCCAACGACACCGCCATCTGGACCAAGCTGAAAGAGGCCGGAGCGAACGACGCGACGCTCGAGAAGATGAAGTCCATCGGGACGAAGGAACTCGACTGGGAAATCATCCTCGAGAAACTTCCGCCGGTCACCCGGCGCTACGTCGAGAATAAGCTCGCCGTGAACGAGGACCTGCACGACCAGCGCGCTCGCGCCATCGAGGCCGCGAAAAGCAACGCGTCCGAATTCCTCGCCGAGCGCGAGAAGTCGCAGACGCAGGACGAGCTGGCCCACTACGCGCGCGCGGAGGAACACTTCGGCAAGGTGTCCACGCAGTTGCCGTGGTTCCAAATCCAGAAGGTCGAAGCGACTGCGACGCCCGAACAGCGCGCCGCCATCGAAGCGGAGAACAAGTTTTACCTCGCCACCCGTGACCAAGTCACGAAGATGTTGAAGGACCCGTCTCCCGAGATGCGCTCCATCGCCGCCCTCGGCTACGCACAGATGCTGCGGTTGCAGGAAGAGATTCCCGCGCTCCAAGCGGAGCACGCCGCCGAGAAGAAAGGGCTGGCCGACGAAGTCGCGAAGCTCACGGCGCAAATCAAGGAGAAGGACGAGTTCATCGCCCGACTCAAGGGGGCCTCTCGCACCGTTCTTCGCGAGGGCACCGCGCCCGCTCCCGGCGGCGCAGCCGCTCAGCCCACGATTCACGAACACGGCTCAGTCGCTATTGACCGGCTTCGAGCCGAACAAACGGCGGGCGCGTGAAATTTCCAAGCGTGCCGTTGTGGAGGGTGCAGTGGTTCATCACTGACATCCGCAGAGCCCTCTCCAACTTTTTCAACCCCGACCGCAAGTATCACTTGGAGCGCGTGGGCCGCGCCTCCGAAGACCCGAACTTCAAGTTCGAGATGCTCGATGGGTGCCTCAACGCTCTCATCAGCAAAGAAACAGGGTGCATAGTCTTCGAGCGGAAGACCGGTGGGCTATCCCCGATGAACATGGTGTTCATCCTGCTGTTCCTCGAACAGAACCCGAAGGCAAAGGCGTTTCTCGCAGACGCCCTGATTCCTTTCCAGCACCACGGCATCGCGCCGCGCACCTTCCAAGAGGCGAAGGACGGCAAGACGTGGACGCAGCTTCTCGAAGAGTCGAAAGCCGGGACGCGCGGGACCCCGTTGAGACGGTGGTCTGAAATCACCGCAGAACTAGAAAAACAACCAAAGTGAACACTACGCTTCACGAAGGCAAGCAAGTTGAAATTCTTCTCCCGTGGTATCGCGAGGTCGCGCCTCAAGTTGCTTTCAGTGTCATGCGTCTCATGGACAAGGGGCGCATTGGTGTCCGCGCTCGTTGGGGTGACGCGTGCATTTATCACGTTCGCAACGTGCTGGCGGAGGAGTTTCTCCGCTCTGGCGTCGAGTGGAGCTTTTGGGTGGACGGCGACGAGATTCTTCCTACGGGCGACGCGAAACTTCACAACGCCCTTACTCAACAGTCTCTTCCTGATGATTTCGCCGGGCTCAATGTCTTGGACCGACTTCTGTCTCACGGTAAAACTCTCGTGGGTGGCGTTTATTGGGGCCGCAGTCCGAACAGTAAACCGATTTACGCGGAGGCGATGACCAGCGTGAAGGAGGACGCCTACGCGCGCAAGGGTCCCTACAATCTCGTCAAGCCCACGGCGTGGATTGGCTTCGGTGCCGTTCTGGTCCACCGCTCGGTTTTCCTCGACATCGAAAAGCGCTATCCTCACTTGGGGCGCAAGGAGGACGGCACGGGCGGCAATTGGTTTTCTCCGAACGAGCAAGACATCCGCCGCAACTTTGACACCTTCGGGGACATCCTCAAGGAGGGCTGCGACTCGACCACCAAGCTAGCCAAGCTCCAAGCGCACTACGACACCGCCGTCCGCCAGAGCGCGCGCTTGCCCGTGGGCGCGGGCGAGGACGTTTCGTTTTGCCAGCGGGCCGCGGACTGTGGTCACGTTCCTCACGTCGACATGGCGCTGTATTGCGGACATTTGGGAGATAGATGTTATGGCAGGCTCACATGAACAAAATTCTGCTCGCGCTCCAGTTTTGGGAAAAAGACAAGGCCGACGCGATGCGGAACGCGCGGTTCGTCGCGGACCTTGAGGCGCGGCACTCCGACCTCGCTGACTTCCTTTTCTGCGCCCGCTTCGACTGCACGCATGACGCGGCGACGGTTGCGCACGTCAGCAAAAAGTTCAACACGTTCACCTTCATCAACAAGAACCGGCGCGCGGAGGGCTGGCCATTCGGCTGCAACGAACTTTTTTACGGCATGGTTGACCACGTCTACACGCAGATTGAGGCAAAGAAAATGCCCCAGTATAAGGCTGTGCTCGCGTTCGAGGCAGACGGAAACCCGATGGCACCTGACTGGATTTCCCGGCTGCATTCCGAGTGGGACAAGTTTCACGCCAAGGGGGCGAACATGGTGGGCGCGCTGATTCCGCCGGGTCCGCCGGAGACGGGCGGCAAGCACATCAACGGCAACTGCATGATTTCCGCCGAGCGCGAGTATCTGCACTGGATTGCCCGCAAGATTGGCGGCTGTCGCCCGACGGCGGGTTGGGATTGGGTTGGCGCGCCGCTATTCCAAAAGGCGGGCTGGGCGAATTGTCCGGGGATGCGCTCTTTCTGGCGCTCTCCCGCGATGCCCGCGCACGTCTTTGACCGGTTGCGGGCGGAGGGTGTCTTCTTCGTGCATGGGGTCAAGGACTCCTCGATAATTGACCTCGTGCGGTCTCACATGGTAGGGTAGGGCCACTGGGACTCCCACTCCGCAAATCCCGGGTTGACAAACCCGTAGTTTCTCACATTCTATTTCCCGACCTACCGTTGCCCGGTCAGCGACACAGAGTCTAATCCCTTGGTGACTCGCAAGGCGGACGTTCGGCCTCCCCGTAAAGGCTGAAAAGAAGCTCCACGCTTCAACACCGTGGAATTGTGAGAAAACCAGTCCCGAAAAGGGACAAAGAAAGATAAACTACTGTGGGAGACTGCATTACACCGGCACAAATTTCTGATATTGCCCAGAAGGATACCCAGCGCTTGGTAGGCGCTATCGCTAAGACGTTGGCTGCCAACGCCCCGTTCATGAATGTTATTTCGGGCGGAGTTTTTCCGTCCGGCACTTCTGACGAAATCCGCACCAGCGTCCAGCTCCAAGCTGCGCCCGGCGACTCTCTGGCTCTGCCCGAGTTCGTCTGCGACACCGACCTCTGTGGGACTCAAGGCCATCAGGACTTGACGGACGCCATCAACTTCGTCGTGAAGCTCGAATCGAAACGTGGTTTCGGTCCGCGCGTCTGCGTGAAGAAAGGCTACTCTGCCTTCAAGACCAGCTACCTCGCCTCTGAGGACTCGCTGAAGAAACTCGTCACGCAGTATATCAACTCCGACATCCGCGCTCAGCTTTACCTGCGCTCGGCCTCGAAGTTCACTGCTGTTGCCGGTTACGATTTCAACTCGCTGTTCACCGGCGGGACTGAGACCGACATCGGTGTGAAGTTCGCGCCCATCCTGCCCACCGGCCCGATGAGCTTCAAGGCTCTTCACTACATCGCCCGCTACATCAAGGAGAACTTGTTCGCCGAGATGTTCGACGCTGGCGACAAGGGCAGCCCGCACTTCCGGGTCATCGCCTCCGCCGACCAGATTGAGCTTTTCCGAGCTGAATCCGGCGTCAAGGACGTCCTCCAGAGCTACGTCACCGGTGGCTACAAGCAGGGAGAACTCTCCCTCGCTGGCTACTCGTGGGAAACCGCTCCCGCCTACCGCGGCCTCGCCTTCGGTATCGACCAGCGTCCTCTGCGCGCCACAGGCTTCAAGGCCAACGGCACGCTGAACCTCGTCGACCCCGTGACGATTGTCACGAACGCGACCCGCAACACCGCTTACGCCAAGCCGAATCCGAGCTGGCTCACTGCCGACTACGAGGTTTTGTTCCTCTTGGCCGACATGTCCTTCGAGCGTCTCGTCCCCGAGCGCTACGTCGGTGAAGGCTCGTTCAAGTTCGCGCCCCAGCTCTACATGGGCGAACTCGAGTGGCACTACCAAATCGACAACGACTGCAACGTCTACGGCGATTTCGGTTGGCACAAATACCAAATCATCCGCGCCTACAAGCCGATTCGGCCCCAGTTCGTGGTCCCGATTCTGTATCGGCGCTGCACCGCTGACCTCGGCCTGCCCGACTGCGCTGTTCCGTCCAGCTCCAGCTACACTGGTTCTGACGCGTTCACCACGGTTGGTGTGACCTGCGAAGCCTAAGCTTCAGCATCGGGGCTGTAACAAATTCTGCACAGTTTTTGTTACAGCCCCAACTCCTTTTTCTTATGGCTGAATTCGTTGAACACGGACTGCATGACCAAGAATGGCCGACGCTGGCGAAAGCCGCGAACGACCTTTTCTCGCTCGGCCTGTCCCCCTACAATGACCCGAAAGACGTCCTTGTAGCCATCCTCGACTCTGTCGGCACGGACGCAAAAAACACCGAGACCCTCGACAGCTTGCTCGTCAAGCTTCTCGCGCACGTCTCGTAAACACTGTCGGTGTTGCTTTGCACGCAGCAACGCCGGTTCGTAGGAGAGGGTTGCGGACACACTCCGCAGCCCTTTTTTGTTCGTTGACGGAAGTAAATCACTCGGACTTATTAAGAGAATATGTTCACTGACCCGAGGCCCATCTGGGGAGACGAGAACAACGTCCTCCTTCAGAAAATCGCGTCACTGCTGACCCCTGATATGTTTGCTGACACTGCACCGAAGCTGGGAGACACGGACAACAACCTGTTGTTCAAAATCTGCCAGAGGCTCAACACCGACAACTCCGGGAACTTCCCGCCGAGTCTGGGTGACACGGACAACAACCTGCTGTTCAAAATCGCGCGGCTCCTGAACGGCGAATAACCATGTATTCCGACGCCTCACCCAAACTCGGGGATACCGACAACGTCCTGCTTTTTAAAATCGCGCAGGGCATCAACGCGGGCGTGAGCGGCATCACGCAAGCCGCCGCCGACGCGCGCTACGTGTTCAAGGCGGGCGACGACATGACCGGGGCGCTGAACATCGCAACCTCCGCTGACGAGCCGCAGCTTAAGCTCACGGTCTCCCCGGGCCAGACCACGGAGGCTTTTCAGGTTTTTGCCTCGGACGGAGTGACACAGGTTTTCGGAATCAACTTCTCTGGCACCACGAACATTATCCGGCATCAGGCCGACGCCTCGGGCGCGTCGTGGAATCGTTTCAAGCGAGGCACCGTCGGCGACGCCGACTCGGTGGTCCTCTTGGGCGAACAGATTGCGCAGGACAATTATCAGGGGTGGACGGGCGCCGCCTACGGAATCGGAGGTCAGTTCCTCTGCCGCGCGCGGGAAAACTTTGCGGCTGCCGCTCTCGGCACCCAGTTTGATTTTCGTGCGTGCGCCATTGGCTCGGCCTCGTTGGAGGACGTGCTGGTGCTCTCGACCACGTCGCACAATCTCGTCACTGGTGACTACTACCTCCGCGGAAATCCTCTGCTCCACAACACCGTTGCCTACGGGTCCGGCACGGTCTACACGCTGACCGCGACCTCGGCAGCCGTCGACTTCGGAACTGTCGACCCCATCATTACGCTGACGGCGACGGGCACGTATCGCCTGCGTGGGCGTGTGAAGGTCAATCTCAACGGCGCGACGTTCGCCGCGAACCGCACGCTGACCATCAAGCTGCGCCGGACGAACAACACCCCCGCGGACGTAGCGGGCTCGGCGACGACGTGGACGGTTCCCATCGTGACGACTCTCACCAACACACTCGCGGTCATCGAGCTGCCAGAGACTTTTTACACGACCGCAGTCGCAACCGACACCATTCAAATTTTCGCGGACATCAGTGTGCTTCCATCGGCGGGGACAATCTCCATCGACGAAGCCAGCGTGTCCGCCATCCGGGTAAGTTAATGCAAATTCCAGACAACATCAAAGTGAGCGCGGCCAGTTTCGTCGGCGTGGTGACGCCCAGCGCAAACATTTTCCTCGACGGCGTCGAGCCTGCGCTCAAGGTTCTCCTGCTCCTCGCGCAGATTGCGGTCGCAGTTACTTCCGCCCTCTACGTTTACTCGAAGTGGAAGAAAAACCGAAAGTAATCATATGCCCACGAACCCTTTTAATGAGTATCCGATTAACCTTGGCCGAGTTCTGGCTCTGGCATACGGAATCGACGCACGCCCTTACGACACCGAGCTGCAACTTTGGGTCAAGGTGGCGGAGTCCCTTGGCGCCTCCGTCACGCCGTATGATGACCTCGACGCAGTGCTGAGCAGAATCGCTGATGCGGGGGGTGCGACGCCCTGTCCTCCGTGCCCCCCATGCCCCGCACAAGTCATCTCCGCAGAACCGACAACGGAAGCATTCTTGTCTCAGGTCGAGTTCCAGCCCTCTAACTGGCAGAATGCTCCGATGTCGGGAGTCACGTCGGTGACAATCAGAGTCGAGAACTACCTTTCCAACATGGATTGGGAGGACTGCCCCGATTTAATCTCCCTGTCACTCCCAGAATTGGTCACGTTTGGTGATGGGGTTAAAGAGTGCATGTTTGTTATCGTTGACTTGCCTAATTTCACGACCTTATCAGTTCCGAACCTGCAAACCTTTGACGGGGGGATTCCCGGGTCTGGAGTCCTAATAATCGACTCTTGCGCCGCTTTGACCAGCCTCTCGTTTCCCGCTCTAGTGTCCTTCTCATCTGGTTTTCGGGTAACAGATAACCCCTCTCTCACCTCGGTCTCTTTGCCGGTGTGGGTTCCGTCTGTGAACTGCAACGCCGATTTTTCGCTCAACGCGCTCACTCAATCTGCCGTCGACCACATCTTGGCCCGGCATGTTGCGAGCCCGGCTTGGGGGAGTAATGGAGAAGCGCTGGATTTATCGGGCGGGACAAACTCGGCACCGGGGGCGCAAGGACTTTTGGATGTTGCGACCCTGACTGGTCGAGGTGCCGCAGTGGACACGAACTAAGATTTATATGAGGAAACAAAAGTTATCAGGCCTCGCGAACTTTCTAGCCGCGGTGGAAGCGGGCGGCCCATCTGGTATTTCAGACTCCAATCTTCGGGAGCATATCCCGCAGGTGTCTTTCCTTGGGCGAAGACTTGTTCTAGACGTGCTGGAAGCAGCGGGCGCGATTTCTCGTGACGGCACAACTGTCCGAAATATCCAGCGATGAAACCACTTCTCGCCTCCATCCTCGCTGTCGTCCTCCTGACCGGATGCACAATGCCGCTCAAGCCCGGCAAGTCTTCCGTCATCACAAACCACGGTCAGGTGACGGTCCAGCAATCCGAGAATCCGAAAGCCGAGACGGTTCAGGACTACAAGCGCACCACGGACAAAAACGGCGTCGTGACCGAAGAGGTCCACACCGTTATTGGCGCGGCGCAGAAAGACGTGGCTCGCGAGATGGCCGCCAAGCTCGGCTCACTCCGCCCTGTCATGTGGGTCGGCATCCTCGTGTTACTTTTCGGCATCGCGAGCTTCCACCCTTACCTGCGCGCCATCGTGGGAAGCGTCACGACCAGCGTCATCATCGTCGTAGCGGGCCTCGGCATGATTGTGCTGCCCTCGGTCATCGTGGGAAACGAAATTTTAATCTTGGGCGCGGGCGTCGGAGCAATCGTGCTCTACTGGTTCTCGCACCGTCACGGAAAACTTCAAGGTCTGGTTGACGCCAACAAAGACGGCATCGACGACCGAAAGCAATAAATGAGCTGCAACTCTTGCAATCAATCTAGCTGCTCCGGGGGATGCACGAATCGCTGCACGCCCTGCAACACCGACTGCGACGCGAACAGCGCCGCGTGCGAGACGTTGCCGAGCGCGCTGCAAAACTTCATCACCTCCTTTTACGGTCCCGGCTTAATCAAGACGGAGGTTGACGGCGTGGTTGAGTGGGTGCTGCCCTGCGACCTCGACACCGGAATCCCGGGAAACCCCAAGGGTGACGACGAAGGTCTCGCCTGCTACTTCAAGCGGCTTTTCGAAGACGGTCTAGTCGGGCTGCTCGGTCCGAAGGGTGACACGGGCGCAACCGGAGAAGCTGGTCGCAACGCCTACACGGTGGCGACCTCCGCGTTCGTTCCGGCTACCATCGCCGGTCAAACGGTGCAGTTCAGCATCATCCCGAGTCCGGTTGTCTCGGAGGGCCAAACGATTTTCATCCCCGGCTCCGGCTGGTATCTCATCACGGAAGTTTTCCAGTCCTCGGTAATCTTCGCGCAACTGCTCGAGTCAATCCCGACGCCGCTCGCGCTCATCCCGCCCGGCACGTTGGTCCTGCCCACGGGGCCGCGGGGTCTGAGCATCACCGGGCCGCAAGGTCTGCAAGGCGTGAAGGGTGACACGGGCGCAACTGGCGCAACCGGGGCGACTGGTTCAACAGGCGCGACGGGAGCAGTCGGGCCAGCGGGAGCCACTGCCACGAACACAAACGCGGCGGTCATCCCCACGGGCGCCGATTACGAGCTGACGAACGCCTACGCGCACGTCGTCTTCGGAACGGACGAGCTGGACACACCGCTCGCCACGGCAGGCACGTATCTTTTTCACGTCACGCTTTTCTGTAACAACGCTTCAGGCGCACCGAAACAGTGGTCCCTCAAGCTGGTGAACCAGAGCACGGCGACGGACATCGACGACTCGCAGTTCAGCATTGAAATTCCGACCACCTCAGTCACCAACATCACTTGGCCAGTTCTGCTGACCACGTCCGTGGACGGTCACGTCATCGAGGTCCAAGCGCTCTCTTCAGTAGGCGGCGCCACGGAAACCATCGTCGCACTCGACTCTCGCATCGTATATGTCAAATTGTCGTAACCAGAACCCGGTCATCCGGGATTCAGCTCTCGGCGACTGCTGCCCAAAGGCGGCGGGCACGAAGCGTCTCGACAAGGTGCCTCGCACACTGCCGCGACGCACGCACAGCACTGCTTGTGAAAGCGTGTTGCAGGACGAGGCCGGATTCGCCATTCTGGACGAGGTGTCCGGAGGTTTCATCCACGACGATTTAATGCAAAACCCCGAGTGCCCATGAGCAAAGTTTCAGACTACATCGAAGCAACAGAGTCCGTGACGCCAAACGGCGGATGGCTTTTCATCGCCGAGCTGCAAGACGACGGCTCCTACATCACGAAGAAAATTGCCCCGCATAACGTGGGCGCAGTCGGTCCTTCGGGCCAGCAGGGTATTCCCGGAGCCGACGGCGCACCCGGAGCAGCCGGAGCTAATGGAGCCGACGGCACGAACGGCACGAACGGCACCAACGGCACCAACGGCACCAACGGCACCAACGGCGACAACGCCGAGATGACGCGCTCCTCGACGGACTCCGAATCGGTCGGGACGGGCTCCAAGACTTTCGACTACACGGTGGCAGCCACCAACCTCGGCTGGGCCATCGGCACGAGGCTGCGCGCCGCGAGCGCGGGCACCCCGGCGAACTACATCGAGGGCCTCGTAACCGCGGTGAGCAATACGCAGGTGACAATCAACTCCGACAACTTCGGAGGCGCGGGCTCGAGTTCGGACTGGAACATTTCAATCGCCGGAGACAAGGGTGCGACGGGCGCAACTGGTGCAACGGGCGCGACAGGTGCCGCGGGTGAATCCTCGGACTGGCTCGACACTCGGGAAACAATCTGGGCGGGCACGCGCGGCGCATCAACTTTTGTTGGCGACAGCTACACCGTTACGACCGTGGCGGACTACACGCCGACCGCAGACATCATGGTCGGGGCGGACTTCCCGTCAGGCGGCGGAGGTGGCGGACGCGTCGGGTTGATTTCAACTCTCAACTACCCGTTTGGTTGTCGGTTCCAACATTTCACGATTATCAACGTCCCTCAGTCAGTGACCGAGCGCATTTGGATTACGATGACTTCGGACACTTCGTCAACCGCGAGCACGATGGCCAACAGCGACACTCCCGCCTTGAGCTACGTGGGTTTTCGCTACTCGACTTCCGTTCCGGACGCCGGGTGGAC
>Ga0137426_1000014_pt1 | contig 70371 bp, 86 predicted proteins | sample EasRivERMZT660_2_FD_102308 | JGI IMG/M metagenome (GOLD analysis project Ga0137426, IMG submission 102308) | Soil microbial communities from meander-bound floodplain in the East River, Colorado, USA - East River MetaG ERMZT660_2 | ecosystem: Environmental > Terrestrial > Soil > Floodplain ...
CCCGCGATGCCCGCGCTGCCCTCGCTGCCCTCGATGCCCGCGCTGCCCGCGATGCCCGCGCTGCCCGCGCTGCCCGCGATTCCCGCGCTGCCCTCGATGCCCGCGCTGCCCTCGATGCCCGCGCTGCCCGCGCTGCCCTCGATGCCCGCGCTGCCCGCGCTGCCCTCGATGCCCTCGCTGCCCTCGATGCCCGCGATGCCCGCGCTGCCCTCGCTGCCCTCGATGCCCGCGCTGCCCGCGATGCCCGCGCTGCCCGCGCTGCCCGCGATGCCCGCGATGCCAGCGCTGCCCTCGCTGCCCTCGATGCCCGCGCTGCCCGCGATGCCCGCGCTGCCCGCGCTGCCCGCGATGCCCGCGATGCCAGCGCTGCCCGCGCTGACTCGAGCTACATCCTGCTGCGCGAGTTCGGCAACTGGTGCGTCTTCCGCGGCGGATGGTGGACGTGGGATCTGGCCTACATCTCGACTGCCCACTTCGGCGCCAAGCAACTCGGCAAGGAGAATGTCGCGCGCTGGGCATCCCCTGTATTCGAGGCCTTCTGTGCCGGCGCCTGGATGCTTGTTTGGACCACGGACACGATCTACTGGGCACAAAAGCCAACGGTCGCGATCGAGCGCGGCGCGTTCGGCCGCCGCCTCCACTGCGAGAACGGCCCTGCGTGCGCGAACGAAATCGAGAACATCTACTTCTGGCACGGCGTGATGGTCCCGGCTTATGCCGTGACTCAGCCCAGCTGGATCACGCTCGCCGAGATCGAATCCGAACAGAATGCCGAGGTCCGGCGCGTGCTCATCGAGCGCTTCGGTTGGGAGCGCTACATCCGCGAGAGTGGCGCCACGCGTAAACATCGCCGATTCAACGAGCGCGATCAGCAGTGGGAAGAGCTGTACGAACTCAAGAACGGCATACGCCGGTTCCTTGTGTCCGATCCGTCCACGGGAAGACGGTACGCGTTGGGCGTGCCGCGCGAAGTTTCTACCTGCGAGCAAGCTCAGACCTACGTTTCTCACGGCCTGGACAAACTCGCCATCCACAGGAGCTAGTGATGACCAAAACCGCGAAGAAGCAATTATCCGCTCCGCAGCAGGAAGCGATCGTCAACGACGCGCCCAAGCTGCACTCGACCTTCGAAGTCGGTGACGTCGCCCACCAGGGCGATCTGACCATCGTCCGGATCAAGAAGTTGCCAGCAGGCGCCAAGCCGCGCGCCAGTCGCCAACTGGCAGACGGTGACACGCAAGGTAGCCGGCACATCCTGGCGCGTGGAGACGTGTTCGATGCGCCGGCAAAACAGGTCCAGGCAAGCGTGAGGCAGGCAACCGGGCTGACCATCCCAGAGCAGTACCTGGGGCCGGTGTTCGTGTCACCAGCAGAGCCCACGGCTGACGATCTCACCCATCCGGAGCACGGCAATCAAGGTTTCCCGGCTGGTGCGGTGTGTGCCGTCGTCTACCAGCGGAGCCTTGACGCTGAGGAGCGTGAAGCACGCGTTCAGGACTAATCCAGTGCCCGACCTCCTCGACATCTGCGAAGGCCGTCACCGTGGCGCGGGAAACTCTGTCGACGCCAACCGCCGCGCCGTCCGCAGCAAGAGCTACTGGCGTGCCCGCATCATTGAGGAGATTCGCGCCGCCGGGCATCTCGGACTCACGGCCAAGGAAGCAGCCGTCAGGCTCGGCAAGCCGCTGAACACGATCAGCGGGAGGTTTTCGGAACTCGTGCAGCAGGGGAAGCTGTATCGGCATGGGAAGCGTGACGGCGCAAGCGTGCATTATCGGAGGGTGACGTGAACGCGGTCCTGTTCAGCCGACAGACTGTTGAGTGGCCGACGCCATCAGCGGTCTACGCTGCGCTGAATGCCGAGTTCCGCTTCGACTTCGACCCCTGCCCGATTGGGGGGGGCATGATGGGCTTGCTCCGTTGTTCTGCTCCTGGCGCGGCAGACGCGTGTTCTGCAACCCGCCCTATGGACCTGGCATCGCGGACTGGATTCGTCGCGGAGCGGAAGCTGAAGTCGCTGTGTACCTTCTGCCGGCCCGCACGGACACGAAATGGTTTCATGATCTCTGTCTCGGCAAGGCGGAGATCCGATTCATCCGGGGCCGGCTGCGGTTCGGACAAGCTACGTCGGGAGCGCCGTTCCCAAGTATGGTCGTGATTTTTCGGAGGGCGGGGTAGTGGCAATCATCCATCGCACAGGCTTGATGCCGCCCAGCTTCGGACCCGTGAAAACGTGGTGCGGCCGGCGCGTGCCGATTGAGCGCACCGGGCACATCCAGGTTCGCGGGCGGAAACTGTGCAAGGTGTGCGAGGCCGTGGTGCGCCGGAAGAAGCGGCTGGGAATCTGGCCGTGGTCGAAGCGTGGAGCGTTGATCTCGGAAGGGTTGAAATTGGCGTGGGCGCGACGAAAGAGGGAGGCGAGTCATGCCGGCTGAAGCCCTCCTCAACCTGTCCGAACGCGGCGGCATCACCTGCTACATCTGTGGGGCCGAAGACGATCATCAATGGTCAGTCCCCATCGTCAACGGCGATGTGGTGAGCAACGACTTCCCCGATTGGCTCTGGAGCGCGATCGGCGGCGGGCAGGCCGTGTGCGAGGAGTGTTACGAGAAGCACGCCAGGGGCGAGATAGAGACGTTTGATCGGTTCTATCTGCACTTGGCGGGCGGGTTTGTGGGAGGGGCGGGGATATGAAGCGCCTCGAAGACCTCGACGAAGTTGAACTCGACAGCCTCATGCGCACGGCAGCCCATGCCGTCGAGTGGGCGTTCCATGACCAGGGCGTCGAGAAGCCGCTGTTCGCGCTGGTGATCTTCAACGACCCGAAGATCGGCCAGTACATCGGCAACTGCCGGCGCGAGGACATCATCAAGGCGCTGCGCGAGACGGCGGAGCGGATGGCTAGGAATCAGGACGTGAGGCGGAACTAACCCGATAGGCTTCCGCCGGCTTAGCGGCCGGCGGACGGTTGCGGCGAGCGGAGCGTGTACCAAGTAAGCGCCGAGCGGACCGCAGGCGACGCCACAACGAAACCGGCATCCCTACTTGGCTCTGGGGGTGCTGGGCGTTTTTGGACTCCCCCGCGGGAGATGGACAGCGATTAGACGAGTTCGCCCTGACAGGATGTTGAGTATGAGCCTAGCACTACCAGTAATCGACCAGCCGCGCGAGACCGTGACCTGTAAAGGTTGCGGCGCCTGCTGTCTACACATGGCCGTCCCGCCTTACGACGAGGACGAGCGTGAACTTCTGCAGAGAAACCTGCCGCACGTATACGCCGACCTGCTCGCGGTCGAAGCGACCAGAGAACTCCAACTAAAGATCGTGGGCACGGACAGCATACCGTGCGGCTTCTTCGACATGGTTTCGCGCAAGTGTCGCCATCATGAGTACAACCCGGACATCTGTGGGCGGTTCGAGGTAGGCGGAGATTTCTGCCTGTCGTTCCGCGCAGATGCTGGAATCGCCCCTTGACTGTCTGAGGAACGGGATACAACGGACTCTCCGCAGGCATGTCTGTGGAGCGACCAACAGAGAGAAGCACGGAAGAAAAACAACCCAGGTGAAAGTGGGGCGCACACTGTGCGCGCTGAATTGGCCCGACTCCGCGCACAAGGAAATTCCCCTTTCCCTTGCCCTAACCTTTGCCTTCCAAGAAGTGTTTCAAAACTCTTTGGAAGGCAAGGGAAAAGGCAAAGGCTAAGGGGAGCAGATAGGAACCTGCGATGGGCGATGGAAAGCACTACGCCGAGGACGTGGCCACGGGCGGGGACGTGGAGAAGCGGCTGGCGATCGGCGGCCGGATCAGGCAGGGCAAAGAGGTCTTGTACGTCCTGTGCGAAGAGCCGGGGCCGCAGATCCTCATGCACTGGCGGAAGCCGAATGGCAACGTCCGCGGGCAACTGGTTCCGCACTTCAAGCGGGACTGCAAGAACTGCCTCGACTGCGACGACGAGCCCAAGCCGCTCTGGTACGTCGGGGCCCTGGAGCGCAACCGCGATCCGGTGATCCTGGAGTTGACCGACAAGTGTTTCGAGGTCGCTGAGGCAGCGGCAAAGACCATCGGCGTGCAAGATGGCGTCGATCTATTTGGGGAGCCCATCGGAGACCTCGGGCGCTTTGCCGGCCTGATCGTCAAGATTCAACGTGGCGGCTTCCCGTTTAGCCCGCGCGTCCTGCGTTGTGAGCAACGCTGCCAGGTGACGGCGGCCTGGCCCTATGACACCCGAAAGGAGCTCGCCCGCATCTGGAGAATCCCAACTCGCCCCAAACTCTACAAGGCAGAAGGAGCGTGAACATGACGACCGCGACCACCAACCGGCGCCGCGGCGCAGCCACAGGACAAAACGGGAATCCTCCCGACAAGTCAGAAGTGATGGAGCGCTACATCGCCGAGATCGACAGTTTTGCAACCATGCTCCGCGACCAGCAGGAGCTCATCAAAAGCCTGGAGCACAAGACAGCCGTCGCCAAAGCCGCATTCGACGAGGCCCGCGATTCGTTACGTGAGGCCAAGGAAATCGAGCATGGCACAGTCTCGCTCCTGCTCAAATTCATACGTCCCGGCTCGATTGAGATCATGCCGCTGTTTGACACGATGGAGCCGGTTGATGAAAAGGTCCAAGGCAAAGACGCTGGCGAGTGGCGTAGCGAGCCTGTGGTCAAGCTCGACCTTTCGTCAGCCGCGCTTCGGGCCTTGATCGACGCCGACATCGTGCTCGTGGGGCAACTCCAGGACCGCATCCTCAAAGGCCCCGATTGGGCGGCTGAACTGCCGGGCATCAGCGAGGGCATCGCCCAGGCCATCGAGGCGAAGCTACAGACGTTCATCGAGGAGCGCGGGAGGAAGAGGAAGTGAACCAGTTACCGCAACAGAAATCAGCCCTGCCCGAAGGCGTCATACTCGACGAGCGCCCGCCGTTTGTGCCGCGACTCGTGATGACTCCGCATCACCAATCTGTCACCAAGCAGGTGATGCACCAATGGCGGAACCGGGAACACTTCAAGGATCTCCGCAAGTTCGGCATTCGACCGCTAGACCGACTGCTCTTCTATGGTCCACCGGGCAACGGCAAGACGCTGACCTGTTACTGGCTGGCGAAGGAGCTGGACGTTCCGATCTATCGGGTGATCTGCAATCAGTTGGTCAGTTCGTATGTGGGGGCGACCACGAAGGCGATCGCGGACGCGGCGGAATTCCTGAACTCTCAGACCAAGCCGTGCATCTGCCTCTGGGATGAAGTCGAGAGCATCTTCATAGATCGCTCGCGCACAAACAGTTCGGCCGGACGCGAGATCAGCGCCGCCCTCACAGTCTTCATGCAGGCACTGGACCGCTGGCGGGCGCCAACCCTAATCGCAATGGCGACGAATCTTCCCGAGAAGCTCGATGCCGCCCTCTTGTCTCGGGTGGAGATGAAAGTCGAGTTCGTTGGGCCGACGCTGGAGCAGGCCAAGCTGATGCTCGAATACTGGTCGGAACTGCTCTGCAATCACGGTTCCGCTGAATGGGGGCTTGGCCTGTTGGAGCAAATCGAAACAGCTCTACCTCAGAGCTTCCGCGAGCTCCAGCAGACGATTGCTTGGTGTGCGCGGGATTGGGTGGCTCGGCGGTGCTCGTGATGCCCGAGGAAGACCTGTACCCGGACGGCGAGAGGGAAGAGGGGTAGATGACCAAGGCGACGATCCACAACGGCGATGCGGTGACGGCGCTCCGAAGGATGCCGCCGAAGTCAGTGCATTGCTGTGTGACATCGCCTCCGTATTGGGGACTGCGGGACTATGGAACCGATCCGCTTGTGTGGGGAGGCGATCCCGAGTGCAACCACGATTGGGTTGAGCACGTCCAGCCCGCGGCGAATGGCATCGTGCATGACGGCGGCATGAGCGGCGAGACGCTATCAGGCCGATCAGCGACGCGCCGCCCCAAGCGTTCGGACTTCTGCCGCTGCGGAGCCTGGCGCGGCTGTCTCGGCCTGGAGCCGACACCCCAGCTGTTCGTCGCCCACCTGGTCATGGTCTTCGCTGAGGTCTGGCGCGTGCTGCGCGACGATGGGACGCTCTGGTTGAATCTCGGGGACAGCTACGCTTCCGGCAAAGGCAGCTGCTTCAATCCTGGCGGCGGCGAGACCTCATTCAAGGACCGTCGCAAAGAGGCCGGCGTGATGAACCTCAACCGCCTGAATAAGTCCGATCTTGAGGCGGTGAACCTGAAGCCGAAAGACCTCGTGGGCATCCCCTGGATGACCGCGTTCGCGCTGCGCGACGCCGGCTGGTATCTGCGGAGCGACATAATTTGGGCCAAGCCGAATCCTATGCCGGAATCAGTGCGCGACCGGCCGACGAAAGCCCACGAGTACCTGTTTCTGTTGAGCAAGCGGGAGCGGTACTACTTCGATGGGGAGGCGATCAAGGAAGAGTCCACACAAGACGAGCGCCGGCCGACGTTTCGCGGAGGGGCCTACGTCAACAATGAGACTTTCGACAACGGCAACGGCGGCAAGTCAACAGACACGGGCAACGTCCGACTGCCACGCGACCCAGGCCCACGCGAGCCACGGCCGGGGATCGACTCGCACGGCGGCAACCAAGCGAACGGACAGATTCCAAACGTGAGCCTCTACCGCAACCGTCGCTCCGTCTGGGAGATCGCCACGGAGCCGTACAGTGAAGCCCACTTCGCCACGTTCCCGACGCGGCTAGTCGAGCCGTGCATCTTGGCCGGCAGTTCCTCTCGCGGCTGCTGCCCCGACTGCGGCGCACCGTGGGAACGCCAGACGACCTCGACGCGCAAAGCCACGCGGCCAGCTGCCAAGACGAAACTGGCGGACGGCAAAGCCATCGTGCATCGGGTGCATCACGGCAAGGAAGTAGGCAACCGCGACCCCGAGCGGCATATCAGCGAGACCGTGACGACGGGCTGGGGCCCGGGCTGCAAGTGCGATGCTGGCGAACCCGTCGCGTGCCGCGTCCTCGACCCATTCGCCGGGGCCTGCACAACTGCCGTCGTCGCGCTGCGGCTCGGGCGTGACTTCATCGGTGCGGAACTGAACCGTGAGTATGCGGAGATGGGCCGGCGGCGCATCCGCGACGACCAACCGCTCTTGTCGAGCGTTGAGGTTGTCTAACCCGCACCCCAGCCGGCCGATCTGTGGGGCCGGTGGAAAGAGATCATCTGGTAGGCTTGCGACCGGGCCGGCGAAACCGCGATTCTGGCGTAGAATCGGGGATTCGCCAAAATGCCCAAACGCAAGCCCGCGAAGCTGCCTGTCGTCCCGCCTTGGCCGGAAATCGAGCAGATTCTACGGGGAACCAAGACCGAACGCGACCGGCTGCTCCTCATGGTCTGCGCCTTCATGGGCCTCCGGGCATTCGAGGCCGTCAAGCTGAACGTCGAGGACGTGGACCTGCGGCAGAAGACCCTCTTCATACATGAGGGGAAGGGCGGACGGGACGCGGTTCTGCCCCTGCCGGTATTCCTGGCACGGGCCCTGCGTGGCTGGATCGGCTCGCGGAAGTCCGGGCCGTTGTTCTACTCGCGGAAGGGCAAGACGCACCTGACGCCGGACGGCCTACGGGACATCGTGAAGCGGGCGGCGATTGCGGCCGGGCTCCCCGAGGCCACGAAGGGCCGCAAGTACAGCCCCCACCGCCTGCGGGCGGCGTTCTGCACAGAGAAGATTCGGCGGGGTGTGCCGTTGCCATACGTCCAGCGGCTTATGCGACATGCGCGAATTGCGACGACGTTGCTCTACACGGCAGTAACGCCGGAGGATTTGCGAGAGGGCATGGAAGCGTGACATCCTCTCCCCCATGAAGAAGGCAACCACCCGCGTCCCGAAGCGGCGCCCACCGGCGCGACGTCCGCCAACATCTACCAAGTCCTCCCAACCGCCTCCCGACCTCTCGCATCTCCTGACGTCCGAAGTTGTGCCGATCGAGCAAGTCGAGTTCCTTGCCGGCAACCCCCTCGATCATCCCGAGGAGCAGGTTGAGCAGCTGAAAGCGGCTCTGCAACGTTGGGGCCAGGTCGAGAATCTGGTCGTCAACCGCCGCACCGCGCCTCCAACAGTAATAGGGGGCAACGGGCGGCTGCGGGCCATGCTCCAGTTGAACTGGACCCACGTTTCAGTGTGCTATGTGGACCTCGGGGAGCAAGAGGCCAACGCGCTCACTATCGCCCTGAACCGGATCCGTGAGGGGGCCGTGTGGAATACGGACGCGCTCAAGAGCCTCATGGAGCCGATCGACATCCCCGACCTGGATCCCCATCTGTCGGACATGCTGGCATCGCTGGCGAAAGAGACGGCGCCGCGGATTGCGACCGCGCCGAGTTCAACGCCGCGGGGGAGCTCCCGCACGATGATTTCCTGCCCACAATGCGGCCATGAGTTTGAGCAGTGAGCCGAGCCGGGACTAATGTAGGGCATGGCAAGGAAACGCAGGAACAGGCTCCGCGCCCAGAAGGGCGGGGGGAAAGCCCGGCAAAAGCGGGCGAAACCTGAAGCTCGCCGGCCACCACCCCCCTCCCCGCCAGGGGGTCAGGGGGTCCATCTCTCCCCAAGCTCCCTGCACCAGCGCGCGGACTGTCACCATATCGCCAAGCTGATCGACTGCGGCGCCGTGACGCTGGATGAGGCGGTCGGCACGATTCGTATGGCCTTTGCGATCGCCAGCAGTTGCGCTGGCAAGACCTGCCCGAAGTGCGGCGGCAAAGGGTTCGACAAGACAGCGGGCTGTTCCGAGTGCAATGGGCAGGGCCGGATCGGCATGAACCCTCGGGGCTTTGCCGCGGCCATGAGCGTGCCCCTGTCGGCCTCACGGCGGGAGCTCGACGAGCGCAGGTATGAACTCGAAGAGAAGCGCTACGAGCTGGAATGCGAGAAGATGAAACGCGGCGACTATGTGCCGCTGCCCGTGACGGTCAACGTCCAAGTGAACCAGATCGCCGCCGAGCTGCGGTCGATACCTACTGAGGAGCTACGTCGCCTTGCCAGCGCTCTTGCAGGACCCAGCGACGCGGAAACTGACGCGGGAGGCGATCCGCCGCATTCTGGCGGAACAAAGCCTCGCTGAGTTCACCCGTCTCGCCTGGCCGATCATTGAGCCCGTCACTCCCCTCTTGTGGGAGCCCCACCTTGACGCCATCTGCGTGCACCTGGAAGCCGTGACCCGCGGCGAGATCCTCAACTTGGTTATCACCATTCCCCCGGGCTGCACCAAGAGCATCACGGTCAACGTGATGTGGCTGGCGTGGATGTGGCTACAGCAACCCTCCCTCCGCTTTCTCTGTGCCGCGAACGAAGAGCAGCTGGTCATCCGCGATGCCGTGGCGTGCCGACGCCTCATCGAATCCCTCTGGTATCGGGAGCGATGGGGCGAACGCTTCACCCTGACGTCGGACCAAAACGTCAAAAGCTGGTATGAGAACGACCGCCGCGGCTACCGCACGTCCACGACGGTCAAGAGTTCCGTGGTGGGAAAGAAAGGCGACATCCTGATTGTGGACGATCCGAACGACGCGCGGAAGGCGGAAAGCGAGGTAGACCGCCGCTCCATCGTGAACTGGTGGGACCATTCCTTTTTCAACCGCGTGAACGACGCCCGGACGGGCCGGCGAGTCATCATCGGGCAGCGGACCCACGAAGAGGACCTGATCGGCCACGTCCTCAAGCAAGGCGTCGTGCATCTCAACTTGCCCGAAGAGTTCGACGGCTCGCGGAAATGCGTCACCAGCATCTGGCAGGATTGGCGCACAACCGAAGGGGAGCTACTGCGCCCCGAGCGGTTCGGGCCCCATCAGATCGCAGAGGCCAAGCGCATCCTCGGGAGCGAAGCCTACGCCGCGCAACATAACCAGAGTCCGCAGGTTCCGGGCGGCGCCCGCTTCAAACGCTCATGGTTCAAGCGCTCCCGCTACCGGGACTGTACGGACCACTGGCGGCTGCTGGACACTGGCGAGATCATCCTCAAGGCCACGCTGCAGCACGCCGTCATGCTGGATCCGGCGAACCGCAAGACCAAGGCCAGCAAGAAAACCGCGATGGTCAACTTCGCCGACGCCGGCAAGGATCGGCTGCTGGTGATCGACGCCTTGAACCAGCAGCTCGCATTGGAGGAGATTGTCCCGACGCTCGATGGCTTCTGTGCGCGGCGCTACGGCACGGCCACGCCGCCCGATTGGGCCGGCATTGAAGCCAACGGGTTCCAGCTCCAGCTCTGCACCGAGGCCCGGAAGCCGCAGTACAAGCATGTTCCTGTCGTCATGGAGGTCGAGCCCGAGGGCAAGAGTAAGCTGGTGCGGGCGACGCCGGCGGTGATCCTGGCCGAACAGGGCCGCATCTATCTCCCCGAGGAGGGAACCGCGGATTGGCTGGAAGACTTCCTTGACCAGCTTTGCCGGTTCACGGGCGACGAAAAGGTAGACACCTATACAGACATGGTGGACTGCCTTGGGTATTATGTCCGAGAGCGCCAGCGGATGGTTCCGAAGGCGGTGCGGGAGTTTCGCCCGTGGGTCGTGGGAGGACAAGGGCAATGACCGAGCTAGACGGGTTCAAGCCTGAAAGTGAGTCTGCTATGAAGTATCGGCTGCTGGACGACCGGATTCTGGTCAGGCTCATTCGGGAGGAGAAGTCGAAAGGCGGCATCCACTTGCCGGACAGCGACAAGACCAAACCGCGCCGGGCGGAAGTGCTCGTGGTTGGGCCCGGCCGCGTGGGGCCGACCGGCACACGCATCCCCATCCAGGTCCAGGCGGGGGACTTAATCCACTACTTGCAATACGACGGTGTGGAACGCAGCGTCCTCGACAACGAAGGGGACGAGCAACGCAACTGGCGCATCATCCAGGAGAACGACATCCGGGTTGTGGAGGTCGCGGAGTAGTTTGCCCGCGCATCCCCGCCCTCGACACGATTGCTCCTTCGCCCGCCAACAAGGAGCATCCCGTGAGCGAGGAAGCGACTCTCAAGATCACCGTCAACGATGGCCGCACGCGCTGGGAGTACAAGTCCGTACTGATAATGGACGACCCCATGAAGGGCCTAGACCAGTTCGGAGCCCAGGGCTGGGAGCTCTGCGGCTTCATGGAGACTGCGGTTCCCGTGCAGGCCATGAAGGGTGGAATTTTCCAACCTGGGAAGCAAGAGGCTGTGCCGGGGCTGTTGTGCATCTTCAAGCGGGTGAAGGTGGAGGAGGAGAAGGCCGATGGCGAGCGAAGCGAAGGAAGCTGAGCACTGTGGCGTGTGCCGCAAGTCGCTGCTGAATTCGGTCAATGCGGCAGAATTCGTGATGGCTCACGAACTGAGATTCGACGGGCGCGTAGTGTTGCTGTGCCACGAGTGCCACGACCGGGCGCTGTACGCGGCGGCGTTTGCCGCGAACGCGCTGAAGAAGGTTCAGCCGAAGCCCGTCACCCACTTCGTCAGCGAGACGGCCGGCGTCGCAGCCTGCGGGCAGCCGCATGAAGGTCTTGCCATCGAACTGCGCGCGATGGATCACCTGGTCACCTGCAAGGGGTGCAAGGATGTGATGCTGGCGCAAGTGGTGAAGCGGCTGAAGGGAATGGCGGACGCCGCCGACGCCAAAGCCGCGATCGCTGTGGCGACCGTGGTAGACTACTCCGTCGAGGCCCGCGTGGAGAACCAAGTCGAACTCTGCCACTTCGCGGACGACGGCGCGGGCACGGCCTGCGTCGAAGCGACCGTGGGACAGAAGCGCTCATCCAACCCCTCGGAAGTGAACTGCCCGACCTGCAAGCCCGATTGCACCTGCGTCTCCGTCCTCCACGGGCATGAGGCGGCGTGTGCGTATGCGCTCGACTGACCATCCACGGGGCGATGAAGGGGGCGGAAGGGAAGCGGCTGATGTACAGAAATCCAAGAGGCCAGTCGCTGGCGGGTTGACCTACAATTCAGAATGCGGGTGGAGAGGGTCGAACTCTCACGGCGCTTTCGCGCCAGCCGAATCCAACTCGGCTGCGTCTTCCAGATTCCGCCACACCCGCACATGAGGGGCCGACGAGAATCAGTTCTCGTCGGCCCCCGTCCGGTTTGCACTGGCATCCGGTGGCGGGCGCGGTAGAATAACGATGTAGCCCCGACGCCGCGATGGATCGTTCACGCGACACCTCCAGTGGCTAGTGGTTACTGAGGCCCAAGTGTTTAGCGCACCGAAGCCTCAACAGGATAAAATCCGCAGAGACGGCCGGGGATTCTTGCCAAAGCCTCCACCGGCTGTTTCTGTTTACTTAGGGTTAGCGGCCGCGCCTCCTTAACAGGCAGGTTGGTGATAGGTGAGGGCTGGCGTTCGAGCGCTGGCCCTCACTGCATTGTAGTTGCGCTATGCAGGGGTTCCACGGGTTAAACGCACATTTCTTCCCCATGAAACTTGCGACTCATCCGCCCCCTCGTTGAAGTCCACCACCAGCGTCGTCACCCGCTTATCTGGATCAATGATCCGGCAATTCGGCCCGTACAACTCGATCGGGTTCGTCACCGCCACGGCGCCCACGCCCTTGCTGAAGTCGAGGACCGCGTTCCCCGTCAGCACCGTGTTCCCGCTGACCGTGCCCGTGCTGTTGTACTCGGTCACGCCGCCGCGGAGGGTGAGTTGCGCGGCCGTCGCGGCCTTGTTGACCTCGAGCCGGCCACCGTCCATCGTCACGGTTCCGCCGATCGCGCTGGAGACGATCAACTCGGCATTATCGTAGAGGTTGATCGTCGTGAGCGTCGTGCCATCCCCGCAGCGAACGTGAGCATTCTGGCCCACGGTCAGGGTCGCAATTACGGCGGTTTCGGCGCCGAACACGGCCACGCCGACCGAAGCATCCCCCCGCACGTTCATCACATTCGAGGCGTGCGTGCCTTTCCAGAGGAACGCTTCCAGCCCAGCATCCTCGGCGCTGCCCGTGTTGTGGACATGCACCGCGGTCTGCACCGACCCGCTGTTGATCTTGATGCGCTCCGAGCCGCTGCCCGGCCCGGCGCCGATATGCCAGAGGGAGCAATCGAGCGTGAGGTATTCCGTGCGGTACTCGGGGTAGGGCGTCCCGAGGTCGTTCTCCTTCGGTAAGCCGATCCTGCCCGTGAAGCTCTGCCAGATGTGCCCGGCGGCGACCGTCGCGCCCGCCGCGGAGAGCCCGTAGAGAATGTCCCCGTCGTAATTGTCGATGTGGAAGGTATCGCCGGTTGTGGGCGCAATGCCGGTGTCCCAATTCGCAGCCGTGCTCCAGACTTCGGGCCCGCTGTTGGCGGTGAGCGCTGTGCCGGTCGTGGCTGTGCCCGCTCCCTCGATAGTCTGGGCATCGGCCGCGCTCAGGTCTGACTCCAGCGGCGTCAATGTGCAAGTGAAGGGCACGCCCGGCTCGTTGGCCGTGAGAGTGAGCGTGGCCGTGGAACTCGACGCCGTGACGCCGGATTCGTCGGACGTGATTTCCGGGTAGACCGTTTCGTCGAGAGCGTCGATCAGCGCGTCGAGTGCCGAAACGACCGTGTTCGTGACCGCGCTGTTGGGCTCGAAGTCATAGACCTTGTTCCCGATCTGCATCCGGACGACATCGCTGGCCTCCCACGTCCCGCCAAAAAGGTAGGTCCGCTCTTCGGCGACGGGTGACGCGCCGCCTTCAAACCGGGGCGTTGCCATTGGGCGAGACTCCTATCAGGAGAGGTCTTTCGGCTTCCAGGGTTTGGCGTGGGGGATTTGCTGGCCGCCGGCAGAGAGCGCCACGGGCCGACGGCAGTCGAGGCACGTCACAAATCCAGGCTCCGGCTCATGGCGCTTGCCGCAGCGCTTGCATCTCACCCTGCCCCTTTTTCGCCCCATGCCCATTTCCCGGCTTGACACGATTTGCAGTCGGCGTGGACCGCGTGCCATCCTAGCCCCTGATTCATCGCAGCCTCAAACGGCACAGGTCGAACGCCCATGCCCAAGACCTACTGGTGGAAAGAAGTTCTCGCTCCGCGCACGTACCTTGTTCCCGACGAAAAGGGGGAGCGGCGGCGCGTGAAGTTCTCCGCCGCGGACGTGAAGCTCGTGGCCGGCGAGACGGCCCGAATGCTCAAGAACGGCGTCCAGATCCCGGTCCCGTTCAATCACGACGACTCAGCGGTCCCCGTCAGCAAGAAGCAAAAGCTCGCCGACATCGTGAAGAACAATGCGGGCGAGGTCGTCGATCAGATGCTGACCCCGGATGATCGCTTCTGGCTCAAAATCAAGGTGACGGACGCGGAGGCCGCCAAGAAGATCGACGACGGCTCGATCAAGTTCGTCAGCCCCGACATCCAGCCTCATATCGACTGCGACGGGGAGACCTATACCCCGGCGATCACCCATCTCGCTCTCACCACCCGCCCCGTCTGGCACGGCCAGGCCCCGTTCAGCGCATCGCCCGACAAGCCCGTGGGCTTCGATGCCCTCATGGGCTCCTCGGCCCCCGGGCAGCTGGCCCTCGGCTTCTTCGACCGCATCCGGCTCAGCATGGATCAGGTCGAGGATGAAGAGGAGCCGGAAGGCTCGCCTCCGAAGGATGGCGATGGGGACGGCAAACTTGGCGGCGAAGAGGGCGAAGAGGGGACGCCCAAGCCGTCCGACAACAAGGACGCCCTGCTCGCCGAAGTGAAGCAACTCCTGCGCGATAACGTCGGCCTGAACCTGCCCGACGACACCGATCCCAAGGAATTCCTCGAGCATCTGCGCGTGGCCCTGCACGCCCTCAAGAAGCCCGAAGAGGGCATGGGCCCGGACGGCAAGCCTGCGGATCTGGAGCAAGAGGTCCCGATGGGCGGCTACGCGATGGGCTACCACAAGGCCCAGAATCGCGTGGCTGTCCTCGAAAGCGTGCTCGCCGAAGGGCATCGCCAGAAGCAGCTCACGCGGCTCCAGGGCCTGCTCGACACCGGCCGCATGGCGCCCAAGCACATCAACCGCCACAAGGCCAAGCTCGAAGGGCTGCGGTTCAGCTTCGACGCGCACGGTCAGCCCGAGAGCGACACCGCTCTGGACGAAATCCTCGCGCACGCCGAGTCGCTGCCCAAGGGCGCGATCTTCGACCCGAAGGAACGCGCCGCCCGCTTCGGCAACGACCTCGAGGAAGTCCCCCCGCACAACCCGACGGAGATGCGGGAGGCGGACGGCCAGAAGATTCTGGATGGCGTGCTGGAGTCCATGAACCTGAAGCCGAGCCGAAACGGCGCGGCCGCCCACTAAACGAGTCACGATAGCACCAAGAGAGGATCGCCCAAATGTCCTTGATGTTTCCCAACCTCGTGCCGGGCGCCCAGGCAATCCGTGAGTCGGTCGAGCGCGATCTTCTCTGGGGTGAGGTCCACGACTACGCCCTTGATTCCGTCGTGCTGCTGAGCACGACCGTTGACGCGCGCTCCACGGTGACGACCGAGCTCCAGCCCGGCCTCTGCCTCGGGCAGATCACGTCGAGCAGCAAGTACACACACTATGACCACGACGCGACCGACGGAACCGCCAGCAAGCAGCTGTGCCTCCTGGCCCATCCGGTGAACATGCTGGACGCCGGCGGCACGGCCCGCGATCAGGTCGCCGTGGTGATCATCAAGGGCCTTGTCCGCAACGGGCAGTGCGGCGGCCTCGACCAGCAATTCCGGGCCGCGAGCTTCCCGCGCTTCCTCTTCGATGACGTGTTCTCCGGCAACTCAGCCGGCTGGCGGGATGTCGTGGCGAAGACCGCCAACTACACCGTCACGGCGGCGGACAACAACACCATCTTCACCAATCAGGGCGCGAGCGGGGCCGTGGTGTTCACCCTGCCCACCATCGCCAAGGGCCTGCGTTATCGGTTCTACGGCGAGGCGGCTCAGAACATCAGCATCAGTTCCGCGGCCGTTGACACGCTGGTCGTGTTCAACGACGCCGCCGCGGACACCATCGCACTCAACACGAGCAACGAGATCATCGGCGGCTGCGTCGAGGTCTACGCCAACGCCGACGCCACGAAGTGGCTGACGTTCGAGATGGTTCACGACGGACAGACAACGGTCATTGCGACCTAGTAACGGAGCACAGTGGTCATCGCCCGTTAGGAGCAGAGCAGGATGGAGAGGCCGGTCGTATACCTCGCTGGACCGCGGCACAGTCGCCAAGTCGACGAAGGCGCTGCCCGCTCGTTCTACGCCACGTCGGCCCGCGCCGACAAGCTGCTGGTGTATCCGCGCGTCCATCGCTCCTCGATCCTGCCGCAGTCCTTCAACAAGTGCTGGGCGGAGGCGCTGACTTTCCGCGACGATCCCGCGATCGGCGTCACTCACTTCGCCATGATCCACAACGACGTGGACGCGGAGATGTGGTGGCTCGAAAAGCTCTGGGCAGTCATGCAAGAGACGGGCGCGCAGGTCGTTTCGACGGCCATTCCGATCAAGGACGAATTGGGCCTGGTGAGTTGCGGCGGGTTCGATCCCGATCGCCGCGACGTGCGCCGGCTGACCATGCACGAGATGGCGGACCTGCCCGAGCACTTCACGGCGGACGAACTGCCCTGGAAGGACGAATACCCGGTTCTCGTGGTCAACACGGGCCTTTGGCTCTGCGACCTGCGCCAGCCCTGGTGCGATGACGCTGACGACACGGGCCGGCTCAAGATGAGCTTCATCTTCCGGTCGAGCATCTACAAGCACGAAGGCAAGGGCCAGGACGGGCGCACGGCCTACTACGCGACGGCCGAGAGCGAAGACTGGCTGTTCTCCGAATTCCTCTGGCGCCAGAGCGTTCCTGTGGTCGCCACGAAGGCCGTCAAGGTCACGCATCACGGCGACGGCAGCTACCCGAATTACGGCGATTGGGGCAAGTGGCACACCGATCACGCGGCTGTGGCGATCAAGCAGACGGGCACAGTGGCGCTGCCGGACGTTCACGGCATCGACGACCGGCCGACCGCGACTTGGAAGTTTCCGAAGAACGTCCCCGGCTGGCTGGCTGAAGTCGAAGGTCGCGCCCTCGGGCGACTGGCGGCCGGCAAGAAGGTCCTGGAGATCGGGGCTTTCTGCGGCAAAAGCACGATCTGCATGGCCCAGACGGCCGAGCAGGTCGTCGCCGTGGACACGTTTGAAGGCACGGCCACGCTGGAGCAGGGCGTTGACACGTTCACCGCCTTCAAGACGTTCATCGGGTTGGCCGGCCTGGCTGACAAGGTGATCGCGGTGCGCGGCCTCTCCAAAGACGTCGTGCCGAACATCGGCATGGAGTTCGAGCCGTTCGACTTGGCGTTCATCGACGGCGCCCACGACTACGAGGCCGTTGCAACCGACATCCGCTTGGCGAGCGAAGTCCTCAAGCCCGGCGGCTTGATTGCCTTCCACGATTACCGGCTCAAGCCGGGCGACGTGGACGGTCGCTGGGACCCGGGCGTCACGAAGGCCGTGGATGAGTTGATCGCCGCGGGCGGGCACATGCTGGGTTGCTGGGGCACGGTGGCGCTGGTGCGTCCGCCGGCCGGGGTTCCGGTTGCGACGAAGTAAGGGGAAGCGATGGCAGCGCTACAGAGAATGCACCGCAATCTGGACCCGGTTTTCGACCTCTACAAGCAAGAGGTCGCCAAGACCGCGAACTATACGGTCCTGCCCGGCGACAACGGGAACCTGTTCACGAACGCCGGCGCGAGCGCCGCCATTGTGTTCACGCTGCCGGCGCTTGGGCCGCTCTACAAGTTCGGGTTCATCGTCATTGCAGGCCAGAACGTCTCGATCGCGTCCGCAGCCGGCGATGACATCGTGACCTTCAACGACGCCGCGGCGGATCAGATTTCGTTCGAGACCTCCAACGAGTTGATCGGCGGCTATGTGGAGCTGTTCACGAACCAGGCCGCGGACAAGTGGTACGTCCGACGGTTCAGCAACAACACGATCACGGTTACATCGTAACGCCCGCAAGTGTGTTAGCGACATAGACTTAGGAGTCGCCCAATGCCCTCAGTTCTCGACATCCTGCGACCGCAAGTCGTCAACGGCATCATGAACGAGATCAAGACGCCGTTCGACCGTTGGCAGGATTTCTTCGGCCTCGGCCCCAAGGGTTCGGCGTGCGACCCCTCGGAGACTCGGAGCGTCAGCTACGACGTCCTCAACGACGATCGGAAGGTCTCGGCGTTCTCCGCGCCCGGCTCCGACGCGACGCGCATCGCCCCTCAGGTCATCGGCAACCGCGTCGTGACCTGCCCGCGAGCGTTCGAGGCCATCGAGCTCTCCTACGAAGTGCTCAACAACATCCGTGCCGTCGGCAAGGCGGCGGACCCGGGCAGCCAGGCAGCGCTGTCCTACGTCCGCGTCCAGGCCGACATGCTCAAGCGCCGTATGCGGCGCTGGCGCGAGTTCCTGATCTGGGGCGCGCTCCGCGGCGCGTGCTCGTTCGTGATGAGCGGCACGAAATGGATTCCCGTGATGACCGGCGGGACCATCTCGTTCGACTGGCAGGTTAGCGCCAACCACAAGAATCAGGCCAACGGTATCGTCGGCACGAGCTGGGATAACGCGGCCGCGCCGCTGATCGGCGACCTCGCCGACATCGACGCGCAGTCCGAGGCCGACTGCGGCATCCCGATCCGGCACATCTGGTGCAACGGCAGCCGGATGCAGAAGATTCTCCAGAACACGGAGGTCCGCAATCTGGGCGGCTCGGCCAATACCGCGTTCGAGCAGTGGCTGATCCAGATGGCCCAGATGAAGGCATACGGCGGCACGGACGTTGACGCCTGGAAGATCGAAGCGTCGGTCGTGCTCAAGGGTTATCCGTCGATCACGTTCCACGTCACCAATCGCATCATCGACCTCAACGGCACGAGCACCAAGTTCCTCGGCGACGATGAACTCTTGCTCCATCCCGACCCCGACCGCGAGTGGATGAAGGGTTACGAGGTCAAGGAATCGACGAACCAGACGACCGGACAGGCGCCGGTGGACGTGTACGGCAACAGCAGCTGGATCAAGCAGCCGGTGGACAGTGACACGCCGAAGTACCTGCTCTACGGCCTTGACAACTTCTTCCCGGCGGTCAATCCGAACGCGGTGTGGTTCCTGGATGTGACGCCGTAGTGTCAATGACCAAAACGCCTTGAATTGAAGGCAGAAACGCGCGTGGCCTACGAGCAAGTCCATTCCCTGGCGACGCACTATGTCGGCCTCTCGACGGAGCCGAAGCCGACTGATGAGACCGTCAAGGTGGGCTCACGGGCACGAGAGACAGACACGGGCCACGAGTACGTCTACGACGGCGAGGCGTGGTCTCGGCTAGGCAGCGACACGGACAAGTTGCTGACGGACCTCATCGCCGCGACGCAGTTGGCCGTGGTGGAGACCAGGGCCGTTCGGATCGGCATTCAGGAGCAACTGAGTGCCGGAAACCCTGAAGCACCCAACCTCCTGGAGCTTGCTCAAGAGGACGAGGAGTAGCAAACATGCCGCAGACTCAGATCATTGGACCCTCGGGCAGCCCGATGGAGGTTGACAAGACCTTCCTGGCCGGTCGCATCGCCCTTCGCCCCCTGGAGTACGCCGGCAAGGGCCGTGTGAACGGCCATTACGCCGTGGCTCAGACGTCGGGCGCCATCGCCGCGACGCCGACGGCCCTGGACGTTCACGCTTCCATCCGCTGGGCGGCATCCACCGCCTATCTGGTCCTCATGCGGATCAAGTGCGGCTGGGGCGTCATCTCCGCCGTCACCACAGCCGTCCGCATGGCGTATCAAGCCAGCATCGTCCGCAACTTCACCGTTGACTATGTGACCGGCTCGACGGCGATCAACATGGCAACGATCGCCAAGACGGGTGCCATGCGGTCGAGCATGGGCCAGTCCCTCTTGGGAACCGCAGGCCCGCGCATCACCACGACCGGAGCCATGACCGGCCAGACCGGCATCCTCGATGCCGCGCCGTTCGCGTCCACCAACTGGCCCGGCATCCTCAGCTCCAACGCGACCGGCACAGCGGTACTGATGGGGCTCGGCTTCAGCGGCAACATGCAGACGCTCTACGAATGCACCGGCAACGGCCAGCATCCCGTGGTTCTGGCGGAGAACGAAGGTGTGGCCGTGCAGCTCGTGCATACGGGCTGGGCGACCGGCACGCTCGGCTTCAACTGCGTCTGGGAGTGGGCCGAAGTCGAAGTGTTCTAGTCCTGAAACCATCGCCCGGATAACGGAGTCGAACGTGGCAACAGCGAAAGAACTGAAGCAGTACCTGGCCGGAACCGGCACGGGCAAGAACAAGCTCAAGGCGATCGACGCCGTGGTGAAGCAGAACCAGGCCGCGACCGCCGAGGACGGCTTCGCAGCCCTCGAAGAGTTGTGTGGCCCGCCGCGACCGAACGATCGGCCTTACCCGGAGCGGCTGAACTGCCCCGTGACCTTGCAGAAGGCCCAGGAGTTCGTCGAAAGCCATCGCAAGCGCGAGCAGAAGCCCGCGGCCCCGAGCGCAGGGGACAAGGCCGCGAAGTAAATCTGTCCCGTGAATTTCACAAGCAAAGGGCGGGACGCGCCGCGAATCGGCCGCCCCGCCCTTTTAGGTTTCGCCATGAGCACGGCCTACTGCACCGAAGCCGAGATCGCCAAGAAGCTGTCCGTGCTCGGCATCAAGCACGCGGCCGACGACAACTTTGACCAGGAGTCGGAGTCCGGCGTCGTGGCCGAAGGCATCGAATGGGCCTCGACGGAGATTGACTTCTACTGCACGGCCTACGCTGCGGCCGACATGGCAACGAGCGATTGGGTGAATCAGGCCGCGATCATCCACGCGATCTACTGGCTGAGGACGCGGCGCGGTGAGGACCCGCCGAAGGGCGTGGAGCGGCTGTACGAAGCGTGCGTGAAGAAGCTGGAGCTGATTCACGCGGGGGAGTACCAGATTCCCGGCCTGGCGTTCAGCGGCAACCACTTCCCGGCCGTGACCAATGTGCGGGCGGACCTGCGATTCCGCACCAAGAAGACCCGCGTGGAGCGACCGATCAGCTCGGAGCAGACGGACGGGCACACGGTCAATGTGGACCTGGACAGCATGTACGACAACGAGCGGTGACATGGCAGAGCGCGTCTACGTCCGGGCCTCACGCGAGCAAGTGGTGCAGAAGCTGCGCCAGCTTGGCGGGATGCTCTCCGGACGCATCGCCGATCCCTACGGGCTCGCGCGAGCGTTCCAGCTGCGGCTGGGCACGTCGGCGCTCTCGGTCATCAAGGAAGACTTCGCCACCAAGGCCCGCGGCGGCGTGGGCCGCGACGGCATCGCTTGGCCCCCGCTCTCCCCGGTCACATTGGCCCTGCGGAACCGCACAGGGGCCGGCAGCGCGAAGGTCGTGGCCCAACTCCGGCAAGACTATTCCTCGATGCCAGAGCACCGCCGCAAGCTCATCAAGGAACACTACAACCGCGTGCTCGCTCTCTACCGGGCTGACGCCAAGGGCGACGTCACGGGCGCGAAAGCCCGGAAGCACGCCCGCTACATCCTCGACCTGATGCGGAAAGAGATTCCCACGTCGCGCTTCATCTTCCTCAAGCACACGCTCGAAGGCGATCTGCCGGCCGAACGCGCGGAGCGGCTGGCATTCTTCAGTGCGTGGGCCGAGATGCTGCGGGACACGGGCGTCCTCTTGAACAGCCTGTCGCCCGGCGTGGACGGGCCCGGGCACCCCGAGCAGATCTTCGAGCTCACCGCGGGCAGCGTGATCGTGGGGACCAATGTCCCCTACGCAATCTTCCACCACAGCTACGCGCCGCGGAAGCTCAAGAAAGACGGGAACCCGAAGCTCCCGCAGCGAGCCTTTTGGCCCGAGAGCAACTTCCCCGACGGCTGGTGGGCGCCGGTGATCGACGGGGCCATGACGGGCATCGAGATCGTGGTCAAGGCACTCACGAGGGCAGCATGAGTCTCAGCGTGCTCTGTGACGCTGTTGTCCGGCATCTGCGGAGCACCTGCAGCTTCACGGACGACGAATGCGACATTCAGCCGATGCCGGGGGAGCCGCCGGTCGATTGCCCGCTGCGATATGTGTCTGTGGTTCCTCGAGGGACACGGTTTCTGTCGGGCCGGGGGAAGTTCGCGGGCGGCGTTCTGGAGGAGTACGACGTCGAAGTGGTTCTGACGCGGCGCACGACCGATTGCCCGAAGGACCGCCGCGGCCGGCTGCTCTGGCTCAAAGCAACCTCGGGCATCGAAGCGCTGACGCGGAATGTCCTGCTGGCAATCCACGACAGCGAGACGCTGGTGTACACCGTGGCCAACAGCCTGATTCCCGGCGTGGGCGTCACGGTCAACGGGTTCCTGGAGTTGCTGGCGGGCCCATCGCAAGTGCCGGGCCCGCAGCCGGTGAGCAGCCAGTGGTTTGGGGCAGACGGGGAAGAGCTCACCGCCGGCCTCAAGGTCTCGATGGTTTTCAGCGGCGGGAAGAGGTTCCAACACAAGTCCACCGCGATCTAACGGAGCAACCATGTCCATCACCATCCACTTCATGCACCCGCACCCCGAGGGGTCGATCAAGACCGACGGCTCGCAGTTGCCGTTCTGGGATGCGTCCTCAGGCGCACCCATGACGATTGTTGCCCAGCCACGCTGCTGGCGCGTCGCCTGTGGTTTGCTCCTGAAGTGGTTCAAGCAAGACAATCACGTCTGCACGCCGGACCCGAAGGCGGCCAACTGTGCGGAGTGCAAGAAGACCAAGGCCTACGCGGACGCCATGAAGGAACGCGAAGGCCCGCCCCTCGAACGAATCCCGGTGGAGATGGCGGATGCCAAACCTGCTCCTGGAGAGGGACGACCGGAAAGACCTGTGGCTCATGCTGGGGCACGCAAGCCCGGCTGATAGGCTGCGGTTTCTCGCGTGGTGTTGTCGCTGGTGCATCGCGCGGAACCCGGCGTGTCCCGTTCACGTTGATAGCCAGCAAACGCTAAAGGATTGGCTCGGTTCTGCGGATGGAGGCCGCTACGAAGCGTACCTCGATGTCATGCACCTTGTTCACCAGTATCGCCTAGACCTCGAACACGCTGTCTCAATGCTTGTCGAGGTGCTGAAGGGCAAGGAGTTACCTAACGATGGCCCTCGTCACTCCCGTCGCCGGCCGCTACTCTTCGACCTACGATCCGCCCGGAGCGACCGGCGCGTCTGACCTCGGCATCATGCAGGACGGCTACCGCCTGCGATACCGGCGCCATGCTCAGGTCATCAACAAGACCGACGCCTACGGGCAGACGCCCATCGAGGCGCTGCACCAGGGGGCGGAAGTCTTCCTGTCCGGCGTGGGCACGGAGTACGGGAAAGCCGGCCTCATGGCCGCGATCTTCCCGATGAGCTCCACCGAGTTCACCGCGACCGGCACAAACAGCCTCAAGCTGGGCATCATCGGCATTGCCGACAGCGGACGCTGGGCCACGCTGATCCTGACTTCGACGGCCACGACGCCAGCCGCGTCTTCGCCGGCAACGCTAACGGGCACGAGCAACGTGATCCTGGCCCCGCAGTTCGATGTGGAGCTGCTGTTCGGGCCGGAGCATCGGCTGATTCCGTGGATGTTCCAGCTCTTTGCCTATGATTTAGGGTCTTCGGTGATAGGGTTCTTCGCAACCACGTAATTCAGACCGCGTAAGTCCCTTATAGGTGACTCATGGCAGCCGTTACCGGCACAGTGGTTTACGAGCACGGCGACGCCGAGCGCGCCGTCCTGTACCGCGTGCGCAACGTGGACACCGCCGACACCATCGACGTGTCCGGCAAGTTCTCCGAGGTCAAGGCGGCTAGTTTCATCGCCGCCGGCGTCCTGAACTCCGTCGGCACGGTCGGCATCTCAGGGACAACTCTCACCCTCACGCTGGCGACGATGGCCGACGACGCGATCTTCCTCTTGGTCGTCGGGCCGGCGGCCACGTAAGGAGGCTGCCGTGGCCGAACGCGCCGAGCTCGAAATCGTCATCACCGACAACCCGCAGAACCAGCAGACGCGCACGCCGGTTCCGTTCGTGGGCGAGCAGCCCGAGCAGCCTGCGGCCGTCACTTCTCCGGTTGCGCCGCCTCCGTTCCCGCCGTCTTCGCCGCGGCAGGAAACCGCGATCGTTCCCGATCCGAAGAAGCCGCCGGATACGGCCGTCGATGTCAGCCCACCGCCAGGACGTGACATCCCCGAATGGGCCTCCGTCGGCGGACAGAAGATCAACCTCAACGATCCGGCGAACAAGGCGATTGCTGAGGCCATTCGCGGGGCGCTGGCTGCGGAAGAGAAGACCGCCCCGACACGCCCGCAGCCCGTGTCGCTTGCGGATGAACTCCCGGCCGCGTCCAAGGCCATCTCTGGACTCGCCGAGGCCGCCGAGAAAGCCCGTGAGGGTTTCGCCTTCTGGTTCAAGGGCCGCAAGTTCGGCGGCGATGGCGAGATTGACGTTGAGGCCGAGGCCGCGAAGCTCGTGCAGATGGAGGAGCGCCGGGCCAAGCTGAAAGCCGCCTACGACGAACTGGCGGCCAAGAGCGCCGTCCCCGAGGTCCGCGATCCGACGGCGGACATCCCCGAGGCCAAGCCGGTCGATGATCCGCGCATGGTCGCCATGCGCCGCATCAACGCGGAGAAACAGGGCGCAATCAACGAGCGGGCCTACAACCAAGCGAAGTTCGGCCAGGACACCGACCCCAAGGCCGACCGCCGCGACCTGGGCCAAACGCTGAGCCAGGGCGGTATGCTGGCGGCGATGGGTGGATTCCCGCGGCTCGGCACGGTCGCGGGGTCAGCCGGCCAGATGATGGCGGCCAGCGGCGGGATGGGCGTCGCGGCCGGCGGCGTGGGCCTCGCGCTGGCGGTTCAGCACGCGGTCAGCGGAGCCATCCGCGACACGATGCAGGCCGGCGGGCGCATGGCCGCGAAAGCCGGCGCCCTCGACGGCGGGGTGCTCCCTGATGCCGTGCAAGGCGTCAACGAGTTCTTCGGCAAGCTCTCCATCGGCAACATGATCTTCGCCGAGTCGATCAAGATTGTGCGCGGGTTCAACACGGCCCTGGAGCACACGGCCCGGCAACTTGGTGAGTTCAACCCCTCGATTGCGATGGCCGAGGCCCAATCCGACATCCGCCGCATCTTCGGTGACATCCGTCGCGGGCAGCAGCTCGGGCCGGGGTTGGCGCGGGTTGTGGATGCCAATAGCCGGCTGGGGGAGGCGGGAAGGGACGCGCTGACGGCGCTGCTCAAGCCGATCATCCCGCGGCTGGCGACGCTCATGGAGAAGTTGGCCGAGCTGGTGGAGAACAAGATCGTTCCGGCGGCAGAGCGCGGTGGGGAGCTGCTGGATGCCGGGCTGACGTGGTACGAAGCTCAGGCCAAGATCGTGCAGGCCATCTACCAGTTCCTTACGGGAGACTGGACGGAAGCGAATGGCAGCTTTGAAAAAGCGCAGGGGAAGATTCTCGATGTGCTGAAGCTCATCGCTGGCAACACGCAGCCGCCTCCGCCGACTCCGCTGAGCGAAGACGCACAGTTCCCCACGCTCGACGAAGGGACCTGGAGCCGGTTCGGGCCGGAGCTATGGCAGCACTTCCAGCCCAACCTGCAGCGGCGCAAGGATCAGCGGGCGTTTAATCCGGTTCCTTGACGGCCCCGGCGAAATCGACCCCCATGATCTTGTCCTTGGGGTTGGCAATGCACTTGCACCGCACTGTGTAGCGCTTGCCTTCGGCGAAGTTTTTTAGGTCGCCCTTGTCCTTCATCTCGACATGAATGCCGAACCCCGCTGACCGGAAGGTGAGAAAGCCTTTCTCTGGATTCTTGCTTTTCACGATCCCGGTGATGAGCAGCTCTTTGTCGAGGTACTTTTCCTGTGCCTTCACTGGATCGTTGTAGAAGGCGTCCCACAACTCGCTCGCGTTCACATTGATTGGTTCCGCCAACAGCGCCGCCAGTGCCAGTGCCAGTACCATGTGCGCCTCCGCAGGTAATTCGTCACGCGTGCCGCGTGCTTTTGAGCCAGGACGCGGTTTACCGGCATACTCGTTCGCATGGCCCTACTCTCAGCCGTGGGAACGGCGACCTACAACACGATCACGCTCAACTGTCTGCACAACACGCGGATCACGGCGACGCCCATCCATGACGAGGCGCGGCGGACCATCGTGGCGTGGCGGCATCTCCTTTACGTTGAAGCGTGGATTCGGGTCGGCGATTACGCAGCTGGCAGCACGACCGATACCGACCTCGATGCGCTCAAGGCTAAACTGCTCCAGCCCGCCGGTCAACTAACTTTCACGTCGAAGGGCTACGGCAACGTCACAGTCAACGTCAGCGGGGCGAAAGACGTGATGTGGGGGCCCATGCCCACCGTCTTCGAGTGGGTCCCGATCGGCAACCAAGGCGCGCTCATTCATTGGGGCCTGGAATGGATCGCCCCCGTCTGCAACGGCACGACGCGCTACACCCGCGAGATCATGGCGTTCAATTGGGATTACCAGTGCGTGCTGGATCAGCAGGGCCTCTCGACGCGCACGATCAGCGGCTACGCCGAGATTCCCATGACGCGGTTCTCGGCCGGATCGAAGCTCCTGCCGGATATGTCCGACGAGTACCGGGAGCAGGTCGCCAAGAACTTCGAGCCCGTGCCCATCGGGTTCAAACGCCAGGCCAGCTATCACGTCAGCAAGGACAAGCGGCGGCTCGACTTCACGCTCACCGACACGGAAATCCCGTCGCAGAATCCGCTGCCCGAGGGCGTGACCGACGCCCCGATCCACGCGAGCCTGAGCACGGCCGCCCGCGGCAAGACGGGCATCTTCATGGAATGGTACTGGCGGATGCACGGCTCGATCACGGTTGCCCCGCAGATGCCCACGGCGTTCGCGTGGAGCAAGTTCCTTGTCTACCTCAACGACCGGCTGCGCTGGCTCAAGAACAACCAGAATCTCATCCCGACGGACAGGGCCGGCCAGATCATCCTCATCCCGACGCGATTCGAGTGGGGCGAAGAGGTCAACGGCCTCACGAGTACGTTCTCGGTCGAGTATTACATCATGTCCGGCGCCGTCCAAGGCTCCGCCGGCCTCGCCAGCGTCCTCCGCGCCTCCGGCCTCTGGAAGCCCATCGAAGGCCCCGATTGGCTGCGCTGGCGGAACAGCATGGCGGCCCTCGGGGTGAGCACCCCCCGCGGCTCGGCGAACCTGTTCCTCTCCGCTCAGCATGACGCCATCGTAGACCTCTGCGTCGGCGACTCCGCGCCCAAGGGACCGTCCTACGCCATCACCAAGCAACGCGGCAACGTCCCGACGCTGCCGATCATCAACCTGAACCCGTGCGGCATCTGGCTCTGGTATCAGAACCAGCTGCGGGTGATGAGTCAGCCGGGCAACTCGTTCCACTGGCCCCTGGCCCCCGGGCAGAAAGCGGTCCAGCACGTCAAGTACGAGGGGACGCGGATCACGCTGCAGATGAAGGGCTGGGCGCTGCGCTTCTGTCAGCCGACGCCGATCCCCGAGCTCCTGACGGTCAACGGGAAGAAGGTGAAGCAGATCGGCGAAGCGATGGTCGAGAACCATGTCGTGAAGTTCTTTGGCGGCTGGCCCATCGTGCGCACGGAGTGGGAGATTTACTACTTGATCGACGAGCCGGTGGACACGCCGGAGAACATCCCGATCCCGCCGAAGGTGCAGGAGGCCCTGCCGGGCAATCCGATCATCGGCGGGCAGGAGAAGATCGAAGATCAGGGCATGAAGCAGCGGCAGAAGATCGACCCGCCGAAGGACATCATGGATTGGGATGAGTAGTACAATACCGGCATCGGGACGGCGGGAGTAGCTACCCGCTTGGCCCGCCCTGTCGCGACGTGCGTACTCCCGCGGGCGACGGGGCGGGCGCATCCCGCCAGGGAGTATCAACGTGGGCAAGCTCAGCCGGCTCGTTCTCGCATTCTTCGACGGCCTTGCAGCGGTGACGTTTATGACTGCCCTGGGATTCATCGCAACAGTGATCTATGCGACCAGTGCGCCGCCGCTTGGCGCGGCCATCCTATGTGTCGTGATCGCGGTCGTTGCACTGGTCACTATCGTTATCCAGCTGCGTCGGGACTATGAGAAGCGTGAGGAAGGCGACCAGGCCGTGGACTTTGCCAGGGCCGCATTTCTCCAGCTCTCGGATTCCGAAAAGAGAGTTCTGGCAGACCTGTCGAAATCCGGCGACGTGCCGCAGGTAGCTAACTCAACCACATCCACGCTTGGCAGCCTGGAGAGGACCTGCTTTGTCATGCGCGATGGAATCACGGGGAAGCATTATGTACATCCGCGTTTTGCCAAGATCGTGCAGAGGCTCGTGAGGGAGTGGCGGAAGGAAGCCAGCGTGGGCTAGTCCCGTTTGCCCCCACCGCTCCCCTACAGTAAGATGAGCGCGCACAAAGAACGGGGACGGCTGGTCGCCATCCGTTCAACGTGTACCCCTGGCAGGAATCGAACCTGCAACCATCCCGGTACGAACAGGGCGCTCTATCCAGTTGAGCTACAGGGGCCTTTGAGCAGCCGGCGTTCTAGCGCCGGCTGTTCGCGTTTAGCACGCTAAGGCCCCGACATAGCCCGCTTCAAATCCCCGCCGTTTGCCCCCACTTCCCCCGCCCCGTCAGGATGCTCTTTCGCCCCCCAAGGAGCATCTACGGCATGGCTGAGCAGCTCGAACCCATCGACGCTTCCGACCCGGAAGTGCCCGTGAACATCAACGGGCATCCATTCAAGGTTCCGCTTTGGCAGACGGACTTCGACCTGGCCGACATCGTGGAGAAGCACCGCCCGCGCGAGGACGGGACCGCGCCGAGCGACCCCGGCGCGTGGCTGCAAGACATCAAGGCGCTGCTGGAGAAGTGCGGCGGGCCGGCGGCCGAGTCGATTAGCGACGGCGCGGCCTACACGTTCTACGCGAGCTTCCGGCAGCGCTCGGGAGCAGCGGCGGCCGCGCTGAAAAAAAAACTGAGCGAGACGCCGAGCTGAGCGCCGTCTACGGCTTCTCGTGCTTCCGCCTGCCGATTGTTGACAAGGTTGCTCTGGAGCTGAACAAGCGGCGGGTGATGGCCCTGAGAGCACAAGAGGCACGGCGGAACGCGGCCGAACTGACTCCCGAGGGCCTGCGCCAGCTGCAGCTCGACATGGGCGAAACCGAAGAGGCGGCCAAGCTGGCCGAGGCGCGCTTCCGATTGCGACAGATGGAGCAGGGGCTTGGCGATGAGTGAAGTTCTCGAACTCAACCCGAAGACCCTGCTCGACGATCCCACCGCCGGCTACCGCCCGCGACCGCTGGGCTTCTTCCCCGGCTGGACCTGGTTCCGCCGCGAACACTTCTCCGCCATGCACGTCGAGGCCATGCTCTGCGACCCGCAGGTGTGCCTCGGCTACGCCATGCGCACGGCCCCCCTCTATCTCGGCGAGTACGAAGTCGAGGCCAAGAAACCCGAGGTCAAGAAGTGGGTCGAGGATCAGCTGGAAACGCTCAAGCAGAGCCTGCGCGTACTCCTCCGCTTCATGGGCTGGGGCTACGGGGCCTACCAAATCTGCGACGACACGGAGAATGGCTACCTCGTCATTGACGGGGTGAAGGACTTCCACCCGCTCGACGCTTTCCCGCTGCGGCGCAAGAGCACGCGCGAGCTCTGGGGAATGCGCATTCACAACGTCCAGGATGAGTCGCAGGGCGTTGACCTGGAGCTCGGCAAAGGCATCTGGCTCGCGCAGGACGCCCACTACGGGATGCTGCACGGCCTGTCCGTTCTCAACGGCGCTTTCTGGGCCTGGCTGGAGAAGATCGGCAAGGACGGCGCCGAGGACATCCGCCGACTATGGTTTTACAAGGATGCGTTCCGAGGCGAATTGGTGCGCTATCCACAGATAAATTTGAAGACCTCAGAAGGCACGCTCAAGGAAGCCAAGGACGTTGCCATTGAGATGACGACGTTGCTCAAGACGGGCGGATTGCTGGCCCTGCCCAACGCGCGCGACGAGAAAGGCAACTACATCTGGGAGGTTCAGTTCGCCAAGATGGGCGATGGAGCTGAGGGGCTGCTCGCCTACATCGACCATCTCGACGCGCGCATCTTCCGCGGCATCGGTCTCCCCGACGACGTGGTGAGTCAGCCCGACTCGGGCGGCGGAACCTACGGCGGGCGCCGCGTGGGATGGGAAGCGTTCCTCACGATCTGCCAGCAGGATTGGGTTTATCTCCTGAAGGCCCTGGAGAAGCAAGTCCTGCGGCCCCGCGCGTGCCTCAATTTCGAGAAGGCTCAATTCAAGATCAAGGCCAAGTCGCTGCTCGAAAGCCAGAGCGCCGACGTGCGCGGGCAGCAGCAGCCCGGGGCTCCGGCCACGGGCACCGCTGGAATGCCTGGGCAGAATCCCAATGCTGGCGTCCCCACGGGCACGCCCAACCCGTTCGGGGGCGGCCAGGTGCAGATGGGGTTTGGGGATATGCGCGCGCCCAAGGGCGGCGTGACGCTCGCGGACAAGTTCTATCCAGGCGGCGAGTTCATCCCTTCCGAAGCCATCGAAGCGGCCCCTGATGACGAGAGAATGCACTTGCACCTGCAAGGGCTCAAGTCGATCTACGAAAACGTCGGGGATCATAGCCACGAGCAGATTCGTGAGCACATGGCCGCACTCGCCAGCAACCTAAGCCCAAACGAGGCTGCGTCGCTGCATCAAGCATTCGGCATCGCTGGCAAGCCGCGATCGAAGACCCACGCGATTCAGCAAATCCATGACCGCCTCTCTCGCCGCAAGGGCAGCATGGACCGCGTGCGGTCCATCACTGACGAACAGCCGAATCCTGTCGTTGGGGGCGCGGAGGAAGGGCGGACGCGGCTCGGCCACACCGACGCCCCCACGACCGTCTACGAGCGTCTGCGCCAAGAGCTTGCAAGCCGCCTGCGCTTCGGAGTCACCGGGACAGGCGAGTGGCAGAGTTTCGGCACGTCCAAGCACGGCACGCCGCGGTGGAAGAGCGTTCGCACGGGCCGCGTCGTCTATCAAGCCGAGCCGCCGGGGGCCAATCAGCATGAGGGGCAGGACGAGAGCGACCCCCACGAGGCCATCCTTCAGCATCTCCGGGCCGGCGACAAGGTGACGGCGGGCAAGCTGCTGGAGGAGCACGCGGCTAGGCACGGGATGCAGCCGCACGAGAAGTATGAACTGGCGGGCCGGCTGGTGGAGGAGGCGAAGGGGGCGGAAGATCGTCCTCAATCCATCGCGGAGTCTGGGCGCGAGGCAGAGCGCGCCGTCCGCGAGCATGACGTGAAGATGAAGGGGCTTGCGGACAAGCTGGCGGACGGCGCTGAGGTTGACGGCTGGACGAAGATCACGACGGGCGGCGACGTGTTCTGGGAGAAGGGAGACAAGCACGTCACGTTTCTACACAAGGAAGTAGGAACGAAGAAGGTCGAAGAGGCTGTGCAGCCCACCGGCCCCAAAGCCAAGCACGAGATGACCCAAGCCGAGTTCATCGCCCACAAGAAGGCGACCGATCCCGGCTGGCGCGAGGCCCAATACAAGACCTGGCATCAGGACGCCTTGCGGAAGGCCATCAAGGAAGGTAAGACAGTCCCTGAGCACGTCTTGGCCGATTACCCGGCGATCAAGAAGCAGCTCGACAAGAAACGGGGCAAGCATGAAGACCTGGAAGGAATGGGCCGCGGAAGCGAGAGCGGCGGGCTACCAGAGCGGAGCCTGGGAGCGGATGCTGGAGCGGCACATCCGGAACTTCCTGCCGGAACTGGTCGAGGAGCTGGGGACGGAACTGCCGGACTATCTGACGGCGAAGACGCACGACGCGCTGGGGATGTATCACCAGCTGCTGGCGAGCGGGACGCCGGAGCAGGCGGCGAAGGAGACGGCGATGGAGCATCTGCTGCCGAGGCCGGCGGACGAGACAGAGAAGGCGCATCCGTTCGAGGTCGAGGACGCGACATCCACGCAGGAGGAAGCGGTCCTTCAAGCCCTGCTGAAGAATCCCTTAGCGAGCCCGCGAGCCCTGAAAACCCCACCGACCTAGCCGCCGGCAACTGGCGCTATCAGGATCGGGAGTTCTACAAGGGCGGCCTCAAGACCAAGTTCCGGAACAACGTCGCGGCCATCAAGACGCTCATCACCATGCGCCGCGAGGGCCGCAAGCCCACGCCCGAGGAGCAAGCCGTCCTGTCCAAGTTCGTCGGCTGGGGCGCGTTCCCGGCCGTGTTCAACACCTATCACGAAGACCCGACGCCCTGGCGCGAGCGCGAACGCCTTGAGCAAACACTATCCGAAGAGGAGTACGAGGCCCGTTTCGGCTACGACAAGTGGAAGGCCGAGCGCGAGGAGCTTCAAGGGCTCCTGAGCGAAGAGGAATGGGACGCGGCCAAGGGCAGTACGCTCAACGCGCACTACACCCATCCCGACGTCATCGACGCCCATTGGAAGATGGCCCAGAAGCTGGGTTTCAAGGGCGGGCGCTTCCTAGAGACTTCAGCGGGCAACGGCTACTACCTGGGTCTCATGCCCCCGGAACTCGCCAGCAAGACGCACGCCTCAGCGGTCGAACTCGACAAGGTGACTGGCGACATCCTCAAGAACCTCTACCCGTCCGCGCACTGCCAGACGCAGGGGTTCCAGGATCATCTGGCCCCGGATGGCTTCTACGATCTGGTCGCGTCGAATGTCCCGTTCGGCGACTACCAAGTCTCCGACCCGCGCTACAACAAGCACAAGGCCCCGATCCACGACTACTTCTTCCTCAAGTCGGCCGACCTCGTGCGCCCCGGCGGCTTGGTCATGCACGTCACCAGTAAGGGCACGCTGGACAAACAAGACCCGTCGATCCGGCAGGAGCTCGCCAAACAGTGCGATCTCGTAGCGGCCCTCCGCTTCCCCGGCCGGACCCACAAGGAGAACGCGGGCACGGATGTTGTCACCGACATGGTGATCCTGCGCAAGCGCCTCCCCGGGGAGGCCCCGAGTGGACCGAACTGGATGGAAACCGTCATGGTTCCCGATCCGGTCGGCGGCGAGGCCATCCCGGTTAACAAGTATTTCGCGGACCATCCTGAGCAGATTCTCGGCACACTCGACCGCACCGGCACAATGTACCGCGCAGATTCGGTCAACGTCAGCAAGACGGACGACTACGAGCAGCGCCTGCAATCCGCTATCGACCGGCTGCCGGCGAATATTATGAAGCCGCACAAGCCGAGTCAGGCGTTCATGCCTGAGAAGCTGCCGGCGCCGGGCGACGTGAAGGAAGGCGGCTACGCCATCGAGGATGGCAAGCTCTACGTCCGCGACGGCGGGGCGCTCGTGGAACACAAGGCCAGCGCTGGGGACATCGGGAAGATCGGCGGCATGATGGCCGTCCGCGACGCCTGGCGCAAGCTGGCCGCGGCCGAAATCAGCGGGCAGGAGTCAGCGGGCCCCCGCGTCGAGCTCAACCGCGCCTACGACGCCTTTGTGGAGAAACACGGCTTCCTGCACAGCCCAAAGAACATGAAACTGTTCGCGCAGGACCCCGACGGCCCTACGCTGCTGGCAATGGAGAAGTGGGACGCCGCGGCGAAGTCGGCGACCAAGGCGGATCTGTTCAGCAAGGAAACCATCCGCTGGATTCCGCCCGTCGAGAAGGCCGAGACCGTGCAAGACGGCCTCGGGGTCAGCCTGCACGAGCGCGGCGGCGTGGACGTCGAGCACATCGCCAAGCTGACCGGCAAGTCGGCCCAGCACGTCGGCGCCCATCTGACCGAGCACGGCCTGGCCTACGAAGACCCAGGCGAAGGCTGGAAGCCTGCCGATCAGTACCTGTCGGGCAACGTCCGGCGCAAGCTGGCGCTGGCCCAAGCAGCAGCAGCGAACGATCCCAAGTTCCAGAAGAACGTCGAGGCGCTGCTCAAGGTGCAACCCGAGGACGTACACGACATCGACGCCAAGCTGGGCGTACCCTGGATCAAGCCGGATGATTACGCGGAGTTCGCGGCCCATCTCCTGGGCGGGCGGGCGGAGCACTTCTCCATCGGCTACCTGTCTCACAACGGCAAGTGGCTGATGGATTACTCCCCGTCGGGCAACAGGACGATTTCCGGCAGCAAGGCGGCGGTCGATATTTGGGCAACGAAGCGCATGTCGTTCGACGACCTCTACCAGCACGCACTGAACGGCACGACGCCCCTCATCTATGACAAGGCGGAAGACGACAAAAAGGTCCTCAACCAGCAAGCGACCGAGGACGCGCAGGCCAAGGTCCAGGAGATGCGGGACAAGTTCAAGGAATGGGTCTTCGACGACGACGAGCGCCGCGAGCGCCTGCACCGCGTTTACAACGACAATTTCAACAACATCGTCCCGATGAAGTACAACGGGGCACATCTCAAGTTCCCCGGGCTGAATCCTAACTTCAAGCCGCACGCCCACATCCCCAACTTCGTCTGGCAGGTCGTCACGACCGGCCGCGGTCTGGCCGGGCACGAAGTCGGCATGGGCAAGACGGCCGCGATGGGCATGTCGGCAATGGAGCTGCGCCGCCTCGGGTTGGCGCGTAAGCCCATGATCGCGTGCCTCAAGGCGAACGTGGAGAGCGTCACGGCCGAAATCCGCAGCATGTACCCCGGCGCCAAGATTCTCTCGACCGTGGGCAAGTTCAGCCAGAAGGAACGGCGCAAGACGATGGCCCAGATCGCCACGGGCGACCATGACGTCGTAATCTGCACGCACGACAACCTGAACATGCTCAAGATGCGTCCCGAGACGCGGGCCAAATACATCCGTGAGGAACTGGCCGAGCTGGAGACCGCCATCGTCGCGGCGCAAGCAGACAACCCCAAGAAGGGCAACCGCATCGTCAAGCAGCTGGAGAAGGCGAAGAAGAATCTGGAGAAGACGCTGACTGACGCCCTGACCGAAGAGCGCAAGGACGATTCCGTGTACTTCGAGGAGCTGGGCGTCGATCAACTCTTTGTCGATGAGGCCCACAAGTACAAGGCCCTGCCGGTCTACACGCAGATGCAGCGCGTGAAGGGCGTGCCTACGTCCCGCAGCCAGCGCGCGACGAACATGCTCATGCGCACGCGCTGGATTCAGGAACAGAACGGGGGCCGCGGCGTCGTCTTTGCCACGGGCACGCCGATCGCCAACACGACGGCCGAGCTTTACAACATGCAGCGCTACCTCCAGCCGCAGGAACTTGAGGAGCGTGGCGTGAAGTCCTTCGACGCCTGGGCGCGCACCTTCGGCGAGATCCAGACTAAGCTGGAACCCACGGCCACGGGCGAGTACAAGCAGGTCAGCCGCTTCAACAAGTTCGTGAACATCCCCGAACTGATGCAGATCGCCCGCCAGGTCCTCGACGTGCAGCGCGTGGACGATTTGCCGAAGAAGCCGGACGGCTCGCCGGGCATCGTGCGGCCCAAACGCCACGACAAGCCCATCGTCTCGCCGGAGAGCGAAGCGATCCAGAACCTGATGAAGTCGCTCCAGGAGCGGGCCAAGGCCATCAAGCAGAAGAAGGGGCCGCCCCAGAAGGGTGATGACAACATGCTGGTCGTCTGCACCGACGGTCGCAAGGGGGCGCTCGACATGCGCCTCCTGGACGACACGGTGCCGGACGATCCCAACAGCAAGACGAACCTCTGCGTACAGAACGTCCTGCAACTGCACCGGGCCAACCCTGGCGTCACGCAGATCATCTTCTCCGACCTGGGCGTCAACCCGCAGAAGGAAAAGGTGCGGAAGGAAGCCCCCGACGATGACGATGACGGCGAGGACAGCGTTACCGAGGGCGGCATGGGCTGGTCGGACATCGACACCGGCTCCAAGGGGCGCTTCCGGCTGTACGACGACATCATCAACAAGCTCGTGGCCGGCGGCATCCCGCGCGAGAAGATCGCCGATTTCTCCAAGCTGGAAGGGGCCAAGAAAGAGGCCGCGCAGCTCGCCATGCGCAATGGCGAGATCGTCGTCGCCATCGGCGGCACGGAGAAGCTGGGCACTGGCGTCAACGTCCAGAACAAGCTGGCGGCCCTGCACCATCTCGACGTGCCCTGGCTACCGGCCCACATCGAGCAGCGCGACGGCCGCGGCATCCGGCAGGGCAACGAGAACAAGAATTGCCACGTCTACCGCTACGTCACCGAGGGTAGCCTCGACGAGATGTTCTGGTCGATCATCTCCAAGAAGTCGAGTTTCATCCGCCAGATTATGACGACCGGCAGCAACGTGGCCCGCACCGAGCAGGAGACCGACACCGAGGAACTGACCCCCGAGCAGTTGGAGGCCATTTCCTCCGGCGACCCGCGAGTCCTCGAACGTGTGACCGTGGCGGATGAACTCAAGCAACTCAAGGGCGCGGCCGACCGTCACCGCCGCGAGCAAGATCGTTTCCACGGAACGCTGAAGACGGGCGAGAAGCAAGCGCCGGAAATCAAGAAGTTCGCCGACGCGATGGCCGCGGACATCGAGCACCTAGAGAAGCACAAGCAGCACACCCCGGACTTCGCCATGAAGGTAGGCGACCGGACCTACACCGAACGCGGCGAAGCCGAGGAAGCCCTCGACCAAGCCGTGCTCGCGCTCAAGCAGAAGTGGGACGACGAGCCGGAGTGGAACCGTCGCTTCAAGGATGGCTGGGACGAGCATGTCCCCATCGGCGAGTACCGCGGCCATCAGGTTTCCGTGAAGCCCTCCGAGGCCGTGCGCCGCGGGGAGAGCGACCTGGAGCGGATGCGGAACATCAAACTCACGAGCCCCAACAACCTCGAATGGGAAGCGTACAACACGCCCCGCTCGATCGAGGGAATGCTCCGCACGCTCCCGCAGAAGCACACGGAACTGCTGGAGAAGCACCGCAAGCACCTGGAAGACCTGGAGACCATCCGCGGCAAGACCGGCAAGGAGTTCCCTCACGCGAAGCTGCTCGCGGAGAAAGAGACTCGGTTGAAGCAACTGGAAGACGAGCTACGCGCCGAGTCGGCCGACAAGAACGAAGAGGATGCGGACCAGGAGGAGCCGGAGTACCGCTCCCCAACGCTGCCCGAGGCCGAGATCCCCGCCAGCGGCAAGGACATCGAGGCGTTCGGCCGCAAGCTGCCCGAGGACAGCTACGCTTCCGTGAAGGGCAAGCGCGGCGTGGAGATCGGGCCGTTCGTCATCGTGAAGGGCGGGCCCAGCGAATGGGAGGTCTACCATCACCGCAGCGAGCTCCGGTTGTTCAAGACGGACAAGAAGGACATCGCCAAGGCCGGCGCCTACATCGCGGCCAGCAAGGGTAATTGGGAGTTCCACGAGCAGAAGGACGCCGATGAGGTCACGATTGACCACGGCCGGGAAGTCTACCAGGCGATGAACGCCTACGACCTCGACAAGCTCGCCAGCCTGGCGCACAGCGGCTTCCAATTCGGCTATCGCTTCGCCGCCGCCCACGCCCCCGCGGGCTACACCCACCAGAAGCCCCTTGTCATCGCCGGCCGTCCCTTCGTCGGCGGCGAGTTCATCCCGTCCGAGTACGTCGCCAAAGCTCCCCCAGAGGTCAAGGCCCAGCTAGTGCAGACGGGCCAGCAGTCAGGCGGCAAGCACGGTATCCAATCCGCGCAGACCGTCGCCCGCTCCACGCAGCAGATCAAGGATCTGAACCAGCACGCCCTGGCCGCGATCCAGCGTCTCTACGGCAAGGACATCCCGCCAGTGCCTGAGCCGCCCGCGCACCCCGAGGGCGGTCTCCAGAACATGGATCAGGCCCACGAGTATCACGCCGAGATGAAGAAGTGGTGCAAGCAGATCGAGCATCACCCCTACTACAAGGCGGCGAAGCGGCTCGTGGAGACGACGGTTCCGACCGACCATCTCTACGCCAAGGGCGGCCAGTGGACCAATGAACGCAAATGGATTCACGACGCATTCGTTCACCAATCGCTGCGGCCGGAGACCAAGGCGAAGCCCGGAGAGCGACCCAAGGCGGTCATCGTCATCGGCCCACCGGGCGCGGGAAAGTCCACGGCCGGCGTGCCCCTGATCAAGCACATGCTCAACATGGACTCTGGGCAGACTTTTGTTAAACGAGGCACACAAGGGAGCGGAACCGCTGGTCTCGGCCACGGGCAGCTGCACGCTTCGGGCGATTTCGTGGCGATCAATGCGGACGACGCCAAGGCGTTTCTCCCCGAGTACGCCGGCTGGAACGCGGGCCAGCTGCACGAAGAGTCGAGCGAGATGATCGAAGGCGACAACGGCCTCTACACCAAGGCCCTCGCCGGCCAGCATCACATGATCCTGGACGTGACCGGGGCCAACGGCGACAAGGTGAACAAGTGGGCCAGCGCTCTCGGCAAGCACGGTTACGAGGTCCATGCGATCTACGTCGATTACCCGGCGCACAAGTCGGCCGGGCGCTGCGTCAGCCGGTTTCTCAATAACCCGTTCGGCGCAAATGGCGAGCACCATGAACCCGGGCGGCTCGTCCCGCCCTGGTACGCCTATGAGGGCGTCGATCACAAGCCGGACCTGACCTACACCCAGCTGAAAGAGAATAGCGCCGTCCACTCGTGGCAGCGCATCAGTACCGACGTGCCGAAGGGGGCCAAGCCGATCATGCTCGACCGCGGCCATCGCGGCGCCGAGCGCTATTCGACGCAGGCGGGCATCAACATCGGCATCCTCAGCCGCACCGCCCGCGGGGCCCTCGACACGTCGGCCAGCCCCGCGAAGGCCGGGCACATGGCGGTGACGGACGGCAACGAAGCGGCCAACATCGTCTGGAACAACTTTCTGGGCACGGTGAAGGACCTGCACGGCATGAAGGATCACAAGATTCAGTCGCCCGAGCACGCCGAGGAGTTCGCGGACCTGACGGCGCGGGCCATCAACCGGGGCATCACCAAGGAAGGCGTCCTGCACCGCACGGACGACTCGACCAAACTCCCCTACACGAAGATCGACCAGCTGCCGGAGGCGCGGAAGCAGTTTTCCGAGGAGTTCCACAAGCGGATCAACGACCCCAAGCAGGACCCGATCGAGCTCGCCGCCTGGCTGCACTGGCGCGTGAACATGACGGACCATTTCTACGCGGATGGCTGCGGCAAGACGGCCGAGGCCCTGGCATCGTGGGCGCTCATGCGCAAGGGCTACCCAATGCCGAAGGTGAAGAGCCGGGAGGAGTGGTTCGCCAACACATCACGCGAACGACCCGACCCGTCGAAGCCGGAGAGCTACTACGGGCCGGGCTATAAGAAGTGGGTCGATTACTACCGGAGCCTGTTCAACTAGGGCTTGGAGAACGGGCCGGGAGGCAGCGGCTTCTGCGGGGGAGGCGTCTGCTCCGTCCGCTTGAGCAGCTTGTCCATGTGGTCCTCGTCCATTTGCTCGTACAGCTTGTCGAGGTCCACGGACTGGCCGGAGCCGAGTTTCTGGAGTTCGGATTTGTCGATGGGATTGTCGGGCATCGTCGTCATCCTTTCAGTTTGTCCGCGTACCACGTCTCGAACTCCGAGAGCAGCGCGGATTGATCGTAGCAAGAATCAGAATACTCACGCCAGAGGCCGTAGACGAATTCCCACCTACTGGTGGTTTTCTCCGTCCCAGGCCGGATCGTAGGTGCGGAACGCATCTTCGATCGTGTCGCACTCGATCCAGTAATTGTCGGTGCGCGGCTGGACCTCGAATTTGCCGGTCGTCTTGTTCCGGCGGATTTCGCGGCCATTGGGGGTGTAGCATTCAACTTCGTATTTCGCCGTCATGGGTCACTCTCCGAGATACCCGTCTCACTCACTCCCGCCATTGAAGTATATACCGAAACTGCCCCCGCTGCTGAGAATCCGCGTCGAATTTCGGTAGATACTAGATCATGCCGCGCCTATACTTGTGGCATGAAGAAACTTGGCCGACCCGCGAAGAAGGAGAGCGAAAAGGCAGTGCTTTGGCCTATCAAATGGCCGCCGAAACTGCTCCGTCGCTTCAAGTCGAAGGCCACGAAGGGGAAGCGCTCAGCGATTATCCATGAATTGGTCGAGAAATGGCTGAGTGGACAAACCTAGTTTCCGGTATATACCAGAGACGGATTTGTAACGCTCCCGAGCGCTCGGCTATCCTGCCGAAATGCCAGTCCAGCACGCCCCTCACGGCGGAATCGCTATCGCCGGTCAGCAGTTCAAGGGCGGGGAGTTCATCCCCGGCGAAGTGATCGCTCGCGCCACGCCCCAAGAGAAGGCTCAGCTCGCTGGACACCAGGCGGTCAACCCGTTCGACTTGCCGCATCCGCGCGCCCCAGAACCGCTCACGAAAGACGAGCGCGACGCCCTCACCTACTATCAAGAGGCCGGGCACGAGGCCATCAACGACTATCTGCGTGGTACGTCAGCGCGGGCGCGAACCGGCCGCGGGCAAGGACCGAACACGGAAGAGTCGAAGCAGATGGTTGCTGCCCTGGATTCGGCCATAGCCAAGAGCGTCCTGGCCGAAGACACCGTGGTATACCGAGGTTCGGCCGGCACAGGGAAGGCTCGCGTTGGCTTCACGTCAGTCACCACTTCGCGCGAGGTTGCTCAGAGGTTCGCCGACAAACACAAAGGCACAGTCGTAAGATGGGTGTTGCCGAAGGGGTCGCACGCCGCAAGCATCCCTGGCAACGAGGACGAGCTTCTGCTCCCTCGTAATGTCCGGCTTGGGCACGTCCGCTTCGGCCTCGAAACCACGCTCACCCCCATCCTGCCCAAAGAGCCCCACGCCCCCGACGACATCTTCACGCACGCCGCCATCGGCTACGCCGCCATCTACGACGAAATGCGCGCCGCCATCGACCGCGTACTGCGCGACGCCCCGAGCTACGACTGGATTCGCCTCATCGACCAAGTGATCGACGAGTACCGCCCCATCATCGGCAGCACGCTCGCGGAAACCGTCGTGGCGAGCTACCTGGCCGGCGGCCATGCCGTGGCCAAGCTCATCCCCGCCGGTTTCGACCGCAGTGCCTTCCTTCCGCCCGTCCCCCCGCTGCCACCGATCCGGCATCCCGCCGCGGGCTTCCTCCCGCCCGAGCCATTCATCGAGTTCCCCATCATCGAGACCGCGGCGCGCGACCTCTACAGCCGGCGGCTGATGATGAAGGGGCAGTTTGAGGGGCTGGGCCGTGAGGCCAGGCGGCACGCTTTCACGGTCGCAGACGTGGCGGCGATGGACACCCTCGGGGAGATTCGGGACACGCTCGCTCAGAACGTCGCGGACGGGGCCAGCCTGCGCGGCTTCCGCAAGGCGATGCGTGAGACGCTGGAGAACTCGCCGCTCGCGCCGCACCGTGTCGAAAACGTCTACCGGACCAATGTACAGACAGGTTTCAGTCGGGGCATGGATGCCGTGCTCGACCATCCCTTTGTCGCGGACCTGTTCCCTTACGAAGAGTTTGTCGAGATCCACGACGGCCGGCTCTGCGAACTGTGCCGCACGATCGCCCGGAGCGGCATCCAGGGCACGAACATCTACCGGCGCGACGATCCCGTGCTCCAGAAGTTCACCCCGCCTTGTCATTGGATGTGCCGCTGCGGCCGCAACCCGCTCCAGGCCAGCCAGGCCGCGGCCAAGGGGATCAAGGAAGCGATTCTCTGGCAGGAGACGGGGCGTCCGCCGATGCAGCCGGTGCGGGTGCGCTGGCCGACGCTGGATGGGGAGCCTCTCCAGTTGCCGAAGGGTTGGGCGGCGTGAGGCGGAGCATCAGGCAGTGTGAGCAGACTTGGACCGGGGCGGCCAGCGACAGCGGGAACGTGTGCTCTGTCCAATCGTGCCCGTGGATGTGGCAGTCGTCCATGCTCAGTTTCCCCTAATCCTCTCTGCCAGCCGCTCAAGCTCTCTGGCCGCACGCTTGCGCTCGATACGGTCCCGGTTGTCCGCGTCGTGCTTCTGCATGTCCGCGAATCCGCCAGGCCCAATGAAGATCGTCACGGTGCATCCCGTGTAGCGATGGTCAATCACCATGTCGCCGTACTCCGGGGTACGCTCTGGAACGGTGTGCTCCTTTCTCCGCAGCGCCCACTCCGGCTGCTCAATGAGGCTCTTGCGGAGATTCGCAAGGAAAGCGTCGATCTCTGTGAGGTTCGGCTCGCCGCCCTGGCGGATGAATTGGTTCACAGTTAGTTCTCCGACGGGTTAATCCTGAATCCCCCCTCAGACGAAAACCGCACGCCCCCATCCTCGCCCGCGTCTTTGCAGAGGTCGCGGAGGGCGTCGAGGGAGAGGTCTTCTTTGGGGGCGGGAGGATCAGGTTGGCCTGGGCTGAACAGATGGGCTGGAACCCCAAAGCTCCCGAGGATGTTCCGCTCCATCGTCTCGCGTATCGACTCAAGATCGACAGCGATGTCCCGCGGCACGTCCTCCCATGATACCGAGACCGGATACAGCGGCAGCGGCTGGGGAGCAGGAATCGAGTGCCTGAGTACGCCGGTGTCACGAAATGGCCGCGGCCCATTCGCCGCAATCTGCCGACGGTAACGATGGAACAGTCGCTCCAGGCACGCCTTCTGCTTCGGCGATAGCTTTTTGTGCCGTCGGCGTTTGCCCGTGGCGGGGTTGACGGTCCACTCGGCCATGGCCCAATCGGACATATCCCGCGAGAATCGCTTATCGAACGATCCCGGCAGGAAGCGACACGACCAAAGCTGAATCGCCATGTACGCTTCTTCCCTGGTCATCGCGCTCGTTTGCCCCCACCCCTTATTTCCAGCGACTCTAGGCGCTCAACGCCGGAGCCGCGATGGCCTACAAAGTCACCTTCGCAGGGAAGACCTGCACCGATCCCACCGAGGTCTTCTTCAGCATGGCCCAATTCGGGCAGGCCGTGCCGGAATCATTCTACCGCGCCAACTCCTACCAAAACCCACTCGGCGGCGAACCCGGCGAAGGCTACTGCATCCTCTCCCGCAAGGACATCGACGCCCTCGACAAGAACGCAGTCCACGAGTTCATCGCGGACGCGGACCTGGGGACGGCGAGCAAGCTCGAATGCGCCGAGGTCATATTCATCAAGGCGACGCGGCTGATCCCTGGAGAGCCCGGCGACCCGAAGGCCCCCTACCTCGTCCACTTCGCCGACCGCCGCTGGGAACTCAAGAACCCGCGTTTCGTGCAGGCGTGCGACGCATCCTACAACGTGCCGCTGCCCGGCGTGCAGGGCGAGTACGACGAAGACAGCCTGCAATGGGAACTGAACGGCGTCGAACTCCTGGGCGGCGTACCGTGGGAATGGGAAGAGGTCGTGCGTGACCTCTGGGATTTGGTCGGCACGCTCGGCACTTACCCCGAGCTTCCCTACGAGCCGCACGGCATCCCGCAGAACCTCCAGTACGTCGGCGTCAGCGCCTACGAAGCCTTGAACGAAGTCCTGGCCCGCCTCAGTTGCTCCCTGCGCTACGACCAGACCAATGCCGAGTTCAGCATCGTCCGGATCGGCGCGGCCGACTTCCCCTTCGCTCGCGCCGTGAAGAAATGGTCGAAGAAGCGCAAGACCGAGGATGACGAAATCATCGAAGGGGCTCGCGGCAAGGCTCCCTACGGGGTGACGGTGTTCTTTCACGTCTGGGAACCGCCGGCGGCGCTGGCGAAGTCGCACAGCATTGATATTGTCGGGCCGTTCACGACCGAGGAGGCCGTCGAGGACATCTATCATCCGCTCTGGGACGACATGCTCGCCGAGCTCGACGCCGACGGCGAAGTGTCCAACCTGGTCGAGCTTGGCGTGCGGGCGAAGGAACGCGCGGACCAATACTTCGAGCAGCTTGTCGCCGGCGGAACCCGCGTGCATCGCGTCTACAGCGGCATCGTCACGGACTTCCTACCCGGTTCGGTGTGCAAGGGCGTGGCCTGGCGGATGCAGTGGGGCCCGTCCGATGACAACGTGATGAAGGACGACTGTTGGTCGTTCGTGACCGAGGTCATGCAGGCCCCCGAGGTCCGGCCGTTCAGCACGCCGGACCTGCCCCCGGACGGCAGAACCGCATGGGTCGTCCTGAATGACCCGTCCGGCAGCGTCGGCTGCTCGGGCTCGGGCTGCTGCTACGAAGACGGCAACATCTGGAACTACAGCGATGCGACCTGCTCGTGGAGCAAGGGCGCCGCCATCTGGATCGAGCCCGCGAACGATGAAGCCCTGGAGGGCGATCGCCACTACCTCGGGCGGCTCGAGCGCCAGGTGACGCAAGACGGCAAGTCGCGCCCGCTCTACATCGTGGGTTGCTGCAACGACGAGGGGGGCAGCGGCGGATCGAGCAGCGGGAGCGGCCGAGGCGATTGCGAGAACTGCGTCGAAATCAAGGAGTCGGAATGCGTCAACGGCAACATGGTCAACACCAAGTCTTACCTGCGCCTCAAGAACGGTTGCCTTGAGAAATCGAACGTCCCCTGCGGCATCTCCACCGACACGCGCTACTCCTGTGTTGACGGCGTGACGTGTCTGCCAGACCCGGCCGGGGCGTTTGCGACCGAGGCCGAATGCTTGGCCGCGTGCGGGGCCATTCCAGGCGTCAGCTACAACTGCGTCACCAACAGCGACGGCTCGAAGACGTGCGTCGAGGTCAGTGGGACCGGCGGGCAGTACGCGACCCTCCCCGAATGCGAGGCTGCGTGCGCGAATCTGTGCGACGGCTTCTGCACCTACACCGCCATCGGCGGGCAATGGGTGCTGACCTCGAACACCTGCACGGTGGGCTGCGTGTGCGGCCCGGCGCCCATGACGCCGCCGCTGCCAATGCAGCCGCCGATTCAAGTGCCGTGCGTCAGCAAGGCCGACCGCACGCGCGCAGTCAAGGAGGCGGAGCGGGCGCGTGGCGCGGGAACGGGAAGGGGCGGCGGCGCCCCCGGGACTGGCGAACATGGCGGTGGAGGCGGGGCCGGAGTCCCGTAGGCGATGTCTGTCGAGACCTTGACCGGCAACGGGACCTGGACCTGTCCCGCCGGCGTCACTGAAGTCCAGGTCGAGTGCTTCGCCAAGGGCGGCGCAGGCGTTGTAGCCAACCCGTTCCTTAACTGCGGCGGCGGCGGTGGTGGCGGCGGCGCGTACTCGATTGAGACGGCCTTAGCAGTCACGCCCGGCAACAACTACGACTACAACTGCGACAACTCCGGCGGCTGTTGGTTTAGCTCGGCGGCAACGGTATTTGCCCAGAGCGGGCAGGACGCCAGCGAAAACTCCGGCGGCAACGGCGGCGCAGCCGCGTCCGGCGTCGGCGACACGACGTACAGTGGCGGCGACGGTTCAGACATAGTTGCTTTTAGCAGCGCGGGCGGCGGCGGCGGCGGCGAGGGGGCGAGCGCGGCCGGCAACGGCAATGCCGGCTCTGGTCAAACTGGCGGAACAGGCACGGCTGGCGCGGATGGCGGCGACGGTGGCAATAGTGGTAACTCAGGCCAGAACGGAGACGACCACGGCGGCGGCGGTGGCGGAGCTGGAACCAGCGGGGCAAGTGGTGGCACGGGCGGCATCGGCAAGATCATACTGACCTACACGGCGTCGCCGGCCGGGGGCGGCGGCGGCGGCGCTCCCCCTCCCCCGCCTCCCCCCGACGTCACGGTCGTCACGCCGCAGGTCATCGTCACGGGCAACGTGACGACGATCATCGGTGGGTGCAACTGCTGCAAGGGCGGCTCTGGCAGCGGGAGCGGGAGCGGCGGGGGGAGCGGCGGCGGGGGTGAGGGCGGGCCGTGTTGCGGTTGCCCGCGCGTGCCGCTGCGCTATCAACTCTCCGTGGGTGCCATCACCAACGTAGGGCCGTGCGGCGGGGCGGGCAACAACTGCAACGCCTTGAACGGGACCTGGATTCTGGAGTTGCAGGGCAACGAGTGCCGATGGGCGGTGCCTGCCCTGACGATGTGTAGCATCCTGGCTCCATCCGGCACATGCTTCGGCGGTACTGGCGCGGCCTGGGCGCTTGGTTGCGCCGCGGATGTCACTGTGCCGGGTGCGCCGCTGACCTTCTTCCTCAATACGCAGATCGGCGGACCCGGCGGCAACGGCTTCTTCTCGTCATGGAAGAAGCTCGCATCGGAATGGAACTGTCTAGGCGAGAACACGCTGAACTTGTGGACGTTCAACGGCTGCTGCGGCAACTGGCCTCAGTCTCTAACGGTGATTCCGGTATGACCGAACTGCCTCAATGCTCGTTCCGCTCGGAAGACGCTGGCGAACTCTGGTGCTCGTCGCCACGCATCTCTCCGGCCGATGAAGACAAGATGGTGAGCCCGGCCATGTGCCTTGGCTGCCATCCCAATCTCCGCAAGCCGGTCGATGCCAACGGGCACGCGCCGGTTGCGGCGGCGGAGGCAGTCGCGCCGGAACCCAAGTACCTTGGGGATCATGTCGCTGCGGCGCTCAAGGTCGTGGGCGTCACGCCCGAGCGCGTTTCGGCCTGGCTTGGGGAAGAGTGCAACTGTCCGGAGCGGCAGTCCCGGTGGAACGCGATCGACAAGTGGGCACGCGAGGGGATAGCGGCCGGGGCCTCGACGGCGAAGCGCTGGCTGACGGGGCTGCTGGGGGATAAGACGCTGACTCCAGTCCCGCCTTCGCCCCCCGCCAGCCCGCCGCAGTTTCCCATCCGCTTCGACGAGCACAACCTGGCCGTGGGCTTGAGCGGAAAGCGCTTCAATGCGTCGATCATCGAATGGGGCGATGGGTATGCGCTGGCGTGGCGCTCGGGGTGGGCGGGCTCGGAAGTGTGGATTTCTCTGCTCGACAAAGACTTCCGCTCCATCCGCGGGAAGCACTTCAAGCTCGAACTCACGCGCGACGGGTGCGCCTATGGGCGCGAAGATCCGCGCCTCTTCATGTTCGCCGGCCAACTGCACGTCATGTATATCGGCGTCGAAGTACAGCCCTCGCGCCGCGTGCGTCGGCGCCGGATTCGGACCAACGTCCTCTACGCGCGGCTCGACGACGACCTGAAGGTGGAGAAAACCTTCTATCCGGACTATACGCAGCGCAACGTCTGGGAGAAGAATTGGGGCTTCTTCGGGCACGCGGGCCAGCTCTACGCGGTCTACTCGATCGCTCCGCATCGGATTCTGCGGATAGACGGCGAGGCCGCGGCATTGATCCACACGACGCCCACGGTCAGCCCCTGGACCTGGGGAGAGCCCCGCGGCGGCGCCGCTCCCGTGCGCTTCCGCGACGAATGGTATGTGTGGTTCCACGGACGGAAGCTCGTGGGCCCGAAGCTGCGGTACGCCACGGGCGTCTACACGTTCTCGGCAGAGCCGCCTTTCCGCGTGCTCCGCATGACGCCGGAACCGCTCATTGAAGCGGACCCGACGACCAATGTCGAGAATAACTATGCAGACGTTGAATTCTGCTGTGGCGCAGTGAGGTGCGAAGGCGATTGGATCATCAGTTCTGGCGTACACGACAGATGGTCGGAGTTGCGACGGTTCAGCGCAGAAGAGATTGAGCGGCGCCTGGTTCCGGTCTAGCAAAGGTAATTACCCATTTGACTCATCAGAGGTCCGCAATGGGTAACTGGCGATGGACCGAGTTGCACCGTCTCCCCTTCCAAGAGGTAGAATCGCGGCTAAAGCCTATACCTGAAGGAGTGTCACCCCCATGAAGTGCGACTTCCGCAGTCTGATGGCCCTTCTCCTCCTCGGCGGTCTTGTCGTGGGCGCCGCCTTCGGCGGCCTGGCGACCGACGACGGCACGGTCTCCCTGTCCGCAACCTTCGTCAATGACGCCTACGGCTCGAAGACCGAAACCGCCGACACGGTGATTCTCCGCGTCGTGCCAGCGCGCGTGGGGGCTCGGGCGACCGTTCTGAGCTGGGCCTACAAGTCGGGCACGACGGCGCACACGCTCACATTCCTGACCTGCATGGACGAAACGACCGTCTCCAGCGACGCAGCCTCGGGACAGGCAGTCGTCAACGTCGCCCGCGTGCCGACGGCCGGCGACGGCAGCTTGCTCGCCGCGAACGATTTCGCGGTGCTCCAGCATGAGGACGGGACGTGGGGCGGGTACAAGGTCTCTTCGATCAGCGGCTTGGCCGTCACCTTCACCGGCAACCTCACCGCCAAGGTACTCAAGGGAACCAAGTTCTTCTTCCACGCAGCCCCGGGCGACCATTCCGACCGGGCGGTATCGACTGTGGCGTCCACGGAGCATATCTTCGGCGGTGGGGACTCGCGCCACGTTGCCTGCGCCGCGACCAAGAAGGGCCAGCCAATCCTAATTCATTCCAACAACGCAACTGCGGCCGGCGTCCTGCGCTGGCTGGGATATGGCTACGATTAGCGAAACCGAGGCGGACTTCCGCGACTGGCTTGACCGTCAGGACGAGCTCGACGAGTTCGACGGCGAGACGGCGCGGATCGTCGTGCATTTCGCGCGGGAAGCGTTCGTAGCAGCAAGGCTCAAGCCGCCAACCCGTCGTAGAACTCGTCCACGAGCTTGTGAGCCTCGGCGCGGCTGACGGGTTGCGTGCAGCCGGACATCTCGCAGGTGTGCCTTTTTCCGCAGCCCAGACACATCACCATCTTGATCCGCTTCTTGACCCCCACCCCGAGGTTGAGGTTCCGCGCCTCGATCGGCAGCGGCTTGTCTTGCTCCAGGGCGGTCATCACCTTCGCCTGCACGGCCGGGGGCAGGGATGAAAGAACCCGGGCGATGGGCGACGGATAGGCTTTCCCGTCCCGCCCTTTGCGCGTGGACGTTGGAGAATTCCAACCTGCCTCCTCGGTGCGGACTTCGGCCACGAGATGATTGCTGACCCGGCAGAGATGGGCGATCGCGTTATCGGTCAGCTTGACCCACTCGGGATCTGCCAGGGCCATGCGGATCGAATGCCGTTTGTCTTCGCTGGAGCGCGTGGCTACGTCGTTACAGGTAAACCCGTGCTCGATCGCCTCGCGGCGCCCGCCCGCGTGAATCCGCGCTGGGATGTCCGCGCGACCTTCCTTCGTGTATGCCGCGACGCGGTGAAACCCGTCGCCCAGCCAGTCGCCGGTCTTGTCGCGGAACAGGTCGATGGGATCGAGGTCGCCATGCTCGCGGAGGACGCCGCGGAGATACTCAACCCGCTCGGGCCGCAAGCCCGCCCGTGTCTGCGTCCGAAAGTGACCGCGTAGGCCCTTGATCGCAACCGGCCCGGCGCGCAACGGCCTGATAAAGTTCCGACTGCATGTGGATGCCTTGCCCGGCAAGCCACTGGATGCGGATTTCGTCCGCACGGTCGAACGCTTGGATGGAGATCGCGTCATCGTCCTCGTCCTCTCCAATCTCCGCGACCAGATCGCCGCGGAAGAAAGTGCCGGTGTCGGTATGTCCCACGACGCGGGCCAGCGTGTCGCACTCGTTCATGTCGCCGGGGTGAAAGATGGCGCGTTCGGCGTCGAATCGCTGGCGGTAGACGTCGGCCCGAGCGGTGGGGTTGGTGGGCAGGATCGCGGTAGGCTCGTCGGCGGTGGGGAGTTCCTCGTTCTCGCACAGCGCGGCAATCTCCGCGCGCCGGGCAAAGGCGGCGTCGTTCTCTGCCTTGGTGTGCGGCCCTCCGGGGCACGCTGGCATCGTGCCGCCGCTCTCGTTCGGCGCGGAGACCAGATCGGCCCCGCAGACGAGACAGGTGTCTTCGATGGCTTCGAGGAGAGCGCGACGCTGCGCAGCCTCGCGCTTGCAGGTCTTCGGCATGGTAGCTTCCTTGCTTCAGACGGCGGCCTTGACCGTCTGAGCGGCTTGGCGTCCTATTCGTGAGGACGCGGGTTCATGGGGCGATTGGACTGATGAGCCCCATGAAACCGCACCGTGGCGGCTGGGGGCAAATCGACGTGATTGTCGCAGGAGGCGCGCGAAGGAACGTCCGGACTGGCAACGAAGGCGGCGCGATTTTCAGGCAGAAATGGTTTCGACCTCAGCGGTGCTCTCGCCGGGGTCTTCAGCGGCTAGGCGGTAACTGCCGCGTGTTTCACCGGGGACAAAGACGCGCTTCCAGTCGCCGACGCAGCCAGAGGCCAGTAGGTGCGGCAGGTTGCGATAGCCGCGGGCCTCGGCGAGCACCAATAGATAGGCCCCGCCGACCTCCGGGGTATCCTGCTCGAAGTTCTCCCATAGCTTTTTGGCGACGATGGCCACGGGAGCCGTGACGGACAGGTAGGTTCCATTCCAGGAGAGGCAGCGGTAGTCGTCGGAGTGCCGGTTCGTGGCGGGAACACGGGGCATCCGTGCAGCCCTCAATGAACGCTTGTCCCTTGCCCCAATTCTAATGGGTTATTGGGCTTAGGTCACGCTCTCTCGCGGTTGCCCAGCTGCCCCAAGGCTCCACGTGGAACCATGTTGATTTGCCCCTCCCGCCTTTGAAGCGGTAGCCTTTCGCCCATCGCCCGCCCAAGAGACTTCGACGAATGTCCACCGAAACCCCATCCCTCCGCACCATCACCGAGGAGCAACTGCGCAAGTTCTGGGAGCTCGACCAGCGGCGCAAGAGCCTGGAGCGTGAGGCCGCGCAGCTCAAGAAGGCCCAGGACCTGATCGGCGACCCGCTCAAGGCGGCGCTCGAGAACGAGAAGCGCACCGAGGTCCGGCGTGGCGCTTACCGCGCGGAGCTGCGCGACGGGCAGGTCCGGCCGAAGTGGGAGCAGGTGGTCATCGAGGAGCTCGGGGCGGAGAAGGCGGCTGCGGTGCGTGCGGAGACGAAGCCGGGGAAGTCGCTGAGCGTGATGAGGTTGGAGGAGCCAGAAGCGTGAGGCACACGAGCACGCACACCTACGCCATCCTGGAAATCAGCGAAGCGGCCTATGAGGAAATCCGGGCCAAGCTGGAGATCGCGCGGAACGAGAAATAGCAACAGCCGGCATCATACCGGCTGTCGCTAGGACCATTCCCGTTTCCATCCATGTGCAGCGCGTCTGAGGATACCGGCCGCCCCGTGGCCTTGCAAGAGCAAAAAGCATGTCCCTCGCCGAATCCCTGCTCTGGACCGCCCTGTTCGTCGGCGCTCTCGCGTTCATGCTTTTGCTGGCGGTCTATGAGCGCAGGGATGATGGCCCCTGAAACGAGCTGCGGGAGGGTAGGTCCCGTGGCCCGCGTCATTCGGGGCCGTGCCGGGGACCAAGACCCGGCACGGTCTTTTGAGGGTGAGACGATGGACCCCGAACTGAAACTCCTCGGCATTCGCATCTTCGCCCTCTCGCTCAAGCGCTTCGCCGAGCTCCAGGTCCTGAAGCGCCAGGAAGTCGAAGAGCACGCACGCACGATCGCCGGAGGCAGTCAGCCCATGAAACGCTCATTCGCTCTGGTCGCTCTGCTCTCGCTCGCCGCGCCGCTTGACGCGGGGCAATCGACGTTTACCTTGCACGTCGATCCGCCGGATGCCGAAGTGGTAATCTCTAACGGCGCAGGCAGCGCGACAATTCCAGTCGGCTCGTTCCCTCGGAAGTACACGACGCCCGACCTGCGCGAAGACCGGGAATACTTCTACACGTTCACCGTCAGCAAGGGGAGCCGGAAGAACACGAAGCAAGTGGACTTCCGCGGTGGCGAAAACGTCAGCGTGACCCTGAGCGCCTTCGCCGACGACATGCCGGACAAGGGCCTCAAGGAAGGCGACGTGTTTGTGCCGAAGGAGCTGAGGCCGCGCAACTACGGGCCCAAGTGCGTGTGGTGTGCTGTACAGACTTGCTTCTACGGCGCTGCGGGCCTGGAAGAGTTCAACGGCATCCGAGATCGGGCCATCACTTCATGGCAGGGTGGGGCGGATCGGCCGCACGTTATCGCTTACCTGGAATCGTGGGAGCGGGAAGGAAGATCCGGCGGCGTGAAGTTGAGGCAAGGGAAGGGCTACGAGTTCTTCCGCCAAGCGTGCGAGGCCAACACTGGCGCGGTGTTCTTCATTCCGGGCCACGCCCTATACCTGTGCGGCATTGACGAAACCTCGGCCCGCGTGATTGACAACAACGGTCCGCCTGTGGTGCAGGAGTGGCCGCGGGCGAAGTTCGACCGGATGGCGGAATGGGGTTGCTTCCCGGACATCCCGTGGCTGAACCGTCCAGGCCCCGGTCCTGGGCCGCAGCCGGAGCCAAGGCCGGGGCCAAGGCCGAACCATCCGCCGCTCAATCCAAACAAGCCGCTGCCGCCGACGCCGAAGCCGGACGGGACGCAGCCGCCGGTTGAACCAAAGCCGGCTGAGCCCGTGAAGCCCACGCCGCCCGCTATCGACCTTGACAAGCTGGCGGAACTGATTGCCGCAAAGCTCCCGAAGCCGAAGGACGGCAAAGACGGCAAGCCAGGCGCCGACGGCGAGCCAGGGCCGGCAGGACCGGAAGGCAAGCCGGGAGCGATCGGGCCAGCGGGCACGATTCCAAGCGACCTGATCCTCGCCGAGATCAACCGTGTCCTCGCTAACACGGAATTCCGCGCTGAGCTTTACGACACGGCCGGGAACCTGAAGGAAGTGACGACATTCGGCCCTAGCAAGCCGCTGAAGATCAAGCTCGTGCCGGTCAAGGTGGCCGCGCCGAACTGAAAGATCGGAGGGCGACGTGCCTGACGAGCAATTGGGGGTTCCGACCCCCGTACCAGTGCCGGGTCAACCGGCAGAAGGAGAACGGAAGATGCCCCTGAGTGAAGAGGTTGGCAAGGCTCTGGAACAGGTCACACTGTCCGCAGCCGAAGGCCATGCGTTCTGCATGGAGGCCCAGCGCATCGGCATGTTGGAAGGCAAGGTCGGCTACCGCGAAGGTCTGACCCACCGCATCATCGGTGAGTCCGGCGGCGGCCAGGCCCGCGCCCATCTGCCCGCTGGTCTCGGCGGCGTGCCCACGAGCGGCACGAATCCCCCGGCCGGTGGCTAGTCCGGTTCCCACATGATCGAAGGAGGGAGCCGCAGGCTTGTCCCTGCGGCTCCCTTTGGACCTTTGGAATGACCGAAACCGTCACCATCACCGGCAACGAACTGACGGACATCATCAAGTCCGTCATGGCGTACAACGGCCGCGAAGCCGGCGAGATTGCTTTCGTGGGGCCGGACGGGCAACGCCTGGAGTCCCTGACGGCCTACGTCGCGTGCGTCGCCAAGCCCCTGAGCGTGCGCATCGAACCCGAAGACGAAGACGATTCCAGCCCGGAACTCAAGATGCTCAAGCAGATGAGCGGCGGGTTGAGCCAGCGATTGAAGCCGGGCGCTGAGGACCGGGCGGCGCGTGGCTTGGCCCGCACGATGCTGGGGAAAGCATGACCGACGCCGAAAAGAAAACTGTGCGGATGGCTGCGGGGCACGTCGGCCGGATGCTCAAGCTCCGCCGCACGCTCCTCGACCTGGAAAAAGGGGTGCTCGATGTCCTCGCAGAACGGCGGGCAGAAGTTGAATCGTCTCTCGGCGTTGTCAGCCAACGGCTCGCCGCCCTTGCAGTCAACGATCAATGAGACTGCGCAGACGGCCCTGGCGAAAACGGCCAAGATGGACATTGCCGACCGGGCGCTGATGACCCGGCATCTGGCGAACATCGAAGAGATGGAAATGCAGGACGTGCGGAACCTGAAGGCGACACACTTCGGGGGGCTATGGCGGGACCAGCTTTCCAACGAGAACGGAGACCAGATGACGCCGCTGACCCGCTCCATCATCGTATGCGACGACCTGAACATCAACACCCCGCCGAAGGAGGCGGCTCCTGCGCCGCCCGCACCAGCGCCGCAGCCCGCACCCGTAGCGGCAGCTTCAGCCGCTGTACCCGCGGCCCGCAGTCTCCTCTGGCCCGTGCTGGCCGCTGCTCTGGGAGCTGGCACGCTTGGCGCTGGCGGCGCAGCGCTGGCCGCGTGGCTCGCCAACAAGCCCGCGGCTGCCCAATCATCGACCGACACCGACACTGACACGGGCATCGGCTTCCTCGACCCGGTGAAGAAATGAACGAGCGCAGGGACACGGCGGCATTCATGGCGATGGCCGGGATGCTGTCGAATCGTGGCTACCTCGACGGCGTGATTGAGCGCTGCGGGAACAATGAGGAGCAGGCGATTGCCAAGGTCGCTTCGATGGCCCGGCGCCTTGCCGACGCCCTGGTCTGCGAGCTGGACAGCACGGAGCAGAAGGCCGTGCCGAGTGCCCGGCCGATCATCGTGAGCCCGCCGCTGCCGCGCCGCTGGGAAATCAGCGAGGCCGAGATTGACGAGCTCCTGAGCGGAACGAAACGATGAGCCGCAGACTACTCACCACCGAAGCCGTCGTCGGCGCCGCCGCCCTGACCGGCCTCGTCGTCTACTGCTGGGTCATGCTGCCCTGGTGGTGGGCCCTGATCGCCACGGGCGCCGCCCTGTGGGAAGCGTGGAGCCTGATCGACGGCGTTCCAGACAACACCATCAGCGAAATCATCTGGCGGGCGTCGGATCGGTTCAGCCTTGTGCCGTGGGCCGGCGGGTTCCTCTTGGGACTTGGGATCGGCAGTGACTATGTGTCCGATCCGGGCATCATCGCGCCATTGGCTTTGCTTTCAGGGCATTTCTGGTTCCCGCGCCTTGATGACAAGTTGCATGATGTTAGGCAGAGATTCGCCCGTGAGGAGCAACAGCCATGAAGAACGTGCTGATTGGCGCAGCGTTCGTGGCGGCCCTGGCCTTCGCCGGCTACACGATTGGCAGCCACGAAGCCGAGATGAAGCCGTGGCGCGTAGAACCGATCATCGCGCCCGTCGCGCAGGCAGTTCCCACGCCGAGCATGGGAACGCCAGCCCGCGACGAGAACGAAAACCCACCCAGGGACGATGACGCCATCCTGGATTTCCTGACCGCGCTCGCCCAATGGATTGTGAGCCTGTTCGAGTGACATCCGAGGTCTTGAGGGATCAACCGATGAAGCGACTGACGATTCTCTGCGCGCTCTTGCTCCCGGCCGTGGCGATGGGCGACGCGCCGTATCTGCCTGACGACGCGCAGGCACGCGAGCGCAAGCTGTGGGAGCAGACGGGCGTGCCGTGGGTGGAGGGGATGCGGTTCTACAAAGTCAAGCGCGTCTCGCAGCAGCTCAGCATCATCAACAGCGAGCACGTTCACGGCATCTATGACGCGGAGACAGACGTTCGCAGCATCTTCAGCGGGGCGCTGCCGAACACGAACAAGAAAACCATTTGGGCCGCGCCAGGTGGGCTCTCATGGTCCCCGCGCAATCAGTGGCGGAATGCGACGGGCGTCATGCTGCCGGGCAAGGTGCAGGTTTGGCGTGAGCTAACGAAAGTCACGAACTCCACGGGCAGCACGCAGGACAACGCCCGGCTGGCGTGGGCGTTCCCCGAAGGCACGATCTTCTGCGACCTCTTGATCCGCACGCACGAGGGGCAGGAGTGGCCATTTGAGCTGCGCCTGCGGGAGAAGCGAAACGGCGAGTGGGAAGCAACCGCGTTCCGGCCATACGCCGATGAAAGCGAGCTGCCGGCGGGGAGTCGCAAGCGGGAGTACGCAGTCTCGAGTATCGACAAGAAGATTCCGGCCCGCGACCTGGCCGCGTGGATCGTGCCGGACCCTCTCCCCCAAGTGGGGAGAGGCTTCAAGGCGTCCCGGCTGGCGATGAGCGCCGGCGACCGCGACGATGCTTTTGTGCCGCGGCACTACATCGGCAACACGACGGCCTGCGTGAACTGCCATTCCCGCGCGGGCGAGAGCGAAGGGTACGACGGCGTGGCCGCTCCCGGTTCGGATCAGGCCATTAGCTTTCACCCCTTCAAACTCGACACGCTCAACACCAACCGCTTCCCCGTGATCGAAACGGCGTGGGCGACGTACATCGGCTTCCGCGGGCGGAATGTCGATCACCTTGGGAGGCCACAGCGTTGACCCGTCCCATCGCCCTCTTCGCCCTCCTCTCCATCGCCGCCCTCGCCGCCCCTCCGCGCTACGCCGACTTCCCCCCGGCGCGCGGCGAGCAGACGCTCTACATCCTCCGCGTGATCGACGGCGATACCGTTGAGGCCGCGTACCTCACGCCGCGGAGCTTCCGCATTCACGGCATCAACACCCGTGAGCTCAGAGAACCGGGCGGACAGGAAGCGCGGAAGGCGCTCGAGGCGATGCTGCCGCCGGGCTCGCTGCGTCAAGCGGACCTGCGCGGGCCGGACAAATACGGGCGGCAACTCGCCGACTTCAAGACGCAGGATGGTAAGTGGGTCAGCCTGGAAATGATCGGCGTGTCTCACGCCCGGCCTTGGGACGGCCAGGGACCGAAGCCGTGAGGGAATGATGGCGCTCGTAGCGTGGCCGCACTATACCGGGACACAAACTTTGCCCGCGCCACGGTAGGCGCGCCACGATGGGCGAAAGAGGAGATCGCCCAGATGAACGCCCACGCCCTCGACGGATACGCGCCGCCTTCGCAGCCCGCCGTGGCTCCGCCGTTCCAGCTCATGGGACTCAAGGGCATCTGGCTCGCCATCGCGCAACTCGGGGCCCTCGGCGTCATCCTGTTCGTGTTCGTCGCGGTGATCTGGTCGATGGTGGACACCGCCAAGCAGGACCGCGTGATGTTTCAGAGTGTGATTCAGGCCCAACGTGCTCACGACCAGGCCGAGGGCAAGGAACTGCGGCGCGACATCCGCGACAACACGAATGCGATTAAGGAACTGGTCTCCGAAATGCGCAAACGACCGTAGGGGGATTAACCCCATGCTGCTCGCCTTCATCCTCTGGCTTCAACCCGTCCCGCTGCCCCTGCCGCTCCCTGACCCAGAGCACTCCGCGCCACACAAAGAACCCATCCCCGCCTACTGGCCCGCCGTCCGCTGGCCGCTCATCGCCTGGTTCATCGCCGCCGAACTCATGGACGCCCGCGAGATTCCGTACACGCTCCAGGACCCGGGGGAACTGGCCGGGGACCTGGCCCGCTTCCGCGAGCGCGCCGCCGAACTGAAGGACGCGCCGCCGCTGGTTGACGCCGAGCGATTCCCCTCGCGTGAGGACGGCAACGCGGTCTGCGGGTTCATCCACACGCACCAAGCGCACCTGGAGACGATCCGCGATCTCTACCCGTGGGATCAACGGATTCACCTGGCGAGGCTGGAATCGGATCGGGTCTATGCCGTCTGGGATGCCGTGCGGGACGCGCGGTGCGAGTATTTCTACATCGTGCCGCGGCGGATGGCTCTGAAGCGCCTCCGCGTAATGCTGGGCGCCGACTACTACGCCGGGCGCCTGCCCTGCCCCATACCATGAGGTCAGAATGCCACGATGGCAAAAACGCGAGCTGACCGTCCGGCAAAAGGCCCTTGTGGTCAAGTTCCGGCCGCTCGCGTATCGCCTGGCCCACAAGTGGCGCAACCGGACGATGGGCGACCCCGACGCCTTCGAGTCCGAAGCACTGCACGGCCTCATCAAAGCCGCCCTCGCATTCGATCCCTCCCGCGGCATCAAGTTCATCACCTACGCCCACCGCGCGATCGACATGGTGCTCCTGCAACTCGTCAAGGGCCGCAAGGGCAAGCTGCCGATGGCCCCGCAAGAGGACACCGACGAGTACATTGGCTACGACCTGCCGGACACGCGGACGCCGGCCCCTGGTACTCCTGTCGACAACGCGGAACTTCTGCCCCTCGTGCGCCGTGTCCTGCCCCCGCGCCAACAGGACGCCTTGCTCTCGCACGTTGTCGAAGGCCAGACGTTACAGGCCGTGGGGGACCGCATGAGGATTTCCAAGGAGCGCGTGCGCCAGCTGAACTTCGCGTCGTGCCGGAAACTCAAGCTGCATCTGACGGGGGAGTGATGGACGAAGGTTGCTGCCGAAACTGTAAAGACTGGTCGCCGCGTCTCGACTACGACGGCCATTGCAGCGACTGCGCCCGCCAGGCCGAGGATACCGTCCTCACGATCGCCGACGGGGTGCGCGGCCGGTGCGAGGGGTGTCGCCGTTGGGAGACTGACCTGTGGGCTTTGGACGGCCGGACCCTGTGTAAGACGTGCCACGACATCGCCAGCTTCCGGGCGCCGCCCTACTTCGACTCAGACGGCCGTTTCGCGCACGGCTTCTTCTGGGGCATGTTGGCTGCTTCCCTGATCTACATCCTGACCATCATCGCGCGGTAGCTCCTTCATGTCCTCGACGCGAAACCCGAGCCCGCGGAGCATCCGCTTGAGCGCGAGCGCCAGCCGCGGCCGGTAGACGCTCCGGTCGTCGTTCCATTCGTCGCGGATGGTGAACTGGAAGACGCGTCCGCGCTTCATGCCTTATTAGAGCATTTCACGGGCCGAGGGCGCAAATCGTAGACGGCATCTGGCAGGCAGCCGACCCATGCCGACCGGCCTGGCGCTCTCGACCAGGGCAAAAGGTATGCGGTTACTTCGCCGCGGCCACAACGTCCGAGACGACGCTGGCTATGCAGAGCTTCGCAATCTTGTCCCGCACCTCGCACGCCTTTTTGAAGTTCGCGCACTCAATCACGCGCCGGTCTCCGCGCAGGTGGATGATGACCCGCGGCGCATAGAAGCCGCCGATCAGCTCGTCATCTTCGGCGTCCACGGCCTCGACCATGAGGATGTACGCGGGGTCGATCCAGCTGCCGTTGGGGAGTTGATGGAGACGAGTACTCATGCGGGCTGCTTCTCCTTCTTGCGACCATCAGCGCCGCGGCATGGCCCTCCACCCAAGAGAATGCGACGCCTGCACCAGTCTGCGTCCGTCATTCCTGCGTGCCGCGCCGCCCGCTGGATGATGGCAAGCTCTTCAGCAGTCACGCGGATGCGGAGTTCTTCCACGGGGGCCTCCTACGCGGGGACTTTCTTGCGGCCGTTGCTTCGCGGAATGTCGTTGCGTGGACGCCCAGACGGTTTCCGGGGAACGACCGGCCCATCCCACCCAAGGTCTTTGCCCACGAGGGTAGCGACGTACTCGCTCAGCGGCAGGCCGAGTTCATCGGCCTTCTCGCCAGCCTGGCGCTTCAGCTCCGGGTCGATGTAGACAGGAATTACAGCGCTCAAGCGGTCACCCTCCGAGTTCCTTGATGCCATAATTTGTACCCTTTCATGCGTTTAACGTCAACAGCAAAGAAAAATTTAATCTTGCTATTGACGTTTCCGAATCAGTCTCTTAGACTCCACCAAGCCGCACGACGCGGCCTCGCGTGTGGCGGTGTCAGCCGTCAGCCAGCCGAAATGATTGGCGGCTGACCCGCCTTTTTGGTGGTGTCTGAGACATGACCAACAAAAATACCCCCGCTTTGTGTCCAAGCCGGTCCAAAACGGAAGCTGGCGACGCAGCTTGCCCAGCATCCGAAAAGCGGCGTTTGCCAAAGCGCTTCACCCAGCGGCGCTGGCTTGACCGGCTTGAGAAAGCCGACCTGCCCGACGAAATCAAACTGACCGGCCGCCTGTTCATCAAGGCGAACGGTCGCCGCGCGCGATGGACCCCCTACTACGAAGCGGCCTTTGAACAAGATCAATCGGTCGATGTGCTATCGCACCTTCACCGGATCGGTCGCCAAAATCTCGCCGTCCATAATCAGGGGCATTTCCTGCCGGTCCTTGGCCCGCTCGTGCCGCGCGCCGGGCAGTTCAGGCTGACGGCAGCGCAGATGGGCCTGGTGGTTTCCATCCTCACGAAGTACGGCGGGCGCGGCCTCTACTACATCGCCCGCCACGGCTATCTCGACTCGGCCAGCGACAAACCGCGCTGGTTGCTGAAGCCGACGCATCCCGGACCCAACGGGAAATGGCAGCCGACGCTCCCAGTGCCAGCGAAGATCGTCAATACGCTCTTGCGGCATCGCATCATCGAGTCGAGCGGATGCACTTGGGGCGGGTTCAACTGGACACGCGAGTTCAGAGTGAATTGTTTCAGGCTCTACTCGCTTGCCGGATTACCGAAGAACGTTCGCAAGTACATGCGCGCAGAGGCCAAGGCGGAAGGCGGTGCTGCGTGATTACGCGCTGCGGCGAAAGCATCAGGGCGATGCACCCACTTTTCCAGGTGGGCCAGGGCGGTTCGATCCCGACCTCGCCGCTTCATCTGCGGTTCTTCGAGGTAGACAAGGAATGGGCATCCCGGCTCAACAGGGAATGGCACTCGCGTTTCCCGGAGCTTGGCGGCGGCGCTGCTCGCGTCTGTTACGGAGCCCAGCACGAAGGTCGCATGTACGCGGTTGCCGTCTGGACAAATCCGTCATCACCGAAACTGCCGCAGTTCTCCTGGCTCATGCTGAAGCGCTACGCGATTGCCGACGACGCCCCACGCTACACGGCATCGCGGATGCTCGGCTGGATGACGCGAGACGTCCGCCCACGGTTTACCGAAGTGACGACGCTGGTGAGCTACTATGATCCCGACGTGCATGACGGCTCGATCTATGCCGCGTGCGGATGGAGCAATCCTGTTATCACGCGGCGGACGAAATCGACACGATGGAAGAACAGGACGCGCCGGCACACGGGCAACGCTGATGCTCAGCGGGTCGCGCGGGTAACTAAAGTCATTCGTGGCGCACAGAAGGAGGTAGCCCATGCCTCCTAGCTCACAGCAGCTCGATAACCTCATTCAGCCGCCCCGGCACGAGATGCAGGTACAGGACCGATGGAAGAAGCTCCCGCCCGATGAAGCCTGCGCGCTCTATCAGTCAGGCTGGACCACCAACCGCATCGCCGAGAAGTTCGGCTGCGACGTGTCGTCTGTCCGTTCATGTCTGATTGCCAACGGCGTCAAGCCGCGAACGATCCAGGAAGCCGCGGCGCTGGGTCGAATCAGCGGCACTTCAAAGATTCGATTTCAGCGTCTATCAGAATTCAACGACTTCACGGTTTGGGGCAACATGGCCAAACTGGTCGCCGTGTCGCGGTCCGGCCACGTTCACGAAATCCTAGTTGACGCTGCCGACTTGCCGGCTCTTATCGAACACGGCCGGCGGTGGTACGTCGTGCGCCGCGAACACACGAATTACGCACGGGCCAGTAACTACGGGAAGACGGTCTACCTCCATCGCTTCCTCATGGGCCTTGATGCGCTAGAGCATGTCGATCATTGGAACCACAACGGCCTAGATAACCGTCGGGACAATCTCCGGCATACCGACCGCTCAGGAAACATGCTCAATCTCAAGCGTGGTCGCGGCAAAAGCGGTATCCGCGGAGTCAGATGGGAGGAGCGTCTTGGCAAGTGGGTCGCTCGCGTACAAGGTGTCCACCTTGGGGTTTTCGCAGACAAGGAATCCGCTGGCGAAGCCGTGAGAAGCAGGCTCATTGATCTCGGGGCAATCAGGGAGATCGCATCATGAGCCAATCAGAGCAGCTCCACGACCTCGGCCAATCGGCCGGGGATCAGGTGCAGGTAAATAACCGTAGCGCTCAGGGAGCTATGGCCAAGCAGACGCTGGACCTCGTAGACCGTGGCTCCGCGCTGCAAGAGGTGGGTTGCAAAAGTATGACGAAGGGTATGCGGCGATGTGCGCCTGGCAATGCCCGCGCGTTTGGCGAGGAACCGCAGGCGCTCGCGGAAGTGGGCCAAGTCAACGTGGCCGCCGCGTGGGTCCGTGAAGAGGACGCCGGCCGTCCGGTCGCTGATCCACTGCTTGAGCAGTTCCGCCAGTTTCACCGGGATCGGAACCGTTCGATCCTTGGAATTCTTGCCCTTGCGGACGAAGAGAATCCGGCTCTTGAGGTCAACGCCCTCGACCCGCACGTCGCACAGCTCGAACACGCGCAGGCCGCAATGGTACGCGGTCATCACCATGAGGTAATCGCGCTGCCGCGCCCGACGCCAGCGGAGCTGCTTGGTGGTCTCGAGCCAGTAGAGCCGGGCGGTTTCCAGCAGGGCGTGAAGTTCATCGTCGCGCAAGAAATCCGGCAGGCGGCGTCGCGGTCGCTTGGGGGTGGCATCCGAACCGGGATCAAAGACATGGAGGGCGGCAACCATCGGGCGTCATTCCGTCGCGTGTCACAGCAAGGAAGCGCCCAAGCCCCGCACCCAGCGGCGGGGCTGTTTTCCTACGCAGTTTCACGCGACTGGCAAGAGCACACGGAATGAGGGCAGGGAAGCATAGCTCATTCAAGAGCGGGAGACTAGCAAATGACAGCCACCGCCGAACGCATCCGCGAAGTCCGCGAGGACCTTGGCCTGAGCCAGAAGCGCTTCGCCGCGCTGCTCGGCGTCACCCAGGAATCGGTGTCCATGTGGGAAGCGGGGACGTGGCGGCCGACGGACAAGCACGCGGGGGCGATTGACCGGCTGGCGGGGGAGATGTTGGAGGGCACGGCATGACCGCGAACGGCCTACTGGCCTGTGGCGTGCGCGGCAAATGCGACCGCTGCAAGCAACCGTCCACCGACCTCCGCGCCCGCAAGGGCAAGGTTCTCTGTCCGGGTTGCGATCCGAAGGAAGACGCGCCGCGGCAGACGGTCGGCTGGATGAAGCTCTTGGGCTACCTCCGCGAGCTGCGCCGCGTGCCGAGTGTGAAGGAGCTGGTCAAGGTCTTTCCGATGGCTCCGCAGTCGATGTACACCCACCTGGACCGGCTGGCGCTCAAGGGGCATCTGGTGCGGCGTGATGATTGGTGGGCGTTGGCGAGTTGACTCATGGCCGGTGGCCGCCGTCTCGTTGTACTGGGCGAACGACAGACGGTGGCGCCGGCGCGTGCTGATTGTCCAGACGATTGAGGAGCCGGCGGAGGCGAGGCGATGACCGAACCCCTGAGCGTGGAGCTCGACGCCTTCGACGCCAACGGCTTCCACGTCGGCTTCGCGCGGCTCGTCCTCTCGACCGGCCGCTGGCTCGTCCTGGCGCAGAAGCAGACGCGCACGGCGATGGACCGGGCCGAGGCGGAGGAAGTGCTGAGAGGGTTCGGCGCGGTGCGGTTCGAGGAGAGCGACGGGATCAAGCGATGAGAGAACCTGTCACGGAGGACAACCATGAACGTGACGACTCGGATTGACTATCGGCAGACGACCATGACCAAGCCAGCTCCACGCCTCTGCGATGTTCCCGAGTGCCACAATACCGCCGTGGCCGAGGTCTTTGTCCGCGGTGAGGCGATCCGCGCGGAGTGCCTGGCCTGCCTCAAGATCACGCTGGCCGAGTACAACCGCGATCGCGTCCGCGTGGCGATCCTGGCGGACGTGAAGGGGTGGAGGCTGGCGAAGGTGCGGGAGTTGGTGGCGACTTGAACTCGCCGTCGGGCTGGACGGGCCGGCGAGGGGCAGGGCTGCACGGGCCTTAACGGGGTTCGAGGTCCCCGGTTCCCCATTTGTATTCCCACCCGGCGCTTGGGCGCCGGGTTGCCCGAACCGCTGGCTCGTGGCTGGCGGGGAGGGCCTTGAGAACGGGGCGGGCACGGTGACCCGCACGACTGAGTAGGCACACGAGGTAACTGACCGTGGGGGATCGGCGCAAAACCAATCCAGGGCGGCGGGAACGGGCGGCTAGAAAAAGCCGGCGTCGTCTGTGGGTGGCGCTCGTAGGCTGCTGGGTTCACGCCCCGCATTCCTACTTCCGGCGCTATCACGCGGACGACCTGGCATCGGGCCTGACACCGTTAAAGCTCGGCCGCAAGCATCTGGTGCGGAAGTCGAAACTCCACCTAGCAAGTGGCCGATAGCCGAAACGTCGCAAAGTCCAAAAGGCGTGACTGAGTGTCAGGTTTGCCTAGCTGGTTCGACTCCAGCCGTTCTCGATTTGCATTCCCATCCGGCGGCTTGTGGGGCGGGAGGTTAGGGATTTTGTGAGGAGCGTGAGATGAGCCTGGCACGGAAAGCCCTGCGCCTGACCTACAAGCTACCTGAATGGGTGCTCATGGAGGAAGTGCGTGACGGCACTGGCGCACACGGAAATCGCTACGCCGACGCCCTGGCTCTCAACTGCTACCCATCCCGCGGCATGGAGCTGATCGGTTTTGAGATCAAGGCGAGCCGCTCGGATTGGAAGCGCGAACTGGAGAAGCCGGCAAAGGCCGAAGCGTTCGTGCTCTATTGCGACCGCTGGTATGTCGTGCAGGAGAAGGCCGGTCTGGTGAAGCCCGACGAACTGCCGAAGGGCTGGGGCCTCAAGACAGCGAGCGACAAGGGCTTGATATTCGAGGTCGAAGCCGAGCGCCGGCAAGGCAAGCCGCTCGACAGGAGCTTCATCGCGTCAGCGGTCCGCGGACTGTTCGGAGCGTATGTCCTGCGGTCCGAAGTGAACCCGCAGATTGAACAGGCCCGGAAAGACGGCCAGGCGGAAGGGCGCGACAGCGGCCAGTACGAGCTTCGGAATCTGCGGGAAGCCGTCCAGAAATTCGAGGAGGCCAGCGGCGTCAAGGTCGCACACTGGGACTCCGGAAATATCGGTGCGGCCGTGAAGTCGCATCTATGGGCCATGCACCACTCGCCGCTCGAAATCCTTGAGGGCGTTCTGAGCCATGTGAAACACACGGCCGATGAACTCGCCGTCCACGTAGACGCGCTGAAGTCATCGGCCAATGGGAGGGCTGCAACATGACCCGTCGTCTTGAACTGCTCTTTGTCGTCCTCGCCGTCGTGGCGATTGCGGTGAGCGTTGCTGGAGGCTGTTGCAGTTCGCGGGCGGCGCGGCAGCAGCCGCAGGGCTGGGGTCTGGCGAAGTGAACATGGCGGCGGATGCCGGGAGCCGCGAGGCCCTGGGGAAAGCACAGAACGCCGGCGAAAGCTGGTGCTCCTCCAAACGACCAACATCCGCCGCCAGTTCGCTTTCTATCTCTTTTACGAAGTTCACGGAGGAGACCGATGCTCACCAAGTGCGACGAATGCCCGACCCTGCTCCGCGAGGAGAACGTGCAGGTCTGCTGGTGCGGCAAGAAACTGTGCAGCCCGTGCCAGGCGTCGGAACGTCACGATGAATGCGAGATCGCGGAAGCGGCCGACACGGTTGAACTGAAGGTGATGCCGCTGACTGGAGGCCAACCATGAAACTCGTCGACGTGATCGAAGTGACTCCGCAGATGCTCTTGCGGATCGTGGCCCTGGCTCTGGCCGTCTGGTCGCACGGCAAGGCGGAAGGGAAGGCACGCGACGACTGTTTCCCCGCGAGAGCCAGGCGGTTCCTGGAGTTCATCGAGAAAGGCGAGTGATTCTATGCCCACGTCAGCCGACGACCTCGACACCATCGCCGCGAAGGTAGACCAGCAGGTCAATGGATCGGCCAGGGTACGCTGCTCCAAGCTGGCGCTCGCCATGACCTGCCCAGCCTCGACCGTCACCAACGGCGTCTATCACGACGCCCCCAGCGACGCGGCCGACATGGGCACGGCGGTTCACTTCTGGCTGGCGAACGCCATCCGGCTTGTCGAGATCGATCCTATCGACGTAGCCCGGCGCCACGACGTTGATACCGTCGAGTGCGCGAAGCTCTGCAAGTGGGCCTACCGTGCCTGGGACAAGCTCAGCGACTTCTTCCCCGGCGCCCGCACCGAGGTCAGCATGGCCCACGGGCTCCTGACTGGTACGGCCGACGTGTTAGCTGGCCCTGAGCTCTGCGCCGGCGAGGTCCGCGTGCTGGACTTCAAGAGCGGCCGGAAGGAGAGCGACCATTGGGATCAGGTCAGAGCCTACCTCTGGCTCGGGCTCCAGCAACACCAAGAGGCCGAGTCGGCCTATGGCGTCGTGCTCCGGGTGCGGGATCAGGTCGCGGATAGCGAGCGGTTCACGCGTGAGGACCTGGAGGCGTGGTATCAAACCGTCGAGCGGAAGCTGGCCCATCGGGATCGGTTCAACCCGGGGACCTGGTGCGCCCACTGCCCGCGTGGCCTGTCCTGCGAGGCCAAGACGCGGTTCATCATCCAAGCCGCCCAAGCCCTCCTCGGCCAAAAGCTCAACGCCAGCGACATGCCCGCCGATCCCACGGCCCGCGGCGACTTCCTTAGCTCGCTTGTCGAGCAATGCCGCATGGTTGAGAAGGTCACTGAGGCCGTGCGCGGCGTTGCCAAGGCTGAGGTCGCCCTGGCCGGCGGACGGTTGCCCATGAGCGACGGCCGCGAGATCGCCATCAAGGCGGAACGGCGCCGCCCCATCCTCTTCGCTGAAGCCTACCCGATCCTGCAAGAGATCGTCGGCGAGTGCCAGGCGAACGACGTGTTCAGCGTGGGCAAGACGGCGCTGGAGAAGATCGTCAAGTCGCACGCGGGACGCGGCCAGAAAGAGAAAGCGTACATGATGCTCCTCGACACGCTTCAGTCGGTCGGCGCGATCGGCGAAGAGGTCGTGGAGAAACTGGAGATCAGGAAGCCCAAACTACTGGAGCACCAATGAGTACCGCAGAGCAGAAGACGGAGAACCTGCCGGCCGAAACCAAAAACCTACAGACCTTGAACGGCCTGCTCGCCCGGATGAAACCGCAGATCAAGATGGCCCTGCCGCGCCATCTCACGCCTGAGCGTCTCATCCGGATCACCATGACGGCCTGGAGTCGCACGCCGGCCCTGCAAGACTGCTCGCCCATGTCCGTGCTCGCGTCCGTCGTGCAAGCCGCGCAGCTCGGCCTGGAGCCAGACAATGTACTTGGCCACGCCTACTTGGTCCCGTTTTACAACAACAAGACCAAGCAGAAGGAATGCCAGCTTATCACCGGCTACAAGGGCCTCTTGGACCTGGCCCGCCGCAGTGGGCAGATCCAGGCCATCGACAGCCAGGTCGTTTACGAGCGCGATCATTTCATCTACCGGCTCGGCCTCGACCCGAAGCTAGAGCACGTCCCCAGCGAAGACGACGACCGCGGCAAGATCACGCACGCCTGGGCGGTCGCACGCTTCAAGGACGGCGGGACGCAATGCGAGATCATGAGCCGCGCCCAGATCGACAAGATCAAGGCGTCGAGCAAGGCCGCAGACTTCGGGCCGTGGAAGACGCACTACGACGAGATGGCCCGCAAGACGGTTCTGCGTCGGCTCTGCAAGTTCCTCCCGCTCTCGCCGGAGATTCAGCGGCAGGTGTCGTCTGAGGAGCTCGCCGACGCAGGGATCATCGAGTCGGCGATCATCGACCAGGCCGACGCCCCGGACAAGCCGGAGAAGCCGCCGACGGGGCGGACGCATCTGGGTAACGGGCATCATCAGGAGCAGACGAAGACCGAAGAGCGAATGCAGGAGCAGCCGCCCGAGCGTCAGCCCGGCGAAGACCAGGCAGAGCAGGACGCCCCCCTTATTGGGGAGGGGGTGGATGATTCAGACATGCGCCGCCAAGCTCTATGCGCCGACGTCCGCCAGGCCATCAAGGAAGCCACGAGCCAGCACGACCTACAGGGCAGCGCTGGCCGGCTCCTGAACGACAACCGCGACTTTCTCGGAGACGAGTTTCGGTCACTGCACAACGACTTCTCGGCACGATTCAAAGCCCTCACCCCGACAACGCCGATGCCGTCGAGCCAACCGACGCGCACGCGGCGCTCGGTGTGAGTGCGGACGGCCGGCGGTCTCGCTGCCCAGCATCGGCAAGCGGCGCTCCCGCAAGGCCAGAGCGAAACGGCCACTGGGAATCAAAGGTCACGATCTTTGTCCGGCGTGCTGGCAGCGCGAGAGCGACAGGCTGCGAGCGTGCCGGCTGAACAAAGGACTCAAGGCGGCTCGACCTGCACGAGACTCAACCAGCGTGCATGGTGACAAGCCGCAAGGCATCTCCGGAACGCTAAATCTTCGTGACAGCCAATCCGGGATCGGGAACGAGTTGGGCAGCGATGGCGACGCTTGCGCCGCCACGGAAAGTCCCGCCGCCTGGGTCCGCTTTGATGGGGAGATTGGGATGAGCACTGCGACGGAAGGTTACAAGATCATCCAGGCCGAGATTAACAACGTCCTGCGGATTCCCCTGATGCTGCTGGACGCGCAGGGGCGGCACATCTGCATCTCCGGAGACAACGGCCTCGGCAAGAGCTCTGCCATCGCCGCACTCATCGGCTGCATCAACGGCATGTCGAGCCGAGACTATCCCAAGCCGATCCACGACGGGGCCAAGAAGGGTTACACCAAAGAGACACTGAGCAATGGCTCCGATGTCCTCACCATCAATCGGACGTTCACGGTCAGTTGCCCCACGGGGCGTGTTGCTGTGACCGGCAAGGCCGGCGACGAGATCAAGGACGCCCACGAACTGCTCAAGCGATTCAAGTATTCCGAGTATGCCAGCCACCCGCTGGAGTTCCTTGAGAAGCGCCCTCAAGACCAGCTCGATGAGTTCCTGGCGATCTACGGCGTGGCGCCGCCAGTCGCAGGGGTGCGACAACTTACCGGCGAAGACCATCAGCCGCTGCCCGGTGAGTCGGCCTACGCCTACCTGATGCGGCTCGGTGGCGACAAGGGGACATATTACGACCGGCGCCGCGAGGCCCACCGGGTCGCACAGGACAAGGAGGCTGCCGTCCAGGAGCAGCGCCGCGAACTGGATCGACTAGGCGGGAAGCCGGAGGATGAACCGCAATCCGCTGGGGATCTTGTTGCTCAGATTTCCGCGCTACAGGAGGTAGCTGAACAACGCAGGGCCGCGCTCACCGAAGCTGCCGACGCCGAGAAGCAACGGGCCGACAATGCCTCTGCCGTGGACCGGCTGGAGAAGCAGCGCGCGAGCGAAGCTGGCCGCGTCGTGACCCTTGAGAAGCAGCTCGCCGAGATCAAGCGGCAGATTGATGAGGCCAACGCCGGCATCGCCAGCCTCGACGACCGGATCGCCAAGGGGCGGCAGATCATCGCGGACGATACCAAGGACGCCGCCGCGCTGAAGGCGGCCGCTTCCCGCTTGACCGATCCTGCTCCTGAACTCGCCAAGCTAAAGAGCCGGCTGGATCAGATCGAGACCGCGAACGCGGATTTGGCCAAGCGCCAGCAAGCCGCAGAGCACCTGGAGCGGCTGGTTGTCGATTACGAATCCGCCGTGGCCATCCACAAGCGGCTCGACGACATCATGGCGGCCCTGCGCGAGCAACGGCAGCACCTATTGGATGGCGTAGACATCGGCATTGACGGGGTGACGGTCGGAGAAGGTGAGTTACTCCTCAAGGGCATTCCGTTCCGGTCCGGCCAGACCTCACGGAGCGATGCGATCATTGTCGCCTTCCACCTGGTCAGGAAGCAGAAGCCGTTGGCGGCGATCCTGTGGCTGGACAACGCCGAATCGCTGGGCGAGAAGAACCGCCTCCTCATGTACCGGCTGGCGAATGAGCACGGCCTACAGGTCGTCGAGACTCGCCGGACTGACGATCAGGAGCTGCGGATCGAATTCTTCGACGCGGAGCCGCCGCAGGCCAGCAAGAAGAAGTCTCAGTTGTTTGAGGAGCAGGCAGCGGGCCAGTATGTCCGGTAGATGGAGAAGAACAATGCAGTTTCTGCCGATCCCAGCACTGACGGATAGTGACCTCGCTCGCTTCTGGGCCAAGGTCAAGCGGCCGGAGTCCGGATGCTGGGAGTGGACTGCTTCAACAGACGAGCGTGGTTATGGGCGCTTCGGCATCCGGGTTCCGGTCTACAAGGCGCATCGTGTGTCGTGGACCATTCACCACGGACAGATCCCAGATGGACTTGAAGCGTGCCATACCTGTGACAATCCGAGTTGCGTCCGCCCAGACCATCTATTCCTTGGCACGCAAGCCGACAATCTTGAGGACTGCGCCAGGAAGGGCAGGAACGGCGCGCACAGTCACCCTGAGAAAAGACCGCGCGGAGAATCGCATGGCTGCTCCAAGCTCAACGCTTCTATCGTCGCAATGATTCACGAACTCTCAGGCAAAGGAATGCCATCTACCCGCATCGTGAAATTGCTTCCCGTCGCCGTGCATCACAGCACTGTCAGGCGAGTGATTCACGGAGAGCGCTGGAGTCATGTACGGCGTGTGAGCGACGACGAGGAGTTGCAGGTTGAGATCGTGGACGGTGCCGAGCCGGAATCCGGCATGAATGGGTTGTTTGGTTCGGAGACTGTCGGACCATACGGAAAGGCGTAGCCCAATGACCGACTTAGATCGTTTCGCTAAGGCGTGCGACTATCCTGGCACACTGAGTCCCGAGGCGGTGGGCCGACACCTGGGCGCCTACTGCGAGGCGCTCGGGCTCAAGCGATCGGTGGCACAGATCGCTCGGCCGTGGTGGAGACATCTCGGCCTGATGGAGATGGTGGTTGAGGTTGCGCGCGCGGTGCCGCCTGGCGCTGCCCTCGCTGCCCTCGCTGCCCGCGATGCCCGCGCTGCCCGCGCTGCCCTCGATGCCCTCGATGCCCTCGATGCCCGCGATGCCCTCGATGCCCGCGATGCCCGCGCTGCCCGCGCTGCCCGCGATGCCCGCGATGCCCGCGCTGCCCGCGATTCCCTCGCTGCCCTCGATGCCCGCGCTGCCCTCGATGCCCGCGCTGCCCGCGCTGCCCTCGATGCCCGCGCTGCCCGCGCTGCCCTCGATGCCCTCGCTGCCCTCGATGCCCTCGATGCCCGCGATGCCCGCGCTGCCCTCGCTGCCCTCGATGCCCGCGCTGCCCGCGATGCCCGCGCTGCCCGCGCTGCCCGCGATTCCCGCGCTGCCCTCGATGCCCGCGCTGCC
>Ga0137426_1000015_pt1 | contig 67923 bp, 91 predicted proteins | sample EasRivERMZT660_2_FD_102308 | JGI IMG/M metagenome (GOLD analysis project Ga0137426, IMG submission 102308) | Soil microbial communities from meander-bound floodplain in the East River, Colorado, USA - East River MetaG ERMZT660_2 | ecosystem: Environmental > Terrestrial > Soil > Floodplain ...
ATCCGCATCGTCGGCGAGATCGACGACAAGGTGCTGCTGCAGTGGCCGCACCGATCGGTCGAGGACAAGAAGATGCTGGCCTACACGCGCAGCGAAGAGCACGGCGTCGCTGACCGACAGACGCGGACCACGACGGGCAAGTACCTGCGCGCTGCCTTCCCCACCATGAAGGACAACGTGATCCGCGATCTCGTCTACGAGGTGGACGTTGCTGTGTCCGAGGGCTTTCGCTTCGTCGAGACGAGCGAGGAGATGGTCAACGCCGTGCAGGAGGGGCCCTACTCCTGCATGCAGTGGGACGACGCCGACCCTCACCCGTATCAGTGCTACGCGCCGAAGTACGGGTGGTCGATGGCGATTCGAGAACGGGACGGCAACATCCTGTCTCGTGCCCTCGTCTATGCCGGCGACGCGTGCAGCTACGACAAGGGCTGCTACGTGCGTGCGTACGGCGACAACGGCGAGGCCGAGCTGCTCAGGGCGTGGCTGGACGAGCAGGGCGTCGAGGACGAGTCCTCGTGGCCGCGTGGTGCCAAGCTGGCGTACGTTCGCAACGGACGCGAGCCGCTGTTCCCCTATATCGATGGGAATCGAGATCGGGTGGACATCAAGGGCAGTGCCGAGTACCTCGTGCTCTCGGACTCGGGTGAGTACTGCTGCAACAACAGCGACGGCACCGCCGAGCACGACGAGGGCGAGCCGTGCGAGCACTGCGACGACTCCACCGACGATGACGAGCGCAACTGGGTCGGCATCGACGAGGAGACGCTGGTCTGCGACCACTGCGTGCGGAACTACTTCACGATGGTCAGCGGTGGCAACGGGTACCGCGGCCGTCGGAGCTACCTCGTCCACGATGAGCAGGTGATCGAGGTGGACGGCGAGCCCTACGACAAGGAGAACCTGCCGAGGGAGGTGGTCGAGTTGCACAACGGCAGCAACGCGTGGGAGGAGGACTGCTGCCAGATCGGCAGCTACTGGTACCGCCGTGACGATCCGCGCGTCTGCTACTCGGACTACGAGGGCGACTACCTGCTGATCGCCGATGCGTGGAAGTGCACGGGCACGGGGCAGTGGTACCCGAGCAGCGTCGATCCGGTCGAGATCGACGGCGACTACTACCACGAGGACGACACCCCTGACGGCTACGGCATCAAGGGTTCGATGAGCAACGACAACCAAGAGGAGCTGCGCCTTGAAGCTTGACCTGTTTGAACGCGCCATCTCGATCAAGCGAGATGGCGGCACGCCCAGCGAGATGCGCTTCGTTGCGTACCTCGCCGAGCGCTTCGAGCCCACCATGATCGACGAGGCGGGCAACCTGCACTTCGATCGGCGTGGGCAGAACTGCGGCACCCTGTTCGTGGCCCACACGGACACGATCGTGCACAAGAAGGGGAGCGTGAACCTGTGGGAGAAGGACAAGGACGGGTTCTACCGGGCGAAGGGGGACACGCTGGGTGCGGATGACGCCGCGGGCATCTGCATCCTCGGCCACCTCATGGACATGGGCGTCCCGGGGTACTACATCTTCTTCAGAGGGGAAGAGTCGGGCGGTACTGGCAGCCGCTACCTCGCCAAGCATCACGCCGATCTGTGCTGCGAGTTCGACCGTGCGATTGCGTTCGACCGGCGCGGCTACTCGGATGTGATCACGCATCAGGCGGGTGGGCGCTGCGCCAGCGATGCGTTCGGCGAGGAGCTGTCCTCCATGCTCAACAACGAGGGGCTGCTGTACATGCCCTGCGATGGGGGCATCTTCACCGACACGGCCAACCTCATGGACCTGATCCCCGAGTGCACGAACATCTCGGTCGGCTACGACTGGGAGCACAGCGACAAGGAGGAGCAGGACGGCAACTACCTGATGCTGCTCGGCGCTGCGTGTGCACGCATCAGGTGGGAAGCGCTGCCCACCGAGCGCGACCCTGCCGAGATCGAGGACGACGTGACCTTCAACCTGTATGGCAAGGAGATCAAGGACGAAGGCACCGTGCCGCCCACGCGCAACGCCGAGGACGACCGCATCTGCGAGGCGTGGGAAGCAGCACTCGACAGGCAGCCGGGCCCGCTGATGACGCTCGTGGCCAAGTACCTCAAGACCGATCGCAACCGGCTCGACGAGGAGGTGTTCAGCCCGGCCGAGGTCTACGCGGTGGCGCTCGGCGCCGGGGACTGGCAGCAGGTCATCGAGGAGCTGGCCGAGCTGTGCGAACTGCAGATGCCGCACTAGGTTGATAGACCCGTTTGACATGGTGTCAAACGGGAACTTGAAGGAGAGAGTAGATGACGATCATGACCAAGGTTCAGAAGCTGAAGCAGCTCGCCAAGGAGAACGACTGGGACTATCAGGAGTACTCCGGGCGCGGGATGTACGGCGCGGAGTGCGCGGCCGTCTCGGGCGACTACGCCATGCCCATCATCGAGGCGGCTGTCGAGGCGGGCATCAAAGGCGCCCGCACCGACTCGCTCGGCAAGGGGGTCATCGTGTACTGGCCCGGCATCAAGATCAAGGAAGGGGCGATCTGAAATGAAACGCGTCTTCGAGCTGCGCCCCGGCATCGCTGCACTGATCCATGTGCGTGAGCTGCCCGATGGCGTCACGCGCTCGGCGATCTTCATGTCACACGAGAAGGGAGTTCACGTCGGCATCCACGGCCGCACGATGATCGATGCGGGCTGGCCGCTTGCGTTGCGCGCTGCGATCAACAAGCATTTCGCAACCGTCTTTTCGCTTCCACACGAGGACTGGAAGCCGACGACCAAGAAGGACAAGCAATCCCCACGCGCGTGGTTCCTCCAGAACTGCCAGCCGTGGACCATCGAAACCAACGAAGGAGAAACGAATGCCGCTAGCTGAATTCAAGCTCGACGCCAGCGCCCTCACGGCGCTGTTCCCCGAGGGCACCGAGGCCCGTCTCAAGCTGCAAGAGACGGTCATGAACGAGATCGTGCGCAAGATTGTCGATCGCAACGTCACCAACATGCAGGCGGCGATCAACGCCGCGGTCAAGACCGAGTTCGAGGCGCGGCTCGCGGTCGAGGGCGTCAAGATTCTCGGCCAGAAGCTCACGCTGTCGGACCCGGCGCGCAAGCTGATCGCGGAGCAGGCCGCGGTCGCCTACAACGCGGCCGTGTTCGCGGCGGTCAACGCCGTGGCCGAGCCCGAGCTGGAGTCCATCCGGCGCAAGCTCAACGTGGCGCTCGACACGGGCCTGCGCTCGCAGATCACCGAGCAGGTGAAGATCGCACTGCGGGGGGTGCTGGGATGATGAGCGAGGCGAAGAAAGCCTTCGTCAAGAAGGCCGAGGCGGCGTGGCACAGCCGCGCCAAGGCGCAGGAGCTGAACCCCAAGTCCATGAAGTACCTGCGCGCCGAGCTGGAGTTCTTCATGGGCGTCATCACGGCGCTCAACCTGCTCGACGAAACGCCCCGCGCCCCGGACACGCTCAGCAGTGACGTGCCCGTGGTGTGGGTCATCAACGCGATGGCCGGTCGTGGCATCGCAGAACCGGAGAAGGAGAAGGCATGAAGCCAACGCATATCCACACCCCGACGGGCAAGCCCTGTCGAATCGTGAGCCTGCACACCAACGACTTGGTGGTGCAGCTCGACATGGGCGACTACCCCAACCCGTTCCCGCGCGTCGATGCGTGCGACGTGCGGCCGATGAACTCGCACGAGCTGAAGGCGAACGGCTGGGACAAGCGCAGCGACGAGGTGGTGCTGGCCCAGTCGCGCGAGTTGGACGAGGCGTACGCCAGCGAGACGGGCCCGGCCGAGGCGTTCAACAAGGACCTCGTGGCCGTGGTGCATGCGGCGCGTGCACTCGTGAACTACTGCCGGCGCGCGAACATCATCGTCGGCGAGCACGGGAACGACCACACGCGAGCACTCGACGAGGCGCTCGACCAGTTCGAGCCGTGGCTGGAGGAGGAGAACGACCCGGCGGCGATGGGCTGGGTCGGGAAGGACGGGAGGCCCTGATGGAGACGATCTACAAGGCGTTCGACGGCACCGAGTTCGCAACCGAGGACGCGTGCCTCGTGCACGAGCAGCGGCTGCGCAACCCGATGGCGTACCTCGCCTGCACCAACCCGAAGATGATCACGCACCACGACGTGGGCGTGCCGCGCATCGTCGATGGGCTGTTCACGCTGCGCTTCGCGGACGGCTCGATCATCGAGATCACCCACAACGAGGTGAAGGTGTTCGACCAGTCGGCGACGCGCTGCTTCCACGGCTACACGTACAACAGGAACTTGGAGAACTGAGATGAAGATCGAATTCATCGGACCGGCTGCGGGCGAGGAGCTGGCGTTCGTCAACGCCTGCAAGCGCATCTACCGGTGGGGGGCTGCGGACATCAGCGTCAAGGTCTACATGCACCCGCGCAACGCGAACGGCTGGCTCGAATGGATCATCGTGATCGCGGGCGAGCAGGGCGACCACCGCATCACCATCGGCATGATCCAGCGGGAGCCGGGAAAGGAGTACGAGTTCCACTCCTGACCTGTTGTACACTGTTGTTGCCCGTTTGACATTGTGTCAATCAACCATAGGAGAACGTATACATGGCAACAGCAATCAAGATCGACAAGAACGTCCCCCTACCCGAATCGCAGGGCAGGGGGTTCTCGGCGGCGCTTCGCAAGATGAAGCCGGGCGAGAGCATCGTGATCCCCCTCGATGCGCGTTCGTCGATCCGTACCCTCGCCACCCGGCTGGGGCTGCGCATCAACGTGCGCACGATCGACGCCGAACACATCCGTGTGTGGTTGGTGAAGTGAAACCCCGGCCCGCTTCGGCGGGCCACCTCAAGGAGAAACGCATGGCTTATTCCGTGCACAAGTGCACCGGGTCCGGCGCCACGCTGGACAACTTCCGGTTCCGCCCGACGTTCTGGTTCGAGCTGCGCTACGACGACGACAACAAGGTGGCAGCGAGCACGCCGCACTACTTCGTCGATGGGCTCACGTCGCGGCAGATCAACGGCTATCGACTGTCGATGGCCAAGCTCGTGCGCCGCTACGAGTTCTACCTCCAGAAGCACGGCGTGCGCTTCGAGGTCGAGCAGGAGCAGAAGCGCGAGGTCGAGCGCGCGGCCAAGAAGAAGGAGCAGCGCATCAAGTGGCTGCAGACGAACATCCCGCTGCTCACCGCCGAGCTGGCCGAGTTGACGAAGGAAGAGGTGCCGGCATGATCAGCGACGAGGAGTACATCGCGCAGATCGCCACGATGTCGGCACTGGAGTTGCTTGGTGAGGTGCTGGCCAACCCCAGCTACCTGACCGACAGCTACTACACCGCCTTCGGCCGCGCGATCAGCGCCCGTTACCAGCAACTCTTGGGGAGCGCGAAGTGAACGACGACAACATCGTGATGATCACCAAGGCCGAGCACCAGCGGCTCTTGGACTGCGAGAAGGCGTGGTGCGCCGTCGTCGATGCGCTGCACTCGGTCAACGTCGAAATCTTTGCCAAGCCCCTGACCGGCATCGAGTGCGCGCTCGTCGAGATCAAGCGGCTGCAGGCCGTGCGCGAGGGCTGACATGAACGTCGCCACACCCGAGGGCATGGCGTTCGCCATTGCGTGGACGAAGGCGCATCTCGCGCGCATCAACGAAGGAGGTATCTGGTTCGTGCCTCGGGTGTGCTCGGAGTACGAGATCAGTCACAAGAACAAGACTGCAACCCGGCGCGGACTCATGTCCGATCCGGCCATCACCAAGGTCCTGACTGCAATGGGCTGGACCGTCATCGAGAAGGAGAACCCTTGAAACTCATCGACATCAACCACACGCATGGGCTCGCGCTCGTGCAAGACAAGGACGGCAGGCACACGCGCTACGTCGAGGTGGACGAGGCGCCGACTGAGCTGGATACCAGCTACACGAAGCAAATCTACCTCGGCCAGCTCCACTACGTGGCGTCGCACACCGTCGTCGGCCTCGTCGTGCACGACCGGATCATCAACGGCAAGCGCTGTCCCAAGGACGGGTGGACCCGGTGGAAGCCGGTCTGATGAAACACTGGCGCGCGTACATCCGCAAGCGGATCAAGGTCGATCCGAAGACTGGGTGCTGGTTGTGGCAACTGCGCTGCGACAAGGATGGCTACGGCCACACGACGCACGCCTATGTGCACGGGCTCGACTCGCAGGCGCATCGCCTGTCGTTCACTGCGTTCAAGGGGCGCATCCCCAAGGGCAAGGTGGTGCGGCACAAGTGCCACACGCCGCCGTGCTGCAACCCCGAGCACCTGCTCAAGGGCACGCCTCAGGACAACACGAACGACAGCAGACGCGACGGGCGCAAGGTGGGCAAGCCGAAGCTGACGCATGCGCAAGTGGTGCGCATCAAGAAGCGGCTGGCACAAGGCACGCTGCAGTGCGTGATCGCTGCGCAGTTCAACGTGCATCCATCGGCGATCAGCAACATCAAGAGGGGCCGCAGATGGATGCAGGCATAAGGTTTTATTTCAAAGGAAGGAGGTGGCACGTCACCAGTAGCAAGCGAGCAGTACCCGCCCAGCAGTGGTGGGATGCAATCAATCAGGTCAAGTGCCTGAATCATCAACTGAGAATGAAAGAGAGAACGCAACATGGCACGAGCACACACCGCTAAGGCGGCGAAGGACTACCCCGAGCACGGCATCAAGAAGGGCGACACGTACTTCTACTGGGCGCACTTCCGCGGCCCGAAGCAGATGAGCAAGACGCCGCCCCGCCAGAGCCAACTCACCGGCAGCCCCAAGCTGTCGAACGTGTACGCCGCAGACGAGGCGTTGCAGGACGCGCTCGGCGATGCGACCTGCCCCGAGGACGTGGCGACGGCGCTCGGAGAGGCGGCGCAGGCCGTCGAGGAGTGCATCAGCGAGTACGAGGAGGCTGTCTCCAATCTGGAGGAGGGCTTCCCCAACGGCTGCCCCCAGCTCGACGAGACGACCGAGGCGAAGGACAACCTCGAATCGTGGAAGGACGAGCTGGAGTCGGCGCAGTCGGACGTGGAAGGGCTCGACCCCACCGACTTCGTGGACGAGGGCGCCGAGCCCGCCGAGGGCGAGGACAAGCGCGAGAAGGCGCCCGAGTCGTTCGACGATCTCTACCCGTCGGAGCAGGAGGCGATGATGGAGGAGGCGCAGGCGCTCGCCAACAACGTGAGCTGCCCGTTGTGAAGCGGACACCGCGCTCGCTTCGGGAAGCATTCCCGAAGGACTACGAGCCGGTGCTCAACACCGGCTCGCGTGCCCGCCTCGGCGGGCTTTACCTGCTCATCGTCGCGCTGATCGGCGCGGCGTTGTACTTCTGGAGCTGACATGGCAAGAGCAAAGCTCAAGCTGTTCCGCTGTGATCTCCAAGTCGCAGCCACTGCCTACATCAAGGCGTACACCAAGAAGGAGGCCACACGCCTGCTCGATGAGTTCATCGAGGACGGCAGCGCGCTCGAAGTCGAAGGCCCGGAAATCTTCGGCGAGAGCTACCACCATCCGCGCATGCCCATCGTGAGCATGTCGCCGGCCATGACGATCCACGGCCGCTTCCGCGGCAGCAAGATCGAGCACGCGGAGGACTTGGGATGACGACGGGCAACGAGTTCCTCGCTGCCGTGCGTGGCATCCCCACGCACCACGTTGCGATGGCGCTGAACGAGTTCACGTTCGGCCTCCGCTGGACGGGCTGCTCGAAGAAGTACATGGCCAAGGAGTTCGATCGACAGGCGCACAAGACGCTGCAGCGCGTCGAGCTGGCGCACCTCGCTGTCATGGCGCGGGCACGGGCCGACGGCTTCAACCGCTGGTGGGACCTGCCTCGTGCCACCAAGCACCTCGTCGAGAAGGCTGCCCGCAACGGCGTGAACATCGACCCGGTGCACACCGCGCTCGGCGTGCTGGTCCTGACGCCGCACATCCGCAAGTACCTCGCAGAGAACGACCCGAAGGCCCTTAGGCAGGCCGAAGAGGCGTTCGCGAACAGCAAGTAGACGCAGAAGGTGGGGCTGCATCTCCCCACCACATTCCTCAGAAGGAAGCTATGAAACTCACTCTCAACCACAAGCAGATCGCCGAACTCATCAAGGCTGTCGGCAGCGACCGAACGGTGCTCGTGCAGGGCGAAGCCGGCACGGGCAAGACCACGCTGCTGTACGCGTTGGCGAAGGACCCGCACTTCGCCAGCTACCACGTTGTCGCTCCGATCGACTGCACGCAGTTGTCGGACGGCTCGATCTGGGTGCCGGACATCGACCGTGAGGCCGGCGTCTCGCGCGAGCTGCCGAACGAGCGCTTCGGCATCAGCCGTGGCAACCACCACGGCATCGAGGGCGCGCAGCCGATCCTGCTGTGCTTCGACGAGATTGCGAAGGCGCGTCAGTACATCAAGGACGCGATTGCGCCGCTGCTGTACGAGCACCGCAGCGGCGACTACCGCATGCCCAAGGGCAGCGTGGTGTTCGCTTGCACGAACCTCGGCGCGGAAGGGCTGGGCGACACGATGCAGGGCCACCTGCGCGACCGCATCATCGACGTGACGCTGCGCAAGCCGACCGCCGAGGAGTGGACGGAGAACTTCGCGATGCACCACGACCTGCACCCGGCGATCCTTGCCTGCGTGCAGGAGTACCCGCAGGTGTTCGAGTCGTTCACCGACTACGAGCCGGACGGTCCGAAGGCGGGGCGCGATCTGGCGCGCGACAACCCGTACATCTTCAACCCGAGGGCGACCCAAGACAAATGGGCAACGCCGCGTTCGCTGCACGCGGCGAGCGACATCCTGCACAAGGGCGGCGCGCTGGACAACGACACGATCACGGCCGCGCTCAACGGCACCATCGGCCGCGCATACACCGCGCTGCTGATGGCGTACGTGCGCTTCGGCCAGTCGCTGCCGGCGTTCAGCATGGTCGTCTCCGATCCGAAGGGGACGGCGGTGCCGGTCAACCCCGGCGCGAAGGTGATGCTGGCCTTCCGCCTGATCCAGCAGGTGAAGGAGCGGCAGGAGGCGGAAGCGGTCAGCCAGTACATGGCGCGCTTCCCCAACGAGATGAAACTCCTCTTCGCTTCCAACGTGTCCCACAACACCAAGAAGATGGGACTCTTCTCACGGTCGGCGACGTTCACCACGGAGCTGGCCAAGAGCTTGAAGGTGCTCAATGCCTGAAATGACCGAAGAGGAATACGTGAAGCTCAGAACGCTGGTCGGCAACGACCTGAAGCAACTGATGCACATCCACGAGAAGCGCGCCGACCCCGAGGTTCTGGCACTCATCATGCTGGAGGTCGCAGTCGGGGCTGCGCACTACTTCGACAAGTCCGAGGACGTGGTTCAAACGATCGTGCACGACATCTACAAGGAAAGGAACAAGCCGAAATGAGCACCAACTACGACGGACTCAACGCGCGGGAGCGAATCTCCCGCATTCACCTCGACCTGATGCAGGACCCCGAGTTCAGCCGCATCGGGCCGGTCACGCAGATCGGCGAGGTGCACATCGCGGGGCCTGACAAGCCCACGGCGTGCACCAACGGGCTCGACACTTGGTACAACGAGCAGTGGACGCTGAGCCTCAACCGGGGCCAGCTCCGCTACGTCGTGGCGCACGAGCAGTTGCACAAGCTGCTCATGCACTGCACGCTGTACAACGCCGCGTTCAAGAAGCACCCGCGGGAAGCCGCGCAAGCGGTGGACTACGTGGTCAACCTCGTCGTCGAGGACATGGACGGCAAGCGTAGTTTCGTCGAACGACCGACCGACTACCCGCCGCTGATCGACGAGAAGTACCGGGACTGGTCCTGCATGGAGGTGCTGCAGGACTTGATCAACGGCGGCGACGGCGGCACGGGCGGCGGTGGCAAGGGCACCGGCAAGGGCGGCACTGCGCCTCCGATGGACGAGCACATGCAGCGCGAGCCCGGCGACGGCGATGCGCAGAAGGCGAAGGAGGAAGAGCAGATGCTGGAGGACGCGCACGCACAGGGGGAGATCACGAGTGCGCGCCTTCGGGGCACGAACGCAGGGGGCGCCTCGCTCAAGGGCTTCGAGAAGACCACCACCGAGTGGCGCGATCCGCTGCGTCAGTTCATGGTCGAGGCGATGGAGGGCGACGAGATGTCGCGCTGGTGCCCGCCCAACAAGCTGTTCCGTCCGCTCGGCATCATGCTGCCGTCGCACTTCGCGGAGGCAGTGGGCGGGCTCGTGGTCGCGTGCGACACGTCGGGCTCGATGCGTGCGTACTACGCACGCGTCTTCGGCGAGATCGGGCGCGTGTGCGAGCAGGTGCAGCCGCAGTGGGTCATCGTGATCTGGTGGGACACGAAGGTGCAGAGCATCCAGCGCTTCGTGCCGGCCGACTACGCCACGCTGGACAAGCGGCTGCAGGCCAAGGGCGGCGGGGGCACCACGGTGACGTGCGTGGCGACGTACATGAAGGAGCACAAGATCAAGCCGAAGGCGACGATCATCCTCACGGACGGCGAGATCGAGTCGCAGTACGAGTGCCCGCCGGGGCCGCTGCTCTGGGGCATCGTGGGCAACCATCGCTTCCGTCCGCTGAAGGGGAAGATGCTGCGCATTGGAAAGGAGACGCTGTGACGCAGCTCGATGCGCGTGGTGCACGGACAGTGGCGGCGATGAACCCCATGACCCCCGTGCACCACGCCAACGGCGACATGCTCGACGATACGTGGACCGGCCACGAGCTGACCGAGTACCGCATCGTCGAGGGCAAGTTCAGCGGCCCGCACTACCTGATCCAGCTCGGCCACATCCTCGATGCGGGCGATCCGACCGCGGCCGCGTTCCGCGTGAAGTTCATCATCCACTACCCGATGGAGATGATGGCTGGTAGCAACGAAGAGATGGAGCAAGCCAACCGCTGCGCACGCGCCATGATGGGCATGCTCAACCTGAGACGAAAGGAGTTCGCGTGACAACCGAACGAGAGAAGTGGATGAAGATTTTCGAGGAGAAGGCGCGGCAGAAGCTGACCGCCACGCAGGTCATGGATCAGAAGCGAGCGGCTGAGCTGGCGCTGCGCAACAACCAGCAGGGCGTCAACGTGCCGCGCTCGCCGATGCGCTCCCCGCGCACGACACCGTTGGCCAACAGCAGCACCGCGGGCGCCGAGCCCTTCGTGCGACCGAACGAGGAGCGCAGCATCACATCGCTGCAGGCACTCGTGCCGATACGCGTGGCCACGAGCCGCCCGCTCGAAGGCAAGTGGTCGGGCAGGGCGCTGCACGCGCATCGGGTGCTGCCCAGCCTGTTCGGTGGCAAGCACTTCCTGCTGCAGCTCGGGTACATGGAGAACGTCGGCGTGATCACGGGCGAGGAGGTGGACACGTTCCGCCTTGTCTTCGTGGTCAACTTGCCTGTGGAGGACAAGCACTCCCTTGACGATCCGCTGCGCATCGCGGACGCTTCGCGCTCAGCAGAAGCCCTGATACACATGCTCAACTTGAGGAGGATTCCCTGACCCAGACTGGTTTATAATTCCACACTGTTACACCACCAACCTGAAAGACGTTATGAACAACCACTTGAATCTAAATTCCTGCGGCATCCTCGTGACCCTCGCCATCTCCCAGTGGACCGCGCGCAAGCTCGACCGAGGCGTGTCCGACGAGGTGGAGGCACAGAAGGGCGCCAAGTCCAAGGGCGCCGCTCGTGTCAACAAGAACCTCCTTGCCGGACGCCCGGAGCTGGAAGAGATCGCGCAGATCGCGACGAAGGCTCGCAACTACGTGTACGACAACACCTTCCCGTGGACCGACAGCGGACAGCGCCTGCTGCCCACGCTCAAGCTCATGGAGTTCGACAAGACCGTGCGCGGCTACATGGCCGAGTTCAACGCCAAGGTGGATGGCTTCATCAGCATCTACCCGTCGTTGATCACGGCGCAGGCGATGGCGCTGGGCGAGATGTTCAAGCGCGACGACTTCCCGTCGGCCTCCGAGATCGCCGGCAAGTTCTCGATCGGCATGGACATCGAGCCCGTGCCGGCCGCGGGCGACTTCCGGGTGGACGTGGGCAACGAGGCGCTGGAGGAGCTGCAGAAGAGCCTGTCGAACACCAATGCCAAGCGCGAGGCGGCGATGCTGGCTGACATCAGCAAGCGCTTCGGCGAGCATCTGGCGCGCATGTCCGACCGGCTGGTGTCCGAGACGGACGCCAAGACCGGCGACCCCAAGCAGAAGCGCTTCCATGACACGCTCGTGTCGAGCGCCTTCGAGCTGTGCTCGCTGGTCAAGTCTCTGCCGGCGTTGGCCGGACACGACATCGATCGGCTGGCCACGGCACTGGAGAAGGCGCTGGACGGCACCACGGCGCAGGTGCTGCGCGACGACCACGGCAAGCGGGAGGACGTGCGCAAGGCGGTGAACAAGCTGCGCGACCAGTTCGACTTGTCGGCCTGACCGGGGAGGTGCACCATGCAGAAGTGGCACCGAGAGCTGGTGCACCGCCTCCGGGCGGTTGGCATCAGCGTCCCCGAGGTGAAGCAGGGAGCCAAGTCCACCCGGATACGTTGTACCAAGGGGGCCTATGAATTTCTGTACTTTGCCTCCACGAGTGCCTCAGACTACCGGGCAATGGAGAACGCCGTGAAGGAAATCACCCGCAGCTTGCGGCAGAAGGAGCAGCATGCAGAGAACGCTTGAAATCCCGGTCAAGGAGCAGATCAGGAACGCACTCAACGCCCGGGCCGTGTACTTCACCATGCCCCCCGCCAACGGCTACGGCCGAGCGGGGGGCTTCGATTTCACCTGCTGTGTCTCGGGCCAGTTCCTTGGCATCGAGGCGAAGCGCGACGACAAGGAGCAACCGACCACGCTTCAGCACGACAACGCGGACAAGGCTCGCCAATCGGGCGGGATTGTCCTACTGATTCACAAGGGTAATGTTGAACTCGTGGCGCGCACGGTAGATGCCATGCGGCAGCGCAACATCCGGGTGCCGAGCTACTGGCCGGCACGACGGATGCTTGTGGAGGACGACGTTCCCCAACCACGGCTGCGAAGGAAGCAACCATGAGCGAAGAGATGAACGAACAGGAGCGCGCGGAGTTCGACGACTTCCACGAGCGCACGAAGCACTTCACCGACACGCAGCGGTACGCGCTGCGCAACTTCGTGAGCATCGCCATCGGCATCGTTGACTCGCCCGACAAGCCCGCCGTGCTGCTGCGCGCAGTCGAGGGCGACGACGGCATGCGGCGCGTGATGGTGCACTGCCTGACGCCGGACCACGACGAGGCGTCGGTGATGCTGCAGTACTACATGGAGGCACGCGCTTCGGTCATCAGCGCTGCGATGCAGAGCAACGAACAGAGGCATTGATCACTGAGGTCTAGTCCGAGCACCTCCAGAAAGCTCGGACATTCTTAGGAGTATGAGATGAAGAAACTTTTCCTTGCGGCAGCAGCAGCGCTGGCGTTCTTCGCCGGACCTGCGAGCGCGGTCGTCGTCTGTGACGGCTGCGTCTACATCCCGGGCGAGCCGGCGACGTATCTCGGGGAGCACGACCCGAACACGTTCGACAACAGCACGTTCGGCAACTCGACGACCGGGCAGAACGGGAACTTCAGCAATACGTGGGTCTTCGATGTCAACCCGACGGGCAACGCCACGCTCGACGTGATCTTCCTGCCGATCCAGAGCATCAGCAACTTCGCCGTCAACCTGTTCAGCGTGGACAGTGCGACGTGCGGCGCTGCCGGTGGCTCTTGCAGTGCGCTGGACTTGGGCGGGCTGCTGGCAACCAGCAACACGGTGCCCAACTACGCCTCGGTGCTGGACTTCACCTCGCTGCTGGCCGGGACCTACGCCTTCACCGTGAGCGGCACGATCAGCGGCCTGTCCGCTGGTCAGCCCGCGTCCTACGTCGGCAACGTGCAGGTCGCTGCGATCCCCGAGCCGGAGACGTACGCGTTGTTCGGCATGGGCCTCGCCGCGGTCGCGTTCTTGAGCCGTCGTAAGAAGAAGGGGGGTGTGGCCGCTTAAGCCTTGACCTCGCTCTGCACCGCCGCCGAGGGCGGCGGTTTTCTACCTCATACAGGAATCAACGTCATGAAGAAATTCTTCCTCGCGATCGCCACGGCGCTCGCACTCATCCATGTACCCGCGCAAGCGGTGGACATCGGCTTCACCAACGAGTTCAGCGGTGGCACCGACTGCGCCATTCCCGCCACGGGTTGCTCGATCCTCACGGCGACTGCCATCGCTGGCGGGGTCCACTTCGAGTTCCAAGGCACGATGGTCGCAGGCGAGTTCGTCAGCGCGCTGTACGGGAACTTCAACGGTGGCGTGGCGCCGACGGTGGCGAACGTGGCTGGCAACACGGAGACGTTCATCGGCTTCGAGTTCGGCAGCAACGCGTTCAAGGCTGACGGCGACGGCTTCTTCGACTGGAAGCTGACGCTTGACAACGCGCCGCCGGGCAACCGCTTCAACGGCACGGACATGCTGTCGTGGGACTTCCTCGGCCTGCCCCTGTCGTTCTACAACAGCCTGAGCGTCAACGGTCCTGTTGGCAAGAACGGCTTCCTCTTCGCGACCCACGCGCAGGGGCTGGCTGATGGCGGCAGCGGCTGGTTCAACGGCGCAGTGCCCCCGGGCGGCACGCCGTTCGACGTGACGCCGGTTCCCGAGCCGGAGACGTACGCGCTGTTCATGGCCGGCCTCGCGGCCGTGGCCTACATGCAGCGTCGTCGCAAGAAGCAAGAGCAAGCCTAAGACTTGCCCCGCCCCCGGCGCAACGCCGGGGGCTTTTCTTGGAGCACCAATGCCTCGTCCTTTCGACCATGTGATGGTCATCGACTTCGAGTCTGCGTGGGGCCGCGCAGTCAACCTTGGCTTCTCATGCCAAACAATGGAAGAGTACCTCCGCGATCCGCGCTTCAAGGCGTGGGGCCTGTCGTGGTCATTCATCGATCTCAAGACCAACAAGCACATGCCCGTGTGGGTGCGCCGGTCTGGGCTCAAGTCATTCTTCGCCAGCCATGACTGGACACGCATCGCAGTAGTCGCGCAGAACGCGGCGTTCGATGTGTCGATCATGTTCTGGCACTACGGTGTCCACCCCGCCTTCATCCTCGACACGCTGAGCATGGGCCGCGCCCTTCACGGCGTCGAGGCGGGCAACAGCCTCAAGACACTGGCCGACCGCTATGAGCTGCCGGCCAAGATGCAGGGGCTGGAGTCGAGCGAGAACATCCTCGACGAGCTGCCCTTCAAGGTGGAGCAGGAGCTTGCGGTGTACTGCAAGCACGACTCGTGGCTGTGCGCCGAGCTGCTGATCCGCATGCTGCCGCACTTCCCTGTCTCCGAGCTGCAGCTCATCGACATGACGGTGAAGATGTACACCAGACCCGTCCTCGAATTCGACACGCCGATGCTGGAGGTGGCGCTCAAGGACGACGAAGACGCGCTGGCCAAGGCGCTGGCGCTGGTGAAGCGTACCGAGTCCGAGCTGGCCAGCAACGACACGTTCGCCGACGTGCTGCGCCTGCTGGGTGTCGATCCGCCGATGAAGCCCTCGCCGTCGGGCAAGGGCAAGGCCGAGGGCCGGATGATCTACGCCTTCGCCAAGAACGACGCCTTGTTCCAGCAGATGCAGAACGGCGACAACGAAGACGTTGCCCTGCTCTGCGAGGCACGGCTACGGGTGAAGTCCACGCAAGCTCGCACGCGGGCGCAGCGCTTCATCGACATCGGCGGGCGTGGTCCGCTGCCGGTGCCGCTCAACTACTGGGGCGCCGGGCCCGGCCGCTGGCAGGCATCGAAGGGCAGCAACGTCAACCTGCAGAACATGAAGCGCGGCAGCGCGCTGCGCAAGTCGATCAAGGCGCCTCCCGGCTACGTGGTGGTCGTCGGCGACCTGATGCAGATCGAGCCGCGGGTGCTGGCCGAGCTGACCGACTACACGGACCTGCAGAGCATCTTCCGCTCCGGGCAGGATGCGTACGCGCAGTTCGGCGCCGGCATGTTCGGCGTGCCGGGCATGACCAAGGAAAGCCACCCTGTGCTGCGCCAGAGCGCCAAGAGCGCGCTGCTGGGGGCTGGGTACATGCTGGGCTGGCCGAGCTTCGCCGGGCAGCTTCTTGCCGGCTTCCTTGGCGCTCCACCGAAGCGCTACACGGTGGCCGACGCCAAGCTCATGGGGATCACGGCGCAGCAGGTGATGAAGTTCACTGCCGACAAGTGGTGCATGGAGCGCGCTGCGCTCGTGCCACACGCGTGCTCGGACGACGAGCTGCTGATCCACTGCATCGTGGCCAAGGAGATCATCGACCGCTACCGCGCCACGGCGCAGCCTGTCGTGAAGTTCTGGGGCTTCCTCAAGCAGATGCTGGAGGAGTGCCTGCACGGTGGTGCGACGCACACCTACAAGTGCCTGACCTTCGAGAAGGGCGCGATCCTCATGCCCAACGGCATGCGCATCCTGTACCCCGAGCTGACGAAGGGGCGCGACGAGCGCGGCCGCACTGCGTACATGTACCGCAAGGGAAAGAAGATCGAATACATCCACCCCGGCACGTTGTGCAACAACGTGACACAAGGGCTCGCACGCATCGTGATGAGTGATGGAATGCTTCGCGTCGCGAAGCGGCTGCCCGTGGTCCTCACGGTGCACGACGAGCTGGCGGCGCTTGCTCGCCAGCAAGACTCTGCTAAGGCGAAGGTCTGGGTTCGCCAGCAGATGATCGTGGACCCGGTGTACCTGCCGGGCATCCCGTTAGACGCCGATGTCGGCGCACACCAACGCTACGGAGAAGCAAAACAATGACGCATCCAATCCCGAGTTCGTTCCGCTTGCGTCGCCGCAAGTGGCTCGTCCGCAAGCTGGTCAGCAGCATGAGCGGCACACACGCGGGCCTGTGCGTGCCACCGCCGCCCAAGGAAATCCGCATCTACCAGATCGCCCGCAACAAGGCGCGCACGCCGCACCAGCAGCAGAAGACGTTCTGGCACGAGGGCACCCACGCCATCCTGATGACGATGGGCCACAAGCTCGCGCACAACGAGCCGTTCGTCACGCAGTTCTCTCTGCTGCTGGAGGAGCTGATCCGCACCTCGCGATTCGAGGAGAAGGCATGAGTGTCATTGCATGGGACGGCAGCACGCTCGCTGCCGACAAGCGCATCGTCAACGGCGGGATCGCCAAGACGTGCACGAAGATATTCCGCCACGAGAAGGAGCTGCTCGGCATCACGGGCGACTGGGACATCGGCGCCGAGCTGCGGGAGTGGTACAAGGCCGGCGCCGTGCCGGCCGACTTCCCCGACGAGGCGCGCAAGGATGACGGCAAGGCGGGGCTCAGCGTGTTCGACGGCAAGACCGTTCGCGTCTACAGCGCCGGGCCCTTCCCCTTGATCGTCGAGGACAAGTTCTTCGCAGCCGGCAGCGGCCGCGACTTCGCGTACGCGGCCATGCACCTCGGCCGTGGCGCTGTCGAAGCCGTGCGCATCGCCTGCGTGTTCCAGACCGACTGCGGCAGCGGGTACGACGTGATGACGCTGCATGGAGGTGAGCCGACATGAAGTGGTCCTACTCAATGCTCAAGGACTTCGAGCAGTGCGCCCGCCGCTACAACGAGGTGCGTGTCCTGAAGCACTACCCACGAGAGGAGACGGAGCAGCAGCGCTACGGCACGCGTCTCCACAAGGCAGCGGAGGACTTCATCCACGAGAAGGATGAGGTCACGCCCGAGTTCGGCTTCCTGCTCCCGGTGCTGGAGTCGATCGCGGCCATGCCGGGCACGAAGCTGTGCGAGCACGAGATGGGCGTGCGCATCGACCTGACCCCCTGCAAGTTCGATGCGCCGGACGTGTGGGGGCGCGGCATCGCCGACCTGATCGTGCTCTCGCCGGACGAGACGAAGGCCCGCTGCTTCGACTACAAGTCCGGCAACGACAAGTACCCGGACACCGACCAGCTCATGCTGATGTCGCTGATGATCTTCAAGCACTTTCCCACTGTCCAAAGCGTCAGCGGCGGGCTACTATTTGTGCTGAAGGGCACGCTCGCGAAGTACAAGATCGAGCGAGAGAAGGCAGCGGAGGCTTGGTGGCGGTGGCGTGAACGCGTCACACGCCTCGAAGCCGCGCACGCCAACGGGGTGTGGAACCCCAAGAAGTCCGGGCTGTGCAGGAAGTACTGCCCGGTGAAGACGTGCGAGTTCTGCGGGGAGTGACATGAATGAGAAGACCACGTTCGTGATCCAAGGCCCGCCGCCGGCTGTAGGTGCATGGGTTCTCGGTGGCGACCCCGGCCTCTACTTCCACATGCGCGTGCGCCCGCGCTGGCTCACACGCTGGGTGTGCCACTGGCTGATGGAGTGGCGCTGGGAAGACTTCGACAACAAGGGAGCGTGACATGGCAACGAAAGCGAAGCTGGCCTATCAAGCGGCCTACAACAAGACGCCCGAGCAAGTGAAGAGACAGACCAAGCGCCGCGCTGCCGAGCGCGCTGCGGTCAAGTCGGGCGTATCCCCCATCGGCGACGGAAAGGATGTGATCCACAAGACAGCACTCGACAACCGCGGCGGCAACGCACCCAGCAACCTCGGCGTCGCACCAGCGGGCAAGAACCGCGCGTGGCGCAAAGGTCAAAAAGGCTACAAGGTTCCCAACGAGTAGGAGATACGCATGAGCAAGAAGCAAGACCCGAACACCTTCGACGATCTGCCGAAGGACCCGGTTCAGGAGCAGTACGAAGCCGATGCGCTCGCCGAGCAGCAGAAGCTCGATGAGGCGGCAGCGGCCGAAGCCGCAGCGAAGCCCGCGCCGCTGCCCGACGCCACGTACGAAGAGCCGGTCGAGGAGAACGATGAGGTCGCGCAGCTCCGCAAGGCGCTGAAGGGGCTGCTCGTCAAGGGCGCCTCGTCCAGCTCGGGGCAATGGTCCACGCTCACCGTGCCGGCCGAAGCGGTCGCAGCGGCACGCGCGCTGGTGGGCCTCGGCAGCACGCCGAGCGACGACAACACGGCGAACCCGGTATGAGCGACCGCACCGCACCGGGGGAGATGTTTCTCCAGCCAAAGATCACCGGCTACCGTCAGCTCAGCAAGGACGAGACGGCGCTGATCAACGAGGGCAAGCTGCTCGCCGAGATGGTCGGGCAGTACGTCGAGAAGCTGCGCCTGCATCCGCAGACGCCGACCGGTGCGGTGCCCGTCGTGCCCGCCTTCGACGAGCTGTGCTCGATCGACCAGCGCTGGGTCAGCATCGGCGCAACCCAGCTCCAGCAGGGTTTCATGGCCGTGATCCGCGGCATCGCACAACCAACAACCTTCTAGAGAAAACCAATGCCAACCGATTTTTCCGACGCGCTCCGTGAGCTGAAGAGATTCAAACGAATGCACCGCCTCAGTTGGAACGGCCCCAACCAGTTCGTCGAGATGCAGGTGCCTGACGCCAACAGCCTGATGACGGTGCCGTACCTGTTCCTGATCAACACCGACGGCGATCGCGTGCCGTGGGTGCCATCGCAGGGCGACCTGATGGCCCATGACTGGGCGATGGCCGACACGCCCAAGCACGAGTACCTGCCGCATCAGTACCGCGTGGTCGTCGAGAAGGCCAAGCTCGATGGCGACATCGAACGGCTGCGCGTCTTCATGGTGGGCGTTCCGTTCAGCAAGCTCTACGCGGCCGAGCAGGACCGGCTGAACTACCAGCTCTCCTGCATGACCGACTTCAGCAAGGTGCTCGGCGAGCGCATCGAAGCCTTCCACGATCACTGACATGCAGATCATCGACAACAAGGCGGTGCACCTGCGGGTGCGAGACGCCGCCAAATTCGCCATCCTTCCCCACAAGCACATCGAGCCGATCGTAGGGGGCGGCTTCGACGTGTACGTGAAGTGGGGCCTCGACGAGGTGCGCGTCCTGCGCAACCTCGGCATCACCGTCCCCTCGCCGATCACGGGCCGATACAAGTGGCCCGGCCGGTTCAAGCCGATGTCGCACCAGCGCGATACGGCCGACTTCAGCACGATCCATCGCCGCTGCTTCATCTTCAACGATGCAGGCGTCGGCAAGACGATGAGCGCGCTGTGGGCGGCTGACTACTTGATCACGACGAAGCGCGTGCGGCGCGTGCTCATCGTCTGCCCCGTGTCGATCATGCACGCCGCATGGATGAACGACTTCAACCAGAGCATCATCCACCGCAGCGCCGTCGTCGCCCACCACAGCGACGCGAAGCGCCGGGTCGCCGCGGTGCAGGGTGACTACGAGTTCGTGATCGTCAACTACGATGGGCTGCAGATCGTCGGGCATGCGATCCGCAGCGACGGCCGCTTCGACCTCGTGATCGTCGATGAGGCGAACGCCTACTCCAACGTGTCCACGCAGCGCTGGAAGGCGCTCAACTCGATCCTCACGCCGGAGACTCTCCTATGGATGATGACCGCCACCCCGGCAGCGCAATCGCCCGAGCATGCCTATGGGCTCGCGAGACTCGTGAATCCGAGCGGCGTGCCCGGCTACAAGGGAGCGTGGCGGGACAAGGTGATGGTCCGGCTGACCCAGTTCAAATGGGCGCCGAAGATCAACGCCAAGGAGCTGGTGCACGAGGCGCTGCAGCCGGCGATCCGCTTCACCAAGGCGCAGTGCCTCGACCTGCCGCCCGTGATCGTGCAGACGCGCGACGTGGACATGACGCCGCAGCAGTCGAAGTACTACAAGCTGCTGAAGGACCAGATGGTGGCGATGGCTGCCGGCGAGAAGATCACCGCGGTCAACAAGGGGGTGATGATCAACAAGCTCCTGCAGGTGAGCGCGGGGAGCTGCCGGACTGACGACGGCGACATCATCGAGTTCGACGCGGCGCCTCGGCTCAACGTGCTGCGCGAGGTGCTGGAGGAGACGAAGAACAAGTTCCTCATCTTCACCATGTACACCGCGTCGATCGTTCGCCTGCACGAGTACCTGAACAAGATCGGCTACGTCGTGGACATCATCGACGGCAACGTGCCGATGAGCCAGCGCGGCGACATCATCAACCGGTTCCAGCATACGGATGAGAGTCAGGGCTTGGTGATCCAGCCGAAGGCGGCGGCGCACGGGTTGACCCTGACCCGGGCCGACAACGTGATCTTCTATGGCCCTCTCGACAGCGTGGAGCATTACATCCAGTGCATCGCCCGCGCCGACCGGAAGGGACAGGTGGCCGACAAGGTGACGGTCACGCACATCCAGAACAGCCCCGTCGAGCGCGCTGCATTTCAGCGCTTGGCAGGACGGGTCAGTGAGAGTAATCTGCTCAGCCTCATGTTCGATGAGGTGGTCGCAAAGTAAAAAGGAGGACCCCCGAGCGCCGAACCTGCGCTTAATCATTTATAGTTCTACAAACCACAACGAGGAATCGCATGAGCGAACCAACCACCGTTACGCCTGAAGAAGTGCCGCTTGAGCGGCTTGCGAAAATGTACGTGAAGATGCGCGACAAGATTCAAGACCTGACGCGCGTCTATGAAGCAGAGGTCGAGGGCATCAAGGCCCAGCGCGATCTCGTGGCCAACGCCATGAAGGATCGGGTGCTCGCGATGGGCGGGGGCATCAGCTCCGTCAAGACCGAGCACGGGACGATCATGCTTCGCACGGCCACGCGCTACTACGCGCAGGACTGGGAGAGCTTCGGCAAGTTCGTCATCGAGCAGGCCGACATCAACCTCATGGAGAAGCGCATCGCCCAAGGCAACATGGGCGAGTACCTGAAGGCGCATCCCGACGTGTCGGTCCCCGGCCTGTCGTCGATGTCCGAGATCGAAGTCACCGTTCGCCGTCCCACCGCTACCAAGTAGCACAACACACTCTGGAGAGAATCTTGTCCAACGTCACTGTCTTTCAACCCTCTCAGCTTCCCGCGCACCTGCGTGGCGTGGCTATCTCCGAAACCGCCAAGGCTCTGGCCGGCGGTGGGCAGACGGGCAATCGCCTGTCGATCAAGGGCGGCGTGTTCCGCCTCATCGTGGACGGCAAGGAGATCGCCGCCATCGAAGATCGCCACCTCGACGTGGTGATCGTTGCCGCAGCGGCCAAGGTCAGCCGCACGTTCTACCTCGCCAAGTACGACGCCGACAACCCGACGGCGCCGGACTGCTGGTCGCAGAACGGCGACATCCCCGACCCCACCTCGACCGCGAAGCAGGCGGCGACCTGCGCCTCGTGCCCGCAGAACGTCAAGGGCTCCGGCCAAGGCGACAGCCGCGCCTGCCGCTACGGGCAGCGCGTTGCCGTGGTGCTGGCCAACGATGTCGAGGGCGACGTGATGCAGCTCAGCCTGCCGGCGCTCAGCCTGTTCGGCAAGGCCGAGGGCGAGAACCGCCCGCTGCAGGAGTACGCCCGCTGGCTCACGGCGCAGGGGATCGACCCGACGATGCTCGTCACCCGGCTGAAGTTCGACACGAAGTCCGAGAGCCCCAAGCTCTTCTTCAAGGCCATGCGCTGGCTGGAGCAGGACGAGTTCGACATCTGCCGGGCGGCTGGCCAGTCGGCCGACGCCAAGAAGGCGATCACCATGAACCCGGCCATGATGGACGGCGTGGGCCCGGCGGCTGCTCCGGTAGACGTTCCGGGGAACCGCCCGGCAGTAGCGGCGCCGGCACCCGCCCCGGCTGCGCCGGCCGAGGAGGTGGAGCCCCCGGCCCCGCCGCCCCGCCGGACGCGCGCAAAGGCCGCTGCAGCGCCCGCAGCGACCGCGGCGGCACCGGCACCTGCCCCGGCCGCTGCGGAGCCCGCTGAGCCCGTCCTGAAGGCCAATGGCTCGGCACCCCCGGCGGTGGCGACCGGAGCGCTGGCCGACGTGCTGGACGCTTGGGACGACTAAGACGGACCCCGGGCGCTGCTAGCAGCGCCCGGACCGCCCTCCTATGCAGCAGAACTACCAGAAACACGTACGGGACGCCGTGGCCACGAGCGGAGACACGCTCGGCCCACAGCTCGGACGCGCAGCGGTAAGGTTGGACTTTCCGGTGGCGAAGGTTGCCGCAGCTACGGGCGCCACACGCGCCACGATCTATAGCTGGTTCTACGGCAACCCCGTCTCGAATGCCTACCGCCACAACGTCACCCGCCTGATCAACATCCTCAACGACGCGCCCACCGCAGCCGTCGCTTGGAGCCGCGCATGCAAAGCCTTCCCTATCCAAACACCCTCACCGACAGTGAACTCGTCCGCATCGCCGACACCGTGCTCCTGACCGACACGTCGCTGCCGCTGGACTGGCAGCGCGTTCTCGTCGATCGCATCGCCGACGCCGTGCCGCCTTTCAAGCCCGAGCAATCGCGCGATGGACGCTCATGACTTCCTGACCGCAGTCCTCCCTCGCACTGGTGTCTACTGTGTCTTCGAGCTGCCGCACAGGCGGCAGGTGTTCGTCGATACGGTCGAGGCGGTGGCAGCCACCGCTGGGGGATTTGCAGCTAAGAAGCTCGACACGTACTTCGCACTCGCCTCCTTCAAGGAGAAGGGGACACGCGAAGCGGGCAACGCGCAGCTCATGCGCAGCCTGTTCATCGACATCGACATCGATCCCGACGAGGAGCAAGGGCTCTACACATCGAAGCGCGAAGCGGTCGTCGCGCTGAACACGTTCCTGCAGGAGACGCATCTCGACACGCTGGGTGCGCCGTGGCTCGTTGACTCCGGTGGCGGCGTGCACGCCTACTGGCCGCTCACCGACGACGTGCCGATCGACGAATGGAAGCCCGTCGCCGAGCGGCTGAAGCGCGCCGCGTTCGCGTGCAACTTCAAGATCGACATGAAGGTCACGGCCGACGCAGCGCGTGTGCTGCGCATGCCGGGCACGGTCAACTACAAGCAACCGGTGCCCCGGCCGGCGGTCCTGAAGAATCGAGGCGCCACGTTCGAGCTTGCCGCGATCGCCAAGCTGCTGCCGGTAGGCGACGGGCCGACCAACGGCCACCCGGCGTTGCCGATGCTCAACATCCCGGGCACGCGGCCGATCGTCACGGGCGCCACGCCATCGACGGCCGTGGCGCTGGCCCACCACATCGACTCCAGCTTCGATCTGCTGCTGGAGCGGTCGCTGGCAGGCACGGGTTGCCAACAGGTGAAGTGGTACTACGACCACGCCGAGCGCTCGAACATGGAGGGCGTGTGGCGCGCGATGCTGTCGATCGCGAAGTGCACCGACGAGGGCATCGACGCAGGACGCATGCTCAGCGAGTGGCATCCGTACGACGAGGAACGGCTGCAGAAGAAGTGGAAGGAGCTGAAGGGGCCGTACTCGTGCGGCGCCATCGAGTCGGAGAACCCCGGCGGCTGCGACGGTTGTCCGCACCGCGGCCAGATCACCAACCCGCTCAAGCTGGGCTGGGCGAGCGTGTCGATGCCGACGCCGGCCACGGCCACCACGCCCGCGCGCATGCCGCCCAAGGGCTTCTCGTTCGACGACGGCTGGGTGCTGCGCCTCGCTGACCGCAACGATCCGACCTCGCGGCCAATGGTGATCCTGAAGTACCAGTTCTTCCTCGAAGGCATCATGCACGAGGAGAAGAGCCACTACGCGCGCTTCTGCAAGATCAAGACGACCAACGGCACCACCACGACCTCACGCATCAAGCTGCCGACAGCAGCAACAGCCTCACGGGAGAAGACGCTTCCGATACTTGCGGAGCAGCTCGTCACGCCGGAAGCAGGCGCCGGCCAGCACCTCTACAACTACGTGTGCGCTGCGGTGAAGCAGGTGGAGAACGACGGCAAGGTGCTGCAGGTCCCCGAGCGCTACGGCTGGCAACCCGACGCCGGCTTCGCGTTCAGTGATCGCGTCGTGTATGCGGACCCGAAGAACAACTACGTGTTCGCGTCCGAGAAGCTGAACAACATGATCGAAGGCATGGAGCCCGCGGGCACCTTCGACAACTGGCAGCGCGTGATGAAGCTGCTGTGCGACAAGGGCTACTACGAGGTGGTGACGCTGGGGCTGATCGGCTTCGCGTCGCCGCTCATGTGGTGGGCTGCCGACAACGGCCCCAGCGCGATGGTCTTCCATGCCACCTCGTCGGCATCCGGTGTCGGCAAGACGTTGGCACTGCAGTTGGCGCGCAGCGTGTGGGGCAACGATCGGCTGGCGACATCACCGAAGACTTCCGAGACGACGATCCTGCAGCGGGCGAGCTTCCTTGGCGGCTTGCCGACACTCATCGATGAGGTGACGACCAAGAATCGCGAGTCCGGCGGGACGTGGACGCCGAACTTCTGCTTCGATTTCTCGGAGGGGAAGCACAAGGTGAAGGGCTTCGCCAGCGGCCACCGCGAGCAAGCCAACGACCGGGGATGGCGCGGGCTGGCCTTCCTCACCAGCAACAGCCCCGTGCTTGAAGACATGCTCGCCAACCGCAAGGCCAGCGGCTACGGCGAGGTGCAGCGCTTCCTCGAATGGCGCACGGAGACGCGCCTCGAATTCACCGCTGACGAACGCGCTGTGTTGAAGCTCATCAACGGGAACTACGGGCACGCCGGGCCGCTCTTCGCCGAGTGGCTCGTGAAGAACCGCGACCTCGCGCGGAAGGTCTTCGACAAGGTGATGAAGGACTGGCACGCCGAGATCGACGCCGAAAGCGAAGAGCGCTTCTGGGTGGCGTCCGGCACGGCCATCATCACCGCGGCGACACTGGTGGGGCCGGGCTACGCCAACATCTGCACGATCAACGTCGCGCGTGTGGTGGCGTTCCTGCGGACGCTGGTCGAAGAGTCACGCGGCATGATCATGGAGAACAGGCGCACCGCACGCGACCTGATCATCAGCTTCGTGAACGAGAACAACGGCCGGTTCGTCATGGTGGGCGCCGCCAGCAAGGTTGCCGCCCAGCTCGGAGGCACGAGCAACCTGCTCACGCCACTACCTAACACGGCCAAGGGGCCGGTGTTCGGCCGCATCGAGATCGACGTGACCCCCGGCCGCATCGACCAGTACATCACGGTGGAGGCGCTGAACAAGTTCTGCAGTGAGCGCACCAAGAGCTACAGGACGTTGAAGCAGGAGCTGGCCCAGTACGCGGCGGTGCGGGAGGTGAAGATGGACTTGTTCAAGGACACGCATGGCCCTCGCAGCCCGACGCGCTGCCTCCACATCTCGTATGCGACTGCGCCCGCCCCCGGCCCCAAGCCCTGACACGTTCGACTGGAAGTGGGAGACGCGCCGGCCGGGCGCGTTTTTCGTTCCGAGCCTCGACCCCCACACGCTGGTGGCGCAGGGGCTCTATGCGGCCAAGCAGGCACGCGTCCGGGCCAGCGGACGCGTCTGCATCTACAAGGAAGCGCTCGGCGTGATGTTCACCGTGCGGCCACGATCGACTCAGCCGCCTTCGTGAAGCGCATCGCCTGCGCGTTGCGCCACTTCGTGATGTAGTCGATGCGCTCGCGCTTCGCGTCGGCTGTCATGCTCGATGCCAGCACCTTCTCGCGCTCGGCCTTGGCCCGCGCCATGTCGGCACGGAAGCTGTCGTTGAGGCGCTCGGCCTGCAGGACGTTGAGGTTGTCCTCCATGTAGTCCTTCGCGGCCTTGACGCGGCCCTCCTTGACCAGCTTGTCGTACGTGTTGCCCGCCTGCTCGATCGCGTTGGCCTTCTCGTAGGCGCTCTCGACGGCGCCGCTGGCCAGCGGGTCGGCGATGAAGCCGCCCAGCAGCGGCGTCTGCGATCCGGTGCGCGTCGGCTGGCTCTTGTCGCTGAGCATCTCGTTGGCCAGCGATGCGGCCGCGATCGGCATGCCACTCAGGTAGCCGCGCACGAGGTGCTCGATCTTCAGCGGGCTCAGGCCGAACGTCTCGCCCGCCCACTTGGCCAGCTCGGTGGTGTGCTCGTTGTAGCGCAGCTCCGGCGCGAGCTTCTGCTGTGCATCTGTCTCGATGGCACGGCCCGTGTAGATGTTCTTGTTCATCATCAGCTCAAGCGCCGGCTTGACCGCCTGTGGCGCTCCGAGGCTGCTGGCGCCCGGGATCGTGTTGAACACCATCTTGCCCAGCGCCTTCATCTCCGCGTCGTCGAACCCGTGCACGGCCACCTCGGGGATCGCCTTGAAGAGCAAGCCGATCTCGAAGGGGATCGGCACCTTGAGCGTGCCCCACGGCGTCGGCACAAAGAAGTTGTTGATGCGATCGTGCGCCGTCGCGTTCTTGTACTCCTCGTTCTCCTCCATGCCCACTGCGTAGACCATCGAAAAGAGCGTCAGGCCCACCGCGTTCTTGATGAACTTCTCCCTGATCTTGAGCTGCTCCTCCATCGTCGCCTTGCCGCGCATCGCCTTGGCCAGCACGTTGAGGCCCTGAATCTGCGCGTTCATGAACGGGATCATCCGCGTGGCGTGCCGCACCGCGGGGTGGCTGCCGCGCTTGGTGAAGTTCATCATCTCGATCGCCGCCAGCTCGGCCTGCATCTCGGAGCCGGTGGCTTTGAGCGCGTCCTCATAGACCTGCACGCGCGTCGCCGCGTCGGCCCGCATCGCTGCGCGGTCGGCCATGCTGATGAACCGCGCGATCATGCCCTCGTTGCCGGTGGCGAGCTGGTGCACGATCACCGAGATGTCGTCAACGTCGCCGCTGAAAATCTGACTCTGCGTCACGCCCTTCTTCAGCAGCGCCTCGCCAGTGCGGGTCGAGCCCTTCGACTGATCGACGAACTCCTTCACCGACTTCAGCATCGCCGCCACCGGCCCGCGGTTCGCACCGCCAGTGAACGAGGCCGACATCGGATCGCGGATGAGCTGGCGGATCACGTACGCCGGGTTGCGCGTAACCCACTTGCGCAGCACGTCGCCGAAGTTGCTGGCGAGCTTGCCGAGGCCGGTCATCATCGTGTGCACGCCCTCCAGCGACTGCACCAGCATCTCCGACGGGATGCCCTCGAACGGCGTGCCTTCGGAGGTGACGCGCACCCAGCGCTCGCCCGTGTCCTTGTCGTTGTCGGGATCGGGCTCTTGGTTGAACTTCACGATGTCGGCGCCGGCCGGCGCGTTGCCCCGCTTGATGGCGTTGACACCGGGAGGGCTCATGTTCTGCAGCCCGTACGCGACTTCCTTGGTGGCAAGGTTCGTGAGCCCCTTGTCCATCAGGAGCATCGTGTTGCGCATGATCGCTTCGTTGAGCGGCAGCAGCTTGCCCTCGTCGCCCTTGAGCGCCTGCAGGTACGGCTGCTTCCTGATGTCGCCGACACGGATGTGCGTGTTCTCGCCCATCACCAGCTCGGCGACGCCGCTGCCACCGACGCGATAGAACGGCACGTAGTCGCCGTCCTGCAGCAGCGTGGCTGCCATCTTCTTCGGGATCGCTCCGGTGTCCGCGAGGAACTGCACCATGCCCGCGTTGTAGTCGTTGTAGACCTTGCGCACGGCTTCGAGCTGCGCCTTGAGCTGCGGGCTGGCGTTGACCTCGGCCAGCATCGCCTCGCCAAGCTGGCGCGTCTGGTCGGTCGTCGCCCAGCCCAGCTTGTGCCAGCCCTTGTTGGCCGCGCGCTGCGCGACCATGTACGCCTGCGCCTTGGAGAACTTCTCGGCAGACGTGGCGCCGGGCAGCTTGTCGATCGCCGCGAACACGTCCTTGGCCGACGGACCGTGGCCCGCCTCGACCGTGTGGAAGCCCTTGGCATCCTTCTTCAGCTTCGGCCCGCCATGCACGAGCACCGCGTGGACCTGTGCCATGCGCGCGTCGGCCTTGCGCACGTAGTACTGAGACTGCTGAAACGCGTGCTTGTCGCCCTTGCTCAGCGCCTTCAGGATCGGCGCCCGCTGATCGACGGCCAGCATCTCGGCATAGAGGCCGGCGTTGATGTCCGTGACCGCCTGCTTGAGGCCGGTCTTGGTCGCCTTCGCGTTGAGCTGCGCGCTGAACGCATCCATCGCGTTCGCAGGTGCGCGTGCGGCAGCCGCTGGCGTGGTCGTTCCAATCAGGTCGTTGAGCGCTGCAGCTTCCGCCGCGGTGAACTTGCGCGCCGGCTGGAACAGGCGCTCGACATCGGCCAGCGCCTTCGCACTGCCGGTCTTCACGCCGAAGAACTGCAGCACCGCCTGCTTGATGCGGTTCCACAGGCCGGGCTTGCGCGCATCGATCTTGTCGCGCAGCTCCTTGTTCGACAGCACCTCCGAGGCCAGCTCGGCGATGTTCGTCGTGCCGTACTCGCGCTTGAAGCTGGGGTCGTTCTTGAGCTGCGTGAGCAACCCTTCCAGTCCCTTGAGCGCGTTGCGTTGCTCGCGCGTCAGCGATGACGGAGGCGTCACCATCGACTTCATCGTGACGCCGTGACCCAGCTCGTGGATCAGGTTCTCCTCGCTCAGCATGAGCGGATGGATCGTGACGGTGTTCGACTCCGCGTCGTAGACGGCAGCGGCCGGCTTGCCGTTGTCGTTCACGTCCGCATCGACCTTGAGCCGAACGCCCTCGGTCAACGTGCGCAGCTTCGCCGCCAGCTCCCGCACGTACGGCGTCGAGCCGTTCTTGGCCAGCGAGTCGAGCACGCCAGCGAGGTTGCCGTCGTGCACGAGGTTCATGTCCCGCTCGGACAGCGGCGTGAAGGACGCTTGGTCGTACAGGTTGCTGATGAGGCGTGGCAGCACGCGCCCGCCCTCGCCCTCCATCGTGTCGATGGGCTCTTCGCGTGCCGGCGCATCGGTGGCCTTGCGCTCGCGCTTCGCCTTGCGCGCCATCGCTTGGTTCAGCTCCACATAGAGCCGCTTGCGCTCAGCCCCCTGCGGCGCAGCGTTGTACTCGGCGCGCAGACGATCCACCAGCGCCGCGTCTTCGCTGATCGTCTGCGGCGGTGCCTCCGCGGGTTGTGTCTTCTGCGCTTTCTGTGCCTTCTTCGCCGCCTTCGCCTCGGCTTTCGGCGGCGTCGTCACCACATCGTCGAGCGCTTTCAGCAGCACCTCGGCCTGACGCTTGTCCGTCGCGGCTGCCTTCTTGTCGCTGGCGCTTGCGTTCTCGTCGTTGATGACTGCATCAGCCTCGTTGACGATCGCGTCCTGCTTGGCGCGGAACTGTCCGTGCGTCGGCACCGGGTCCATCGCCTGCACGGCCGTCTTCAGCAGCTCGTAGCGCGCTTGCCGGGCGACGTACTCCCGCTCCTCGGCCACCGCCTGCGCACGCGCGTCCGGCGGCAACACGATCGCTTCCCCGCGGATGGACTCCTGCCGGCGACGCTCGGCCTTCGCACTGAGGCGCTTCTCGCCGGGGAACAAGAACGACTCCTCCGTGGACTCGCCGCGAGCAGCACGCGCCTCGGCCTTCGCCTCGTTCGTCTCGGCAGCACGCTGCGCTTGGCGCCGTGCGACAGCAAGCTGCGCCTCCAGCACGCCCTCGGGCGTGTGCGCCTCGGGCCGGAGCTGCTCCTTGCCGGGCTCCGTCTCGGGCCGGTTCTCACGGATGATCTTGTGCGCTGTCTTGCCTTCGCTCGTCTTGACTTCGCGCAGCGTCTCGCCGCTGACGGCGTGAGCTTGACGCGACGCCTCTTCGGCTGCGATCCGTTCCTGTGCTGCCGTGACCCCCTCGAAGCGCCGGCCCTTGTAGCCGAACGCCGACTTCTCCGCGTTCTGCTCCGCGATGTCCATGCGCGTGAGCCGCTCACCGCTCGTCACCGACGCAGGCTCAACGTCATAGGGCCGGTGCTCGCGCGCCGCGCGCTTGGGCGCCACGTACTTCCGGTCCGCGCCCAGCGGCTGGTAGTCCGCCGCCTCGGCGATGGACTGCTGCATGTCGAGCACCTTGGACTCGAACGTGGCCAGCGCATGGCGCCGCTGCAGCGCGTGCATCTCGGGCACCCCTGTCAGCGCCAACGGCGCCAGCGGCGTCTGCATGCGGGCGAGCTTCTTGTTGCGCGCCTCGGGCATCGCCAACGGCACCCGCTTGCTGTCGAGGTACTTGATGCGTGCCTCGGTGCCAGCCATCCAGCGCAGCCGCTTGGCGCGCTCGTCGGCGCTCTCGGTTTCGCTGACCGCTGCCTGCCTTTTCGCCAGCGCTTCTGTCGCTGCCACGTACGCATCATTGAGCCGCTTCGGCAGCACGCCCTTCGGGTGCTGAGCACGCAGCGCACGCATCTCTGCCAAGACCTCGCTGATCTCGGTGTCCAGCTCGCCTTGGCGCGAGGGGAACGCGTTCTTCTTGTGCAGCCCGGCCACGCGATCGACGATCGTCTGCAGCTCCGTCTTGTCAATGCCGCGCACATGCATCGCCTCTGCGATGGCATCCTGCACGCCCTCGGCCTGCATCTCGACGGACATCGTGACGCCCGCCGGCCGCGACTGCGCCGTGATGCGCTCGGCCTGCACGTTGGGCGACGAGACGGCAAGCTGCTTCTGCTTGGCCGCGAGCGCGTCGCGCTCCTCGCGCTCTGCCATGCGCTTGGCCTTGGCGTTCTTCGCTGCCTGCTCGCGAGCACTCGACACCGTGGGGAACTTCGCCTCGCCCATCGTGCCGACTTCGCCGGACTTGGACTTCTCGATCGCAGCGGCCTTCGCTTCACGCTCGGCCTTCGCCTCGGCGCCGGCATCGAGCCGCGCCTGCAGCAGCTTGTTGGGGATCGTCGCGAGTTTCTTCTCGATCTTGGTCAGGTCCTTCCTGAGCGTGGCGCCCTCGTCTGCCAGCGCCGTCAGCGCCGCCGCCGCGTCCCGGTCGGTCAGCAGCTTGATCTCGTGCTTGTAGGCATCCACGCGGTCGGCGTGGCGCCGGGCCGTGCGCCCGGCCTGCGCCGCACGCATCCGCAGGTCGTACCCGCTGCCCTCCTCGGCTGCCTCCGCTTCATGCGCCTCCTTGATGAGCGTGCGCGCGGCAGTCGAGGCGTCCTCGGCGGCGACCGTGGCCTGCAGCAGCTTGGGCCGCAGCGCCGCGATCATGCTCTGGCGGTCCATCTCCCGGTCGTTCAGCCGCTCACCGAGCTTGTGGAGCCGGCGTGCTGCGTCGCGCGCAGCCGCAAGCCGCTGGTTCAGGCTCGTGGCGTGGAACGCGAGCACGCGGCCCTCGAACTGCACCTGCTTGACGCGCTGCACCGCGGTCGCCGGCTCGGTGAACAGCGACGCCTGCTCGTCGCTCTCGTCCAGCCCCGTGACGGCCGGCGTCTCCTTCTCCAGCTCCAGCCGCTGCGGCTTCACCCGCTTGGCGGCGGGCAGATCGCCCACTGCCCGCTCGCCCTTCTTGTCCCCCTCCTCGATCTCGCCCTCCGTCCGGCGATCGCGGAGTTCCACCCGGCCCTTGCGGACCGAGGCTTCAGCGGGGTAGACGCCGAATCCCGTTGGCGGGGCGGTCTTGCCGACCGGGCGCCCTCCGATGTACGTCTCCGTGGGAGCCGTCTCACGGGCCGGGGCTTCTGCCGTCGGCGCCGGGCCCGCCCGCAGGGTGCCCTCCAGCCGGCGGGGCGGGATTGGGGCGTTCGGATCGCGGATGCGCACCGATGCACCCTCCAGCGCCGTTGTGTCCCTCTTGCCCCCTTCTGGCGTCACCTTGACGGGTTCCAGTGCCCCGCCTCCGACGCCGCGCTCGGCGTTGCGGACCATCTCCTCGACGTGCTCCAGAACACGTTCCGAAATAGGGCGCTTGGTGAGCACCTCGTCGGCGTGCTCCAGCGTCCCCCGGGCCTGCCGGGTCAGGTTCGGCCGAGCCAGCACGCCCGCGATCCGCTGGCGCAGCAGCGACGCCCTGTCGGTCGCCGGGCCCGCCTCGGGCTGGAAGAGCATGCCCTGCCCCTCCTCGTCCACGAGGCGCTCGCGGCGGGGCATCGTGCCGGGCGGAACCTGCCGGCCGGGCTTCGGCACCTCGCCGATCGTCTCGCCTTCGGCTGCAACCTCCTCCATCGCTCCGGTGACGCGGGGATCGATCACACCCTGCAGGCGCTGCGCCCGCTCTGCCATCAGCGCACGCTCTCGCGCACTGTCCACGGTCGGGCCGAGCCCCACCACCCTACGGGCGGCTTCCGTCATGCCCGGCACCAGTGGCTCGGCGAGGCGGTAGAACTCGGGCTCGTAGTGGGCCCGGCCGGGGTTGTCCGGCCGCTGCTCCAGCGCGGTGATGCCACGAATCGCTTCGCTGAACGCCTGCTCGCGCTCAGTGTCGCCGGCCTTGCGCGCCGCGTCACGGCCGGCATGCAGCGCCTGCTTCACGCCCTTGCCATAGTCCTGCAGCTCGCGCGCAACCTCCGCGCGCCGCTCGACCGGCATGCGCTGCAGCCGGTCGCTGATCAACGCAGCCGTGTCGGGCCCCGTGTCGCTCTCCATGCCGGCCAGCGATTCGAGCGTGCCCGAGCGCTCGCGCGTGGCGAACGTCCGGTTCAGCGCGAGTTCGGCAGTCTCGCCCGCGAGCTTCGGCAGGTCCGAGAAAAGGTCCGCGTCTTCGGCCGCGAGCTGGCGACCGAACGCATCGCTCTGGCGCGCGGCACGACGACCGACGACATCCTGCGTACGCGCTGCGCGTTGCTGCACCGCCTCCTCGCCCGCAAGCCGGTCGCCCAGCGCGTACAGGTCTTCAGCAGGCACTGCCTGCCGCTGCTCGTGCTCCTGCAGCAAGGACTCCAACCGCTCGCGCTGCGCGGCCCAGCCGGTAGCTGCCTTGAGTTCGCTGGGGTCGCCCGTGCGGGCGCCGTCGATCTTCGCCTGCAGCGCCGCGATCTGCTTCTTGACCGCGATCGGCTTGAGCGTCTTCAGTGCCTTCTCACGCGCATCGGCTTCTGCGGCAGCCGCCCGCTCCTTGCGTGCTTCCGGCGTGAGCAGTCCCTCCAGCTCCTGCTTCGCTGCTTGGTACGTCTGGTCCTGAAGCTGTTGCCGTTCGAGCGTCGCGGCCATCACATGGCTCTTGCCCGTGCCGATCGCAGCCGCCACCTGCTTGGCGCTCGCGTCCATGCCAGCTTCGTGCTCGTCGATCAGCGCCTGCAGCTCCTCGACACGCGCTGCGTTGCGTGCGTCGCTGGTGCCCTTCTCTTGGCCGAACATCGTGGCCTGCGGCGCCTTCTCGGTTGCCGGCGTGCCGACAGCAGGACCGTAGCGCTTCGCGCGCTCTGCCTCTTCCGCGGCCGCGCGCAGCTTCGCTTCCTTGATCGCGGGCCGGGCGAAGGTGTTGAATTCCTTGAGGAGGTCCACGCTCTCCTTCTTGAACGCAGCGATCTCCTTCAGCTTGTCGGTGAACGCAGCCTTGCCGGAATCGGTGCCTTCCTTCTTCAGCTCTGCCGCCTCGGCGTGCATCGCCTTCACCGTCGCTTCGTACTCCGCGTGCCTGTTCGCAACGTCCTGCACGTAGCCCGGATCGGCCATCTTGCGAGCGCGCTCTGCCGCCGCTGCTTCTGCCGCCTCGGCTGCCTGAATGGCTGCGAGGTTGGCGTCCGTCTCACGCGCGACCGCCTCCCGATCCGCGACCTCGGCCTTCGCACCGCTGCGGTTGTAGGCCCCGCCAGCGCCACTCAGGATGCCGCCGGGCAGTGCGCCGCCATAGGCCGAGTCGGCATAGCTGCTCAGCGCCTCCGCATCGAGCAGGTTCTGGCCAGCCTGCAGCCGGGTGAGCATGTCCTGCACGACCTCGGTGCCCGCTTCGCCGGCCGCACCGACAACGCCGTGTCGCGACACGGTAGACAGCAGGCTGCGTTTGGCGACCTCCTCGGCTGCTTCCGGCCCGAGCCGCTTGATGAGCGCGGCCGCGTCCACGCCGAGCACCTTCGACGCAACACGGGTGCCCATGAGCGCGAGCGGCAGCACCTGTTCGAGCGCTGCCTGTCCGGCGCCCGCCGCAGCGGCCTTGCCGATGCTGACCTCGCCCGGCGTCTCCCGTTGCTGCTCCGCGAGGTTGCGGCCGGTGTTGGGCAGGATGCCACCGAGAATGCCGCCGCCGATACCGCCGATGAGCGCACCGGGCGCACCGAACGCGCGGCCCGCCATCGAGCCCAACTTCGCACCGCCGAGCATCGTGCCCATCTCGGGCGCCGACTGCGCGATCCCGCGCATGCCCTGCCCGACCATCTCCTTGCCCGCGGCCATGATGCCGCTCTTCTCGTAGACATCCTGCAGGCGCGCGAGCCCGAGCTGCGGGTCGTACTTCTTCCCTTGCTCCGCTTCGGCCGCTGCAGCTTCCTCTGCCGCTTCCTGCGTATCGCCGAACATGCCTTTCACGCCGGCCTTGCCGGACGAGATCATGTTCTCCAGCCCGGACTGGAACGCGGCGCCCATGCCGGTCTTCGGCGGCGGCGGCGCGATGCCGGCTTCCGGTGCGAGCTTGAGGACGTGCTCGATCAGGTCGTCCTGCGTCATCCCCGGAGGGCCCTGCATCCGATACGTCTTGCCGTTCGGTGCAGTGATGCTGTAGCTGGGCATGTGCGTTCCTACTTGCCGACTTGCGGCTGGCCCCAACCCGTGGTTGCCTGCGGCATGGCTTGACCGCCAAGGTTGGCCTTGACGTAATCAATGGCGCGCTTGCGTGCCTCTTCGACCGACATGCCGAGGTTGTTCTTCACGAGGTCGTCGGTCAAGGCGTTGATCGAACGCTCCATCTCGCCGGCCTTCATGCCGGCGAAGCGACTGCCAGCACCGCCTGCAGCAGACAGCCGCGCGTTGGCCACGGCCAGCGCCGTCTTGTCCGACGAGTTGTGAATCTGCGCTTGGATGTCCCGGGTCAGGTAGTTGTCGTAGTTCGACTCCCACGCCTTGAACAGGTCGTTGGCTGCGTCGGCCTTCTTCAGACCGAACACCTGCGTGAAGTTGACCATCGCCTTCTTCGCGTCGATCTCGGCGCGACGCACCGCGGCATCCGCTGCGCTGATCTCCTTCGCATCGGCGTTCTCGCGCTCCTTGCGCGCTTCACGTAGCGTGAGCATCGTGTCGTCCACCTTCTCGCGCTCGACACGCAGCTTCTCCTCACCAGCGCGAAGCTGACCCAGACCCTGCTTCGCGCCCGCAGCGATCGGAGCGATCGCACCGCGCCAGCCCTTGCCGCCCGGAGGCGCCATGAGGATCGCGAGGCCCGCGTTGATGTACGCGTCCTTCTCGTTGCTCTTCCCGCGGCCCTCGAACTCGCCGAGCCTCTCGTTGAGCTTCTTCTCGCGCTCCTCGCCATATACGCCCTGCTTGGCGAGACGATCCTTCGTCGCCTGTGCGGCCGCTTCGGCGTCGGCCTTCTCGGCGCTGCCGACATCCTTGATCCCCGTACCGACTTCCTGCTCCAGCTTTTCGAGGTTGAAGCCAGTCTGCGCACGCCGACGCTCCAACTCCTCCATCGTGAGCGGTCCCTTCGCCACGATGCTCGGACCGCCAGTGATCGACGCGATGCCGCCACCGCCAGCCGGCGGGGTCTTCGCTGCCATCGCCACCAAGTCCTCGACATCCTTCTTCGCAGCCGCTGCCTTCGTCGGCCCTGCCGGTGCCTTCTCCTGCTCCATGTCGCGGAACAGGTACTTGCCCGCGAGGCCACCGGTCAACGTGTTGCCGAGATCGGATGCAGCGCCAAGACCACGCACAGCGATGTCGCTCACGAGGCCCGGCTCGCGACCTTCGAGGCCGAAGCGCTTGTCGTACTGCTCGGTCGGCGTGTTGTAGGTGTCGATCGCCGTCAGCCCAATCCCCACGGGCGCCGCCACCTTGCCCACGGCACCCGCAGCCTTGCCGAACTTGCCGACGGGCTTGATGACCGACTGCGCATCGGTGCCGTAGTTCGCCAAGATTTTCGCGTCTTGGATCGCGCGCTTGGTGGCGCCGATCGCTTTGCCGGGCACGGCCATGCCACCGAACACGGTGGCAGCCGAATCGTCCCCGCGCCACTCCTCGGGCGCGAAGTCTTCCTTGCTCGTCTTGCCGCCCTTCTCGTAGCCGACGATGCCGCCGTCGGCGAAGTCGCTGTCCGGTGCGACACGCGCGAGGCCGCGATCGATCGCGCTCAGCTTCTTGACCGTGCCGCCCTCGGCCTTGCTGAGCCCGGCGAAGATCGAGCCGAGGCCAGCGAGCGTCTGCATGTTCGATGGCTGCGGCTGCGTCTCGAACGAGGACTTCACCGAGCCCTGCGTGCCGCCCAAGATGTCCGACATGAAGCTCAGCTTGCGGTACGGGTCCTGCTCCTGTTCCCTGAAGTCGTTGTACTGCTGGTCGAGCACCTTCTGGCCCTGCTCCTGCTCGGCAGTGCCGGCCGCGAGCTGCGCGCCCGTGGTCTTCAGGTTCTGGCCATAGATGTCGCTGCCGATGCCGCCCAGCGTGCTCGCTGCCGTGTTCGCTGCGTTGAGCCCACGGATGCCGAGGTCGGCGCCGAACTGGCGCGACGCCTCACCCGCCTTCTGGCGTTCGAGGTCTTGCGCGTTGAACGTGAGGCCGGCGCTTTGGTTCGCCTTCTGCGAGTCGAGCCCGAGCCCTTGCTCCTGATTGAACTGCGCCTGCGCCGCCTTGAACGCAGCATCCGAGCCCTGCTGCTGGATGTCGCCGAGGCGCTGCTGCAGGTTGCGGTTCGCTTCCGCTTCGACGATCGCCTGACGGCTGCCGCCGAACGCGCCGGCACCGACCGCGGCCGCGTTGCGCTGCGTGCGCGCGATGTCGTCCTGCCGCGTCGCCTCGCGCTTGCCGATGTCCACGACACCCTGCATGTACGGGTTCATGTACTTGTCGGTCGTGCCGGGCTGCGTGAACGACTGGGTGCTCGTCTGCTGCGGCCCGCCCGGCAGTGTGCTGGTCATCGTGGCCGGGTCGTACGCGCCCGCGCCCAGCGCCTTGTCGCCGACGGTCTGCGCCATCGTGCCGGCCGCTGTCGATTGCGCCGACGGCCCGAGGTTCTTGACGCCCTCGAACCCCTGCTCCTGCAGGTCGGTGAACTGCGCGACGCGATCGCCCGCGTACGGCACGTTCGGCTGCTGGATCAGGTCCTGCGCGGTCTGCACGACATCACGCAGCGGCTGCTCGGTGAACGCAGGCCGGTTGCTGACGTACGTCGTGGCAGGCGCACCGCCCGAGGCGTACTTCGGCACGCGCTTCTTGGGCGCCTTGCGAGCCTTCTTGAAGGCGGGCACGAGAGATTGCAGACCGTTCATGCCAACTCCTTCAGCTTGACGGGACGCATCTGCCGCGTGTGTCCCATCGATTGTTTGCGCACCCGCTTCATCAACGCGTACAGCTTCTTGGCGCCCTTCTTCGGATCGCCACCACCGATCGCTGCCACCTGATCCTTGCCGAGGATCGCTTCGTCACGCGCCACACGCGCCGGCTGCTCACCGTCGATCAGCGCACGCACGTCGTCGCTCTGGCCGTGGCCCTTGCCACTGACCGGCTGCGCGCCGAACTTCTTCATGAGCACTTCCAGCCCGGCGCTGCTTGAGCCCGCGCCGATCGCCGACACCACGTCGGCCGGGAAGACAAAGCCACCGCTCTGCAGCCCCACCACGCCACCCGCGGCCTTCTTCGGTGGCCTGCCGAGATTCATCACCCGGCCACCGTAAGTGCCCACCGCGTCGGCGGGTGCGACGTAGGGGTCGCCTGCGTAGTCACCACCTCCGCCGCCACCTGTCTGCTTCGGCGCACCCTTCAGCGAGTTGAGCAGACCGAGCCCTGTCTGCCCATACTTCAGCATCTGACCGGTCGTCAGCCCACTGGTGCCAGCGGTGGTGGCTGCGGTGCCAGCCGCGGTGCCGCCGGCAGTTGCACCCGTACCGCCCATCAGCGCCCCCGCCTCGGCCGCTGTCAGACCCGCAGCACTGCTCGTGGTGCCTGCAGTGCCGCCCATCAGCGCCGCTGCTTCGGCCGATGTCAGGCCCGCAGCGCCACTCGTGCCAGCGGCAACCGCTGGTGCGGCTTGCGCAGCCCCAAGCGCGGCGCCACCGACACCGACTGTCGCCATGACAGCGGCCATCTTGGCGAGATCACGACCGTAGTCCACCCAATCGCTCGCCTCGTACGTGCTGTTCGCGTTGATCGGCACGGCCGTGCCGGTCTTCGGGTCGAGCTTGTAGGTCGGCGTGATGCGATCGTGGCCGCTGCCCGTGACATTGCCGAAGCCTTCATCGCCCGGATGCCAGTACTTCAGATAGACGTTGCCGTCGCCCTTTTCTTGGTAGACGTTGAAGCTCTGGCCGTACTTGTCTTTGTACCGACCGAGGCTGGGCTCCATGTAGTAGTCACCGCCACCTTCACCCATCTGCTGCTGCCACCCGCCCGCGTAACCCTTTTCGGATTGCACGAGCCCCTCGATCGGCAAGAGCGCTTCCTTCCAGTCCTTGTCCTTGAGGACCGTGCGACCGTCCTTGCCCGGCGCCGTGCGCGCCAGCGCCTCCTTGATCTTCTCAGGGTCGTAGTAGCGGCCGGCTTGCTTGTCCTTCTCCATCGCCTTGATCGTCTTGGGATTAACGTCGTAGGTCTTCGCCACTTCCGCCGCAGTGATGGGCGGCGGCTTCACGGTCTGACGCGGCGCACCACCGGAGTCATCGGTCGGCGGCGTGCCAACGCCATCCGTCGGCGCCTCGTCGATGTCGAGATCGCTGCCAGCCGGCTTGTCGAGCTTGCCGCGACGATGCAGGTAGTCGTATGCCTTCTGCGACGTGGGCAGGTTGCTGACCTCGCCACCTTCTGCGCCAGTCTTGACGAGGCCCGTGGGTTCGTACACGTCCCTGAACCATTGACGCTCGCTGCTCTCACCAGTGGCCCCCGGCGTCTTGGCACCGCCCATGTACATGCGCTTCAGCCGATACGAGGCTGGCGCGTTCGGGTCCTGCATGATCGAGCTGGCGCTGGGGGCGCTCTTGCCGCCGCCACCATCGCTACCACCGCCCATCAGCAGCGGCACGCCGATGCCGAGGCCACCCGCTTGCAGCGCGCCACCCCAGCCGCCGAGGCCGGTAGCCTTTTGCGCAGCGATGGGGTTGCCCGCTGCGTCTTTGCCGGCCGGCGTCGCCGCGGTGCCGAGCAGCTTGCTCCAGCCTTCTGCGTTGGCGAGCGAAGCGATGCCTTGATCGGCCAGCGCTGCACCGAGCTGCCCACCGCCGTAGCCCTGCAACCCGCCAGTGATGGCACCTTCCATCCGGTTGCCCTTGTTCGTCGCCGCACCCGTCGCTGCGCCTGCAGCCGCACCCGCCGCCGAGCTGCCGGTGTAGTAGCTCACCGCACCACCGACGATCGTCGGCAGCAGGCTCTTCAACCAGCCCGCTTCCACGAGGCCCGTCTCGGGATTGATCGGCAGCTTCTGGCCATAGACCGAGCGCGCGAGCTTGTGCAGGCCCGCGACCTCGCCCTTCGTCATGTGGACGAGTTCGGTGTCGGGCCCGCGACCTTTGGCCTTGAGCTGCTTGGCGAGATGTTGAAGACTCATGGCGGCTCCTACGGCGGCGGATCGAATTTCTGCTTCTTGAGGCGGAAGCCCGGCGGCGTAATGCTAGCCGTGCTGTCGTTCGAGATCAGGAAGATGTTCATCCTGCACGAGGCTCCACGCGGTGCCGGCGCGGCCGCACCCGGTGAATGCAGCTCGGTGTTGCCGAGCGCGCAGTACGCGAAGATCGTGAGCACGTCCGTCGGCAGCAGGTCGATGATGTAGTTGAGCGAGATCGTCTGGATGTCGTTGCTCGGTATCGTGATCTCGATCAACGTGGTGGGAATGTCCGTGCCGTTCTTGCTGATCCAAGCGCTCACCAACCGATCGGCGCCACCGATGTTCGCGTAGTTGAGCGTGGCCTGAAAGTAGTACGTGCCGGCGAGGTCCGGCGAAACTTGCGAGACGGTCGGCTGCGTGAAGCCCTGCAGGCTCGTGAAGAGCGGGAACCGCACCGGCAGCGGCGATCCACCGAGGATCGTCTGGTTCAGGTCGTTGTAGATGCTCGCCGTCGGCGTCTCCAGAAACTGCACGCCGTTGCGACCGAGCAGCGCCTGAAAGACGGCATCGAGCTGCGAGAAGTAGAGGCGCAGCACCAGCAGCAACTGGCGCCACTGCGTCGGGCTGAGCTGCTCCTCCGGGTCAGGCAGCCGGGGCGGGACAGGGACGCGCAGGAAGCTCACTTGCGTCCATCCGCGCGGCTGTCGATGCGCATGACGCCGAGCTGCCACGCCACGCCGACGCCGGCCGACTCGATCTTGAACTGCACCTGCTGGCCGCGAAGCCGCGGATAAATCTCGTTCGTGAACGTCTCCACCAGATGCCGCTGGCCACCGCTGTAGTCCTGATTGCTCGTCACCGCGTTCGCCTCCGCTGGCCTGCTGTTCGGCAAGCCGTAGGCTGCGCCCGGTGCAGTGCGCGCGATGAGGCTCAGCGTGACGGCCGGCGCGTTGGCTTGCGAGCCCGTGAACGACACGTCCGGCTGCATGCGCCGGATGAACTGCCAGTGCTGACCCGACTCGATGTCCATCGGCGACGACTCGACATAGGACGGGAGCGCCACGCCGTTGTCGTCCGTGCCGATCTCGTGATACATGAGCAGGTTGGTGTCGCTGGTAGCGATCGGGTTGTTGCGCAGGTTGTTGCCGAGCCATGCCGTGCGCGACAGCTCACCGACGCTCCACGTCTGCTCCAAGTAGTTGTAGATGACGTAGCGATCGACCTCGCTGGCATTCGCCGAGCAGTAGAACCACCAGACCTCGTGGAACGCCGAGTTGTGCCCTGCATGCACGAGGAAGCGCTGGTCGAGGTTCACGTCGCTGAAGACGTAGCGCAGCACCGAGCACGGCAGCGTGTCGATGCGGCCGTTGTAGATGTAGAACTTGTCCACCCCCATCCAGTAGGCCACGTTGTCGTTCGCGACCGTCGCGTTCGGACCCATGATCGTGATCTTGTCGCCGAGGATGTTCGTGCTCCACACGAACGGCGGGCCTTGGTACTGCATCGAGTAGAGCGCGGCGTCGGTCCACACCAGCACCTCCTGCCGCGTCTGCAGCGCGGAGAAGATCACCGAGCCCCGGCTGAGCCGGTAGCTGCCGGCCTGATTCGTCGCCGAGGGCGTCCAGTCGGTGTACGACTCCTGATCGGACCAGCGGACCAGCATCGGGTCCTGCTCCGTCTCGCCGTAGTCGTTGACACCGAAGGCGAGCACGAAGCGCGACGCGTCTGACACGAGTACGTGGTTGGCGACGGTCGGCGTGTCACCGCCCGTGAGCAGCACCATGCGATCGACGATGGACGGATCGACGTTCGGCGTCCACAGATAGAGGCCATAGCCCCGCGGGTTGGCGATGAGGCGCTCGCCGAAGTTCGATGCCGACCACAGGCGCGGCTGCTGGCCCGCTGTCGTGCCCACGGTGACGATCGAGCCCCAGCCCGACAGCGAGGCACCTGTGATGCCGCCCCAGCCGCCTGCGCCCCAGCCACCGCCCGGAACGAAAGCCACGAGGCCACTGGGCAGCTCGTACGATGCCACCACGGCAGCGCCACCGTTGCCGATGTCGAGCGCGTTGGCCGCGAGCGGCAACGTCACCGTGTAGCTGTTGACGCCAACGATCGTGTCGATCACGAACTCAGTGTTGAGGATCGCCGCCGTGATGTTGCCGCCGAGGCTCACCGCGCCGCTGAAGATCACGAAGTCGCCTACGTTCGCGGGGTGCCCTGCGTCGGTCACGGTCAGCACCGTGCTGGTGTCCGTGGCCGCGAAGGTCACATCGCCGGCCAGCGTCACGGACAGGATCGGCGTCACGTCATAGAGCGTGCCGCCGTAGCCGTTCTGGATGTAGTACTTGCTGCTGGTGCCGATGCCCAGCATGTTGTAGCGGGCCAGCGTGAGCCAGTTGAAGAGGTGGCGCGCAGTGCCCCAAAAGCTGCCCACGATCGGCGCCACGCCACCGACACCCGGCACGGGCGTATCCGCCTGCCAGCCGCCGAGCTTCTCCGGCGTGCCGCCACGGAAGCGCACCTTGTCCGCGTAGACCCACGTTCCCTCGACAGCCGTGGGCGTGTTCTCCCGGTCGATGCCGGGGCGCAGCTTCACGTCATTCAGCGGCATGCCGGCTCCTACTTCTTGCGTTCGAGTTCGAGCAGGCGCTGCTCCAGCGCTGCGACCCTAGCTACTAGCGCCTCCAACTGGAGCAGCGCCACGGCGCGCACGCGGTAGCCCTCATAGACGTAGCCGGCGACGAACATGACGGCGCTCGTGATGAGCGACGCGATGATCGCCGGCCAGAGCTGTTGGTTCTGCATGGCGCATCACGCAAACCGGTAGATCGACAGGTACGCAGCGGGCACCGGGTTGAGGAACGAAAGCCCCCCTCCCAACGGCTGCGGTCCGAGATCACCAGCGTTGGTGCCACTGCCCGATCGTGCGAAGCGCACGCGGTACTGCTCGCCGATCGAAACACGCACAGGCGCCACGTCGTAGAACGCCGCGATGTCAGCCGCTGCGTTCAGGCTGACGGTCCCCACGTTCGCGAGCTGGCTCCAGCTCGCGCCGCCATCGACCGACTTCTCGCCCCAGATGACGAGCACTGCCACGCCGGCCGCGCCCGAGCGCTGCGCCCGCAACCGCACCACGAACACGAGGGCCGCGTCCTTCAGGATCGTGACCACGCCGTTGGCATCGACGCTGGCGATGCCCGTCATCGTCAAGCCTCCGGGGCCGAAGAGCACGTTGCGCGGCGTCTCGACAGCAGGGCCACCGAGTTGAATCGCGTTGTCGCGGAACTCGCCCTCGACGGGCAGCGACATCTCCAGTGCCGGGTAGACGATCGGAATCTGGCCGACGAGTTCGCCGGTCGTCAGGTCTTGCGTGACGACAGGACGCCCCTCGCTGTAGACGGGGCCGGCGAAGCTCGTACGTGCCATGTGGAACTCCTACTGGACGACTGTGGTCGCTTCGCCGCCGTTGAGCGGGGTTCCGGGGGGCGGCATTGCCGGCTGCTTCTGCTTCTGAATCTGCTGCACCAGCTCGTTGATGATGGGCGCCGAATCCCTGAAAGGCAGGGCCGCGAGCGCGTTCATGATTTGATCGGCTTGCTGGTCGGTGACGTTGAAGATCATGTGGTACTCCGTGTTGTGCGCCTGTTGCGCCTCGGTAGTCTAGACGACCTTCCCGCGCGTCTTGCCCCGCTGGGCGCAGCCGTCGATGCTGCCGCCCTTGGCGAAGGTCGCGTGCCGCCGCAGCATCTCCTCCGGCGGTCCCTTGGCGCGCTTCGCCTTCTCCGCAGGCGTCAGCCCTTCCTTGGCCAGCGAACCCGGCGGCAGCTCCTTCTTCGCCAGTGCCCGGCGCTGCGCGTTCTCGCCCGTCGCCTCGTCGATGGCCGACTCGATGTAGGCGGTGTTGCCGCCCTTCCGCGGCTTCTCGACCTCGCCGCCGTCGGCCATGCCGACGAACTCCTTGCCGACCTTCTGCTTCACCCCGACCTTCTTGGCGAACTTCGGGTTGTGCGCGACGGCTTGCATGAAGCGCTCTTGCTTGTCTGACGTTGCAGGCATGACTATTTCCCCCGGATGAGTGGCAGGTGGTAGCCGCCGAAGAAGATGCTGATGAACATCAGCAGCAGGATCAGGATGATGATCACGTAGGCGACCTTGTTGAAGGGCGCCGGCAGCGGCACGAGACTGGTGAAGACCCACCAGAGCACTCCGCACACGAGCACCAAGATCAGGAAGGTGATGAGCTGGTCGATCATGACGATCTCCTAGAGTTGCGGGGGTGGGGGCGGGGGCGGTGGCGGCGGTGTCGGCGTCGGAAGGTCCACGACCGGCGGCGGGTCCGTATCCAACTCATCTTCGAGCGCAGTGATGAACGCCGCTCCGAGCGCAGTCTTGGCCGCTTGGATCGTCGCCGCCTCATCGGGGAAGGGCGGGACCGGTGCGATGTTGACGGTGCCGGTGCGCTGCCGACCGTTGTGCCGCAGGCTCCAGTACAGAACCTTGACCTCGCCCGTGGCCGGGTCTGTCACCAGTGCGTTTGCGTTGTAGAGCATGTCAACTCCTGTCGCTTTCGAGCTGTATCGAACCGCTGCCGACGATGACCGAGCCACCCGAGTCGCTGCTGAGCTGGTAGGTGAGGGCGCGAGTCCGCACCTGACCGGCCGGCGCAGCGAGGATTCCGTAGCCCTGCGACGATGCCGAGAGCGAGAGCCACACGCCGAGCGCACTGGACGTGCCTGTCGCTGTGCCGTTGCCGGCGCCCAGCACCAGCTTGAGCCAATAATTCGCGCCGATGCCGGTGGTCGTCGGCGTCGCCCAGTTAGTGGTGGCGCTGGCGTTCCCGCGAGTGGTAGTGCCATTGGTCTGAAGATTGATTGCCGGGTTCGTGGCGACGCCAAGGTAGGAGTCGCTGTAGTTGTTGCTGTTGATGACGACGCTGCCGCCGCTGCTCATCAGGCATTGCAGGACACCGGTCATGTGATGTTCCCGGTGATGACGGCAGAGTTGGCTGTCTCGAAGAGGACCGTCGCGATGCCCACACCGAGGATCGTGCGGTTGCCGGTGCTCACGCTGCCGCCCTTGTACATGCCGAGGCCCACGCCTTGGACGACCGTCATGTTCGCCCCGCTCCAGTTGAGGATGACGACGGTATCGCCTCCCGCGAAGGTGCCGGCAGGGACCGTGACCTGCGTCGCGTCGGTCTTGTAGTGCGTCTTGCCCCTGTCAGCGAGAAGGAGGGTCGTGGCACCCGTATAGCCATTGAGCGGCGAGCCACGGAAGCCAAACTCAATCCCGTTGAGGTTGGTGACGGCGCCCGATTCAGCGACTGTGAGCAGCGCCAGCGTGTAGGCGTCACTGATGACCTGAAACTCGCCGGCTGCCACGCGAAGGAACTTCTTCGGCGTCGTGGCACCGTTGCCGGTCATCTTGATGTTCATGCCGGCCGCGCCGGTATCCGAGAGCGCCAGCGTGCCGTTGCTCGTCGCGGTCCCCGTGATGACCACGCCACCGCTGCCGGTGTTCATCGAGATCAAGCCGACCCCGCCACCGGTAGCGGTCAGGTAGATCGCGGTGGTGCCCGTGCTCTGTCCACCGTTCACTTGAAGCCACTGCGTGGCCGCACTCAGGTCATCACTGATCCACAGGCCATACAGCGAAGCTGCGTCCTTGTACCACTCGTGAATCTTGGTGTTGGCTGCTGCAGTCGCGTTGCAGATGCCGAGTGCGATGTTGTAGGCGTATGTCTGCGACTCGGGGACTGCGCCCGACCACGGACGGCCAACGCCGACGACTTGCCAGCCGCAGTTGGCGAACCGAATAGCGATACCACTGGAGTCGGCGATGGTCGGGTTGGCGTTGAGTGCGCCACCAACGACCATGTAGCGGTTGGCACTGGCGGCAGGGCTGATGACGAACTGCGCGAGCGCGCCGCCGTAGTGACTCCAGAAAGCGAGGGCGCCCATGCCCTTGCTGATGAAATTGATGCCGATGTTGGTATCGGACCCTTGGGCTGCGAAGCCGATCGCGGCTGCCGCTACGTTGTGCTGCAGCTCGAAGTAGTTGACCGCGCCCACCGTGCGCAAGAGGTTGATCGCCAGCCCGCCACCGGTGTACAGATTCAACCCGCCGGCGCCGGCAGAAGAGTTTCCCCAGTAGACGGTCGAGGCTCCGAGGCCGCCCGAGATACCAACCGTGCCCGCGGCACCGGCCGTCTCGCCGACCCAGAAGTTCGGCGCCGAAACCTGCGTGTTGCCGTAGACGTTGCCCGTGAAGGTCGAACCCGCCGTCGCGATAGTGAGCCTGAGCGCACCATTCGTCGCGAACCCCATCGAATCCGCACCGATCCGGTACAGGCCCGTGTCGGTGTCGCTGATGAACGCAAGGCCGGGCGCCCCCACCGCGCCATCGCCGATGAGCGACACGCCGGTCCCCACCACCGTCGAGATCGCAGGAGAAACAGTGCCGGTAGCAGGACTGACCCAGAGCAGCATCGCTTGACCATTCGGCACAACGGTGCCAGCGGCTGCAGCCGTCTTGACGTTGAGGCCAAAGCCGCCCGTCGTGGCGTTGCGAACGAAGTAAATCTTGCTCGAATTCGGAACGATGATGTCGCGCTGCGCGGTGAGCGCACCCGTGAACAGCAGCGTCATGTTCCGCGCTTCGTCCGTGGCGCCGTTCGCGGTGGTGAGCGTGCGGTTCGCATCCGCCAGCGCGATCGACACCGTGCCTGCGATCGCCGTCTCTTCCAGCGTCGTGATGCCGTTGTTGACGACCTGACCCCATGTGCCGATCAGCTCGCCGTCGGCCGGCAGCGTCAGCCGCAGCAGTGAGGTATAGGTACTCGGCATGTCTGCTCCTTAAGGCGTTACGACGGGCGTCCAAGCGCCCGGCTGCGTGTCATCTACGTCGGTCCACAACCCCGTCTGTGCATCGACGACCGGTACCCACGGTCCTGCGGGCGCAGCGGCAACCGGTGTCCAGCCGGGGGGCTGCGCGTCATCGACCGGCGTCCACGACCCGCCTTGATTGTCGTCCACGGGCTCCCACAGGAACCGCGCACTGAGGATGTCGATCACCTCGGCGATCTCGACGATCTCGACCGACAGCACCAACCCGGCACCGTGCGCGTCGATGGCGCTCGCCTGCTCGTGCACGGCCATCGACAGCTCTTGCACAAGCTCGGCGATGTCCTGCGCGCTCGCGCCCTCCAGCACGTCGAGCGGCAGAACGACCGAAGCAGACGACACGTCGGTGACGCTCGCCAGCTCTGTCAGGAACACCTCGTAGAACGCACCGCTGGTGAGGAAGTCCTGCCCGCTCGCCGTCTCGATGACGACGGCCGCGTAAGTCGGCGTGGCGCTGAACAGGTCCGCGACCGCGGCCGCTTCGATGATGCTGGTCAGGAAGCTGACCACGCTGCTCGGGAAGTCCTGCACGCTGGCGCGCTCGACTGCGAGCGCTGCGAACGCTGCGACGGCGCTGGTGATGTCCACCGCGCTCGCCGTCTCAAGGATCGACATCGGCAGCGTCAGCGCGGCGCTCGTGGTGTCGAGGCCGCTGGCGAGTTCCCTGACGGACATCGACAGCACGAGCGCGGCGCCGGGCACATCGACGATGGATGCGCGCTCGATCGCATCGACGTTGTACGTGCCGAACAGGCTCGTGAAGTCGAGGCCGCTGGCGCGCTCGATGGCGCTGCTCTGGAAGGTGGCGAGGGCGCTTGCGGTGTCGAGCCCGCTGGCACGTTCGAGGACCGCCGGGCTCGCGTACGTGGCGCTGGCCGTCGCCGTGTTGAGGATGCTCGCCTGTTCGAGGACCGCCGGGCTCGCGAACGTGCTGGGGCCTACGGCCGTGAGGTCGCGGCCGCTCGCCAGCTCGGTAGCCGCACCGTCATAGAGCCCCATGCTCCATCCGGTCTGCCCCCAGCCACCTGATCCCCAGCCACCCGATGCCATGACAGCGTGCTCAAGTTGCCGTCAGCTCGAAGCGGTAGGTGACGTTGATGATGTCGCCGCTCGCCACGTTGCGATCGCCCGGAGCCTGCAGGTCCGATGCGGAGAACAGGATGCCGGTCGTGCCGCTCTTGGTGCTGTTCGAGATCAGGAACGCGCCACCAACGATGCTGCTGGCGTTGATGTTGAACACCGCAGGAGACGCGGCGTTGGTGATGACCGAGGGGTTCGCCGTCGTCGCAGCCGCGAAGGTCGCCGCCACGCGCGTCGCGTTGCTGTACGGCACCACCTCGGTCCAGCCTGCGTGCGAGGCCGACGTGTCGCCGGCAGCGGGCGTGTTCGATGCTGCCGCACCGTACAGCCCGATGAACCACGTCGCCGTGTACGCAGCACCGCTGAAGTACTTGTCGCACATGTCCTTGAGGCCGACATTGACGACGAGGTTCTCGGAGCGCAGCCCCCACTTGAGGTTGCCCTCAGAGTCGAAGCACTCCATCACGTAGTGGCCCTTCGCCGAAGCGAAGTCGTGCTCTCGTGCCCCCATGATCATCGCGGCCGCGACGACATCGTTGGCCTTGGAATTGTTCATCGCACCGTGTCCTTCACTTGTGGTGTGCGGAAGGTGTCTTGCCGCAGCTTGCCGTCACCGAGCTGCTTGAGCAGCACCATCGAATCCGTGAACATCTGCTGGTAGATCGCGATCACGTCCTGCTCTTCCTTGATGAAGCGCGCAGCCTCCATCAGCACGCCGTTGAACAGCGCTCCCTCGAAGTTGTCGCCGAGCCATGACGTGCCTGCCGTGGAGATCGACTCCGGGTAGAAGCCGTAGTGCAGCTCGACCTCGTAGGGGAAGTCCGGCGTCGGCGCAAGGATGAACGTGTCCGCATCGAACTGCGCGTAGGCCCGCGGCCGGCCCTGCTCCGTCGGATTCGGGAACATGTCGCGCAGGTAGTTCACGTCCTTGTTGAGCGCGTAGAAGTACTCGCCCGTGACCGGCTCGACGACCGCCAGCGAATAGTTGTAGAGGAAGTCCGTCGGCAGCGAGAGGTATGGGTTGGCCATCGTCAGCACACCCATCTGGTTCTTGCGCAACGCGGGAATCTGCACGGCGTTGTAAATCTTCTCCTCGGCCTGCACCGTGAAGTTGATCATGTCGGTCGGCGCGAACGGATTCCCGATCGTGCTCTCAACCGCAGCAGTGAGTTCCGCGTAGTTCACGGCTCAGAACGTCCCTTGGAAGTGCTTGCCCTTGGTGGCCGCGCCAGCGCCGCGCATCGTGCCGCCGCCCGTGGGCTTGACCTTGCGGCCCGCCTTCGGCAGCGCACCCGGCGTGGCTTCCTTGCCGGAGCCCACCGTGATCGCACCGCCCTCGGCGAACTTGGGCTTCGCCTTGTTCGCCTTCGCGAACGGATTCGGGTTGTCGGAGCCCATCGCCGCCGGCTTCTTTGCGAAGGGCGTCATCGACTTGGGCAGGGACGAACGAGACGTGGCCATGTGGCTCTCCTAGGGGTTGTGCTCGGGCGCAGTGATCGGCGGCACCGGGTTGGGCACCGGGTCGGGGTTGAGCACGCGCGACGCGGCCATCGAAGGGTCGGGGCGGGGATCACGCAGCGCCTGCGGATCGAACACGGGCACTCGCCCCTGCCAGTTCTGCGGATGGTCAGGGTCCCAGCACGTCGGACACACGAGCACGCTGGTCTTGCGACCACCGACGTACTCGCTCTGGAGCTGTCCGAGCCGGTAGCGAAAGTTGCAGCGGTCGCAGAACCCGATCGCGTTCTTGCCGGAGGCGTAGGGGATGCTCATATCGGCATCATCCTCGGCACGAAGCGCACGGGCGCCTTCTCGCGGTCTTCATCCGACGCGAAGCCCCACGCCTCGTCGTACTGCTCCTTGAGCATCTGGATGCGCGGCAGCGCCTCAGGGAACTTCATCGCCATCTGGTAGGCGAGCCCTGCGATCAGCGCCGGCACGAAGCGGAAGGGCACGTCCTCGGTGTTCAGGCCCGTGCCAGCGTCCTGCAGGCGACGCAGGCGCCAGTAGACCATCGTGTAGGGGATCGATGCGTCCGGCACCGGCCACAGCACGATCTTCTGCTGAATCTGCCGATCGACCCAGAGCTGGTACGGCCGACCCTGCGCCGTCTTGTTGGGGATCGTCATGTAGACCGACCCGCTGATGCGGTTGAGCACGAGGTCCGTCTCGTTGATACCCGTGCCCGTGCGGATCACTGCCTCGAACACGTCCACCGTGTCGAGGGCCATCAGGTACTCGGCAGTGCCTGCGACCAGCAGTTCCTCGACCTTCTCCAGCGTCCACAGGTTCAGACCGCGGTTCGCCCACTCCATGAGGAGCAGGTTCAGGCTCCGACGCGCGGTGCGGACCTGATGGCCCGCACGAATCTCAACGCCGCAACGCTCCCCGGCTTCCTCGATGATGTCGATTAGCTCGAAGTTCGCGATCGCGGTGCCGGAGGTGGCCATCGGCCCTAGACCATCTTCCCGCGCGTCTTGCCGCGCTGCGCGATGCCGTCACCGCGGCCACCCACGCTGCCGCCCTTGGCGTACTTCTCGGGCACCTTGCCGCCCTTCTTCATCGCCATGCCGCCAGCGCGCGGGATCGGCGCACCGGGCATCACGCGGCCCGTGTTTCCGGCCGGCTGCGGCAGCATGCCGCTCGCGGGCGCACCCGGCATCACCGGAAGGCCCGGCCGCGGGCCCATCGAAGCGCTGCCGCCCATCGGACCGCCACCGGGAGGCATCGGGCCTGCCGGTGGCATCGGCCGAGCCGGCATTGCGCCCATCGATTGCGGACCGCCCATCGGCTGGAATGACTGCATGCCACCGGGCTGCGGTGCGCCCATCGGCACGCCCATCGCTGCCTGCTGCGCGGCGCCCTGCTTCCACTGCTCGAACCCTGCGGGGTTCGCGGCGACAGCACGCGGGTCGATGCCCGGCGGCAAGCCGCCGGCTGCCGACTTCATCGCAGCCATCTGAGAGAGCTGGGGGCCCGCCGGAGCGGCACCGGGAGCCGCACCCATCGCCTGCGGGCGACCGGGCGGCATCGGCGTTGCTGGCCGGGCAGCAGGGGGCGCTGACCTTGCAGCGGGGACCGGGGTGGGTTTCCTGAGGGCCATGTCACACCACCTTTCCGCGAGTCTTGCCCTTGCGGGCGCAGCCGTCGATCGAGCCGCCGCCGGCATAGCGCGCCGTCTTGGTGAAGTTCCGGTTGAAGTCTTCCGTGATCTCCGCGTCGCTCTTCGCCGCCGGCTTCCTGCGGCCCTCGTTGCCGTAGTCCGGCGCGGGCTCGGGCTTCGTCGCCGCGATCCGCTTCGCCGACTCCTCGCGCGCCGCCCGCTGGATGCCGCGCGCAGCGCCGTGCTCCGACGAAGAGCCGGCCCCGCCGCCGCGCAGCGCGTTAAAGGCCATCTCCGCGAAGCCGGTCGTGTCGCGGGGCTTCGCCGCTGCCGATGCCGCCTTGCCCTTGCCTTCGTTGCTGTAGATCGTCGTGGTCTTCTGTTCGAGCACGGGCTTGGGTGCCGCAGCAGCGGCCGCAGGAGCCCGACGGCGGGCCGGAACCGCAGCCGGTGAGGCTTCGGCCGCACTCGCGTCGCCAGCGCCTTCAGCGTCCTGCTGTGCCCGCCGCTTCGCGACCCACGCCATCGCACGCTCGCGCGTCGCGTCGTCGATCGATCCGCCCTCGGCGAACGGCTTGGCCTTCTTCTTGCCAAAGTTGAACGCACCGTGACCGACGAAGCGGCTCTTGCCGGCAGTGCCGGCTGAGCCACCACCCGATGAGCCGCCACCTGCAAGACCGTGCTCCTTCTTCTCGGCAGCGATCATCGACTTGGGCGCACCCTTGTCCTTCATGAACTTCAGCTCTTTGGCGACCTCGCCGCCCTTCGCGAAGGCCGGGCCGAGCTGATCGAATTTCTTGCGCATGGTTGTCTCCTAGCCGACGAACATCGTGACACCGCTGATGGTGCCCGTGATCACGACGTAGATGCCTGCCGGGAACAGGATGCCGCCGCCGGGGATGACCACGTTCGACCCGCCGGCAGCCGCCGCGTCGAGCATCAGCAGCAGCGTGCCGCCGACTAGGCCGTTGCGGAACTCGACGCTGCCGACACCGCCCGCGGCCATGTAGACGCCGCGCAGCCGCACGCGGTTCGTGGTTGCTGCCCCCGAGGCTGCGACCCGGAGAAACGAGACATCGGAGTCCATGTCGGACCCCTTACGTCAGCGCTGCGCCGATGGCCGTGACCCATGCCACTCCGGTACTGACCACGAGGCAGAACTCGTTGTTGCCAGCGCCGTTGTCGTTGACCACTGCGACGGCGCCCGCGTTGGCCGGAGCCGCCGCGGGCAGCGACGAGGTGGAGATCGGGGTGAAGATGGCGCCGTAGCCGACGGCAACCGGGGGGACGAGGACGCCGATGAATCCGTTCTCGGAAACGACCGGACCGTTGAAGGTGGTGCGTGCCATAAAGCCTCACATGCGAGTAATGCGCGCTGTGTCTGCATGTCGTCTGCCGGGCCAGTCGCAGCGCGAAGGGGATGAGTTCCCGGGGGCAGTCGTAGTCTGCCATGAAAAGGGGCCCCGCAGGGCCCCTTTTTTGTGCAGCTTCGGACGCAGCTCAGGTCGCGCCGGCCGAGCCCCACATGCCGAGCGCATCGCTCCACCCGAACGAGTAGCGCTCGCGGGCCTTGTACCGGCAGTTGCCGGTGTCGAAGTCCTCGTCCATGCCGGTCTTGAGGGCGACACGGTTGAAGTGCTTCAGGCCGTTCGGCACGTCGGTCTTGATGAACCAAGCGTTCGTGTCGGTGAGGTAGTGATTCACCGTGTAGCCGCCCGGGATCGCCGACATGTTGCGGATCGCGTTGATGTCGTTGTCGGCAGTCGCGGTGCGACCCTCCGACTGCAACAGACGCACCGCAACGAACTGGTACGACGGAGGCACGACCAGCTTGCGCGGCTGCGCCGCGATCAGCAGGCCGCGCTCATCGGTCCACGCCGCGATCTGGATGATCGCCGCCTCCAGCGATGTCTCGTTCATGTCCACGCCCGTGGGCGGGGAGTTGAAGTTGACGCCGCCGCCGACCAGCGGGTGTCCGACGCGGGTTGCCGCGGCATTGACGCCGAACAGCGACACGCCGTCGCCGCCGAGGAAGGCGCCGTTGAACCCGTTGTTGAGAATCGCCGCACCCTTCACCTGCTTGGTGTAGGCCATCGCTCGCGCGAGGGCCTTGGTGTAGCGCGCCGAGAGCGAGTCGTAGAGGTTGTCCTCGACGGCTTCCTCGGTGACGCTGAACCCGAGCGCGATCGTCTCGTGGATGTAGCGCGAGGTGAACGCTTCCTGCGCGGTGTCGTAGCTGAGAGCGTCGCCCTCGGCCTTGACCGGTGCGGCGCCGAAGCCCGAGAGCTTCACCTCTTCCTCGAACGAGCGCTCGGAGTTCTCCGTCTCGAAGATGTCCTTGTGCTCTTCCGGGTACTGCTTGTATTCCAGACCGAACAGTGCGTTCAGCCCGGGAAGCAGCTCCTTCATCAGTTGTGCGCGTGAGATGGCCATTTCGTTTGCTCCTTGTTGCTGACGGCTGGGTCAGATACCGACAGCGTTGAGGTAGCTGTGATGACCCGGGTTGAACTTCACGAGCACGTCGGCGAACAGATCGCCGACGGGCGAGACGAGCGCCACGACGCGAAGGGCTGCGTTCGTCGCGACCACCGTCGATTCCAGCGCCGACGTGGAGTTGCCCGTCGTCGTGCTGCCCGTGCTGGTGGACTGCACCGCCGCCATGAAGGTGTTGGCACCGATCATCGCCTGCGCAGCCACGCCGTCCATCTGTGCTTGGAAGAGCACATCAGGATCGGTGACGACCTTGGCCTTGATCTTCGTGCCGGTGGGGGCGACATACCCGCTGGGGTAGTACTGCGAGAAGATGAGCTGGCCCTGCGCGTTGACGAACGAGCAGCCCACGAAGACACCGATGGTGCCCGCCGGGAACGCATTCGTGGTGCCGTCGGCGCCAGTGGCCGTGACGATGTTGATGTAGCCCGTGGTGATAAGGGCGACGATCGAGCCGTTGTAGATGTTCGCCGCGTAACCCGCAGGGTCGATCTCCAACTCGGTGACGGCGCCCGCATAGGGCAGGCCGTCCATACGCTTGACGGGGCGAAGCCCGTACGGGGTAGCCGTTGCTGACATGGTTGTTCCTTAAGTTCCGTTGCCGAAAGAGCTGCCGCGGGTCGTCTTGCTCTTGCGCTGGACGAACAGTGGCATCCGGGGGTCGTTGTTGCGCATGAGAGCCGCGTCCACCGACTGCATCTGCTTGCGGGCCTGATCGGCGAAGTACGCTTGGCGCGCAACCACCTTGGCCGTGGGCATCTTGCAGAGCATCAGGCCACCGATCTCGACGTTGCCTGACGGACCAGCCGGCAGCTCCATCTCGGGGTGGTCCACCGCCTTGACCGGAATCCAGCCCTCGCGAAGCCTCTTGCTCACGTTGGTCGGATCGGCCACCCCAAGGACGTGCGTGGCCACCCAGTGAAAGGTGAACCCCGCCTCGGGATTGGGGACAGGCAGCGTGCTCGGGGGCACGTAGGACTCTTCACGAACTTCTTCAGCGCGTGTCTCGGTTTCACGCGGGTTACGAGGGGCTGCGGACGGTGTTGCGCTCATTTCTGCTCCAGACGCACGACTTCGAGTGCGTATTGCTGCGGGGTGAGGCCGAACTTCTTCGCCAACGCGATCTGCGTCTGCGTGAGCTTGACCTTGGTGACGCCACCGACGGTGCGGGAAGCCGGAGCTACCGGACTCGTGGGGCGCGTGCGCTGCGTGGAGCGAGTGTCGTCACCGGTGGGTGCGGCCCCGAAGAAATCGGGAAACACCTCGCGAAGCCGGCCATCGACCTTTTCGTAGTACTCATCCGAGCGAGGATCAACGCCCGACTTCACCAGCTTCTGGTGGAAGCCCAGCGCGAAGCTGGTCATGTCCTCGTTCCCGTCTGAGCCGAACCACTGGTTTTTTGCCTGCCAGCGCAGGGTCTTTTGATCGACAGGTTCTTCAGCCGGGCCGCTTACTGCCGGCAGTTGTACCTCAGTTTCTTCCGGCTGTACAGCCCGCGGCCGGTACCGCTCGATTTCCCTGAGTTGAATTTTCGCTTCGAGGAGCTTCTCCTGTGCCGCCATCTCGGCGTCGGGATCGAACGCCTCCTTGGCCGCGAGCACCTCCTTGCGCGCGGCCGCGAGCGCCGCCTCGGCGTTGGCCTTCGACGCGGCGACGAGGTGCGTCTCGCCATCGACCGTGCGCTGCTGCAGGGCCCGGTTCTGCGTGAGCAGGGCCTGCGCTGCGCGTGTCGCCTCGTCGCGCTCGCGCTCCGCAGTCTCGCGGGCCCGGCGCTCATCGTGGCGTGCGTGCGTCAGCTCGCTGAAGCGCGCCTTGACGCCGGCCGAATACGTGGACAGCTCGTCGTCGGTCGGGTCCTTGACCTCGCGGCCGAGCGGCTTGCGGCCCCGGTCCTTCTCCGGCGTGTCGTCGATGATTTCAACGTCGTCGAGGTTCACGTCCTTGTCATGGCCGTTGGCCTTCGACTTGACTGCACCACCTTCAGCGGCGCCGTCGATCGTGACTTCTTCGTCACTTGCATCAGTGTCCATCTACCTCTCCTTCAGGCTTGCACGCGGAGAATGCCGCGAGGGTCATCGACGACAGCTTCAACTTGGTCGTCGTTCAAGATGCGGAACTCCTGCCCAAAAATCTTGAAGCGGGTTCCGGCATAGGTACGGACAACGATGAAGTCGCCCTTCTTGCACCACGGCCCGCTCGGGAAGCGCGCCTTGTCGCTGTACGCGTCGGGACCGAGGTCGAGCACGAAGAGGATGGTCGTCGCCGCTTCCTCGTCTGCCATCGTCTTCGCGGCCTTGACCAGCACCGACTGCTCGAACGCCTCCTTCGCCTTCGGGATCGCGCAGAGGATGTGGTAGCCCGCAGGCTTGGGCAGCATCTTCGATGCGGGCTCGGGCTCTTCGCCCGCAACGTGTTTCGGCAGTACCAGTCCGGGGTCAGGTGTCAGAATCGTCGATGTCATCGATATGGTCCAGCAGGGCTTTGATGAGCTGCTCGGCGAGGGTCAGCCCCGAGATGACCCCCACGAGGTTTTGGTAAGCGGCGTAGTCCACCGGAGCGCCTCGCGCGAGCGCATCGCCGCGCACGCGAATCTCCGTCTGGACCTTCTTCAGCAGATCGTCGGCGTCCCGCGGTGCGTCGCCCTTCACTGCGGCATCCCTTCAGGGGGCACAGGCGGCGAGGCCGGCACTGCCGGCTGCTCCGGCTGAGCCTGCGGAACAGCCGGCTGTGGTTGCGGCTCAGGCACCTGCGGTGCCGGCCCCGCCGCCTCTGCCTGATCGTCCGACGGGTCCTCCGTCTTGCTCAAGCCGATCTCGTTGGCCTCGTGCTCGGCCGCGAGCCGGTCCACGTCGGCCTGCGCGTTCGCGCGGTCCTGCGCCAGCAGCTCCTGATCCTGCGCGCGGCCCATCATGCCGACCTGCAGCGCCTTGACCTCGATCTGCTGCTCGCCCAGCTCGCCGGCTTGGATGAGCTTGTCGCGTGCGAGGTCGATCTTGTCGGCCTTGTCTGCCGCCTCGATGCCGACCTTCTTCTCGGCCAGCGCTGCCTTGTCCTCCAAGTCCGCGGCCTTCACCCGCAGCTCGTTCTCCTTGATGCCCAGCTCGCGATCGCGCTGATCGAGGGCACGGGTCTGGAGCTTGAGCATCGGGTCCTGCGCGGCCTGCTGAGCGGCCTGCGCGGCGGCTTGCTGCGCGTGCTCCTGCGCGACCTGCTGGCCGGCGGTGGCCATCGCCTGCGCGAGCGCCTGCGACTGCTGCTCGTCCATCGGCTGTGCCGGGTCCGGCAGCGGCTGCCCCATCGCCGTCTGCATCTGCGCGCGGTACTGGTAGGCCATGTGCTCGGCGATGTGCGCCTGCATCGCGCCCATCATCATGGGCGCCTGCGGATTCTGACCAAGGCTCTGCATCACGATCGGGTCCTGCATGAACGCTTGGTGGACCTTCAGGTGCGCGTCGTGATCCTGCTGCACGAACGCCTTGATGGGCTTGGCCATCAGCACGTTCATGTTCTCCGTCACCGGGTCGGCGGGGATCGCCTCCGGCTTCAGCGGCACGAGCTTGGCGGCGTTCTTGATGCCCAGCACCTCCAGCATGCCCCGATGCAGCTCCGCGAGGTCGTAGACCTGCGGAGCGGTCGAGGAGAGCTGGATCGCTGCTTGGTACTGCACCACGCGCTGGCTCATCGTCGCAGCGCTCGGATCGCTGACCGGGATGATGTCCACGAGCGCGAAGTCGGCCTGCTTGGTGCCCGGCTTGTTGTCGGTCGTCTCGTAGCTGTAGTTGTCGTCTCCGCTGTCGCGGATGACCTCCTTCAACAGCTTGAACTCGTGCTTCAGGCTGTTGTGGGTCCGGGCCTGCACCGCGGACATCACCTTGAGCTGGCGTTCGAGCAGCGCGAGCGTGGTGCCGACCGGCGCCTGCGCGCTCATATCGCTGATCTTCATGTCGGCCGTGCCGGGTATGCGCCGGCCGTCCTCGATGATCTTGTCCAAGAGGGCTGCCAGCGTGGCATCCGCACCCTTGTACGGCAGCGGCAGGAGGTTGTCGCGCAGCGTGCCCGAGAGCACGTCCACGTCGCGCCATTCGCCCGGGCTGATGGGCGTGTCGTCGCCCTTGATGCGCAGCCCCTTGCTCTTCAGGCCACCCGGCAGGTTCGCGAGCGTGCCCGCGTCGATGAGCATACGGATGATGCTCGTCGCGCTCTTCGCGTACCCGCCGATCAGGTGGAAGAGCCCGTAGCCGTAGGGCCCGAAGCCCGGCACGTAGTCGTACTGGACGAAGTGCTGGCGGCGCATGAAGAGCGGGTCGCCCTCGTTCCAGTTCCTGCGGATCGACAGCATCTCGCCGCCGTGCAGTTTCGTGATGACGTAGGGCCGCGGTGTCGCGTCGCCCTCCATCGCCGGGAACGACATGCTCACCTGCACCTCGTAGACCGTGAACGACTCGTCGGTGATGTCGCTGAAGCCGGTCTGGTCGTCCTTCGCTTCCTTGATGTCGTCGTGGAGCCTGTAGGGGGTGCCGAGCTGCACCTCGGCGTAGAAGCCCGCGGCCATCAGCGCCTCAAGCTCCTGCTCCGTCTTCCGCATGACGTGGGTCACGCGCTCCGCGGAGTAGATGTTCGAGGAGCTGTACGGCATCACGATGTCTTCGGCCGGCACGAAGATGCTCGTCTGACGCTTCCAGCGCGGGTCCTCGTAGACCTTCTTGAACGCACAGCCCACCGGAGAGAGGTTCCACAGCATCTTCTCGTGCTCGCTGCGGTACTCGATCATCTTCTCGGTGAGCTGGTAGTTCATCTCGGCCTTCACCCGGGCCGCTGCGTCCTTCTTGGGCTGCGTCTCCTCGCCGATGATCTTGGTGCTCACCGGACCGGCTGCCGGGAACGTCTCCATGATCGTTTCCGACTGGAAGCGGACCACCGCCTCCGTGATCATGGGGTGCGTGACCCCGCACGCGCCGCTCCACGGCTCGGTGCGGTCCTCGTACTTCAGCCCGAGGAGCTTCAAGCCTTCGCGGTACGTCTGTTCCCAGTCGTCGCGCGAGCGCTTGTCCTCGTCTACCCAGTGATCGATGTCGTGCGAGAGCGTCGCAAGGACCCTCTCATCCGCCATGTCGAGCAGGTTGTCGCCGAAAGCCAGCGGAACGGCCGCTGCAGCGGCCGCAAGGGCTTCGTCGTCCGGGTCGTCGCTCTCGCCGTCACCGACGATCTCGATCTCGATTTCCGGCTCGTTGGCGGCTTCGGGAACGAGCGCGCCGAGCCCCATCGGAGCCGGCGAAAGGGATTTGACGACAGCCATAGGGCCTCCTATGGGGTCAGTAGTATGCGCGACGTGGCCGGCGGCGGGCGATTTCGTCCTCCTCCGGGTCTGTCTGCACGTCGGTCTTCAGCGACAGGAAGCCGCCGCGCCGGAAGCGATCGAGGGCCAGTTGAACGCAGTCCACAAAGTCATCGTGCTCGCCGTTGGGGTAGTCCGCGCACTCATCGACGACCTCGTATGCCCAGCGCCGGTCGGGGTGCCACACGACCCCGCCCTGCAGGACTGGAGCTACGGCGTTGACCCGCGCTCTCTTGTCCTTGGAGACGCCAACCTTGCCACGGCTTGGGGATACCTCGGCTATTAGCAGCCCGGATTGACGGAGTTCTTGGATCAAGGGGGCACCCGCGGCCTTCTTCTCGATGATCACGTCGTCGGGCTCCCAGTCCTTGTACAACTGGAACGCCTTCTCCTTGAGCTGCGGGAACTCCCAGCGGCCGCGCAACGCGTTCAACATGATGATGTGGTGCTTCTCGTCGTCCTCGTCGTACCACACGCCCCATGTGATGCACGCCGAGTAGTCATTGTGGCTCTTCGTGTCGTGCGCGGTGTCCCAGACTTGCAGGATGTACTCGCAGGTCGGTGGCGTGTCCTTCGGCCAAACACGCCACCATTCCCGCTTCAGGAGCTGGCCCGCGGCCGATGAGGGCTCCTGCTGGTACTGCGCGGCCCAGTACTGGGGCAGCATGCCGGCCTGCTTCGCTTCGAGCTGCTCCAGCGGCCACTGCTCGGGCCACAGCGACTTGCCGCTGGGCATGATCGCCGGGAAGCGCACCTCGTTCCAAGGGATCGAGGAGGGGTTCTCCAAGGCCCATGCAAGCGCTCGGCCGATCGGGTCCTTCTTCCCCCACCGCGTGCCGATCTGGATGATCCTGCCGCCCGGCATGAGGCGCTGGAGCGGGCCCACCTGCATGTAGGTCCACGCCGTCTCGAAGGCAACGTCGGGGTTGGCCAGCACCGCCTGCTCGGATACGAGGTCATCGGCGAGGAGCAGGTGCGCGCCGTAGCCGGCAACCGAGCCACCGACGCCAACCGCGAGGTACTTGCCGCCGACAGTGGTCGTCCAGTCATCGGCTGCCGACTTGTCCTTCGAGACGATCGTTCCGGGGAAGATCGCTTGGTAGTCCGGCGTCGCCAGCATGTTGCGAACGAGGCGCCCGAACGACGAGGAGAGGTCCGCGGTGTGCGTGACCATGATGATGTGGTGCTCGGGGTGGTGCCCGAGATACCACGCCACGAACAGGTAGGCGATCGTGACGGATTTGCCGAATCGAGGCGGGAGGGACACCGTGAGGCGCAGCTCCAGACCGATGCAGACGTTGTGCAGCAGCGGCTCAAGGAACCGGTGATGCGGTCCCTCCTTGAAGCCCGGGTACATGCGGGCGCAGAAGTGGAGAAAAGACACCCTGCACCGTTCGAGCATCAAGCTCTCTTCGAGTGCAGTTAAATCGGCCATGAGCTGCTCGGCGTCCTTCCTCGGAAGGGTCGGCAGCGTCTCCTCGATGCGCTCGATCTCCTCTGGCGCCAGCGGCGACAAGGCTGCGGCGTCAGCGTACGGGAGGAGATTCATCCGCTCATCGGCGAACGCCGGGGGCGTTCATGCCTCCGGGGAGGGAGCGTCGGGCTCGACGCGCTCGACGAAGGGCACGTCGGTCACACCGCTTGCGGATTCGAGTTCGGTCCTCGTCTTCGGCCGGAGCCCGGCAAGTTTTCCGCGGATCGCGTCTGCGAGGGCGTGCGGCGTCGCTTCTGCCGGCGGTCGCGAGATTTCGACGCGCTCGGTGTACGCGCCGACCTCAGTGACGGTGCCAAGGGTGCGAAGGGCCTGCAGGCTGATCTTCGGATCAGCGTTTTTCGCGTGCTCGACGAGCCGCGCGACGATGTAGCCGCGAATTTCCTTGGCCTGCTTGACGTATTCCCAGTCGTACTCACTCAGCATGCCTGCCAAGTGGCGCACTGCCAGCGGCGTGGAGAGCGCCATGAGGCGGCTCTTTTGCGTCATCGGGTCCACGTAGGGGTTCGTGGTCGCGGCAAACGCGTCTCTGACCCCCTGTTTCTGGTCTTCCGAGAGCTGCGGAGGCCCGTCCTCGCCTGTATACGCCCCGATTTCTTCGAGCCAGTGCGCCGTGCGCGCTTGGGCGCTCAGCAGCTCCTGTGACGTGGCTTCTTCGAGCGTTTTGAGGTCTTTTTCGTCGGAAACGGGGATTTCCGACGCCACGGGCTCGTGCACGGCGGGTTCCAGCACCTCCGTGTCAGGTTCCAACGCGATCAAGTCATCGAACATGCACATCACTATAAGAGATTCGTGTGTTATGTTCACGTTTCAGGCGTTGGTGCTGGGCCGGGGACTGCTGGAGGCAACCCCGGCCATTTTTTTTGCCCAAAATTTTGGTGTTTCACCTGTTTTTAGTGACTTCGGGCCGGTTTTTTCAAATTTTGATAGGGATAAGAGACAAACACTGTTCATAAAGGTCGCCGGAGTCCCACACAGCCATTGGGGGTACCACCACCGTACCCTTCACACCCCCCGTTTGACACTGGGTCAAACAGGTACTGGATAGGGGTTCATACAATAGAGGTAGCGGATAGGGGATCACACCCCACCGCTGACACCGACACGTCGTCGGTGTCCACTCTCCGTTGAAAGGTTCGTATGAACTTCGCATCCATCCTCTCCACTACCCACTCCACCATCGTCAAGGGTGGCGACAACGACGCCGCGGTCAAGGCCGCGTACGTTGCGCTGAAGGGCTCGAAGCAGACGCTGGCCACGCTGCTGGCACAGGAGCGCGAGCACGGCAACGTGAAGCGCGGCGTCGAGACGGCGTACCGAGCGCTCGTCGGCTCGATGCGTGCCATCCTCGTCAGCAACGCGTTGGATGTCACCTCGGCCTCGGTCGTGCGTGACGCGATCCGCTTCAACGTGTGGCTCGATGAGGGCTACAAGGTGGCGCTCGTGAACAGCAAGACCGACGGCGTGTCGGACCTGAGCGAGGCGCAGATCACGGTGTACGACCGAGTGGCGAAGCGCATCAGCCGGCTGGCCAAGGACATCGTGGGCGAGACGAAGCCGACGCCCGAGGTCGTGCCCGTCGTGATCCCGCGTGCGCTGCGTGCCTCGATGAAGGCGAGCACCCTCGACGCGGGCGTGGACTTCAAGGTGGCACTCGCTGCGCTGAAGTCGATCTACGGCAAGTGATCCTTGTTTGACCTAGTGTCAAACACGTTCAGCCCACGTTGTAATGACGTGGGCTTTTTCTTGCGCGACTGGTGTGAACCGAGGGATTGAAACCCTGTTTGGTTCGTGTTCGTCCGCGAGACAAAGCCCATCACTCACAGGAGATCGACATGAACACCCTCATCCATCAGCTCTACATCGTTCGCGAGTTCCGCAAGCAGCGCGCGTCTGACCCCGGCCTGCGCTACGCCCTGCGCCTCGCTGAGCGCAACCTCATGCGTCGCCTGCGGCGCGAGGCGGCGAAGGGCATGTACGAACTGCCGCGTGAGCGCGCTCGCTCGATCTGAGTCCAGCGTCATGCCCGTGCGGGCATGGCAGTGCGGCTTAGCCCACTCGTTTGACAGCTCTGTCAAATGCATCCCTTGGAGTACCTATGAACCCCGACTCGATCCACGTCATCGTTCGCAGCTACGGCTCGAACTTCTACTTCACCGCCGAGACGCGCGCTGCTGCCGAACTGCTGCGCTCGTGCGTGCAAAGCGCCTCGCCCGCCTCCATCGTGGAGGTGTGGCGCGGTGACACCAAGCTCGTTTGACATCGGAGTCAAACATGCGTCGCTTCTCTACCAACATCCTCGGCGTCCTGCTCGCTGCATCGATCGCCCTCACCCTCGTGCTCTCGTCGCAGGACGCACTCGCTGCCGGCCCGAGCTACACGCTCTACCGCAACAGCTTGGCCATTGCCAATGCACGCATCGAAGTGGCTGTGTTCAACAGGCAAGACGATTGCTTCGCGGCTGCGGACATGTTCACCGAAAGCGCACACAGCATAGGTCTGCGTCGATACCGCTACTGGTGCGAGAAGTTCCTCCCTTGAGCCCGCGACCACTCGACAAACGTAGCCGCTTGCCCCGCGTGCGGGGCTTGCGGGTGCGACCCACCCGTTTGACATGGTGTCAAACGCATAGGAGTTCTCATGAATCTCGTCATCACCGACACCGACTACCTGCGCCCCGCGCTCGATCGCTTCTTCAAGGACAAGCACGCGCTCATGAACGCGTTCCAGTACGTGGGCGAGCGCAACGCCGACGCGCGCAGGCTGATCGCCGATCTGGAGTGGAAGACCTACCTGCACGGCGCGATGGTCGGCACGCTGAAGAGCATGCCGCGCGAGATGCGCTACTCGATCCACCTCGCCATGCGCGAGGGCGGCATCCGACCGGGTGCGCCGGCCGGCACGGGTGACTTCTACCGCCCCGACGTGAGCGCGCCGCTCCTCTTCGAGGACATCGTGCAGCCCATCGCCTTCATCCTCGCGACCAACTGGTAGGAGTTGCCATGCGCATCACTGAAGACTCGACGAACGGCGCCGTGCTGTTCACCATCGTCGGCACGCTCGTCGCGCTGATCGCTCCCATCGCCACCGTCTTCGGTGGCCTCTTCGTCGGCGGCATCACCCTGCTCGCCGGTCTTTCCGTAGCCATCCTTTGGAGGTAAACATGGCTGACAAGAAGCATCTAGTGAACACGCGTGTCAACCTGATACACGCGTACAACAACCTGATCGACGCCCTCGGGCGCCTCGGTGCCTCGGGCTCCGAGCAGGCCGCGCTCGTCTGGGACTTGCTGCCTTCCGCAGCACCTGTCGGAAGCCCGACCACGCTGCGCCGCGCATGGGTCGTCAGCCAAGGGATCATGCCGCCCGTCGATGCACTGCCTGAGTGGTCACGCTACCAGTCTTGCTTGGCCGAGTTCAAGGCCGCTGCCCTGTTCGGCCCTGCGCCCATGCCCTACCCCGGCGGTGCGCTCGCGTCCTTCATCGATGCCGACGGTGAGCGCGCGGTGCTGTTCAAGCGCGGGGAGGGCTGAGCAGCACTCGACAACGCTACGCACAACACGTTTGACAGAGATGTCAAACAAGGGTGGCGCTATTCAACCGCCCTAATGGCGTCGGCAAGCCATTGATAAGGCTTGCGCGGCTCTCCACTGCTCTACCTCTCTCTCCTCTATACCTATATATAGAGATACGTGTGAGAGAGTTTTCTTTTTGGGTGTATATCCCCCGTCGTTTTTCATAGGCGTCTTAAGACATGCTTATGTTTTTGGCCTACCTCGTCTGAGCACCGAGGGCATAGGCAGTCCCGCTCAATCAAACCAAGGAGATAGACGTGGGTAGACCCCGGTTGATAACGACGAAGCCGATCGGCTTCGAGATGACATGGAACGCCTTCGATGCGTGCCTGAGCACCATCGCCAAGGAATTCCCCGTCACACCCAAGTTCCGCGCCGCGCTGTGGCGTGCCCTCAACGGCGTGGAGCCCGAGCGGCTCCCGCCCATCCGCTTCGATCACTGGACCCGCGAGGCACTGGCGTTGCTCGAACCGCTGCGCCTTGAGCAGGAGACGTGCAAGCAAAGCCAGCGCAAGGGCACGATCGACCGGCGCTACCTCGGCATCACGGCCACCCTGCCCGGCGGCGGGCGCGGCCGCAGGCCCGAGGTCGTCGTTGTCCTCGAAGAGTTCGACGCCTACTGCATCGAGCTGCTTCGCATCGAAGAGGCGATGGAGGACGCGCTCACCGAGGGCAACCACAGGCGCTTCGCCGGGATCGCTGGCCAACCCGAGCCCGAGCCCCTCGACATCATCGTGGAGAACGAACGCACTGCGAACCGGCACGCGGGCACGGTCCACTGGACCCAGTGGGCCCTCCCCAACGTGAAGGCTCGCATCACCGAGGTCTTCGAGCAGGCCCGCAAGCAGACACCGCAGCGCGGCCGCTCGTGGGTCCCGTATCCCCTCACCCTCAAGGAGCAACCATGACCCAGAAGAAGTACCCACCCCTGCGCGAGATGTTCGCTGCGCTGCCCGAGGGCACGCTCTCCGATGGCGACAACGCGATCCTGAAGACCTTGAGCGCCTCGATGCACGCGCTGCGCGAGCCTGTGCACCCCACGAGCGCTTTCACGGTGGAGCTGCGCGGCATCATCCTGTCACGCCTCAAGCAGTGCGTTGCCGAGGTGCTGGACCCGCACATCCCTCGCCAAGTCGGGCGCCCTCGTACGCCCCTGAAGCGCGAGATCGAGGTGTTCAAGGAGAAACTCGCCCTGCTGTCCATCGACATCAACGAGCACTGGCACAAGCCCGCGGGTGAACGCCCGCTTGCCGGGTCACGAGCAGCACTCGACAACGCCTTCACCACGCTGCTGAAGCAGGCACAGGCCCTCGGCCTCGACACCGACTCGCTCACGGATACGTGGTCGCGCTTGGTCGATGGCATCGATGCCTACGCCACGCGCACGTTCTCGGAGGCGCCCATCGCACTCGTCAAGAGCACGGCCGGCGCGCAGATGAACCTCGTGCTGAAGATTCTCCTGCGCGACGCCGCCGGCAAGCGCATCTAGTTCCCCAACCGTTTGACACTCTGTCAAACACAACCCTGAAGGAAGACCGCTATGAACACCAACCCCCCTGTGTCCGGCTACGACGAGGCGCCCGCGGAGGGCGAAGGCGAGAAGGCCGACCGCATGGCGTACGCCAAGACGCTGCGCGAGGCCACCGGCGACAACTGGCAGCCCATGCCGAAGGACTACGAGGCGTCCCCCTGCGTGCTCGACCCGGACAACTACTGGGTCGATGACGAGACGGGCGAGCGCATCTACGCCCTCAACGGCGAGCGCACGCCGGCCGTGGTCTATGGCGTGCTGCTCGGCGCCAAGATCGTCGAGCTGCAGGCCAGCAACGAGCGCCTCGAAACGATGCGCCACGCGGTGTACCACTCCGACTGCGAGATCAAGATCAACGACAACAGGCCGACGTTCGACGACGCCATCACCCTCTGGAAGATCAGGGGCGTGCCACGCACGCTGTACCCCACCAAGATGGCCGCGGAGGTGGCCGCGCGTGCGCACTTCCCGCACGACAACCCGACGGTGCGCTACTCGCGCATCACGTTCATCGAGATCGACTACGACTTCAACTTCGGAGAGGAGGTGTGAAGCGCCTCGCCAAGCTGGTGTTCTTCACCATCGTCGGGCTCGTGTGCACGGTCATGGTGGGTTACGCCCTCGTTGACATGTTCGTGAGCCTCTCTGCCGTCATCTGGGTGCATCAGCAATGAGAACCTACTACCGTGCCACTGGGGGCGTCGATGGCGCCATCCAGACGCTGCTCTTCTGGGCAGTGATCCTCACCGCGCCGATCTGGGTGCCCGTGATCGGCCTGATCGTCCTCTACGAGGCGCTGTTCCCGAAGAAGTACGAGCAGGTGCCGGTGCCCACGCCTGCGCCCATCGTCTACACGACGCCGGCATCGATCCCGCAAGGCCCCGCACTAGCGGGATCGACATCAGCGATCTGTCGCTCGTACATCAAGCTGGAGGCTCTCGGACGCGCACACATCGCCGAGGGCCAAACCGCTCGCGGCACCGACAACATCAAGTACGCACGCAAGCGTCTGCAAGAGAACGGCTGCTGAACCAGTTCCCCAACCCCTGAAAGGAAAGCCATGAAAGCCATTGACTGTCGAACGGGCGTGCGCGTGCATTACCTGCACGCGTCGCACTCCAAGCCCGGACGCTACAAGGTGCACATCGATGCGTTCCCCCCGCGCATCTATTCCGAGCACCTCGCGCCGGACACGATGGACTACACCGCGAAGCCCCAGTTCTTCGCGCAGCGCCGGCTCGACGAGCTGAAGCTGAGCTGGAAGCTGGCCGGCGCCTGCTACATGCTGGGCACCGGCTTCATCTTCACGACGAAATGAACGTGCTGCTCACGCGAGAGCGGCGCCTCGTCAACACCGACCCGCAACGCCGTTGCTACAACGGCTGCAACTTCAGCGAGGAGCTGCAGTGGCAGCCGTGGGTCGTGCTCGATCGGTTCCCTGCCGAGCAGACAGAGGCCAAGCTGAAGTTCTGGACCGAGCTGAACGACTACGCCGTGAGTCAACGCGGCGAAGGCGCGAAGCGCGAATTCAAGATCGAAACCACCAAGGAGAACCCGTGAACTACCAAGACCAAGACAACCTCATCCATTACCGGTTCGCGCGCCGGCTCGGCGAGCTGCACCCGGATGCGCAGTACGCCAACCCGTTCGAGCTGCCCCCGCGCAGCAACCTGCGCATCAGCAAGCGAGCAATCGTCATCGTGCTCGTCGTCGCCATCCTCGCAACTCTGGGAGTCCTCTCGTGAAAGAAACCATCCTCAACGAACTGCTCGACGAGAACCTCGTCGCACGCATCAACGCGTACCTCGACCAGCGCAGCGACAACGAGAAGGTCACGCTGCGTGCCAGCGTCACGATCAACGTGCCCGTGCGCCTGCCGGTCTACAAGGACGGCGCCTACTCCGGCTCGAACATCTACGAGGACATGCTCGACTGCGCGGCCGAGAACCTCGAAGGCGCCAGCCTGCGCCGCATCACGCAGGGCATCCTCATCCACGCGATCGAGACGGAGACGCTGCCGATCGATGCGCCGGTGCCCGAGGAGTTCGCATCCATCAGCACCACGATGGCGTTCCTCAATTTCAGCAGCGTGGAGTGGGACGCCACGCTCCCCAGTGTGCAGCACAAGCTGCGCAAGTACGTCTACACGCAACTCGTGCAGGAGG
>Ga0137426_1000017_pt1 | contig 60606 bp, 84 predicted proteins | sample EasRivERMZT660_2_FD_102308 | JGI IMG/M metagenome (GOLD analysis project Ga0137426, IMG submission 102308) | Soil microbial communities from meander-bound floodplain in the East River, Colorado, USA - East River MetaG ERMZT660_2 | ecosystem: Environmental > Terrestrial > Soil > Floodplain ...
CGAGGCCCGGCGAGCCATCGCCGCCGACCCGACACACGTCCACGGGACCACCCACACGGCCTACGCGTGCCCCGGTTTCGTCGCCATACAGGTCTGCGATGACTGCGGAACGACGGTCGCCGCTCTGTCCGAGGCCGCACAGGAGAAGGGAGAGACGGGATGATGCTTCGCTACTGGCGACTTCGGTTGCGGCTGGCTGGGATCGTGCATCGTGACGGTTCGACCGGGCATGAGTGGCGCTGTCGTCTCGCGGAATGGCTGCACGGTAGTTATCAGCATGGGTACACCGATGACCGCTGACACTCCCGACCCCCGTCCGCCACGGCACCAACACGATCCCCAACTCGCGGACCGTTGCGACGGCTGCGCGGCCGTGAAGGCGGAACTAGCCATGATCGAGCAGCTGGGTGGTGCCCCGATGATCCGGCAGCTCGCCCCGCGCGAGTACGAGGTGCTCCGGCTCCAGGCGCTGGGCCTGACCGGGCGCGAGATCGCCCACTCGTCGGGCCTCACCGTGGGCACCGCCGGGCTGGACGTAGAGACGTTGGCTGACTTGCTCACCATGCGCCACATCTTGGAAGTGGGCTTCTGCGCTGAGTCACATCTCTATGAAGCGAAACGGGTACTCGCCGCCCGGCTCCGAGAGTCGACCAGTGGATCATAGGGGGTCTAGTGGATCATAGGGGTCTTTTGTATCTCGGTGTCATGTTCGTGAGTTTCTGGATTGGAGTCTGCGCTCGCACGGGATGCATCCATTGAAGATAAGAGGGAGGTGGGTTCATAAGAGAAAGCCTCAACCACAGCACAAAGCAGATCCGCATTACAACGCGGCCGGCAATTGGGTATGCTTCATATGTCGCGAACCGGTCAAGAAGAAATAAGACAGTTTCCAGACGCGGACTGCCCCATACATCATGAGCGATTTGTGATGTACGTTAGGAAGAATGGGTATCTCAACAAGCGATGCCTGTCCTGTCAGCGCGAGCGGCAATCTAAAACTCACCATGGAGGTCCACGATGTAGGAATGGACACCTCAAAACGCCTTGGACCTGGATTTGGCAGAAAGGCCGCCACAGGTGCATTACTTGCCGGCGCAAATCGAATGCAGCAGCAAAGAGGAGAAAGCGTGCCAGAGCAACAGCTTCCAATACCTAACGATCACCCCCACATCGTCGACTTGGTAATTGAGGATCTACATGCACGCCGTCGAGTGGGCATCGAGCGGTATGGAACCGCATTGCAAGCGTTTAACGGTCGGAGCGCTCTTCGTGATCTGTACGAGGAGCTGTTGGATGCGGTGCAGTACGCGCGTCAGGTGATTGAGGAAAATCCTGGAATCGACCGTGACCGAGGTGGGCTCAGTTACAATGAAGAACAGCGGCGGGAGCTGCTATCATTCGTCCAGTTAGCAGCTGAGAGAGCGGATGCCGCTGGTAGTAGCGAAATTCGCGAGTTTTTCAAAGAGGCAGAACGGTTGGCAAAGAAGTACGGTGGACTGCCCTTTGGGTGACCATTAGAATTGCCCAGGCGATCACGTGAGGCCCATCAGGGACTTCCCACCCCAACCTTGGTTATAGGACTGGGTGACAGATAATGGTAGAAGTAGTGGGGAATCAGAGTATGGTGAGGAAAGAGCATGAAAGCTTGGCAGGAAAGAGACGAATGACACGCAAGGAGTTGGTTACCGAGAGTTGGACTCACCTAGAGATGAAAAGAGATATGAAGCACCGAATAGGGCCGTGGGATAAGTGCCCACTATGCATGCATCTTATCAGTCGCAAATGCAAGATTTGCCGTAGCTACCACAGGGCATTGCATCACAAGAAGACCGCGTGAAACGAATTTGCCGGGTCTGTGGAAAAGAGAAAGAGGGGAAATACTTCTACAGTGGTCAGGGTAACACTTGTAAGAAGTGTAACAATGATCGTACTCGGAAGGCAAGAGCCGCCAATCCGATAAAGTACCGAGCTACACGTGCAGCAAGAGAAGCAACTCCTGAGAGAGGTAAGAAAAGGCGCGAGACACGGTTGAGGAGACGATATAAGCTGTCTCCAGCACGAATCGTGATGATGCTTGTAGAGCAAGACTTCAGATGTAAGATTTGTGATGTTCCAATTACCTATCCTGGTGCTGAAAGTGAACCCCAGACTCACCCAGATGCCACTGAAGCAGTGGTGGATCATAGTCATGAAGATGGGCATGTAAGGGGGTTACTTTGTAGTGCTTGTAACGTTGCTCTAGGCCTGTTCTTGGATAACTTAAGGATCATCAAAGCAGCTTACCATTATATTAAGAATGATCTCAGCTCTGCGCGTACATCTACGGGAGGCTAATTTGGAACCCCAGGGGATGACCATACATCAAGCATCAATTGAAGGAGAAGTGGTTTGTAATCACCATATTGCTCCTGGTACCTTCGAAGCATGGCACTGCTTCACAGACCGCAATTGCATCTGCCTAATCTGCCCCACTTGTGACGCTACTGTTCACTTGAAAATGGAATGGTCCTCTTATCCTCTTCGTATGCCCACAGAGGATTAACTGTCACCGCATACCAGATTGAGCCGTTATCTGATGGACATAAAGTGTCCCCATACCGTATGCCCCCTTAAGGGGGCTATTATACGGATGAGGTTACACTTTAATGTCATCCACCTCAGAAAAACCGTCACTACTGTACCAATACTGTTTTAATCGTTTTGGGGACAGTTTAATCCTGATAGGTTTACTCCCTTGTGAAGATGCGACGGAACGACCCCCCTGTGGTGAAGAAAGTTCCCTTAAGAGGCGTTTTTGTGACCCGCGAAAATTGTCATAATCTCTTATACGGGGGTTCACCGGCGTTCCTAATCCCCTTCCAAAAACTTTGGACGAGAGGTGGAACTGGGAAAGTCGAGCTTACCCAATTTTCAATCTCAGTTCCAAATCAACCGGCACAGGAGCTTGGGGCGGAATCTGGAGGTTCAGGGCAAAGCCTTAGGAACTCAGCCTCACCGGCTGCCAAGTCGATATGATGTGTTTTCTGGATCTCATTGACAGGATGAACCTAGGATGGGACAATATGGTCACGGGACGGCCAGACCGTCGCGGGGACGGGCCAGACTAGGAGGTAGAGGATCTATGGACATCATCAAATGGACGGGGACGAAGAGGTTGGGGCGCCTCCACCTAATTCGCAACCGCCGAGACTATGGCCACCGCGGGTACTACTTCTTTCACATGGGGCAATTCCGGGGAGTAGTTCTCAACCGCTGGACCATTATCCTCAAGGTTCGTTGAGATGACTCGACCAGCCAGCCTTCGACCCCAAAAGGCATTCATCGGGAAAAACAAAAAGGCTGGTTCCAAGCCACTCGAAATCGACTGGGATCGCATCGACGACTCCTATAACCACCGGGCGAACGACCAACTCAATCGACTCGAACTCAAAACCCTTCGTCAGGACCTCATTGACGCGGAGGCTAGGGGGGCATACTCCAAAGTTCGCAAAATTCGCCGGGCAATCTCCCACCTCCTAGAAGCTAACCTCGCCATATCCGCTACCTGGTGCAATACCTGCCTCAACTATCTCCACCGCTGCAAATGCCCCCGGGTTGTCCGAGAAGGGCTCCACCCCAGCACTGTCAGGGCCATCGCAAGGAAGGAGGTTAGGGACCTCGACCGTCTAGAGAAAGTTCGACTTCAACTCAAAGCCAAAATCCAAAACACTTAGGAGGCAGACCATGAACAACTACGACAATCCCCCGACCACCGAGACGACCACCGACCGCCTCGTGCGGATCATGGACGAAGAGCGCTCTCTTCACATCGCAGCCGACAAAGATGTTGCGCTCCTTCCTCACTAGGCAGGAAACGGATGGTAGTGGTACAGCCTTAGGAGGTAATCAAATGGATCGAGAAGAATTCGTCGCTCGATACGAAGTCCTCAATGACTTCTTTGACCAAGGATTAGATCCTTTTGAGGAGGAAACCCATAGCAAATTCCTTCAACTCACGGGATGTGACTTCATCCTTTGGACGGATCAATCCAAGTGGAATACGGATAACGTCATCTTATCTATTTGGGAGGCAGCCAACGGTTTACAGCGATCCTCTTGGGACCCAGAAGTTGGCCTCACGGCGTTCATCTGGACCAATGACGATCCATCTTTCACCTTCCTTGATGCTAACAGCCCGATTTGGGCTTCGGAGGCATGATGTGGACCCATATTTGGGATCGGGAAGGTGGATGGGCCAACATCGGGAAGGTGGTTGGACCATGAGGATCAGCCAACACAGGCACCTACATCATAATCCAGAACCAAGTGGTACAGCCTTAGGAGGTAATCAAATGGAAGCAGAACAGGTTCTCGTCAAAATCAATAATGGACGGGGAACCGCTGATTTCAAATCCAACGCTCGCCGCATCCTTCGTTTGGACGCCAAAGCCATCGCCTCGAAGAAGGTAGAGGTCATCGGAACACCCGCCTCCGCTGTGGCAGATGAAGAAGCCCATTGGGGACCACGACGAGAAGCTACCCGAATCCTCTTCGATAGGGGCAATTCCATCTTCATCAATATCAAAGGGTTGAGGCGCCGCCCTTACACTCACACTTATGAAGATAGGAAGTGGGGGAACCCCATCGTCTATGTTCGTTTTGAGTATTGCCTCGAGGATGCACAGGCGATCCGGGCGCGGTGGAATGCCCAACGACCCAACAACCGGAGCCGCCCTTGGAAGAAGGAAGAGGGACGAGCATTGGATATCAACCGATGAACACACTCCTTAGCCGCATCGGCCTGTGGTTCCTTCGTCGGGCTGGATATCCAACCTGCCTCAACGAGAACTGCACATGTGCTTACGGTTGGCCTTGCCTCGACTGCGATCCAACTGATACGGAGGAGACACACATCTGCCCAGGATGTGGAAGGGAACACTATTTCGCCGAACCTGAGCAGGATCTACGGGGTGATGTCACTGTCCATGGAGAGGCACTGGAAGGAGAAGATCAAGGATGAAGATCAAATTCGAGGCTTACGACAGCGATAACATCGTCCATGAACTGCCGGGTATCCAACTGCCCTGCAATCAGACAAAAGCCGAAGAGGCGGATCTAGATCATTTAGATGAGGATGAATACATCCACGTCATTGAGATTCCAGATGATTGGAACGCTCCATGGAATCCGAAGAAGAACCAATATGGATCGGAATTCATGCGGCAGTTCGCTAACTGGGCACATCGAGTATCCGACGCAGCTCTATTCGTCTCCGGGGATGACGACTACTTCGATTACTATCCCGGCAACATCTCTGCCCTCGTTGGGATAGGCGAGCAACTCGATGATCCGAGAATCAAGGAGATAGTTCAGGGGGTACTCCAATACGTCTATGATGTTCGTTACTACGACCTAGAACCGGAAACCATCGTCCCTTTCGAGGAGGTGGAGGCATACGAGGAACGCCGTGACAAGGCACTCTCGGAAGCGGCAAAGAACTTCCGTGAGGCTTACTGGACTTACCACATTAGGAACTGGACTTACCACACTAGGAAGTATCGAGATGACTAGAGTCGATCCAGGAGTAGTCGAAGTCATTGAGGACTTCGTCAATAGCTTCGAGCTGGAAATGGTGGCAGAGGATGCTCCTTGGTCAGAATACATCTGGCCATATCTGGAATACCGCATCAAAGAACAAATCCCAACCGACTCCTTAACGGAGGCAAACTGGAAAGCATTGTCTAGAGATTTGAGAGATTGGTGGAAGAACGGAAATCTTTATCATTGGGAAGAGGATGAAACCAATGCTTTCGGAATGGGCAGATGGAGGATGGGAGATCCAGATTTCTCATATGAACTATGAAGGATGAAACGAGAAAGTGGATTGAGGCAGTTAGACAATCAGGAGCCTCAGCCCACCATCAGACAATGGCAATCTACGAGAAGTTGGTTTCGGAGGAACACCTATTCGACAAAGCCTTCTTCGGACACAGGGCCACAAGGAAGCAGAGGAAGCGCCTGACCCACCTGTGGAAGTTGTCTATGCAGTTGGGCGGGTTGAGCAAAACTCCAGTTGATGGGATTTCTGGATCTCCTATTACTCCGGAACCAGAGATGGGACAATTGACGGGACGACGGACGGACCAGACAAACCCCAATCTGGAGGAAGTATGAGAAAAGATCTACTCAGGCCCACAACTCTTGAGGAATATATTGGGCAGGAGGGGATCAAGGATCTACTTCGAACAGCTATCACAGCCGCACGAGGAAGAAACGAACCACTTGACCATATCCTACTCAATGGGCCTCCAGGGTTGGGGAAGACAACGCTCGCGAACATCATCGGAAGGGAGATGGAATGGAAGATAAAGGCAGTCATCGGCCCAACTTTGGGTGGAGCTGCCGATGTGGAAAAACTCTTGGCGATCAACTGGAAACCACTCACAATCCTATTCATTGACGAGGTACACCGAGTACGCAAGCCTGCCCAAGAGGTACTCTACCCGGTGTTGGAAGATAACGTGTTGCAGTTCTCTAATTCCAACATGGATTTGGCGCCGCTCACGGTTATCGGAGCCACAACTAACATAGGTAGATTGGAACGCCCATTCATTGACAGGTTTGGGCTTTCTTTCCAACTGCAATACTACACATATGATGAACTTGCCGAGATTATCGGAGGTTCCGCTGAGAAGCTGAAGGTAAAGCTGACATTCGCAGCCATTGACCAAATCTCATATAGGGCAAGAGGTACTCCCAGGATAGCGAACAACATCCTGAAGCGGATTCGGGATTACGCCGATGTTCTTATGCCTAAAGAGGTAGACGCAGTATTCGCAGACAAGGTAATCACTGACAAACTACATATCGACTCCATGGGGCTGAGGCTACTTGATCATCGTTATATGAGAGCCTTGACGGGTGGCAAGATCTTAGGGGTTGATGCTATCGCATCAAAACTCAATGAGGAGGTAGAGACAGTTGAAGATGTAGTTGAACCATACCTAATCAGACTAGGGTTCATCAATAGAGAAAGGACAGGAAGATGTCTAACGGTGGAAGGCGAGAAGTATCTGACATCCATCCCACGAACGTTCGGCCGGTAGAGGCTGCAAAGTTCATTACACTGGAGCCCAACTATGAGGTTACCGGGCTCTTCATTGCAGAGGTACTATCTCAGGAAGGCTATGAGAGCACTGCTGCCACTCGAACGGCAGTACGCTCCCTCATCGAACACATTCGCTACCTCACGGCAACTGATCCACCAGCTGTGGCACGCATCTTGCAGAGGTTGGAGAAATGACGAGGCAGAAGCGGAGAGGGGACAACATCCCTCCCGTCTCCGACTACGCCCATTGGAATGAGGAAGCGGAGGCCGTGTGGTACTCCGAGAACAAGTACGACATGGAACATGCCGATGAGATCATAGAGGACGAGGAAGACTCAAACTTCTATGATCCAGATGAGGAGAGTTCTAATGGTTAGACCAGGAAGTAAGGAATTCATCGAGCAGCCGGACAATTGGCCCACCTGGCCACTGCTACCCGTGAAGAACCGGGAGAGGCGGGATGACTTCGGTCCGAGCACTGGGTTGATCCATGCTGCTCAACTCACTATCGTTCGTCTCGGGAACATGTTCGACATGAACCGGGAGAAGTGGGATAACGCCGAGAAGCTCGAATTCGCAGATGTTCAGGCTTTAGTAGATGCTGGATGGGAGCCCGACTGATGAAGTGGTACGGTAAGTGCCCATTTCTGCCTCGTCAATGTTCCATTGAAGAAGCGGAAGGACTTCGAATCATTCACGGGAGAAGAAATGGAGGTTCACTACCAACTCTGGCACCCCGAGAAAATGAAGAAGTCGGGCTATGGAATGCCTTACTTCAAGCAGCTTAGTGAAGAGGAAATCTAGAATGAGGCTCAAGAAGAACGAAATCCGACTTCTTCTCAAGGGGGCTCGGTTAGTGGAACGCAACTTCGAGAAATCACAGAAAGGAGTGCCAGCGGAGGATGTAGTTGACATTCGCGAAGTTATCAAAAAGTTGAGGGAGCTAGCCTAATGGAACCCAACTACACGCCGGGAGTACCCATCTCAGACCTGATGAGGCTAGAACTAGGAGTTATCATCGCTGAGAGGTTCATGTTTCCGGACGAACAGCCAGACCCACTCAACCCATCATCAGGGTTTAGGCAGGAAGAATGCACTGAGTGGCTACACGACCTAGGGTTCGAAAGGGTTGAATGGGCACAACCAACTGACCATATCCTCTATCTATCCCTGTGGAGGTCAACATCAAGAGGTAGGACGATGCTGGATGAATTCATTCTCGAATTCGCTGGGCAGGACAGCCTCGTAATTAGCTTATTCAACTTCATCAAGGAAAGGCTCATCTAGTGGGAACACCAAGGCCCATGCCGAGGGAACAGGGAACCGCAAGCCTCAGAGAGGAATCTTGGAAAGTTAAAAGATGGGGTAAGCTAGAAGAGGTTACTTATGATGATGGACGGGTTGTCTACCGTGTGAAGATCTGGGATGATGGCCGAGAGCCATTCACAACTCAAACCTTCAACGACATCACGCCCGCCTACGATTTCCTTGACCGGGTAATCGAGGAGAATGGGAGCCACTTCGATGGACAAGCCTAAGATCATGGGGAAGTCGGATGGTACCTTTATTGGACAACCACCGACTCAACTTCCTGTCCAAAAGACACCAATCATCAAAGCGGATGATCACTCCATTACACGGACGAGGAACAAGAAGCAGAAGCGAAAGTACGCTATGCAGCGGATCAACAAGCTTCTAAGGGCGGCTACACGATCGCAGACCACAGCTAGCATTCCTCGTGATTTGCTCGAGATGGGCGGAAGGGAGGCACTCAAGAAGGCAAAGGATAAGACAAAGCTACGGTGGTTCTAGGGCAGAATAGGAGGCAATCAAATGGCAATTTCGAATGCTGAGGCACGCCGGAAGAAGTCACTTATTCGGGATGCGGAGGGCAATACTCTTCACATCTTCGATAATGACGGTACTGGGAAGTGCATAATGTGTGGGCAGTCGATCAACGGTATTGCTCATCCGTCTACCGCTCCAACTCTAAAGGGGCAGCTCTACGACTTCGCTCAGTACATCGCCAATGAAAGCGGAGGTCGTACTTCAGTTACCAGGTGGTTCCTCCCTGTGGACCACAACGACTCCTTGGCCTATCCTCCTGGTCAAAACCCTCTGCCCGATCCCAACACCTGGTACATCGAGGCAGATGGGTTCGAATTCCAAGTCACTGCCGACGAGAACTATAACATCACAACATGGCACATTCCCAAGCCCGACCCAAATGGGCATGGTCCATATCCAGTGATGTTCCTGCTTTCCGTCATTGAGTGGTTGACGGCGATCATCAATAAGGGTAGGGAAGCAGGAAGTGAGGCAGACCGAGGATGAGCTACGGGTTGGCTAATGCTCAACTGCACGTTGAATGTGGTGATTTTTGCGGTGCGAGGCTGCACATCTTCATCGAGAGGGACAATGAGCAAGTTCCCTATGCTCGTCAAGTTGTAGTTGGACCTCATCAGGAACTCATCGATGCTCTTGGTGAGGGATTGGTAGGCACCTACTTCGACACAGTGGATGATGAGGCCATGTGGTTGATCCATCCTATTGAGATTGGCAGGGTAGAAGATCTTGCCGAGAAGCTGATTTATGACATTGCCGAAGCTGAAGAGCAAGAGGAGGAAGAAAACATAAGCCCAACTTAACATACGGATCTCCTTGACAAGGCTCATCAAGTTGTAATATAATGGACATGTAGAAGATGGACAAAAACGCCCATCTCGAAGAAGGAGGCCATTAGGTGGCAACCGCAGCCAAGAAGGGTAAGAAGACGAAGGCTCCGAAGCCGGTAGTTGAAGAGGAAGAGGACGAAGACGAAGAGCTGGAGGAGGAAGAGGAGGCTCCCGCGCCCAAGGCCAAGAAGAAGATGTCAGCAGCCACCAAGGCAAAGCTGAAGGAATCGAAGGCCGCGAAGAAGGGCAAGAAGAAGAAGGAGCCCGAGGGAATGACCACCAAGGAGGTGGCAGCCCTTCTCGACATCACTCCGGTTCGTCTCCGCCGTATCCTCCGGTCGGATGACTACTCCAATGATGGTGAGTACACTCGGTACCGCCTCAGTGATGAGGACGTTGCTCGACTTCGTGCTTCTATCAAGGCTGGGGCAGGAACCTCAACCAAGAAGAAGGCCAAGGGTAAGAAGGCGAAGAAGGTCCAGGAAGCCGCTGAGGAAGTGGCTGATGAGATCGACGAGCTCGATGACCTCGAGGAAGATGAGGACGAAGACGAGGAAGTCGAGGTTGACGACGAAGACGAAGAGGAGGATGAGGACGAGGAAGACGACGAGTAATTCCTAACTCTTTTCATCTGAACTGCCCTCCTGGGGATATCCTGGGGGGGTAGTTCATTCTTCATCGTGGAAAGGGAACATAATGGACGAGCAGCCTACAACCGAGCCCACTACCGAGCAGCTTATCGAGACTCAGGCAGAGGAGCCTTCTGAGAACACCCCAGAGCCACCTGTGGTAGGTACAGTTGCCGAAGAGGCTCTGAGCACTCCAGTAGCAGAGGAAGATGCACCTACCGGGACGCCTCCCAGCTCTTGGTAGCTCTGATGTTTTCCTGGGGCTGATATCCCTGGGGGAAGGCGAGGGGAGGGGTACCTCCTCTTGCCTTTTCTTTTAAGCTTCATTAATCTTCATCATCTACTATGATCATCAGATCACCTCCTGGATCACCGTGTTCCTCCTTCACACAGGGCGGATGATGATAGTTGTACCCCCCGTGATCCTCAATGTGATGTACCGGAACACATTAACTCCTTAAGAGCCTCAGGATGAGGATGAGGATCCAGCCGCCGACTCCTTAGGAGGATTGTGGGATTGAGCCTCCTGTGGCAAGGGCGAAGGAACTCGGTAACATGGCAGATGCAGATGAAGATGAGGATCCGCCTGGCACAGCCTTAGGCAGATCGGTTCGGATGTACTCTGTTGGAATCACAACGCCTCTTCGGCCTGGGCCTCGCGCGATCATCATCACATCATACATAAATGGGCCTTTATGTATTTCCCTCCTCATCAGATCACCTTAAGAGCCTCTAACTTCTTCACCAAAAGTTGTGAAATTGGACAAAATTTTTTGGTCCCCCGACCGGCCCGAAGGCCGACCGGGGGAGCGACTAGCGCGCGAGTCGGTCGCACCATGCGCAGCGACCCACGTAGTACGTGACCCGTCCGATGGTGTAGGGGACTAGCGTCAGGACCGCGCCGCAACGGCAGCGTGTCGTCATGACGCCACGTCCGGCGCGGGCTTGACCGTAGCGACCTTGCGGACCGTAGCGGCCTTGCGCGGTGCCTTGCGCGGTGCCTGAGCGACCGCGCGTGACCCTCGCGCCATCAGCGCCTTGCGGAGGACGCTCACCTCGGCAGCGGTGTACGCGTGACCCTGATACTCGGGATGCTTTGTCTTGTCAAAGCGTCCGATGATCGACCGCGCGAGCGTCCGTACGCCCTTTGCGGTGATCGGACGTCCCACGCCGCCGCTTGCGACGGGTCGCGACATGGCGCGTGCGACCATGTTCGGGGTCTGAACTGTTGCCATTGCTGGCCTCCTAGGACTAGCGGCGAGCGACGACCCGAAAGGACCGCGTCTCGACCTGCAAGCATCGTACCATGCCCATTGTCCCACGGTCATACGATTAATGAGGGTGTTTCCGGTTTAGAAGATGAGGTTAGAAAAGCTGAGATTGATATACAGTCGGCCCAGACAGGCGCCCTGTGGTCCCAGGGATTGTCGTAGGAGATTACGCAAGGGGGTAAGTTTCCTTCTTAAGGTAACTTAAGCTAAGTCTACGCGTAAGCGGTGACAGGAGATCTAGCTGGGAAACTTTTTGAAGAAGAGGGTAAAGAAAGTTGAGATCTAGTTTACTACCCTAAACATCAACAGATCATTCTCATCAAACTGGTATTACCCTCAGCGTAGTTTGAGTGAAGTTTTAGTGAAGTTTGGTGGTACTTCTTCATCAAAGAGCAATCACTTCCCTAAAATGTGATAAGGGAAAAGGTAGTTTCGAAGCACATTCTTCATCCTCATCTTCATCAGTTTCTTCATCAAACTCTTCATCCCTAAACTGCAACTACCCTGAGGAGCTAAGATCAGGATCCTTGACAGGAACCTTCTCGTGGGAATATAGTGTACGCGAGGGCAGCCTCCATCCAAGGGAAGAGTTTAATAGCCAAACTGGATCTACCCACAAGGTTCAGCAGGGAAGAGCTCCCTGAACAAACTTCCGGTCAACCCGGTAGTGGCTAAACCGAGATTGAGGCGACCCGATCAGGAGGTCAGCTTCATGGACGGATCATCTCATTCCCACTCCCCGATCTACCTTATACGCATGAGAAGTGGATTACAATGCGGCCTCTGCATCCTTAGGGACGCGTTCGAAACCGAAATCCCCAAACGACTGGTCGAATTCGGACAACTCGCCGAGAATGGGGACCCCCAGATGTCGGGTGAATTCGTCGCCCATCTGGAAGCTGCCCTGGGGATGAAAGCTCCCCTACCTGGGCAGAGCCTTCGCAGTTACCGTCGCGCGCGTGGGCAGTTAAGGAAGCCGTCACGACAACATCTTCCAGCCATGTACGCCCTGTGGACGCTGATGGGTGATCAACCTCCGATGGCGAAGCCTCTCTTAAGAATGATGTTGGGTGCCACAGAAAGTGACGTGTCAAAAGAATTAGATATGAGCCTCTACAACGTTCATATCACGGTGGCGAAGGGAGTTCGGACTGCGTTGAGGTACATTCGATGAAAGCTCTCGTTGGCGAGGTGATCGAGCCTCGTAAAAAGAAGAAGGTCAGGGAAGACAGAGCTCTAGTTGTAGTTCCCGAAAACGCTTCAAGAATTGATCGTAGGACCGCCGACCTCATCAAAGATGATGTCAAGCTCCTTGATCCGAAGCGAGAGACATTCGAGGAACGCCAGGAGAGACTTGAAGGTAATCGAGTTCCATACGCGAGTATGGTAGCGCATCAGGAAATGGCCGCTATCATTCTCGCTTCTGGTGGAACATATCGACTTGCAGCTGCTAAGGCGGGCGTTTCCGTTCGTCAGGTAAAGAAATACTACTCATCCGCTGATTTCCGACAGCGCATTGAGGAGTTGAGGAGCACCAGGTTCTCTAAGATCATCGGTCGGGTTTTGAAGGAGCTCGACAAGAGAACTGAGAAGGGTGCAATCGAGAAAATCGAGCTTTTGGACCTCCTCCGAGTATGGGATCGGGTTGCGGGTCCTGTGGGAGGTAAGGGTGGCGTCAACATCGCGATCACCAATAACCAGAACTACGATTCTCTCATCGCAGCGCTCACAGCTCCGGTCGGCCAAGGGGAAGGCGAGGATTTTCAAAGCTACGGGCCTGAAGACCTTCGACTACCAGGCGGAAGTTCACCGGAGTGAGGCTCGATTCCGAGTAGTCGATGGAGGTCGACGAATCGGGAAATCGGTTCTAGGTGGTCGTGAAGTTTACGCTCAGGCAGTGATTCCAGACTCGTATATCTGGATTGTCGGACCGTCGATGGACCTTGCCGAGAAAGAGTTTCGTGAAGCATGGAAGATTATCGTCGATAAGGAAATGATCCCGGTCCGTCGAAAGTCGGAACGCGAGCTGTTTATGCAGTTAGCGAACGGGACTTATATCGAGTGCCGGTCGGAAGAGAACCCAGACCAGCTGATCGGAGAGGGGCTCGACCTCATCGTTCTCGCTGAGGCAGCCCGCTTGAAGCATCGCACTTGGGATCAATATCTCCGGCCGGCACTCGCAGATCGTCGGGGTGCTGCACTTCTTACTTCCACCCCTCGTGGCTTCAACTGGTTCTTCGATTTCTTCAATCGCGGCCAGGAGGGGCACCCCGACCAAGAACCCGGATGGCAGTCCTGGCAGATTCCCTCACGCAGGAACCCCCTGTTGGACGATGCCGAGATTGCAGAAGCTAAGCGTACTTCGACGCCGGAGGCCTTCTCACAAGAATGGGAAGCTAACTTCATCTCATATGGCGGACTGGTATTCCCGGAATTCACCAATGAGGTTCATGTTCGATCCCATATCTATAACCCATTCCTCGAAACTCAACTATGGATCGACCCCGGAACTGCTGCTCCATACTGCGTCCTTCTTGTCCAGATCACTCCAGATGAAGATATCCACGTTCTCGGAGAGATTTACCGCACAGGCCGAACGTCAGCCGACATCATCGAAGAAGTCCAGGACCCGGAGAAGTGGGGATCGTACGTTCTAGACAACTTCGGACGCCCTCGTTCCGATCTAGTGGTTACAATCGATAAGGCCGCTGCAGAAGCTGCAGGTACTTGGCGTTTGAATGGGTATAACGCCGGTGGTGAGAAACCAACGATCAAGAAAGGCATCGAGGTTCACCATAACTTCTTGAAGGACCCATATCGTTCTACAGAGACGGAAGTGGTGCCTAAACTGACTTTTGATCCGACTTGCACCAATGCAATCAAAGAATACGGGACCTATCACTATCCCGATGAGATTAGGAAGCGTATCGAAACTAATCCGACGGAAGTCCCTGTGGACGTTGACAATCACGCAATGGATGCGATCCGGTACGGCCTCTACAACAAGTGGCCCGAACTCTTCAATGAAGATCGAAAGCATGTAGAGGTTGAATACATGGACTACGAGGATATCGATCCTGGAATCGGTGCTCGAGTCAGTCTCGGGGAGTACTGAATGAAGAAAATCGCGACGGCTCTGTTTATGGTGGGATTAGGGCTTGGATTAATCTCTGCGAAGGCACCCACACCTGAGTGTCATATCTCAGAACCATCTTTCGTTCTAAATGGTCTTCATATTCCTACAGACAGGCCCACGAGAATTACTTTCTCACTCGGTGATGCCGGTGGGGGCCAGTTCATAAGTACAGACGGAACTCTAACTATTCCTATTTTCAAAGAAGCACCTTTCACAGCTTACCTCGTTCAGCGGGGTGGTCGAAACTGGACCGACCTCAAATTGGGTTCTCAGTTGAACGATTACCACATCGTGGCATACTGCGAGGCGCCACAGTGAATCGAATCCAAGAAGCTATCGCCGCCGTCACTGGCATCGACCAAGAACTCGAACATGTTCAGAGTTCTTGGCAAAGTCAGATGGAAGTGTGGGAATCTGAAAGAGGCGAGCTTCGCGAGGCACTAGAACATATCGATTCTCAGAATGCTCTTCTCCAGCGGCAGATCGAAGATATTGATTATCTGAACCTGTTCGATATCGGCGGGATTATGGAAGTCATCCCGATGGCGAACAGGAAGAACACCATCAACCGGCTTCGCCGCCTGCGACAAGAGAACCCGCTCGCGAAGCAGGCAGTCAAGCTCATTACGCGCTTCACACTCGGTAAGGGCATCGAAATCATCGTCGGACCCGATCCCGCCACCAAAATCCCGCTGGAACCTCTTGTTGATGGCGAAGCCCCGGATGATTTGCACAAGGCGAACGGACTCTTCCCCGGAAACAAGCCTTCACCTCCACCGAACCCGAATGCGAAGCGGCCACGTCCGCAGGTGAGCGAAGCCCTCGATGATTTAGTTCCCTATTCCACCAATGGCTCTTCGAAAATCGATACGAAGACGGCGCCTGGTGAGGAACAGGTAGACGAACTCAAAAGGATCGTAGACGCCTTCTGGTGCGATGATGACAACAAGAGGGCGTTGACGGATCGAGCTGCCATGAACGAGTGGCTTGACCAGATTGCCACAGACGGCGAGAAGTTCATGGTTGGCTTCACGTCTCCCGGTGGCTCTTACATCAAGCTCACTGAAATTCCTATGGAAGAGATCGATACGATCATCTACGATCCTAATAACTGGAAGAAGCCCGTCTACTACATGCGGACCTATATCGAGAAGGTCTACGACGGCCAAGCCAGAGCTTACGTCGCTAAGGATGGGAATCCCAAAACTAAGTACTACCTCGACTATCGCATTCTCGATGAAGAACTTGCTGACCTCAGAACTCGTATTAAGATTCCCGCCAAGGAGTTGGCTCCTGACGACAAACGAATCAAGCACTCCATGATCAACCCCCTGTGGACGAAGAAGGGGAAGCGGGGAATCAGTGAGCTATATGCCTCCCGTGAGTGGTTTCGAGTCTACAAGGAGTTCATGGAAGATCGAGCTGCCATCAACGCAGCAGCTACCTCCGTGGCTTACAAGAGAAAGATCAAGGGTGGGCCAACCGCTGTTGCTGGGATGTCGGGTAAGTTTGGTGGCCTCAATGTCGGGTATGATAATCCTGAACTTGGTCCCTCTGAAACTAACAAGCTCTCACGACCCGTTGCCGGAGCAACATACGACTCTAATCCAGCTGTCGATTTGGAATGGATGAAGACAGACACAGGAGCTGTTAATGCTAAGGAAGATGGTAGGTCAATCCTCACTGCGGCAGGTGCAGGAACTGGAATGTTCGTTCATTACTTTGGTGATGGCGGGGACGCTAACCTAGCAACTGCGCAGGCCATGGAACTTCCAATGGTCAAGACCTTCGAGGATTGGCAGCAGTGGTTGGAAGACGAGCTGATCGAGTTCATTGGGTGGGTCATCCGCGTCGCCACAGACGACGAGAACGCAAAGAAACAAATCTCTCGCATCGCAGGCAGCTTCCCACCCATCATCTCTCAAGATGTTGTGAAGTTTATGACTGCCTGGAGTCAGCTTGTACAGAACGTCGCGCCCGGCAACAGGGTCGTTCATAGGGAAGCAATCAAGGGTAGCCTCACAGTTATGAATGTGCCTAACATCGACTCTCTCATGACTGAGATCGATGCCGAGGAAAAGCAGCTCGAACTTCAGAAGAAGCAGCAACAGCAGGATATGCTGGATGCTCTTGCTGAACAGCCCGTTGTGGCCCCGGCAGTTCGAGATGGCTCGGGGCAACCTGATCCCGCCATCAAGCAAACTTCGAGGGGGAAGCCCCAACCCCAACTCAATGGTGGAAAGCCCCCTAGGTGATGAATGGACCAGTTCGAAGCATTCCCAAGGTCACTGAACTCCTCAGTACTAGAAGTTCTGCCTTTGGAGTGGCTGACACAAGCCTACTTGCAAGAACCTTCGTTCTTACTGCAAGACGATTTCGTTCACGGTTGCTTAGTCTCGTTGATGATCTTGCCGCCGGTCGTATTAGTCTTCAGGAGTTTCGACGGCGTTCCTTTCGTGTTCTCAGAGACGGGCTAGGGCTCTCCTACTCACTAGGCGCCCTCTCTGTGGACTCCTTCCATACTTTGACTATGCGAGATGTTCGTGTAATCAACGAGCACCTTGCTGAGGAATCTCGGTTCCTACGAGCATTTGGTAAAGATGTTCAGAGAGGTCTTTATGTTCTAGATCCCGTTCAGCGTGCCGGCCTCTACCTTCAATCACTCAGAGGCATGTTTGAGATGGGGAGGATGGAAGCAGCTCCCCCCGGTCCTTATGATTGGAATCTGGGACCAACCGAGCACTGCATCCCATGTATTCAAGCTTCATTAGGCGGCCCTTACCAGAAGGACAATTTCACACATCTAGGACTCGAAGTCTTGCCTGGAATTCCAGGTAGTGGTGAAGTCTGTAAGGGTCTTACCCAATGTGGTTGTTGGATAAGTTTATCGGGGGGCTTTCCCCTCCCGAATGAGAACCTTCAGCGGCGGCTTCGAGAGCTGCTTGCAGAGGTTCTTCATGAAGACACAAGCTGATTTCATTACCTTTCGTAATCTGTCCCAACGTCGTCTACTTCAAGAGTTTCTTGAGAGAACGGGGTATGGTCCGGCTGATATCCTTTCTCTGAGTTTTGAGACTCATACCTTCCTCACAAGAAATGGAGGGAAGTACGAACTGAATAATCATCACATCAAGCACCTCGCCGGTCCCGATCCAAGCCCCAACAGTCGTTTATAGGAGAATCAAGTGGTAGATGATACCGGTACCACCGCTACTAATATCGCGGATGATACCGAGAAGCCCGAGAAGAAGCCGACTCGGTCGACCAAGTTCGACCTGGTAGACCGATTCCTCGAGCTCAGCGGCTACGAGAAGAAGGATGTCATCGGACATAGCGATGAACGTCGCACGGTGGTCACTTCTAACGGTGGGAAGTATCAGCTGAGTCCCAGTGGCAAGAAGATTCGGGTTCACGCCGGTCCCGACACTCCCGCTATGATCGCCGAGCGAGAAGAGGAGGAGGATGACGAGTAGATGAAGGCTCATATCGTGCAGTTCAGAGGTCGTGACATCTTTGATCTGCAAGAGGCCGAGTTCACAGAAGATGACGGACGGATGTACGCTAATAACGTTCGCATCATCACAGCCGGCCTGTCCAAGAACAACCGCAACTATCGACCGGAAGCCCTTCGTCAAGCCGCGAAGGATAAGACGTTCGATGGTATTCGGATGTTTGTCAATCATAGCAAAGAGCCACCGCTTAAGCGCCCCGTGGAACAGATGGTGTCCGCCGTCGAGAGTACTTGGTACGACGAAGGCAAGAGCACCCTCATGGGTAAGGTTGAGTTCTTCGATCAGAAATTCCGAGACTATGCTAAGCGGGCTCAGAAGTATCTTGGAGTTTCGATCGACGCCATTGTCCGTGGTGATCGAGTCGCTCAGACCGGTGGTAGAGTGATGGAAGATATCTACGGCTTCCATCAGCCAAAGTCCGTGGACTGGGTTCTTTTTCCTGCGGCGGGAGGGGGAATCGAGGCATGGGAAAGTGAAGGAGAAGCAGTGATCGATTGGGAGTCCATCACAGAGGCGGATATCCAGAAGAATCTGCCGTCCCTGTGGGCGAAGTGGCACCCTGAGAACCACGGACAGCCTGGAGTTCACGGTTCGTCTCAGGAAGGCGAAGAGGAAGAGGAGGACGATCAGCCAGCGCAGACCAAGAAGACCCCCAAGAAGAAGGGCACTGATCAGTTCGTTGCTCGTGAGGAAGTCGCTTCGATCGTGGCGGAAGCCCTTACAGCTCACGACAAGGAACGAGAGAAGATTGAAGAGAAGCAGCGTCTTGCTGCTGATCAGGTTCGTGAAGCCTTTGCAGGTTCCGGACTTCCCCCTGTTACTCAGAAGAGGCTCATTGCTTCCTATGAGGGCATTGAGGAGTTCGACAAGACGAAGGTTGAGAAGGACATCGCAGACGCGAAGGAGGAACTCAAGGCCGCGGGAGCTGGCCCGGTCATCACGGGGATGGGTCCGTCGGGCGGGGCTGGCGAGGGCACTGGTGATCAGACGCCCACCTACTCCGTCAAGGAATCCGTCGAATCTCACTTTGCTGGCCCCAAGAAGTCAGCTAAGAGCGATGACTCTCACGACGACAAGAAGGAGAGCTAGTAGATGTCGCGCACTTTCGTCCATGCCGGGCGCCGGCGAACCTTCACCCCGTCTGTGATCAATGCTGCCGGCGATCTGATTTTCCAGCAGGGGTTCTTCGGAGTCCTGCAGGATAATGCTGTCGTCGGTCGCCTGAATCACATGATCCTCGAAGGGGTTCATGAGCTCAAGAACGTTTATGGATCGAACATCAACCCGGGCGTGCTGGTTTCAGCTGCCCCGTCCGTGTTCGCTTCCACTCACACGATCTATCCTGCACCGTCGGTTCCGGCGAGCGGTAGGGTGATCGGACGTGTTTGGGCAACATCGCCAGCGTCATCGGCCACTGCGACCATCAAGGTCCAGCTGTTCAACCCGAACCAGCTCTAGAAGAGGAGAATTCAATGCATGGAGCTCGGCCTGGCAACGCGCTGGGGCTGGCGCCCGGCTCACATCTGAAGATCTTCGATGCCTATATCGAAGCTCGTGAGCAGCTGGAAGCCGGGACCCTGAGCGCTCAGGAAGCCATGTCGACATCAGACTTTCCCACCTACATGGGCAGTCTGATTCGACTCAGCTTCCTCGATCGTTTCACGGAGATTTCCGGCTCTTGGAGCCAGTACACCCGGGACTTCTCACTGGAAGACTTCGAAACCTGGAGCATGGCCCGATGGGGTCGGTTCCCGGATATCGAAGAGAAGCCACTGAACGGCCCCTACAATGAAATCTACATCAAGGAGTTCCCGGCTGAAAACCTCCGCCTGCGAGAGTTCGGGAACGTCTTCAGTCTGACTCGGCAGCTGATCATCTCTGACCGGCTGAACGAGATCTCGAAGTGGCCGCGACTTCTCGGTGAAGCGCTTGCCCGCACCCAGTCCAAGATCGCAGCGGTGGAGCAGTTCCAGAGCAACCCGACGATGTTCGACGGGAACGCTCTGTTCAGCACCGCTCATGCGAACCTCGCCACAGCCACAGCTCTGACGAACGACCTGACGGGGATGAACCTCCTGAAGGCGATGGAGCTTCAGCTGGACACGCAGACGGACGATGAGGGATTCAAGGTTACCTCTCCCGGTAATCGACGCACCCTGATCATCCCCGTCGAGTATCGGTGGATCGTCAACTCGCTCATCAACAATGACGTGGTTCCGAGCGGTGCCAACCTGGTGCCGAACGAAGTCAAGGGTCGTTACGACGTGATCGAGGAACGCTTCTTCACTGATGCGAACAACTACTACATGACATCTGATCTGAAGGGCGAGCTGGGCTTCCTGGCCGCCGTCTCACTGAACGGGAACACGACCCCGTTCCTGGGACTGAAAGACCCCGGGGTTCGCGCCGTCCTTGGCGGGAACGATCCCTATTCCTTCGAGTTCGACGAGGTCAGCTACAAGATTCGGCATGACTTTAACTTCAAGCCGGTCGAGTGGCGCGGGATCGTCGGGGCGTTGCCTGCATAATCCGATGGGGACCGGTTTGGCGCTCCTCCCAACCAACCGGTCCCCACATTTTAGTTTGCTCTTTGAGCTATTAGAAAGGTGGCGGCACCGTGGCAACAATCTCTCTGGGTATGATCATCAAGAATGAGGGTCGTACCCTTGAAGCTTGTCTGAAGTCAGTGGCTCCCTTCGTCGACCAGATCGTTATCGGGTTGGCCGGGGAGTCCACTGACAACACCAAAGATATAATCGACATCCACAACGGGTACGGTAGTCCTACTCAAACTAAGATCGAATTCTTCGACATCGAGTGGATTGACGACTTCTCGGCAGCTCGTCAGGAGGTTTTTGACCGCTGCACCAGCGAGTATTTCCTGTGGCTCGATGGAGACGATGTTCTCGTCGGTGGTGAGAAGATGCAAGGTTACATTCTCACTAATCCGAATGTCGACGCGTTCTACATGGGTTACGACTACTCGCGTGATGAAAATGGGATGAATAACTGCTATCTCATTCGAGAGCGGTTAGTCCAGCGACATCCCGAAATCCAGCCTGATTGGATCTGGATGGGTCGTGTCCACGAGGTGTTATCACCCCAGTTCCCCCATATCGCAATGAAGATTGACGATATGGTGGTAGTCCATCACAAGCCCCCCTTCAAACACGAGGTTGATCGTAATACTCGAATCCTGTACCAGCAGCTTCGAGAGCAGGAGCCAAATCCAGACCCCCGCATTCTGATCTATCTCGGGTCAGAAGCACTCGGGAGGGGAGATACTCGTGAGGGTATCATGCATCTCGAGCGTTTCGTGAAGTTGAGTGGTTGGGACGAGGAGAAATACCAGGCACAGGTCAAGATCGCACATGCTTGGCGTGGGGTGGGAGAGATTCAACGTTCTTTGGCAGCCGCACAGGAAGCCATTGCCATGATGCCGGAATGGCCGGATGCATATCTCGCGATGGCAAAAGCGTACTCATCCGATCCGCTTAACAACTGGCAAGCGGCACTTCATTATCTGAAGACGGCTGTGCAGAAGCCGAAGCCACAAACCATGTTAATCATCAATCCCCTGGAGTATACCTATGAGCCTTCACTTCTGATTGCTCTGGCCTATACTCATCTAGGTGATTACGAGGTCGCTCTCCAAAACTACAAGAACGCCTATGCCTTCCAAGAGGATGCGACAGTCGCAGACCAGATTAGGTTGCTCAGCCGTCAGGTTGAACTTAATCAGGTGCAGACTTCATTCCTCACTCTTCGTGAGTATCTCGGTCGTCACGATGAGTGGTTGAAGGTCCGTAAACTCTTCGACGTAGTGCCTAAGAATCTCGAGCAGAGTGCTGCCATTCGTGAGGTTTGGGAGCGCTCCATGGATCAGACGGCCCACGTCGAAGAACCAAAGATCATGGAGGAATTCTATACCGGTAATCCATTCTGGCAGCCGATGAGCGATGAGAACATTCTGAGCCCATCGTGGTTGGATTACCCTCGACTCAAGTTCGCACTTGATACGGCGCGTCGCGTGGAAGCCAAAACGATCGTAGACTGGGGTTGTTCTGATGGTTTCATCTCTCTCCCACTCGCGAAGGAGATCGGAGCCCGAGTCACCGGGTTCGACCTTGATCCTAGGTGTACACAGTTGGCATCGCTACGTGCGGAAAGATGGGGAGTGGAGGCTAGTTTCGAAGTCGGAAACGTTGACGAAATCGGTGGATGGGAAGGGTCAAAAGCTGACCTTGGAATCTTCTTCGAAGTCATAGAGCATGTTGTTGATCCAGCTGCTACTCTGACTCGACTTGAGAAGACAGCAAAGCACATTGCCATCACAATTCCTTATCTGGCTTGGGAAGATGGCAACGTTCCCGCATGGGATAAAGCTGAACCTAAGGGCCACCTCCGAATCTTCGACCAGTATGATATCGAGCGACTTCTCACTGGTCGAGGTAAGATTCACAATATCTACCGTGAACCTTGGGGTAACACCGGTTGGATTTTCGCTGATTATGAGCCCGGTGTTCAGTTGAAGAAAGAAACCATCATCATCGGTGCAATGGCCGGGATGGAGGATTGGGGACCTAGAAAACTAAAGGAGAGTGGCCTGGGTGGCTCAGAAACTGCCGTCATCAAGTTGGCCGAAGCACTCGCGGCCGGCAATCGACGTCCGATCGTTTACAACCCAACCGATGAACCCGGCTATTACGGGGGTGTTTGTTACCGTCCCTCAGACCATTTCCGTCCCGAAATCCACTCTGATCTGTTCATCGCTTGGCGAACTCCAGAAGCCGCAGACTGGGAAATCAACACAGAACACCTCGCCCTGTGGTTGCACGATACAGATTATGGGGACCGACTAACACCTGAGAGAGCAAAGAAGTTTGACTCATTCGTCGTGTTGTCGAAGTGGCACATGGCCCACGTGATCAAAACTTATCCATTCATCCCCGCAGAGAAAATCAAAATCATTCCGAACGGAGTTGAGACTGAGAGATTCCAGGCGAAGGTGAAAAAGAACCTTAAGAAAGTTGTTTACTCTTCGTCGCCAGATAGGGGACTGGACATTATCTTAGAGCACATTTGGCCCAAGGTCGTTGAAGCCGTCCCTGATGCCGAGCTCCATATCTACTACGGCTGGGACAATATCAACAAGGGTGCTCAAATCCCGGGCTATGAGTTTCTGGCCAACTTCAAAGCTCATGTCGAACAACTGTTCCTGAATTCCAAGAACGTCGTTCAACATGGACGCATTCCTCAAGATCAGTTGGCGAAAGAGATGCAGGAGGCGTCGATTTGGTTGTATCCTACATACTTCTCAGAGACATACTGCATCACGGCAGTTGAGGCTCAGCTAGCAGGGGCAATTCCCATCACAAATCGACTAGCCGCATTGGAGGAGACGGTTCAGAGCGGCATCTACGTTCCTGGAGATGTCACTGATCCACAGGTACAGTCAGCCTTTGTAGAAGCTACCATCCACGTTCTACTTGCTGAGAATGATCCGAAGCTGCGGGCTCGAATTCGACTCCAAGCCCCCGTGGTGGGGTGGGATCAGGTGGCTAATCAGTGGGAAGCATTTGTAGGAGATAGTCGTGAGAGTTCCGATGATTTCAGCAATCCACAGTTGGTATTGTCCGAACTGCGGACTAACGGATCAGACGAACGAACCGCGTCCTCACAGTCGGATGCACACCTGTCCGAAGATGCTCAACATGTCGGTGCCGATGGTTCCAGCAGGAACTAAGGCGAAGATCGAGACACGAGAACGGGAGGATTACTTAGGAGACGAGAAGGTTCAACTCTTCGAAGGGCGGCCCATTATGTCCATCGTTACAACCCGTGAAGACGGCAGCAACGACACAAGAGTGTTTTCTCCTGTGGCCGTTGGCTCCTCAAAGGAAGGATAGTTACGAGTGAGTACTTCGAGTGGAAAGGGTACAGCCCACAATGCCTCGGTAAAGACTAATAATCACATCGGAAAGTTGGAACAAGCTCTGACTGCCGCACGAGCTGAGCAGGAGTTGGAGTTTCCTGCTCGGAGGGTAGCGGCAGCAGAAAGGGCTGTTGAGAAAGCCGAGGCTGCTTTGGATGCAGCTAATGATGCTTTGAGGCAGGCCATCTCTGATAACCAAGCCGAGAAAGATGGCATGGAAGCCGCTATTGCAGAACGGGTTGAACGGAAAGCTGCCCTTGATGCCCTTGCAGAGGAAGGGAACTAATCCATGGCTTGGTCAAACAGCAAGATTTTCATGGCAACAATCGAGGACGTGCTTGAGAACACAACTGCGATTGACTTGAACAGCGACACATTCAAGGCTGCGCTGTTCAACGACAGCATAACTCCATCACAGATAGTTGCTTCCGCTTCTACAGCCTATGCGGCCGGTGTCTGGGCTTCTGGTGGAGTTTCAGATGCCCCATCTTGGCCAGCAGTTGGTCGTGATCTGGCTGGTGTTGCTTCAGGTTTCGCGTCGAACGTCTATACCTTCGATGCGAACGATACAGCCTCGGCTGATGCAACTACCGATCTCGCTTCCGTGTTCGGTACACTCGTATATGATGATACTATCACTACCCCTGTGGCAGATCAAGGTCTCAGTTACAATTACTTCGGCGGTTCCAACTCTGTTGTGAACGGAACTTTTACGATCGTTTGGAACGTCCTAGGAATCGTTCAGCTGACGTTGTAAGATGGCAGTTGTAAGGCTCTGCGGGTTTGAAAGCGCCGCTGCTTTGAGTGATGGTATCTCAACTTTCTCTCAGGTCAGCGGTACTTTCGCTTGGGATACCTCAGTCGTCAGAAGTGGTGCTCGTTCTTTCCATTGCACCGTAATCAACTCAAACTCCGGAGGCGGGTGTAGCCTCGCTAGTCCGAGTGCTCCAGCGCATTCATTCGTTCACTTTGGTTTCCGGGTCGCATCTATGCCAGCTGGTGGTTCTAACCAGAAGACCATCTACTCCCGGTCTGATCAAGCTGGAACAATCAATATTCGCTTGAACTCAACCGGAACTCTGGGAATCTATCTTCAGAACACACTCATTGGTACAACTGCCACAACTCTTTCGTTGGATACCTGGTACTGGATTGGCATTCGAGTTGTCACGGGGTCTAGTGTGGAGTGGCTCCAGATTGATGGGGTAGATGCCGGGGTGGTGGGTAGTGCAACTGTCACAACCATTCACTCTAACTTCGGTTTCTTCGATGCCTCGGGGCCACAGGCGGCGGCTGATGCTTACTGGGATGATATTCTTCTAGATAACGCCTCATTCGTTGCGCCCAGTAAGATCGTCACTCTGTCACCCATCAGCGACAATGCTCGTGCCACTCTGTGGACTGGAGGAGCTGGCGGTACTACCAGTCTCTTTGAGGCTGTGAACAACGAACCTCCGGTAGGAACTGCTACAGAAACAAACACCACTCAGATCGAACATGCTGGTGGAGCCGCAGGTACTACAGATGCTTACGATGCCAACATGACATCGTACTCAACCGCTGGAATAGCTGCGGCCGATACTGTCACTGCTCTACAGTATAGCATCATCCATGGAGAGGACATCAACACTGGCACTAAGCTGCTGAATTTCTCGATAGTCTCAAACCCAACACAGGCCTCGGGAATTGCTAACTTCGCTGCTGGTGCTGATGCCGGAGCATTAGGTACTTTTCCATCCACGTGGACCCGTGCGCAGAATACTCTCGTTGAAAGCCCCGCTGTTACGAAGGGCACCTCTCCTGTCATGAGGGTTGTTCGCCCAGAGACGGCATCTCGAGTTGCTTCAGTTTGTTATATGGAGATTGCGGTAGCTTATCAGGAAGCTATCGTAGTTCCCTACGTTCCCAGAGTTCATCCATACCGTCAGGTGATGGTGCAGTGAGGAGACCGGATTGTCTACCTATTCGGTGACGATGCAGAACCAGTCCATCGTCGCAGACGCCACTTTAGTGATCATCCACACTGATTCAACGGTCGCGTCGCCGGGATCAAACATTCGTCTCTTGCGGGCTTGGTGCGGGCAACAGGCGAGTGAAGTTTCAGACCAGTTGGGCGTCATCATTGGGCAGAAAGCATCAGCATTCGGAACTTACACCTCCACCACTCCGACTCCTCATTTCATTGGTGGTCAAGTTTCAGGCATCGTGGGTGCTACAACTGGGGCAGAGGGAACAGCTGGTACAGATGCTTCCGCTGAGGGGGCTGGCACTGTTACTCCAATCATTTACGATGGATTCAATAATCTCAATGGCTATCTCTGGTTGCCATCTGAACGGGAACAGATCATCATTCCAGCTGATACAGCCATTATCTTGAAGATCGTGGGTACTCCAGCAGCTCTGGGTAACTGGAGTGCTGGGATGACTTACGAAGAACTCAACTAGTCAATGCCTCGGCTCTTTCGTCTTCCCCCTGTTCCGCTACAGCGAACTCGGCATGCGGTAGCTCTGCTCCCGGCTGGAGCTGTAGAGACTAATGCGCAAGCGGGTGTAGCTTCTGGAACTGGCCAGGCGTTTGATACCGCGCAGAAGTACGTTCAGGCGGAAGTCGCAGCTGGTACTGGCCAAGCTCTAAACATCCAGACGCCGGCAGTGGCTTTCAGAGAAGCTTCAGAGGGTAACAACGGAGCTGGTGGAACCACTCTGGTAATCAACAAGCCTGCAACTCTTGTTGATGGCGATCTTATGGTTGCAGCCATCTCAGTCCGTGGAGGTACTGGCACAACTATCACACCGCCCGTTCCATGGACAACCCGAACTAGTTCTTTTGGCGCATCCAATATCATGGCAGTGGCCGGTGATGGGTCTGGTAACTTCGTTGCTGTAGGTGGTGGTGGTAAGATTGCTTATAGTACTGATGGAGAAACGTGGGTTCAGCAAACTAGCCCATTCGATGGAAGTGATACTCTTGAGTGCGTGGGTTTCGGAAATGGTCTATGGGTGATTGGCTCCTTTGATGGGGATCTCTCGACGAGTTCAGACGGGCAAACCTGGGCAGCAGTCACGTCGCCTCTCAGTGGAGATGCTGTCTGGGATGCCAAATATGATAATGGGATTTGGGTTATTGCTGGTGGAAGCGGTAAGCTCTCTACAAGCCCGGATGCGTCAATATGGACGGCTCGTACTTCTTCCTTTGGTGCTAGCACGATCATAGAGCTCGCCTATGACTCAACTCTGGGGATGTGGGCAGCTATCGGCGCAGTAAATGGAGGCAATCCAGCAAAGATCGCCTCTACAACTGACTCAACTGCGGCATCCGGTTGGACTCAAAGAACTACGGGTTTCGGTGTTAACAACAACGGAACCCTTCTTCTTGCGGATGGAGAAGGCGTTTTTGTTGCGGGGGCTTTCGGTACCACTGCTCAAATAATCAGAAGTACAGATGGTATCAATTGGAGTACACAAACCCATCCACTAACCTCGACGACAAATCTGAGAAGTGGCTACTTCGGTAATGGAGTCTTCGCTGTTCCTAATGATCAAGGTGAAGTAGCAACTAGTCCCGACGGGATAATTTGGACACTATCACCGAATGCCTCAGTTGGAGTCCAGTCTCTGAAAGCTCTTACTAAGGGAAACGGGAATAAGTGGATTACGGTTGGTAATGCTGGAACTCTCCTGAGTGCCATTCACCCCGTGGCTTGGAGAGAACTCGATCGAAAGAATTCTACTACAGCTCTAGGTCAGGCACTCTACTGGAAGGTAGCCTATAACGAACCTTCTAGTTGGACCTGGACCCTCACATCTAATAAGGCTTCTGGAGTAGTAGTTTCGGTTTCACAGGCAGATTCAAGAGTCCCGGATTCAACGGAATTCTCAGGTCAGGCCAACGCTTCTAGTGCTACAATCACAGCTCCGACTCTGGGTTCATTCTCTGTAACAGATGGGATGGACATCTTCTTCGGCGGCACAGCAGTTGCATCATCATTCACGCCACCGACTAACTACACAGAGCCTACTAATGCTGATGACGCCTCAACTACTCCGAACGCCACCACCACAGAGGGGGCCTATCGCAGCTTACTTGCAGTAACTACTGTCGGCTCAATCTCAGCCACCGCTGGTAGTGCTGCCGTTAACATCGGCCACCATGTTTTCATCAAGCCTATCACGACGGCTCTTAATGCGAGCCCCGTGGCCGAAACTGCCACGGGAGTGGGAGAAGCGCTTCAACCATCTATTGATGTCAAAACTCTATCCGGACTAGCTTCTGGGGCAGGTGTTGCTCTCGGTCCCGCTCGAGGCATAACACCTGCTCCCGCAACTGGAACTGGTTCAGCAGGAGATTCCCGAGCGGCTATCTCACCAATTGGTGGGGCGGCGACTGGGACAGGTGCTGGTCAGAATGCCTCTGCGGCCCTTTCTATATCACCGGGTAGTGCATCAGGGACGGGGTTAGCGGTCGGTACGGCGGGTAAGGTCAGCCCAGGAGCTGGAGTTGCTTCGGGTACTGGGGCTGCATTTACGAGTTCGCTAAGTGGGTCCACATCACCCTCTGTGGCCTCGGGGATCGGTTTTGCTGGGGCTGTAAGTTTAAGCATCAAGCCAACCGGTGGATTAGCTTCAGGTACTGGGGTTTCTAGTCAGCCTTCCGTCGTAATCTCTGTCAATGCGAACGCGGCTACTGGTGCTGGACAAGCTATTGACGCGACAGCTAATACTGGATCAAACACCAATGCTAATGCTGGAACAGCAATTGGAACAGGTGTCTCATTCAGTGCTGCAATCTTCCTCGCTCCAACTGCACAGACATCTATTGGAACAGGTTCAGCTCAACAGACTTCAATCTCAATCTCAGTTACTGGAGATCTGGCTTCTGGAACTGGAATTGCTTTTAATCCATCACTCTCAATCAAGGTAACGTCAGGGGTTGTATCTGGCACTGGGGCTGGTCTAAACGCAACAGTAAGTACAAGTGCTGGTACTTCAGCCGCTGCTCAAGTAGCTTCGGGCTCTGGGTCCTCGAATAACGGCTCCACTCAGATCAGCCCGACCTCTGGAGTTGGGACGGGAACCGGTGTTTCGCTTGAGGCAACAATCTCAATTAAGGCATCAGCAGGCACTGCTTCTGGAACTGGAATTGCCTTCAATGGAACTGTTGCTTCTATCGTTCAGACTGAAGCTAATGCGGAAGCTGCTTTCGGTTCAGGCAATGCATTTAACTCATCACTCTCACTCAATATTGGAGCGGGAGTTGCTTCTGGCACTGGTGCTGGACTTGATGCGACCGGTGTCACCTTTATCGTTCCTGATCCAGGATGGAGCTGGTCCAGTCAATCCGGTATGGCAGGAACTAAGGTTGGTGGATGGCCTGATACCCAAGAGACTATGGCAGGAACGGAATCTGGTGGATGGCCGGTAACTCAGGAAGGTTCAGCTGGAACTGTAAAGGATAAGGGATGACAACTATCGAAGCAGTGAGGTTGAAGTCCTCAGACAAGAGCGTAATCACTCGTGAGAAGACAGTAGGAAACGGAGTCGATAAGTACTTCAAGCTGAAGAACTCTGGTCTTCTGACATCTCCTACGCCCATCGTCTTCCAAGCAGGTCTGCTTAAGGTTGAGAACACCCACTACACAGTAGACTACGATCATGGAGTCATCACTTTTTTGGTGGTTCCTCCGCAGGGAGAAGAGATTGAGTTTACCTACTACTGGAGTGTTTTCACCGATGCAGAAGTCCAGTACTTCCTTACCGAAGCTGGTGATAATGTCACAATCGCAACAGCTCAACTACTCCTGGCGTGGGCCGCAGATGCCTCTCGGTTGGCGAAGCGACAGACTCTTTCCGGTGGAGGTGGACTCGGTCAAACCGTCATCGACACATCCGTAGCTGCCAGGGAACTGCGTGCTACTGCCAAGGCTCTGATTGATACTGAGGTGGCACTAGGTGAGAGTATCCCGGCTGAGGGACTCACTGAAGTTCCCTGGACTGAGCAGGTCTATCATCAGCAGGTCAATCAGCATTACATTCGAGAGAGTGAAGGCTGATGTACCACGAGAATATCGCTCGCTTCACGGCTAATCACTTGCGATCGCATATCAAGAGCTATCTTGATATAATCGCAGCTGAATATACAGGGGAGCTGAGTGTACCTCTCATAGTACCAAAGCGCATCGACTATAACTCCGCCGTTGGAGGGATGATCAATGAGTTCGCCCAGATTCTTCCAGAGTACGGCATCGACGTCCTCAACAAGATTCCAGGGCAGTCCGACGCCTCCCTGTGGATTTACGAGTATATCGGACAACTCAATGGACTGGTAGATGGCGGTAGTCGAGAAGCGGTGGACCTTCAGATTGCACGTCATGCACGAGCAGTTGAGATGTTCATCAGGGCTCATAAGACACTCCATCAACAGGAGTTCACCGGGTTTAGTTTAGTAGAGTTCATCTTCGTAACCACAGAATGGTCGGGAGCTGAGTATCTCGGTACGGCGGAGGATCGAGATATCTGGATCGCCGGGTTCAGCACTAACGTCTCGTGGATTACGAGCGAAGAAGGTCCGGAAGATCATGGCTAATCCCACTCGAGCGGGAAAGGCGATCAAGTACTTTCCAGTCGAGTTTCCCGATGCACTTGGTCGTCCGTTTCCGAAGTCACGAGGGGGTGGAGTTCGTGTCTCAATGCACGGACTTCGTGAAGCATCAAGAGCGGCTAGGATGCCTGCTATCTCCTCCGCTAAATTGATCTTCGCTGATGCCCAGAAACGAGCAGCCGAGATTCAAGCACGGATGCGATCAGCAGCAATGGCCGAGTACAGCAAAACTGGAACTGGTAGATTCGCACGAGGCATCAACGCTCGAGTAATCAACAGCGGTAGTCCCGGAGAGAAGATCGCTTCGATGATTAGAGTCACCGCCATCAACTATCGAGAAACTCGCTTCCTCACAGATATCGGTGGTGGTGGGTACTTCAAGAGTTATCCGGTTCGTCCTTATCGCATCTTCGCTCGAGGTGGGTTGGAAGGTCCACGGGGCAAAGCTGGTTCAAAGGTAGACATCAACTTTGTTCGCAGTACCGCTGGTGAACATCGTTTGAAGGTACCAAGAGCTGGGCGGTTCTTTGAAGCGTTCCGTAAACACGGAGGTGGAGAGAGTCGGAGAATTAGTGATGCTCTAGGCCCGATGGACCCCGGTGATGCCATGAAGGCTTTCTTTTTCTACCCCCTGTGGGTTAATCATCCGGGCTTTAGGCGAGACATCATCTCGCAGATTGCAATCCAGGAGGGCGCGGCTTATCAGGATGCAGTGGTTACAATCGTCGAGGGAGAAGTGAGAAAGACTCAGATGGCTGGTGTATCTCTCTCACGTAACATCCCAGTAATCAATCCTAACACCACCATGGTTCAATTCAAAGCAGGAACAGGAGGCGTGGTACTTGACAAGGGCGCGCAAGAACTATTCGATCGTTTAGGTGAGTAGGAGGAACAGGTGAGTCAGAGACAAATCCTCGAGAACTCAATCGATCTTGCGAAGACCCTGCGTGGGCCTGGTAAGATCCTGTATGCGGGATCGGGCGTACCGATGCCCTCCAACATTCTTCAGTTGCTGGATCCCACTTCTGGAGCACCCGCCGCAAGTTGGACCTACTTCGGGTTGACTCGCGGTGGTATCAACATGGTGAAGAACCTCGACGTGACAGTTCGAGACGACCTCGATCAGATCGTCGGTGCTTATGACCAAGATGTCACTGGTCGTTCGTATCAAATTGTGACTCAGATCGCTGAAGTCGCACAGGACCAGTTTCGTCAGCAGGCTATCGCACTTGAGATGGGTCAGACCGCTACTACCGTGATGGCGACTACCGCTCAGCCAACTCAGGTTATGCGGTTCCTGGATGACAACGACAATAAGACTGAGGAACGGCGCTGGGCGGTTGTTTACCCCAAGGCCGCGAACGGAAAAGTCATCGCCTACGTATTCCGACGTGGAGCCGTTTCAGGTGGTGAGAAGACAATTCGACTGGATCAGAATGATCCGGCGAGTCCTGCACTCGACCTTCGATTCTTCCCGGAGATTGCTACTACAATCGCCGCTGAGGATCAGTATGGTCGCGTCTTCGAGATTGACTGATGGCTGAGAGGCGGCAAGCTACTCGTCGTGAGCCAATCGAAGTTGAAATCGACGACGGTCGGCTCTTCATCGCGAGACCTCTACCGTGGCTGGAAGCCAACGATCTTGGTAACATGATCGTCAAGCAGAATGCCGAGTCGTTCAACGAATTCGTTCGACTCTACGTCAGCGATGACGGAGTTCCACAGCTGGAGGCAGCACTCAAACAGAAGGTCAATGACTGGACTCCAATTCTCAGAGCCGCATTCCCAGAGGATGCAGATGACAATGAGAAGTGGACAAAGCCAAGAATTCTGACTAATGATGAATGTGCCGACTTGGTGCTTGCTTCTCTTGATGTAAATCATCTTGAACATATCAGGCACCTCGTCGACCCAAACTCCCCGACCCCGACGCTTCCTGGTGGGATCGATACCTTGCTGTCGGGGGAGGATGGTCAGAAGACGACATCTACAGCCGACTCCGCCTCTGTGGATTCTCCCGAGCCGACACCCTCGACTTAACTCGGGGAGAGATGGTTGGTATTCTAGAGCAGTATGTCGAAGATCTTTGGGATCAGCGATATTGGGAACTTGCTCTAACTGCTAAGGAACCAATGGAATCTTATAAGGAAATGAAAGACACAGCCAAGTCACTGCGTGAATCTCCTGCACTGGAGGAACTCCCTTCAGAACAGCAAGCTTGGCTTAGGAAGGTTTGATGACAAGTACTAGGGGTACTCCTAGGCTCGGTCAATCCGGGATGGCCCTCAGCTCACTTGGTGCTGTTGGTGGTGCTCGCGGTACTGCGGCAGGCGGTCTGCGGATTCTTGTTGAGTTCTTTACTCAATATGATCCTGCTGCGGTTAAGCAACTTGAAGCTGATCTAGCTAATCTCGAACAGATTGAGCAGTCCCAAAACGCCAAGAGTGCTTCTCTCGAGCAGCAAGCTTCAAATCGACGCATTAAGATTGCTCAAGCTGAAGCTTTGGTTAAAGCCAAGATTGTCGATCGTGGTGCAAAGGCTCAGTTTAGACAGGCCCAGAATCTTCGCAAGACAGGTTCTGCAGCTGATGTAAGAACAGCCATTTCACTAGAGAAACTAGCACTCAACAAATCTGATCTAACTGCCAAAGAAGAAAAGATCATCCGAGCTGCTGTCGGACATCGCACTCGTCTAAGAAACCTCGAGGCACAGCAAGAGCGGATCGCAAAAGCCCGGCTGGCAACTGAGGAGCAGATTGCCGCAACCTCGGGATCGTTAGCTCAGCAGCGTGGCATCAAAAGTGGCGTCATTCCGAAACTCGGTGGATTAGCAATTGGCGCAATCGGTGGAATCGTTGGTGGTGCTGTTCTCGGTGTGGGTTTTGCAGCTGCTCAGGCGGGTCTAGAACTTCTCGGTGAGGGCCTTCAGAACATCCTAGACCCAGCACGCAAGGCACGAGAAGTGTTGTCAGATGTTGCTAGTGCTATCAATAAGTTGATTGAAGCTAGCGATGGGCTCACCGACGAGGAGGTAATCTCCAGTTATCTGAAGTCATTGGGATTGCAAGCTGACGATGACACGGTAACACTCTTAAAGCAGGCAGCTGCCGCTCAGCGGGCGCAGGAACGTGTAGACCAGTACATGCAGACTGGGCTTGTAGCTTCACAGGCGACAGCGCTTTTCGATGAACAGGTTAAGCGTCTGGCAAAACAATTTGAATCTGAAGCTCGGGCAGCCTATGTCGCCGAGAATGCCACCGGTGGTTTGATCGACCGACAGACGGCCGCGCAAATCTCGATGGATGCTATGGGGAGAGCTGCTCGATTCCTCGCGGATGGGGAGACTATCGCTGCTGATGAAGCTGATAGACTTGCAGCGAAAACTGCAGCCTTAGCTCGCAATCTCGAGGCTGTTGCGATTCTCGCGCGTTACGCGGCGGAAGCCCTAGATCAAGCAATTTCAGCTGGTGCACAGGCAGCGTTCATCAATCCCATTGATCAGCAGATTGAGAGCTTACAAGAAAGCGGTCCTAGCGCAAAGACGCAAGCACTTCAAGCTAAGATTGAACAGCTCCAGTCAAGTGGTGACGGCGGTTCTCAGAAGAACTCAGAGCTGGCGAATATTGCTGAAGAGCGAGCCTTGATTCTACTTCGTATGCGTTTGCGAATGATGGGAACAGAGATTGACCTCAGCAAGTTCGCGGGTAAATTCCTGCTAGAAGCTATCAACGCCAAGATTACGGCACTTGACAAGCAGGCTGCTGCTCAAGATCGCGTCAACCGACTGCTTGATCTGCAGTTCCGTATGTCACAAACCATTCGTCGCAACGAAGGCGAGTCCATCAACGACTTCATGGAACGTCGAGCTCAAGAAAATCGCAACCTGCTGTCTGAGCAGCGCGATCTTGAGAACGAGAGAATTAAGGAAAGTCTCCAAGAGCAACAAGAGAAAGTTCAGGACGAGGTTGCTCTGGCAGAATTGTCCGAGCGTCAGAAGAATGCTGCCGCGAAGGGCGGGTCAGATAATCGCCTCAAGCTACTTCAGAAAGAACTTGAGGCTTCTCAGAAGGCTGATGCTGCGGCTCTTAAAGCTAAGCTTGCTGCACTTGAGAAGCAGCGCCAGGCATATCAGAAGTCTGCTGATGACGCGGCCTACTACGCCTCTGTGGCAGCCAACGATGAGATTAGAGAGGCTGCTCGTGCAGCCAACTCCGTATCTCGGATTGCCGCACTCAGCGGTAAATCTCGAGGTCTGTCAGCAGCTAAGTCGTTCCTCGAGGCACTTTTGCAGTCTGGAGTTCTGTCATCGAGCGAAGCCGCAGATGTCATAGCTGCTATAAATCGCATCAACAAGACGCTGTCGTTAGTTGGTGATGCCCAGTATGCTGTAATGAAGAACACTCTAGTTAAGCCGGGTTCTGCGCCCACTCCCTTTGCTTCTGGTGGCTTCATCCCCCTCAATGCAGGTTCTACTCCGTTCGGACGCAACGCTCGGTTCGGAGAGCACGGTACAGAAGGTGGCATGTTCGTGCTTAGTACTCAGATGATGAACAAGATGAAAGGTAGCAACTCTGGTGGACCCTTCCGTGATTTGATCATCAATCGTTCAGATGATCCACAGGCAGACTACTACCGAACGAAGCGCATGGTGAGGGATGTTGTGAGAGAGGAGATTGGTAAATGATTCCCAATCTCGTCGTTTTCTCCCATGCCACTTACGTGGGGGCTTCTGGGGCAACTGCCGCTGCTACTTATTCGTTCTTCACTAGTGGCTATCAGCCACCTTCTCAGGATCGTGCGGTTGACAGCGATACTGTAATCAACCAAAATGGTAGATTCAAGTATCTCTATGACAACGGACCCGGATTTCGCAGGTGGGCACCTTTCGAGGTCCGTTGTGAAAATCAGTTTCAAGTTCAACTTGCTGCAGATGCAGCAACCCAATTCGCGCATCTAATCGAGATGTGGTATCACCCAGGGATGCTAGGAATGCAAGCACCAGAGGGAACCTACATCGTGCATTGGTCAGAATCCCTCGAGAAGAACTTTAGGGTTTTCCCTCAGTTCAATGCTTCTCAAATTGAGAATGCGGTAACTGTGCAATTCGAAGAGGGTCAATGATGGCAGGTAACACGAACTTCCCCACTGGTCTGGACGACAACTCATCTCTCGGTGAAGTGACTGATGGCGTCACTGAAATCCTGGATGAGCACCACAACAACCCTAAAGAAGCCATCATCGCCATCGAGCGTAAAGTTGGAATCCATAATACGGCAGTTCCAACTTCTCTGGACTATCGCCTAGGTCATCCGAGCCTCGGTCATTCTCACAATGCCGCATCTGGGCAGGGTCCGAGGCTCAGTGCTACAGTGTTTGGGCTTGCCGCAACCGGCATCGCCTCATATGTCACAGCGGGCATCATCTCAGTGCCTACTCAGATTCCCCGCTATATCGTGTCGATGTACCAGGCTGGCTCAATTGCCGTCGGTTCTAAGATTACAGGACCGGTCGTTCTGGGTCGGACCATGCAAATCGAGAGCGTGCAAGCCGGGATGCGTCGAGGTCCGTCCGGAGCCACTACTGGTCTCATCATCAGAGTAGGACCGAGCAATATCTTCGGTGCATCTAACGGCTTTGGACCAAACTTCGCACCGGGTGCTACCACCTATCGTAGTGCTGCAACTCCTAATGTGCTCACTGCTCCCTCTGGAGCGGTAATCACTCTGGACGCCACAGCGGTGGGTTCTAGCGATCCTGGACAGGATACGACCATCACTTTCGTTTTCAGGGAATAAGATGGCAAAGTACGGCGATAACCACCTCTATGATGATGAGTCAATCTATGGTCGCATCACACCAACTCTTCTAGCTGCACAGGAATCTCACCATAGGCAAACAGCTCTTCGTGTACAGATAACAGACGAGCGGCTCAACCTGTGGGAACATCTTACAGGTTCTCATACCTACGAGGAAGGAATCTCAGCAGCTTACGCGGCGGTTAATGGGTCTAACCATTCTTGGGATATTGGGTTCTGGGCTTTCCGGGGTTGGCACAGCATGATAATCCTCCCCAATGGAACTATTGTCAGAACTCGAGTGGGTGATCCTGCAGACCTCGATGACAGGCAAATCTGGATTCAGGAAGTCACGGACCCTGATAATCTACCTCAGTGGGATAACTGGTCAGTTCTCTATTCTGGCACCCACTATGGGAACGCTGCAATCATAGTTACAGGCGCTAGCACTTATGACATTGTTCACTTCAAGGGTGATGGCAACGTTTATCTGAATAACTCTATTCACCATGATTTTGATGCAATTGCGGGAGATGGTTGGGAACCACTTCTTTGGAATGGGGTTGTTGATCGAGACGGATCGGGTTGGATCGGAGCCCTTTACCGAGACATGAACATCGATCATCGAAGAACAATTGATAACTTCTACATTGAAGATATCGCAGGTGGGGCCAACTACTTCTGGGATCGTCAGAACTATAGTTGGATGCGTGGCGGAATGGTAGGCATCAATCTCGATGTTGATACCATCGCCCGCATTGGTGCGTTTCAGTTACACTTCAATCCACGAGACGGTGATCATGGAGTTGCTATTCACTACTGCGAACAGACCACTGACGGCGAGAATCGCTTGACTCCTCCCTACATCATTCGTGGGATCGGAGGAGGTGCGGGTAGTAACTACATCGTTGGCTTGAGCCTTCGTCTCCTGTCTGATGGCTACTATTACCTGAACGCCATTGAAGTTCACCATGATGAAGAGGGAGAGGCGGTAACTCCACTTGGTATGGGAATGCCAGTTTGGATGCGATCCAAGAACCTCAAGCATTGGAGCGATCCTGTAATTGGCCCGCCACTTGAGAACACGGGTTCACTCAGTCCTTTCATCGAGAAGGACGGCTATGTTTACTGGGCGGATAGCGAGGTCGTCTATCGTCGTCCGATGGGGACTGTCATCTATGACATCTCAAACTATGTGCCTACCCTTGAATTCGAACTGCCCCGTGATAATCAGCCAGGAACGGGCAGTACAACGGTCGCTAACCCAGCTGGTATCAACAACTACCTGAAAGAACTCAATGACCGAGAACTCGTAGTCGAAATCGGGTTGAAGACCGAAACTGGTGGATATGAGTACACCAAGTTCGATCGATTCTGGATTACTCGGCAGAACAAGGAACTCCAGGGAACTATCAGTCGTCTGCAAGTTGAGTTCGGGGACATCTGGGCACGGCTCGATACGTCCATGCGTGATGTTACCAATCACGTTGGTCAAACCGTTTGGGATGATTGGTCACCGGGGAAGCGCAACAAAGCTTTCAACTATTTCTTCGCCACTGATACTAATCCGGTCGAAACTACGGACTATCGTCTAACCACCACAGGAATCTGTCTGTGGACTGGATGGAAGGGACACAACATGGACGTGTCCGTTCATTTCAGCGGGTTCACTGGTAATCCCTATATCATCACTAGATATCAAGATCCTCAGAACTTTATGTTCTGGGAGTATGATAATGGCACTGGTGATTTATACCTTAACCAACTGATTGATGGAATTATCTTTGGAGTTGATGGGGTATCAGTACCTGTCGATTCTACGCCCACTATTCGCATTCGACAAACGTGGCATTTCTACGAAGCTTGGTTCAATGGCGTCAAGGTCATGGATGATGCCTATGCAGACAATCACTATGTACCTGGCCAGAACCCCTTGATCCATCAAGGCTATGTGGGCTTCGCCGCGAGTGCTGGTGGATATACCCTTTCCAACTTCCACTTCCAGGATTGGGAATCACCAATCACTACTGAAGACCTAATTCGCATTGCACTGGCGGCTGGGGACTTCCACGACGTAATCGTGGGTGGAGCTTCGAGTAGAGTCTTCGCACTGGTTTGGGGACCGCAGACGGACGCGGAAACTCTTGCTGATGCTCTGGCGCAGACTCTCGAAATCGACAAGCTCCAGCTGATCTGGCGTAATGGATCGGTCGAAGTCGGCAAGTTCAACAGTGAGACGTCGAAGAAAACTATCCGCAATGAAGTCGTGAAGTCTGAGGAAATCGACGAGGCAAATCGCAGAATCAATCTCGCAGTAGTGGATGGAAACGAGGACTTCTGGCTTGAGATTGATACGGCAGATACCATGACCAGAGGTCGACAGATTACCTCGTACTTCGACGTGCCTGAGTTGCTCGACCGTGACGACGTAATCGCTAGGGCGAAAGAGGAGATTCGGCGAGGGGCACAGGGCGCAAGCCCCGGAGGAACAACTCCCCTCTTCTTCGACCTGTGGCGGATGGATGCGGTCACCTGGGTCGATCCTGAGGGGAATGAGAAGCTAGTCCGTATCGAGGGATTCTCTGTGGAAATTGATCAGAGCAAGACGCCTCACCAGAGACAGACCTTCGATACTGCGGAGTATCCTTCTGAAACTACAAGTGCCCTCAATCGCCCACCACCGACAGCTACTGGAGTGGGGGTTGTTGAGTAGTGCCTAGACGACTCGATACTTCACGACACGTTGTCAAGGATATCTCCGCACGCCCCAGGAAAATCACCTCGGGAACACTAGCCGAAGATTACGACGGCATCGGACAGTATACCCTAGTGTCGCTCGCTGGCAGTTCTGTCTCCTCGGCGTATAAAGCTCGCCTCGCTGTGGGGGACTTCGGAACTGGTCAGGTAATCCCCAGGGGAACGAGAGTCACGCTATTCGTCAATCGGGGACAGATCGAAATCCTTTCACTTGGTGCGAAATGAGACAGATCTGGACTCCACGTACTCAGATCAAGCGGGCTGGGAGGCTATCTGATGGTATCCATAGAGGAACGTTGGCAGAGGATTATGACGGCATCGGTCAGTATGTTCTGGTCGCACTTGCCGGTAGTTCTGTATCGTCTGCGTATAAGGCACGTGTTGCTGCTGGAGATTTCGGTGGTCGCCGTGTTATTCCTCGTGGCTCTAGGGTTGTCGTCCATTCCAATCGTGGGAACCTAGAGGTATTCTTGGGCAACCGTCCACGACCATGCGATCAGACCTGCCTGCTTGAGTACTTCGAGAATGACTTCCCGGATGATGAGTGGGGTCCGGGAGTTGGATTCGATTGGGACTGGAATCAAGCAGGGCCAGGTGGTGCTACATACCAGGTGTTCGGTTTTCCACAGCCCGATGGTGGTAACGGGCAGGTTGCTCAGCTAGACCTTTCTCTGGGTGGTAACTCCAATGATCACGGAGATACTTACCAAAACACTGATGACTTACCAGATGCGTGGAGTAGGGACTTTGAGTTAAGTACGGCTTTCATCGCCAGCATTCTCCCTCACGCTGATCTAGGTGACAACCGCGCGTCATGGGCAATCGGAATGTCAGAGGACAATCCCGCTAGCTCGTTGACTCAGTGCCTCTTCTTTAGGGTTCAGGACAGTACGCTAGGCGGTCAGGATTCAGTTCGATTGCTTATACCGGGAGTTGATCCTGATAAGATCTCGTGGCCTGTCCCCCAATCAAGTACTACCAAGATTCTTTGGAAGAAGATTGGTAGTAGGCACTACGTTAAACTCTGGTATTTCGATGATCCCGAACCGACCTCCTGGACTTTCGACGGGATCATTCAAACTGATCCAGGACCAACACTCCAGTCCCTCTTCGTCTACTCTGATCAACCCCACACTCGCGTCTTCTCCACCGATCCCAATGCTTCGTTGATGACAACTTGGTTTAGGATTCTGGTATGCAACTGTGTCAGACTATCCCCTAATGTATTCACTTGGCCTTAACAGGAGGAAGAGGTTAGTGTTAGAAAAGGGGAACAACCCTGATCCGACAGATGTTAACATCACCAACACATCTCCAGTTCCGGTGGTAGTAGCAGAGGAGACACTGCAACTCGAGTCTCAGATAACTTCGAAACAGCTAGCTGCGGCAGCTAGGGTAGACGCCGAAATCCTAAGAACCGAGGATCAACGAAGAATTAGTGGTATCTGGGAAGGTACGCAACAGCGCATCGCTTTGTCGGTTGTGTGGGTTGCACTATTCGTGGTCAGCATCCTCGTTCTGTCTCCAATCATAGTACTGGTTGTGAAGGGAAGTACTCCGGAGTTTGCTGTCACGGCGTCAGTTGCGGGTATGCTGTTCTTGACTGGCATCGCTAACTTGGTCATCGGATTCTACTTTGGGAGAACTAACCATACGCGAGTTGGTGGAGAGGTTGTTTCAGGAGATGATAAGTCTGGCAGATAATGTGCAATGGGAAAGCCACGGTCATTTGAGACAAGGAGATTAGCCTATGAGATCACGTATGCCGGTCTAGACCATCAAAAATAAAACTCGAGTATTGTCCCCGCCTTGACGATATGTAAGATCAGGCTGGGAATCACATACGAGGGCGGCATGGCGACAACTCCAAGATACGTAGGTAGACATGAGGATCAGTTCGATGGGTCTAAACTACAGAACCAGAATTGTGTGCCTGCCAGCTTAGGTGACGCTGCACGAAGCGTGACCAAGGGCTCTGTAGATAAGAATGGTGGACAGGTTCGTGCACTAGTCAAGATCACGGAGGAGCAGAACCCCACTTCACCTGGGTGGACTCTTAAAGATGCCGATCTGGCAGCAAGCCGATTAGGCATCAACTTTAACTACACAACCTCGGGCACGTGGTCGCAGCTGCAAGCTCGTCGCGCCGAAGGCCGGATGATCGTTCTACAGGGTGATAGTGACGTCTTCACGTCCGGATGCTCTAGTGCCTTCGACGGCAATCATTGCATCGTCATCCATCCCAACAGCAACGATGTTGGTGACTGGCTAACAGGAGACCCGATCTGTTTAGGTTGGAGGTGGGAAGACGAAACAACTTTACGCAGATACGCAGAGAAGTTCGGTGGCGGTACTGTACTGTTCGGATACACGGACATCGTTCCACTAGCGATTAACGAGGAGGCAGACGTGGCGGTAGTTATCACGATTACTCCCCAGACAGGGAGATTTACTATCCCCGCTAATCAGTCAGTGATAGGATTAAAGGTCGATCCCACCACAGGACTGGTGTCAGAGAGAAAGACCTGGGCACCAAATCCAAATCCCAGCTCGGCATCATACGATGCCAGAATCACCACGACGGCTTTCAGGGGAAACCCCTTCATTCGGGGGTCCAATGGATTCTTCGATGATTATTGGATCAGTACGGCACAGGTAGAAGAAGTACCTGATGCACCTGCTCCTCCGCAGGATTGTTCTACCCAAGTAATAGCGGCGAAGCAAGCAGGAATGGCCGAGGGAATTGCGGCGGAAAAACTGCGTGTTCGTAACACGTTGGGAATCTAGGAGGCTATGATGGTACAGGAAACTGCAGTACAAGCAACTGCGTCGGCATTGACAGACGGCACCGGAATCAGCAAGCTGCTCGGGAGTAAGATTCTTAAGGATCTTGTTCTCGACGCGCTGCTATCGTTGCCGGTCAGCCTCGCTGCCATCAACATCACCGGATTGGAGGGAGCTCTGGCCGCCCCATTGGTGGTTGGTATCGCCGTGTCAGATGCCCTAATCCGGGTGATTTATAGGGGCGCGTTGCGATACGCACAGAGCTAATTACGATCACGAGCTCGGGCCTCCTGGAGTTCGTCGATCCGGTCGAGGATGCGCAGTGCCTCTTCGACTGATGAGATCACCCGGGCAACGCCGCCTGTTCGGGTGATCTCGCTTATCCTGTAGGCCTGGAGTTTAGTGGGCTTTCCTTCTTCATCACGTTTGACTTCGAACGCTATAAAACGCGCACGGTAACAGCCGATGATGTCGGGTAATCCCTTCTTCACCATCGGACTACCGTGCGTCTTATACCAGAAACCGCCCCTCTTATTCAGCGCTTTGAGAATTCGTTTCTTGACGCTGGATTCGAGGGGCGATTTCTTTGTGTTCATCTTACAGGTCGTCTACGTCGATTTCATCAACGTCTTCGTCGTCCTCATCCTCGTCATCCTCGACGACGGGCTTCTTGGACTTCTTCTTTTTGGTCTTCTCCTTCTTGGCCTTCTTCTTGGGCTTCTCCTCTTCTTCCTCCTCTTCTTCGTCCTCATCTTCCTCCTCTTCTTCGTCTTCTTCCTCTTCGTCTTCTTCCTCGTCCTCATCGTCGTCGGCCTTGTTCTTCAGGTCGTCCCAATCCTTCTTGGAGAAGGTGGCCGAAACCTTCGATGAGAACTTGCCGCTACCCTCAGGATACTCCTCTTCCTCGGTAGTGATACCGATGAGTCCCTGCTGCTTGACAATCTTGGCAAGCGGGATATCAACCGAGCTCTGCGGTACCTTGTTCTCTCCGAGCAGGTCCATGAGGAAGCCGCGAAGGCTCCACAGCGACTCCTTCGAGAGTCCCGTCCTGTGGAAGATCTTCTTGCCACGATACTTTTTAGGCTCCTGAATTACCAGGCCCCACAGGATATGCTTACGTGACGGATCGTCCTTCTTCTTCCGGACCTCCCCACTCTGAACCTGTGCGAGGTAGTCGTCATCAGGGACGTGGGCTGATCGTCCACCCCCACCCCGTTCAACTCCTGTGAAGTCGACCGTCAGAACCTTGGGCGTCTTGCCCTTCTGTGGCTTCGGCATCTATCGCTCTCCTGCAATCTTCTTGAGGAATCCACCAAACGTTGGGTTGCGCTCGATGTACTTAAGTTCTTCGAACCTATTACCCGCCACGTACTTTGGATGTGAACCCAATAGCATTCTCCTTTCCTTCACGGTCTTGCCCTTCTTATCTACGGTGTCCGCAACGTACATCCTCCCAATGATATCAACTGCCGACAGAAGAGTGGATCGAGGGGAAGGTGATAGTTCCGGGTGGACTTCCGACGTAATCGTTCCATCTTCATCCTCCGAGTCTGTCCGCTTCTCCTGCGCTGTGAATATAACGTGCATTGGCAGATTACGAAACTTGATGATAACATCCTTAAGATGCTCACCCAGCTTACCCCAACTGCGTTGGTCAGGGGACTTCGGATCGCGGTTAAAGTCTCGGTCGTGGTCGTCCTTCAGAACGAACTTCATGCAGACGATAGCGAGCATGGTAACGGTGTCGATGACCACTACCTCAAAGTCATGTTCTCCACTACGAAGAAGCCAGTAAATAGCGTCAAGGTCATCCCATACTTGTACTCGGTACTTGCTAGCGTTCTTGTATTTCCTAACAGAGGTTGTTCCCCGTTCGTTACAGTCAATGACTAGAGTTTTAAGTTCGGACGAGCAGGCGAACCGTGTCTTGCCCACCTTATTTTTGGAGTAGACAACCATCTTAACCCAGTCGTCTTCTCCTACTGGCGTGATCTTGCCTCGCGCTTTCTCAATTTCACTCGTCCGATTCTTCGTCTTCTTCCCAGTCTTCCGTTTCGCTAACGATATCGCCACGCAAATCCCTTTCTACTTTCAACGTGAACTTGGTGCGTCGCATCAATGATGTGTCGAAGCCATTAAGTTCGGCTCGGCAAAGATCATGATATGAACACATTGTGGCACAATCTTTTGTGATAACGCGATACCGTCTCTTATCTGTACGGATATGCTTCGCAGTTGAGAGTGCGTCACGAAGGATTTCTTTGGTGACGTGAGCTTCACGAGGAAGTCTATAGCGTCTAAGGAAAGGGGACTTTCGTTGCAGAGGTTTGAGGATATCTCGAAAGTCGTTGGGATCGTATCCATTGGAACGAAGAAATCTATGGACCGTCGGATAGTCGCTAACAAACTTTCTCTTGCTAAGTGATCCATCCTGATTGATACGTGGTACGCCAGGAGGCTTGGATTTGACATAGTTGTAGATGACGCCGGCGATATCCCAACCCCAGGCTTCTCTAGCCGCCCACGGATATAGCATAAGTTGCGGATCCATAGCGTGATAAGCCCCAGCATCAGGGATCGTGCCTGCTGTTTTATGGTCAACAATCCACCACCTGCCCTCCCTGTCAACAATCACTAGATCGATGATACCTTGAAGTGTCTGGACCTTTCCACCGATCTTGAGCGGTGTCGGTACTTCGAACGCCTGTTCGATCGCTTTGACTTCCCACCCATCATCCCTGTAATACCACAGGTAGGACTTGACGATCTGCTTGACGATGTCAGGAAGCTTCTGACCCCTCCTGCCCCTCTTACTCTCGAGGACAACTCTCTCTTCCTCAAAGAGCTTCTTGTAATCCTTGACGTAATCGTTGTGTCCGATCCGCCAATCGCCCTCTCTATAATGGGATTCAAGTGCTGCATGAACCCATGATCCCAGATAGAGGGGTCGAGACTTCTGCTTCGGAACTAGACGATCGTCGTACTTGTATTCCCACTGCTTGGGACAACGCTGGAACGTCTTCAGTTCCGACCATGAAATCGCTTTTAGTTCAGTCACGCCGCCTCCATGTACTCATTATATTACAACCCATTTCACTTGTCAATCTTCATGACCTGGGCAGAAATCTCGGAATCCCATGAAAGCTGCCCCACCTTCCCAGAGTTCACTCAGGTTGTACTCATAGGGTGATCGACGGGCAGGCAATGGGGCTCCCTGTAAATATCTGAAATTCCTGTGAGGTACATCGGGGTTGTGAGCTCTCGCCCATTGCAGATGAGGATACACTCGACGCCGAGGTTGCCTGCAGATAGGACAGATGATACCAATCAATGTTCACCCCAATGAGTTCCTACTGTCACGTCTGCCTCGATCGGCACTGTCGGCTTGAACCCGAACAGCTTCTTCAGCGGTAGATTTTCCATGACTTGTTTCGTGATTTTAGCTGCTTCCCCAGCATAATCCTCTGTGGCTTCAATGAGGATAGAATCATGTACGTTCCCAAGGATGTGTGCTCTTTCACTGTCGAGCTTCTTACTAAGTAGGACCATTGAGAGTACAGTAAGATCGGAAGCAAAGCCCTGAACCGGTGCGTTGATTGCCTCCCTCTCGGCGTCTCCCTGAACCATCTCATCGGTAGAATTGATCGTGGGCAAGTGACGAATCCTTCCGATAGGGGAAGTAACTTGACCTGTGTTCCTAACAACTCGTCGAGCTCTTTCATGCCAAGCAGGGAGTCGATTGTACTGAGCAAAGAAAGCTTTACGATATGCCTGCGCCTCAGCGTCTGTAACTTCCGTGGCAAACTTTTCCTTAGCGTAGACTTTGAACTTCTTCCAACCCATTCCATAGAGGAATCCAAAGTTCACCGCCTTTGCAAGTTTGCGTTCTTCCTTAGTCAACGACTTCGCAGGTTTGCCCAAAATCTTTGAAGCCGTCTCCGCATGCGGATCTCCGCCTGAATTGAATGCTTTTGTAAGAGCCCCATCTCTGGATAACATCGCAGCAATTCGCAACTCGATTTGAGCAAAGTCAGCTTCAATGAATTTCCAGCCCGACTCCACACCGATAATGCTTCGAATGTAAATATCTCGTGGCACCTGTTGCATATTAGAGGATAGTCGCCCGGTGACAGTTCCAGAGATGTTATAAGAGGTGAAAAGTCGTGGTCGGCCAGCAACTCTAACTCGGTCCATCCAATTTCTAGTATAGGTTGACTCATTCTTTTGCCACTTCCTCAGTTCCATAAGCTTGGCAACAGCCGGGTGTTTGTCTACGAGTTGGAGAAGTGCTGATTCGTTGGTTGAAGCAGCTCCCTTTGGTGTTCTGACTACGATCGGCAATTTGAGGTGACCGAAGAACCACTTACCCAAGAACTGCGGTGACCTGAAGTTGGCGATATCTTGTAAGTCCTCAGGGAGCATCTCCATCATCTCATCGTTGACTTGCTTAATCTTGCGAAGGATAGACCTGTGGCGACGCTCTAGACGATCCATGTCCACGGGGAATCCGACCTCCTCGAAGTCGACGAACGCTCGACACGCGGGCATAGTCAAATTGATGAAAAGTCGGGCCAGTCTTGGGTGTTTCTTCAAATCTTCTCTGAAGATATGGTAGAGTCGAAGTGTGTAATCTGTATCCTTCCCATTGTAGATAGCAAGTTTACGAAGTGGAGTAACATTCGCACCGAAACTAATCCCGGCTTCGTAGTCATCAGCTCCAAGCAAGGATCGAGCAAGAGGCTTAAGTCCGCTGGGGCGATTCTCATCGAGCAGGTGAGCTGCAAGTTTAGTATCAAAGTGCGAGTAGAGATTGACACCCTTTACTCTCATCCATGCTTCATCGAACTTAACATTATGTCCGACCATTTTCTTTCCAGCAAGTGCCACATCCAAAGCACTGTAGACACGTTCGATGGGGATGTCCCAGCTTGATTCTGGATGTTCAAGCGCGACCACGTACGACTTTCCCGGTTCCCACGAGAACGAACAAGTGTGAATAACTCCATCAGGTGACCATGGATGGAGGCCACCTTCATCCTCGTAAGCATTAGTACTCCCTGTCTCTACATCGAATGCGATGGGTGTCTCAACTGATGCAAGCATCTTGCATAGCATCGCAAGTGATTTCGAATTCCGAATTAGCTTACTTTCTGTTTCCGGGGTGGTATCTTCACCTTTGGTCAGGCGGACAAAGGACAGCAGGTCGCCTCTGAAGCCGCTGTCTAGCCCGGGATTTCGTAGGACGGCGGCAGGATGGACCGTCACAAAGGCCGTCGCGCCAGACGGCAACACCTTTGAAGTTCCCCGTTTCTTCATAACCCCCGAAGTGTTCAGGATTGCTTTGAGTGCCGCGTTGCCCATAACGAGAATGTAGTCAGGCCGAACAATCTCGAGCTCAGACCGCATGTAAACACCGCAAGCCTTAATCTGCCCTGGTGTTGGCGTTGCATTATCCGGTGGTCTACATCTAGCCGCATTAGTGATGTAAACGGAGTCTCTTGGCATTCCAACTTCGGATAGAATGCGATCGAGATACCTACCGGCAGGTCCTGAGAAGGGGCGAGCGATATCATCTTCCCTCGCACCGGGTGCTTCCCCGACGAGCATGATGCGAGCTGGGACAGGGCCGTCTCCCAGTAAACAAACCGATTGTGCTTCCTTATGAAGGGGACAGAGAACACAATTCTCATTCCTTATTGGCAGCCAGACTTTCTTGTAGGCTTCAGGATTAAGGGGCATCGTTGGGCATCCTGATAGGAATCCACCCGAGGTCTTCGTGTCTGATTTCCGCGGGCGAAGCCCCTTTCTTATCAGCGCATTGTGGACAGGGGGGAATACCCCAAGAAGCCCAACCATGTATACATTCTTCTGGTGGTGGAATGTGGTGAATTTCTAGTCCCGCCGTTTCGAGGAGGACGAGTCCGGTGGGATCGCGATAGGGGTGTTCGTAGACGACTCGAGAAATTCCTGAATTGATAACCGACTTCGCGCAGGCATCACAAGGCGAATGTGTGCAGTGGAGCTCCGCACCATCTGTGCTAGTTCCGAATCGGGCTGCGAAAGCAATTGCATTAGCCTCTGCATGAACTGTTCTGCTGCATCCTGAGTTGATGCCGAGTGAACAACCAACGTCTGTGCAGTGGGGGAGTCCAGCAGGAGCTCCAACGTAACCCGTGCTAATGATTCTTCCTTCTCTCGAGATGATCGCTCCGACCTGTGCACGATTACACGTTCCTCTCGTACTCATTACTACAGCAAGTCGCATTAGCCACTCATCTCGATTTGGTCTATCGATCATAGCAACTCTCTCTCAGCTGCGAAGACGTGCATACTTGAGATGTGCATTACGAGTTTGTTAGCTGGTGCCCCCACTTGTTTTCCCACCCATTGAGCCAATCTCCCCGCCATGTAGACATCATCACGGAAGTGTCTGAAGAAGTCACACGATCGAATGTAGTAGACGATCTTCAGGTTTCCGTTTCTGATGAGGAAGTGGTAGCCGAGCGTGCACGGAACGCGCTGTCCTTCAGCTGCTCCAGTATCCTCTGGAAACCAGACCGGAAGATAAGCTTGCCGTGTCCCCGGACGGGACTGTAGGAGTAGAACGAGATCGGAGAGGTCGCCCCAGGGATATCGGATTCCGAAGTTGACAATCTCTCCTTTGTCGCTTCCGGCTGTCTTTGGCCAGAATCTTTCGGGATAGGTGTGGCTGAATTTCTCATCGGACTTGAACTGTTCGTTATCTCTCTGAGCGTACGGCCACCAAGCACTTGAGGGTGGTGGATTCCACGGTTTTCCACTGACTCTCTCCTGGAAGTGATCTTCAGCCCAGGGCAGATTGGGCCGCACCGCTGTCTGCCACTTCTCCTTCCTGTCTGGAATACCCACCTCGAATGACACGTCTTCGATCTCAATAGTCGCTGCTTGTGGCATTTCCGCATTCTGGATTGCTTGCCACTCGCCGACTTGAACTTCAGGAGCTAACTTGAGTCTATCCTGAATCTCAACCGCGATGGTATTGAAGTCCGCGGTCCAGGGAATCACGTTCATCGCATCGACTTCGGCAGGCATGATTTCTTGATGCGACCACTATTTCGCATCTGGGAGTAGGTCTGTACTCTCCTCTCTCGTGGAATCTTCAGCAGTTTCTTGGCTTCTGATTCGGTCAGTGGAGTCTCATCTGACCGGAGTGGGGCCGATTCCGTTAGTTCCCGAATGTTTCCCTGTTGATCCATTCCCATCAATAATCTCCAACTTTGGGCGACGACCTTTCCCTGTGAGAATAAGGTCGGATGCCTCCCGTGCAGTAAGTCGTTTCTTACCTTTGTTAATGTTCTTCTCTGCATGCCACCCCTTCAACTGTAACGTCTCCACAGGGAATGACCTGAAGTACCCTTCCTGTGCGTTCTCCCACTTCGTCTTCATCCTTCGGGCGGCTCTCCACTTGATTTCCTCCATCGGCCTATTCATGTAAGCGACGTAGTAGCGGACAGCATCACCGATGCGATTATCTTGTTCTGAGTATTTCTTCAGGAGCCCTCGCTGCTCGAGGAAGTGGACCGTCTCGACTGTTTTGAGGATGAAGTTGGGGCACATGATTTGGAATCGAATGGTAGAGGGGTCGACTCCCATTCGTTCTCCAAGTCTTCGAGCCACGAAGTCAGCGAGTGCATAATCCGCGACTCCAGAGAACCCCAGTGATTGGGCCCGAGTGAAGAGAGTGAGAGTAGGGGGTTTGCTCTTAGGCTGTCGTCTGAAACTGTAACCGAGGAGACAGTTCCCCCATTGGTGGACCGCTTTCTTTCCACCGAAATTAGGAGGGACGCCTTTGAACTGCCAAAGCGCATCGTACGTCTTCACATTCATTGCATTCTCGATCCAGGCGTGGAGAGACTCAACATCCACGTACTGGCCCGTGAACTTGGACCACTTTGTAGGTGTGAGTCCGATGTCGCCTAGGTCGAAATCAAAGACGGCTGACTTGGCTATCACATGGTTCTGAAACGAATGGATGATGTTGCGTTGGAAGTAGTCTATCACCCCCTTCTCGTCATTGAGCATCCCGAAGTAAGCGCCTTCCCAGGCAGCCTTAAGATCAGGAAATACCTTGTTGATCACCCTTCGGAAACTCCTGCCTGTAGCCTACGCATTCTGTCTACTCGCTTCAACTTACGTTCCAGTACTTCAACGAACTCTTGAGGTTTGATGACACCTGTTAGAATCAGGATGTCAATACAGACTTGGAGTTCTGCTGCTGACACCGTGGCTGATCCATACTCCCTTGCGAACCTGTCTCTGACTGACTCCGGTTCTGCGCCTCGTTGACGATACGCCTCAGAGGCCGGCATTTCAGGATTCGGCATCTGATCCTTCCGCTAGTCCGCCTTTCTTAGCTGAGTAAGTTCCTGACGCTGCTCGGCGTCGGTTGATTTCCTGCTTCCGCTGATATTCTGCTGCTAGTTCGTCGTCATCCACTCCAAGGATTGTTAGCATGTTGCCGAGGAAATGGAGGGCGTCGATAACTTCATCTCTTACTCTGTCACGATTGACAAAGGGTGGATCGGTGGCCCAAGGTTTCCAGCTGAATTCTTCCCTCGCTTCAGCTAGTTCCTGAATTGCCGCCGTTTGATTCCAGTCGAGATAATCAGCTACTTCTGCATCGGCATCGTCGCCGTCCATAGTAGATGCATATAGGTCTCCAAACCCATACGTCTCGCGCTGGAGTCGATCAGTACTCTCGAGCCACCGCCACATCTTACGGGACGTCCGGTGTCGGCGTCACTACTTCCTTGGCTGCAGTCTTCTCTGCCTTGGTAGGCTTACAGCTGTGGTCTACCTCAGCACCCTCAGGGAGTTCCTCGACCGTCTGAAGTCCGACGACCATCCCACAGAAGGCAGGAGGAGGAATCTGGTTACGAGGGTCCTGTGGGTAGAGGGAGTGCCAGTTACCTTCAGCATCCTGTGCGTAGACAGGTGTGAGCTCATCAGTCACTTGAATCTCCTGTATCTGTGTTAGGAAGTTGCGTCCTATTCACGAGTCTCCATTCGATTGGTCCCGTGAAACAATGTTCAAGAAACGTGCAGAGACCTCCGGAAAGATCCCACGTACGGCCTGCAACGTAGGGGCCTCGATCAATAACAGGTACGACTGCTCTCCTTCCTTCCCATCGAAACTCAACGAGAGTTCCGCACGGCAAGGAACGATGAGCGACTCCTCTGAGACTTGTGGTATATGCCAATCCGCAGGCGGTGCGGTTCCCGTAGAATCCTGGTCCATACCAGCTTACCTCTGGGTCCCTGATCCAGGCAACATCACGTACCTGAATAGGCGGTTCGCTAGCTTGTACGCTTTCCACCTGTATAGAGGGTCGATCGTTGGTGGTGGTTGCGGTGGTCGATACCTGCGTCCCACTACAAAAGATCTGAATTGACCCAAGTAGTAAGACAAACAAGTTTCGTAAGTGTTGTATCTGTTCATCGAAGTTCACCAGTAAGGTAGCCTCTTACGGTTTCCGTCACCCCGTCGGGTTCTGTAGTCGCCTCCCAGTTGTAAAGGTAGAACCTCCTTCCATAGTAGTCGACCTCCTGCGAGAAAAGATAGTCGTACTCATCGACGAGTTTTTCAATGTTCTCGTGTACTCCTTCCATTTGGTCGCCTCTGATGTTAGAGGTGATGGTTGAGTACATTGGACGGCAGTAGATCAACAGAGCATCTCGTCGCAACTGCCCAATCGTTCTGACGATAGTAGTGCCTTTCGCTTTGATACTTCCTCGGATGACAGGACCATAGACAAGTTCAGAGTAGAAAAACCTATCATGAATCGGGATGTCTGGGTCGTGACTTTCTCCAATCGCCTGCGGCCACCACAGGTCGAACATCTGCTTGTCTTCCATGGTGTTTCTGACAATCTCGAGTTGAGGATAGATAGTAGTCAGCCCTCTAATCAATGTCGATTTGCCAGCTCCATCCGGACCTTCAACGATGATTCTCACCAGTACCTCCTATTGACGCATTATAAGACAACCTGACACTGGATGTCAACGTTCCAGAATATGGGGGTCGTGCAAGATCGCTTTTGCTACCTTACCCTTCTGTTTGAGTACGCTGTAGACGATTGTGTCAATACTCCTGGGAACTACTAAGTGATAGTACATCACCTTCGTCCCCTTCTGACCCGGTCTGTGGAGACGATCCTGTGATTGCCAGTAGTGAAGTGCCGAGTAACTCATGCTGTAGTAGATGCAGATGTCAGCTGCGAATAGCTCGATCCCCTCTGAGCCTGCCTGCAGTTGGGCGATCATTACTTTGACGTTTGGATCGTTCTGAAACTCCTCAATGTTACTGTCCCTGCGAGGACCGGTAACACTTCCGGACAGTATCCTATATCCTACCTTCTGTTTCGTGAGTGCTGCTTCGAGTCGTTCGAGGTCCGCAATGAAGCGGACGAAGATAACAGCCTTGTGGCCTTCCTCAATGACCAGATCCGAAATGAGGTCCATGCAAGCTCGGAGCTTTCCATCGTCGAATACCCTGATTTTACCCTCGACATCTTTGACAAATCCCGATGTAATCTGCGATAGGCGGAGAAGCTTAGTGAGTACGATGGTAGCCGTTGCATGCGTCTCCTCGATTTCAATGATCATCTCCTTAGCCATCTGACGGTAGAGAGCTTCGGCCTTGGGAGAAAGTGTTACCGGAATGTCCAGGTACACTTTAGGAGGTAAATCAAAACAGTCCTTCTTCCGAACTCGATAGGACCACTTGCGAACTTTGGCAATTAGTTCATCGAGATGCCGGTATCCCTTCAATTGGAACTTGCCGAATCCTCCCCAGATTCCGTACTTCTTTTTGAATCTACCCCAGTCACTTCGGGAGTCACCGGTTCCAAAGATCTTCTCATCAACAACTCGGAACTGTCCGAAAGCATCGAGCGGGGCTTTAGTGATGGGAGTACCCGTGAGGATAAGCGTCTGGTCGACTTCTCTAGAGATGCGGTGGGCTGATCTAGATTGTTTGGAGTAAGCGGATTTGAGTCTATGAGATTCATCAAAGATAACAAGATCTGGTTGCCACTTGATAAGTAACCCCTCAACACTCTTTCCAGTGTCATCATCGTCACGCCAGATGCCTTCGTAGTTGATAATGATATACGTGAGTTTCGTCTCATCAGGATGGCGCAAGATTCGTGATAGTGTGTTAACTCGATGTTTCGTAGCGCCCTCAAGACGGAAAGCTCTGGAAGGGACGTTAGAATGTTGACGGATCTGACGTGGCCAAACTCCAAGCACCGAAAGTGGAGCGACAACCAACACTCGTCTGACATCCCAGTTATAGAATCCGATCCCTGCCCAGTCAATTGCTACCTTCGTCTTTCCCGTGGACATCTCCATGAAGAGAGCTCCACGACCCTCTAGCTTGAGGAGCTTGTTGAGAGCTTTTTTCTGATGAGAGTACGGCTTGGTTTTATACGTATACCGAAGTCGTTTACTCGGAGTTAGAGTAAGGCTCAAGTTCTTCGTCCGTCAGCAGGTTCCTACCACAGTAGGGGTTACCAAGCCAATCAACAGTAGCTGTGTGCATCCACCTACGTTCGTCGCCCTCTTCTCCTTTACCCCATGTTTTGATGCCTTCAGTACGTTCCTTAACTGGAATCCAACAGTGGGTGCAGACACTAACGCCTTCGGATGGCTCCTCGGACATCTCTCTTTCCTCCTTTCTTCTTCTGAGTCGCTTTAGCTTGTGCTCTCATCTCGTGTTCAATCTCATACCTCATGACGAGTTCTGGGTTATACTTACGCACGTATGCGTCCTTTACGCTGATGCCACAGCCAGAGCACCGCATATAGATGAGCAGAGGTGAAGTACCTAAACCCCTTTCTTCGAACTCTCTCCACTTGATGCAGTAAGGACACCACATCAACCCCCGTCTATCTGGGATTAGCTTCTTCAAAGGTGGTGGAAATGCCCTACTCATCGAAATGATGTCAACTACAGAAATGCCGCGGCGTTTGAGTTGTTTCCCAAACTCCACGGCCTTAGTCGGTCGTTCCCCATGAAACTGCTTGAAGAGAAGCCTACCATCCTCCGGCGATCGCCACTGGACTTTCCATTGGAATCTGAGTTTAGCTAACGACTCCTGCGTGAAAATTGGGCGTTCAAGCATTCCTCTCCTTTCCTCGGGTGTGTGCAGAGCCAGTGAGTGGCCTCGTTAAATCACTCCTTCGTATCCCACTAGAGGAACTCTACATCCAAGAGGTGCACGCTCCAGTTGTAGACTTCGCTGGCTCTCGGGAAAAGTGAACAACCGCTTTGGTGTCTGCCATAGCCAAGGATACGATCGTACGGTCCCGATCCGTCCAAGTGACAGTTCCCTAGTTCACTTCTCCCGAGAGGAGAGCTGAAACGCGGTAGGGGGGATACTTACGCTTCAGCTCTCCTGTGGTCAGACGAGGGGCTGGCCCAATCAACCCGTTCACCGATCCCCGAGTATCGGAGTCGTCTGTCCACCTGTATATATTAGGACATCTGAGTTCTTTTGTCAAGGCCCAAAATCTTAGGTAGGTTCCTGATGTTTGACAGGTGATCCAAGTTGTCCTAATATATACAGGTTGACCACCCGGTCTATTGCGTCGCGCATAAGGGAGAATGAATAAGTGGCAAATCTCCTATCAGCGAGGGAGGCAGGTGAGGCACTTGACCTAACCCATCTTGAGGTCATTCGTAGAATACGAAGGGGTCAAATCAGAGCAAAGAAGGTGGGTTGGTTTTGGCTTGTGAATACGGAAGAAGTAAACCGAGTGAGGAAGAAGCGGTGGTACCTCGGGCTGATGGAGAAAAGACGTAGGAGGGGAACAGCCGAGGAATAACCACAAATGGCAAGAACGGCTCATGAATTTCTTGCCGCTGTTTGGGGTAAACGCCAAGGTTTTGTCTTTCTTCCGTTCAAAGATTTGGATAGAGAATGGCACGAGACAGCCGGTGTTCCATTCGACGGCAAAGGATCCTCGATCCCCGCAGTAGAGGAGATGAAGGCCGACCTATACTTCTGTCCGGTAGTCTTCGACCAACCACGCAGAAAGAAAGAGTTCGCCCAGGACACCAACCTCCTGTGGGCTGACCTCGATCCAGTCCACCCCGACAGCTGCAGGATCAAGCCGTCAATTGCATGGGAAAGTTCGCCCGGCAGATACCACGCACTGTGGATACTGAACCGGGACATTCCTGCAGAAAAGGCAGCTCAACTCTCGAAGCGAATTGCTTACGCAGATGGGGGTGACAAGGGTGGTTGGGATGTTACACAAGTTCTACGAATCCCTGGTACGCGCAACTATAAGTATGAGTCCCGGCCTCGTGTTAAGCTTCTATGGTTGGAAAGAAAGGCTTACTCGACAGGGGAAATCAAAGCTGCTTACCCACGACTTAACGGAACCTCTGACCATGAACCAGCTCTTGGAGATTGGCCAGCTATTCCCGAAGCTACCATCCAATCCACTATCGCCGGACTATCTATCGGTTTACGGAAACGGATTACTCGAGATTCCTCTGGAGCCGATCGATCCCGAGAGCTACAAATTCTGGCGAGGGATCTACTCCGCAAAGACGTACAACCAGAGGTGGTTGCACACATTCTTAGAAGGTCGTCCTTCAACAAGTTCGCGGGTCGTCCCACTGAGGCACAAGAATTACTCAAGCAAGTCGCTGATGCACAAACGGCGGTCGCTGCTACTCCAAAGAAGAAGAGCTCGGACATCGGGCGCCATGCCGGGATTGCGGGGGCGAAGCCCTCTGATGATGACGAAACAGTTGAACAGATGGAAGTCCATAAGTGGGGTGACTTCCTTTCCATTCCCACACATCTACGTTGGCTTGTAGACGAAAGTTGGGTTGATAACAGTGTCGGCTTTATCTCAGGCCGCTCAAAGTCTTACAAAACTTGGATTGCGCTTGATATGGCACTCAGCCTGGTGTCCGGGAAACCATTCCTTGGCCGTTACCCTGTCAGGAGAAGTGGTCCTGTACTGTTGGTCCAAGAAGAAGACCCAGCTCCTGTCTTACAAGAACGTCTTCGACTGATCGGTAAATCAAAGGACATGTTACCTGAGGCAACCTTTCTCCCCAACGGTATCATTCATGTCGAGTATCCCCAGTATCCTCTCCACATCATTAACTTGCAGGGCTTCACACTTGGCAGTGACGAGAAGATTGACCAGGTACGTCGTCTCATTGCTGAGATAAATCCAGTTGCTGTCATCCTCGACCCGTTGATTGTCATGCTCGCGGGCACAGGGGCGGATGAGAATCGTGCGACAGAAATTTCCCTCATTCTTCAGGCGGTGAAGATGTGGCGCGAGGAATTTGGCTGCTCGGTGATTATCGTCCATCACTGGAACAAAGCGAAGAACGAAGACGAACAGCGATTCGGAGAGCACATGTATGGTTCGTTTGTGTTCCATGCATGGTTGGAGAGTGCTCTGCATGTGATGCCGGTCATCGAGGAAGGACAGGAGAAGATCGACACCGTTGTGGTCGAGAGAGAATTCAAAGCCGCCCCATCTGGCCGGAGTTTGAGACTCAAGTTTGCCATCGACTCGACGGCGGAATACACGTACGACGTTTTGTTCGAGAGCGACAAGAGTTTGAGTCCGATGGGCCAAGCAATTCTGGATTTGATAACGGAAGCTGGACCACAGGGAATGACGACGCCTGAGGTAGTGAACGTGACAGGGCACGCACGACCCAAGGTTCAGGAACAGTTGAAGAAGATGGTAAGAAACAAGCAGGTCAAGGTACTTGAGAAGGGTGGTGGCCGAGGTAAATCCACACGTTATGGAGTCATCGAGGAGTAGAACATCCTATGATGGGTTTTCAGGATCCCATTGACATGGGGAACCAGAAATGGGACAATAGACTGGACAGGACAAAAGGGACCAGACAATGAGCTCTGAACCTGTCAATGAGAAGGAGGTGGGTTTGCTTAGCCAACTCGCCCTGAGACAAGAGGATTATCGCGGTATCCTACAGCAGGTACGCGATCGTCCTGACAAATCGTGGGTCGATGGGATCGTTGCCGCAGAAGGGATGGATGAGGAACAACTCATTGCGTGCGCGACTGTCCTTTTTGAGTTGTCCCATGACCCGGAAAGGAATCCAGCAGAGAATGACATCCTTTGGTCGGCAGAGTTTCTTGATCACCTGGACACACTAGGATGGAAGCTGAGTCGGAAGTAAGGCGCGTCGGTTTCACCGGCACACAAGAAGGAATGTCTCAGAGACAGAAGAGACTGCTGCGAATAGAACTTCGGGGTGCGACTGAGTTCCACCACGGGGACTGCATCGGAGCGGATGCAGAAGCCGACGCGATCGCGAGGTCAATGGGTATTGCGATCTACATTCATCCACCGGCAGATGAAAGCAAGCGGGCGTTCTGCCCCGATCCAACTCCACACGGCCGAGTGTACCCGCCCGAGCCGTATCTCGAACGCAACCGCGTCATCGTCAATGATACCGATGAGTTGATCGCGGCCCCTAGACTAAACCAAGAGGAAGTGAGGTCAGGTACATGGAGCACGGTACGCTACGCCCGTCAAAAGGAACGTCCGATAACGCTCCTGGCGCGATGAAACGCCACCGCTGGGTCGGAGGCATGAACGCATTCTCATGCGAGACTGTCTGTGGCCTTCCGATGGATGATTCAATCCACTACACTTATGACGAGGTGGATATGATTGAGTGGGCCGCGATCGAGCGAGGGGAAGCATCGAGGTGGGATAGTGACGACCCAGAGTGCTAAGGAATGGAAGCCTCCCAATCTCAAGAAGCCAGAGAACTACTCACAGACCGTCACGTACTGTCTGGAGATGGGTCTAACGAAAGCGTTAGTTCTTCACACTGATTTGAGCCCTGACCAGATCGAAGAAGTGTTGAAGTACTCTGCCCTGTATTTCACCCAGGAGATGGCCCGTTGGCTTCAAGAGAGGAGGGAGGAACGTGTCAGAAGTAACCAAGGAGCAGTGGAAGAAACTGGTCAAGATAGTGCGGGCGCAGGACCAGTCGATCAAGGATCTGTGGGAGGAACTGGGTAGATGGAATGACGTGAGGGCAGGCGAAGAAGATGACCTTCGAGAGTTGATGGAACGGAACCGTCGCGCGGTCAATAGACTCGCGCGTCGCGTAAAGGAGATGGAAGAATAATGGAAGGTTTGCCTACTAAGGAAGTCTTTGGAGTTTCTGAGATTAAGCAGACTTCACCCTCAACGCATCGTCATCTACATGTAGAGTTCTACTTGTATGATGGAGAACAGGTGGGTGAGTCCCGCTCGTTTGACGAGATGTACGAGGTACTGGATGACGACGCCGACGGGAAGGTGCGAGCACGTATCGGCGAAGCCCTGACGAAGTTCCTGAGGGGAGAAGATGCCTAGACGCAGACTCGCTGAAGAATATCAACTGCGAGAGGACTCACTCCAACCACAGCTGAGGCCGTCCTTTAGCAAACTAATCTCAAAATTGCGTGCGCTACCCAGTCTTCAAGATCACCCCGACGCGGTGCTTGAGTTGATTCACCTGCTTGCGCACCGCTCGTTTGTGTTCGAGAAGAATCGACCAGAGCATGCTTTTAGGGCAATGCAACGAATGCACTCTCTGTGGCAGTTGTCGCTCGGAAGTCCCTCTGTGTCAGATGGCGATGACGAGGGGAATGAGCGGCAGTTGGAATCGGCTCTAAAAACGGTAACAGGAGATGAGAATTCGAAAAGTAGAAGCTTACCGTCCACTTTCAAGTGCCAAAGCTTGGTATGCAGTGAGAGAGCTACTCGTTACATCCATGGCATACCATTCTGCGACAAGCACTCGGATGGAACAGAGGAGACTATGACAAAGGTAAGGAACGATACGACTCCCGGCCCATCGCACAAGTCACCCGTCGGGTGGAAGATGAAAGGCTCCACCGGTTTCACCGTTCCTGGATTCCCTGGGAAGTGGCTCTGGAAGGCTAGTAACGACGAGGATGAGCCGCCGGACATGAACGCCGTCGTAGGCGTACTGGCATCTGGGTTTGCTGGAGGCGAAGCCCCCGATCTAGAAGACAAGAAGTTGAAGAAGAGAGTGAGGAACATTATTGAAGAACACACATGGGACACGGTGGCGACTACTCCCAGTTGTACCTGTTCTAAAGAGTTCGATTTCTTTGAGCAATGGGCTATTCACGTGCGGAAGTTGATTTGGAAGGAATTGGCGAAGTGAAGATAGCGGACATTCAACTAGCACTCGACGAATTGAATGAGGCACAAGCTCTTCTAGATGGCAATAAGGAGAAGAATGCTCTGCCTGTTCTAGCACAAGTAGCAGTGACTCTGGCACGCCTTGTGGTTCAGATTACAGCCGAAGGGGCTGAACGATGAAGGTACAAGAGCTCTATACTGAAATGTCCACAGGCGACAGTCACCTCGCTCATCTACAGCAGGCCGATAACGAGGAATATGAAGTCTGCGTTGATTTGCCCATGGATGAGGGTGCGGGCGGTGGAGTACAGCCGATCGCGGGCGTTCGGTGGGACCACAGTGAGAAGAGAATGGTGATTGAAGCATGATGGACTCACGAACCTTTCTTCACCAGAAGCTGATTCGCGTACACGGCGTTCCAGCTTATCTACGTGCACAGCTGAAGCACAACTATCTGAACACGTTCAACTACAGGAATGCAGACAGGAGGCTGGTTTGTGACCTCTGCAACCGCCCGCGTGAATCTAGGAGGCATCTACTATGAACACCAACGAGCTAGAGCGGCTGGCACGAGAGGCTACGCCGGGACCGTGGGTAATCGAGCGCGGCAGCATCGCGTGGATGATCCGCGAACGTCCGGGCGGTCCCCAGGTCGGTAACGTGATCTGCGTCGAAGACGCCACCTACATCGCCGCCACCTCCCCGGACGTGATCCTCGCGCTACTGGAGGAGCGGCGGGTACTGCGGGAGGCGCTGGCCGGGGCAGGCTCGGTGCTCATGCTCACGGTGACGAACGTACCGGACGACGGCGAGCGCCCGCACTGGTGTCGGTTCGGCCCACCGCGCCATGACGCGACATGCCAAGGGATGCTCCACGTCCAAGACGCCCTCCGCGCAGCCCTCCAAGCCGAGCCTTCGCGGGCCGAGGAAGGGGCATCGTGACGCCGGACGACTTCGACGCGAAGCTCTGCACCTGCGGCCACTTGTACGGACGCCATCCGTGGTACGACAACCCGCGCCGTTACGGAGCGTGCATCGACTGTTCGTGCAATCGCCGATACGACGCTGAGGTACAGGCGGCAGCCGAGGCCCGGCGAGCCATCGCCGCCGACCCGACACACGTCCACGGGACCACCCACACGGCCTACGCGTGCCCCGGTTTCGTCGCCATACAGGTCTGCGATGACTGCGGAACGACGGTCGCCGC
>Ga0137426_1000022_pt1 | contig 50006 bp, 70 predicted proteins | sample EasRivERMZT660_2_FD_102308 | JGI IMG/M metagenome (GOLD analysis project Ga0137426, IMG submission 102308) | Soil microbial communities from meander-bound floodplain in the East River, Colorado, USA - East River MetaG ERMZT660_2 | ecosystem: Environmental > Terrestrial > Soil > Floodplain ...
AATCATGAGAATCTCTGAACCATTTACAGTAGAACCTTACTAAAGTTTCATGGAACTCCATAGTAACTCCTTTCTTTTCTATTCCGCGTCAGCGCTCCCAATTGCCTTTCATTCTGGCAATCTGTTCGTCTGGCACATTGTGTTCGCTTTTCCTAAGCGGGCCAGTCATAGTAACTTCCGTTACTGTGTAGTAGTTAGCCTCTGCCAAGTCCAAGTAGTCTTTCATTTCCCAACGCTTAACGAAGGTGTTTGCTACTGCAATGGTTTGAACTCCGGCAATCATTGCATACTTAACCTTATCCTTACACCAAGCGTGAGCCTCTGCCAGTTTCTCTCTGTCATACTGATAGGCTCCGTCTTTCTTAAAGAACTCATCAGCCTCACAAACAATGTGAGCAATCTTATTGGCAAAGGTTGTCTTACCTGAACCGGGCAATCCACGAATCATGTAGATTTGCCTCATATTCTCTCCTAAGTGAGTGGAAAGCTAATCCCGCTTCTTAATGGGTTTGGAATCCATCAGATTAAGGTATCTTGCATTAGCCTTCCGACCTAGCAATCCACTCCTTAAACCTTCTCTTAAGAAAGCTTAAGGAGAGGATTGAATCCTTCTCCTTTATTCCTATCCAGTCATTGCTGGATTCTTTCTCGGCCACTCTGACTCAAGAGACATGGCCGCGATTGACATTGCCAAATCCCAAACGTGACGGCGTGCCTCTTTGGGAACGGCAGGCATGTAAAGATAGGAGTGTTGAATCAGCAATTGTGCTTGCTGTTTCACTCTCACATTCTTTACAAGCTGAACATGAAGCTTCGGGAAAGCGTAACCACCGTGACCTTCGTAGACAGAACAGTTACCCTTGTCTACGTAGGAATGGTCAAACGTTTCCTGAAAGCCATGTCCTTCCAGAAACGTTCTCACTAGTGGAGAGTCTTGCACAAAGAAATCGGAATCGGATTTCTCTGTTACTCCACCAAAGAACCTGCTACCTGTGATAAAGAACTCAAAGGTAGAGTCTGCGAGAAGCTTCTCTAATGGAGAAGCATATGCCTGATTGCAAATCATCAGTGTTTCCTTTCTGTTTGACTCTGCTCTTGCACCTTGTGAACGGTCATGGAAAACAGAATGATTGCACACATTCTGTGTGAGAGGGAGTGATGGAACCAGTAATTAATCACTGGCCCAAACGATTGTGCAACTGACTCCGGGTCATAGTAGATTACCATTTCAGGAACACCAAGGTATTCCATGTAATGATAAACTCTATCTAAGTAGGTGTCGTAAGTCTCCACTCTACTCCTTTCTGAGATTGACCTGCTTAAGTCTTTGCAGGAAGTCCCAATCTCTTTCTCTTTCGAGCCTTTGCTTATCAGAGAAGGCTTTCTGTTTCGCTATCTCTTCTCTTTCAAGAGCTTCTCTGTCAAGCCTAACCTTATACTCTTTCCAAGAATTTCTTCTCTTTAAGAGTTTTGGTTTAGCTTTAAGTGTTTGCTTTTCCATAAGTTAGTGTGTTTCTCCTGATTTTCGCCATACTCTTTCGAGTATCTCTGGCGCCAGTCGGGCCTACCTCGGGCCTACCTCGGGCCTACCCTCGGCCTATGGTCTGCCGGCAACCCTATGTGTAGACTACAGTTAACCCTACCCACAGGAGTATAGCATACTCTTAGGGTAGAGTCTACTGTCCCCTTTTGGTGACAGGGTTTTGGGGTGTTTGTAATGTTGTAGTTGTTTGTGTTCTTTTCTATATATATTTTTTATATATATAAAGAAGAGAACCCCACACCCACCACCATGTAAAACTTACACCCTACCCATTGGGTAAGAATCTGGCATAGGGATATGGTCAGGCATTTTTTGCAGATTCCCTAGGGAAAACGCAGAAAATGCCTGTTTTGATAGCCCTAAACTAGCCCGAAGGAGAGCATAACATAGTCAAAGAATGACCAGAAATACTCTTTCGCTTTTGGGCGAAACACACTAAACTTGTAGATTTGATTCAATGCTGGAGAATGAGAAGCTAAATCCTAGTGTCTATCGTTCATTTCCAGATTGACTTCTCGAAACAAGACTTCAAGCAATTTCTTCCTGAAATCTGTATCCTTTGTGTTGAAGACGTTGGTTCTCAATCCAATGAGTTTGGGAACGATTGCCAGAACGTCATTGTAATTGATTCCAGAGACCTTCTGATAGCAACGAATACGAAAGACAACCTTGTCAATGTTCTCGGTAGTAATCTCACCGATGTCAATGACCATAGTTGTCCAAATCATTGCTTCAATGGCAGTCCAATTCTCTTTCTGCCATTCTTTGTCTAGCTTACACTCCGTAATGTCCCAAGTTAGTGCCATACAGACCCTTTCTTTACTAATCTGTCCAGCACTGAATGAAACCTACAAGTCTAATTGTTTGTGTGCTTTACTGGTAGCCTGAAAAGAACCCTAATTAGAACTTGGGTTCGTTGTCGTAATCGAAGTGTTCCGAAATGGACATCGAAGGATAGCTTTTGTCCATCGCAGTTGAGATGTCATTACGAAGGTGAATGAGACGATTCTCAGCGTCAGACAATTGCTCTCTGAGCTTGTTGTTCTCCTTCTGCAACGATTCAATCTTGGCTTTCTGACTCTCCGATTCATAGTTCGGAGGCTGAATAACCATGATTGCTTCCACCAAGTCTTTCGCTTCCTTCAAACCAATGTCAACCTTGGCAACAGTGTAAGTCTTTGTGCCATAGTGAACGGTTTCAACTGTCTGTGTTGTGACAACCACAGGAAGGTCACGAATAACCTTGATTGCATCGATTTTGTGAGTAGGCATCTTCATAGTAGCACTAACCTTTCTAGGCTACCAATGAAGCACACAAACTGTTTGTGGATTTGATAAGTGGGCCAAAGTTGAATTACTTCTTGTCTTTCCAGAAGTCTTTCTGGTTGTCCAGTGACTTCTGAAGTTCGCAGGCTTTGCAAATGCGGTCTGTTTTGGGATTGCAGACCACATACATTCCATTGGGATTGTCTACATGCTTAACGCAGTAGTAATTCCCATCCCAATCTACCCAACCAACGATAACATCGTAGTCAGGCATTAGGATTGTCCTTCCTGAAACACAGAGAATGACTCGATGTCATTGACTTTGACATACTCAGGAAGTTTCTTGTCACCCTCGAAATAGATAATCAATTCGGGATGATAGATGTTGTCGGAAGGGTGTGGATAAGTGCTTATTCCACGAACCTTAGCGATTTGGCTTTGAGAGCCATTCTTGAAGTTAAGATGGAGAACCATACAGAACAGACCTTTCTGGCCCACCAACCAAATCCACAAACATAACAATCTATTGGTAAAGGCCGGTTTACAGTTCGTTTAACCCTCACTCTGTAAATCGCCTCATGAGCAGAGTATTTGTTCTTGTTTAAGGAACGGCACCTTTACCAGTAAGACATTGCCTTGTGAAGTTCTTAAGTAGTTCTGAAGGCTGATTGATTAGTTAGAGAACCGGAAGCGGTTCGTAAACTTCGTTTTCGTAGCCTTTGCCATTGTTTGCGACACGCTCTTGCAGACGAGCCATGTCACGGTTCAAGGCATTGTGAAAGCGAATGGCCTTCGTGTGGATAGCTGCCATTTGAAGCGCCTCACTGAATGTGAAACCATCCAGTTTGATGCTCATCAAAGCAGCCCAATTGTCTGTGCGGATTGCATCCTGAAAGTCACAGAGCTTAACCATCTTGATGTCCATAGTAACTCCTGTTTGGTGTTTAGCCATTCAGAACTACCAAAGAACCTCACAAGGTTTTGTCTTACCTAGACTGCGGAGATTAGATGCTCAATAGGTGGGCCGAGTGAAAGGGTTACGAAGCGATGCCGTTCTTAATGTTGATTACCCAAACGTTACGCAAAGACTGGTTGCGAACCTGAACGGTGCCGTCTGCAAGGTCACGAACCGAGCAGTAACCAGAACCATTGTAGGTATTCATCATGAAGTCTTTGCCAGCGTTCAGGTCAGTGACTACAGACAAGCGATTCTTGTAGTCTCGACCGTAAGCGGGGGAAAGTGTTCCACCAGAGAGTTTCTGAGTAGTCTGAGTAGTGTTTGCCATGATTAATTCCAATCTGGCCCACCTACTGAACACCTAATCTCCAAGGATTGTGGACTCGTTTGAGTCTACTGAGCAGGGTTAACTAGCGGTTGCCGATTGCGTCTGCGATTGTCTGGTTGACAACCCCAGTGTCGGGAAGCGAAACAACTGCCGGGATGACTTCGGCAGGAGTGTTGACTACGACAGGCTGAATGACTTCTCCGGCAGACTTCAGCGAAGCCTTCCAAAGACCGTCGGCCTTCAGCTTGTTGATGTGAACGGACAAGCGATTGCAGAAGGAGTCCAGCGTTTCGGCAGGGAAACCGATTGCCTTCTGTCCTTCGTTGCTCGTGTGGAACGCCGTGGCAAGAGTGATTGCACGGTCTTCCGTTTCCGCGTAATCGTTATCGAACAGGAACGAAGCCACTTCCTTGACTTCGATGTTCTCCTTGATTACGGCAGAACGCTCGACTTCCAGCCCGCCTCTGACGAAAGACTCTTTCATCATTGACTGGTTGAAATTGAAGACCTGTTCCATACTGTCAACCACTTCCTTGAAGGAAACGGAAGCCAGATGGTCAAAGGTGAAACGAACAGCAACACCGTTGACGAGAACCGGAACGGCAATCGTCTTGATTGTTACTGTTCCCTTTGCCGCCTTGCCTTTGCGGGGAACCTGCACTGTGTGAATGGTAAGAGCCATTGAACTACCTCAGAGAGTTAGCCCAGTAGACTCGAAAGAATCCACAATCCTTTAACTCACGCGATTCTCGATGTCTAGCCGTTTGCTATTCTTAGGCTGGCAGAGTTACCGGACACGATACGCTTGGGAAGCGTTCGTTCTACCGGCAACCGTAGCCATTCAATAGGTGTTGGGAACACCAACCACCAAGTGATAGCAGGGACGCTAGGCTGTCGAGCCGTCACGTGAGCCGTATTCAGTTGTCAAAGAACTAAGGCTTCGAGGTTCAGCACCAACCATGTAACGGGTGCCTGTCACTCTAACCAGCACTAATCAGTAGTGCCCACTGTCTTAACGAACGAGTCTTACAATTGATTAGACGCTAAAGAGAAGGAAAGGTTCCCGGCCTGCGCGTGTGAGAATCCAACCCCAACAATACCCACCCCCCACACCCCGATTTACTTTTGGTTCCATTTGCTCCGCAAATCGGAAAGGTAGCTACTGAGTGTCTTTGTCACAAAAATAAGTACCTAAACAAAAATAAGGATTGTTAGTTGAATCACTAAAAATAAAAAAATCAAAAAGTTTAGGACGTCCCAGTTTGGGGACAAACCTAGGACAGCAATTTCCTGCAAAATCCCTAGGAAAAACGGCTTGTACTCCTGTACATAATGTGGTAAGGTAGTCCTCGGCACGGAAGTATGTCAATGTATATTACAAGAGAAGAATTAGAAGCTCGGTTAAAGAAAACCGAATTACACATTGAACAACGTACTAGAAAGCCAAGATTAAAAGAAGAACGATTAACACAAGACGAACGTACCCTCATTGGAATCCTCGATTCAGTAGATACCCAAAAGAATATAGCTGATTTAATGGGAGTGTCACAGACGACAGTCTCTAATAATAGTCGAGGTCTAATTGGTGTTGCAACCGGAGTTAATCAAGAACTAAAGGAAAGAGTTAAAGCTGGAAAAGAAGAAATAGCTGAAGAAAGATTAGAACACGAAAAGAAGATTCAGGAACAATTAATCACTAACTTAGCTGCCGCTCTTGGTCATGTTGCTAATAACATGAGTAATACCGATGCGAGCGAAGCCTCTAAGATTGCCGTCGATATGTCTAAGATTCTTGATCGAGTTTCCTCCCCTGGAAAAGAATCAAAAGGCAATCGAACGGCAATTATCATTAATGTTCCTGCAATGAAGGAAGAGAAGCACTATCAAACAATCGACGTGTGAGGAGAAACAAATGCCTTTAGCAATGATTACGTTTTTGGATGGTCGTGGTAATCCAGTTGATCCAGGTTATGGTCAAGAAGTACCTGTAGGTGGATGGGGCGGAAGGCCAGATAACTCTTTACCGGGTTATGGAAGGCCAGACAATTCATTACCTAGACCATTACCGCCCGGTTCGATTGGAACACTTCCCGTTTTTCCATTCGATCCAACGATTGACAATTCTCTTCCAACTCCTCCAGCAACAGTAACTCCTCCCATTCAACTACATCCCGGTCTTAAGTTAGTAGTGAAGTGGGTGGCTTGTTTAGGATTCGTTGCTGTTCCCGATCAAGAACTTCCAGAGCACGCACAACCAAAGTAGGGCAAAATGCCAAGTGGATACAATCCAGAAGAAACGTCTAGAGATTGGGAAACGCTCCAACAGGATACGGATTCCAAAACTCAACGTCTACGTATTAAAGGTGGCTGGCTCTACCGTACTGTAACAACAGCTTCACAGCACGTAGCTTTAGCGTTTGTTTCAGTTCATGACGAGAGCATCGATGACTAGAGTCTTAAAGGTGGCCAATGAGAGTATGTCTAGCACTATGCCTACTCCTAATAACAGCATGTGATAGAGAAATAACTATCAATCTACCAACAGAACCTACTCAAAAAGAAGAACCGAAAGTAATTACTAGCAAGATAGAGTTTAGGGTTGTTGGTAATGCTTCTTCTGTTAGGATTAGGTATAGTACTCCGGCTGATGGATTGATACAGACAGTAACCTCTTTACCATTCTTTGCAGCATTTAACACGACTGAGAGCTTACTGTTCTTATCATTAGACGTAACACCATTAGCATATCCATTGTCAGTGACGTTACCTTTCCTATCAGCGCAAGTGTTTGTTAACGGTAATCTGTTCCGAGAAGCAACTAGTAGTGATTTCTTCTCAACTACCTTATCGGTGACTGGCACATGGAGAAGATAGGAGATTGGGAAATATCTACCCTTAAAGTAGAGGGAGATGTTAATACTGGTAGAGGCCAGCAGTTTACATTTTGTTTTTATAGTGTGAAGACTAATAGAAAGTTTCCTCGTATTATTTCTTTTTTAGAGCCGTACGAACACGGATTTCTCATTGAGATTTTAACAAGTGAAACTAAATCACTTGATCGTGTCTTAGAGTTAGAAAAAGAGCCAACCTGTCTTTAAGGAGATTGAACAATGGCGACTGAAAAGACCTACGGACCAGAGAAACCAGCTACGTTACCTGTTGTTCCTCCAACAGATAAAGAAAGAGCAGAACAGTTAGCAAGGCAGAAAGATCCTGTTCCTACTCCTACTGGATTACCAAAGACTCCACGAGAAGCATTAGAACGTGAACGACTTCTCCATCCAGTTGTTGCTGTAGCTGCTCATCTTCCAACTGACTTTGATGAACCTTTCAAGGTTGCAGAGCCGAGAGAATTAACTCCGGCTGAACAAGAAACAAAGAAACAGAAGGATGAACTAGTCAAACAGATTAGTGAAATCCTTGGTAAGTTTGACCATCGAGAGTCAAACATTCCTGCTAATCACGAATACTGGGCTTTGGTTGCCAAATTCAGAGCACTCTAATGATAGCAAAGCTAATAGGTCAGCCGGGTACCTACAGAGGTATCAATACTGACCACGCAGTTAGTGTCGTTGGTAGAGATGTAACTATTGCTCAACCTCCAGAAGAATCGGGAGATAGGATTTGGGTATTGGATGCAATTCAATACTCATTTGCTATGGAGGAAGGTGCAGTAGCAACAGCCGCGCCGGTTAGAAGTAGACTAACAGTTAGACTGGATGACAAGATTAAATGGGATGCAGACATTCCAGACTTTACTGGAGTTCTGAATCTCTATATTCCTAGTCAAACAGATAAGACTATTAGTGTTACTTTACAGGCAGCCGGTCCGAATTACGTTGGTAAGTTAAATGTCCAATGGCATTTGGAGCCTGCTCAGTGATTAGTCGCACTGGCGGCACGGCGCAGCCGGGCAAACGGGCGCAGCAAGTAGCGGGTGGAGCTTCACGTTCACCAGCACGCTCTTGATCTTGTTATGGCTAAAAGAAAACAAGGTCCAACTTATGCAAGGGAGAAGAAAGCTGAACCATTAAAAGGTTTAGGAAAGGATATTAACTTACCTATTGAAACAATTGTTCCTAAAACCCATCCTTCTGACGTAGAAGAAGGAATGATAGAAAAGGTTATTAAGAAGTCTGCTAGGGCACGAGGAGCATATCTAGATGAAGATGAGCCATACTTAGAACAATATCTTCATCCAGATAAAGATATATTACAAGTACAACCAGACAGACCTACTATTGGTAAGCCGGATGATTTACCCCATAGAAAACTGCATGTTCTTCCAGCCTCAAGATATGATGATGAATTATATAATGTAGAAGGATTAGGGCATTTTAAATATGATAAGACTAATCCTAAGTATGATAGCGTTTATGACATTTGGGATTTTGATACTAAGAGTGAATTGACTGATCAGAGGAAACCAGAGATACTTCCTAGCCTTGCTAATATTGAAAGCTGGATTGCTAAAGAAGCTATGAAGCGAGCCGGTAAACCATATACAGTTTATGAGAGAGTTCCTAAAGGTACTGACCAACGTAAATGGAAGACTGGTAAGTAATGCTTACTCAGAAGATTGAAGTTCAATCGGTAGTTGAACGGGAGTTTACTCCCACAAAGAAGCAAAATGACTTTATCGCAATTCCTTGGTCTGTTAAGGAAGCATTGTACGGTGGTGCTGCTGGAGCCGGAAAGACAGAACTCATTATATGGCTGCCTCTTATCTATCAGTTCCATGAACATCCTTTGTACAAGGGAATCATATTACGTCGTAATCTCAAACAATTAGAAACAGAATTAATATCTCGTTCTAAAGAAATATATCCATCATTAGGCGGAGTTTTTAATGATACCAAAAAGAAGTGGACTTTCCCCTCAGGAGCGGTTCAATATTTTGGCGGAGCGGATAAAGAAGATGATATTAGAAAGTTCGACTCCGACCAGTATAACCTCATTTCATATGATGAAGCAACACATTTTACAGAATTCCAGTATTCATATCTCGTTATGTCCCGGCTCCGTTCTAGATGTGCGGATCTTCCTGCCATTGCAAGGAGCGGAACCAATCCTGGAAATGTTGGTCATGCATACTTTAAGAAGAGATTCGTTAAGCCTTGGAAAGAAGGCTACAGACTCTTAATAGATTCTATTACCGGACTGAAAAGGATATTCATTCCGGCAAGGATTCAAGACAATCCTACACTATTAGCAAACAATCCAGAGTACATCCAACAGTTGATGTCTCTGAGTGAAGCAGAAAAGAAAGCTAAACTCTACGGTGATTGGGATACATATGAAGGACAAGTCTTTAATGAATTTAGACTTGAACCATTATCTGATGAGCCGGATAATGCCAGGCACGTCATTGAACCATTTAATATTCCAAGCTGGTGGCCCCGTTTCATTGCGATTGATTGGGGATACGCTGCTTATACAGTCATCTACTGGGCTGCTCTGTCTCCCAATGGACGAGTCTTTGTTTACCGAGAGTATGCTTTCAAAGGTAAAAAAGTCGTTGACTATCTCACAGATCTCATAAACTTAACCCAGCCGGAGGAACGAGAGATACTTGCTAAGGTTAAGATTTGTCATTCAGCCGACCAGAACAAAGGTGAACCATCAACAATATATGATCAACTCCAGAAGTCTTTACGCAAAGCGGAATTCAAATGTGGCATTGAACTTGGAGAAAGAAATAGAATTAATGGTAAGCTGGCTTTACATGAATACCTCCGGTGGACGCCTAAGGACTCAGTGGCTAAAATATATGGAGGAGATTTCGACAAAGAATATGCAGACAAAGTATATAGACTCTACGGTCAAACAGCTTATGTAGAATATGTAAAGCTATTTGAGCAAGAGAAGGATGAAAAGAATTTACCTAAGCTTCAAATATTTGATACTTGTCCCATGTTAGTAGAAACGATTCCGGCTTGCGTATACGCTGACTCTCCAGAAGAAGGAAAGAAAGCGGAGGACGTAAAGGAGTTTGACGGTGACGACCCTTACGACTGTATACGAATCCTCCTCACCGGAATCAGGGAATACCAAGTTCAAAATGCCAAGCAATTTGAGCATGATGCAAAGACTCAAGAAGCTATTAATCAACTTTCTCAAGGCGATCAAACAGCTTTTTACCGTAAGATGGAGTTCCTCGAATCAAAGAAAGAAGCAAGAAGCGGAACAACTTTCCGTCGTCGTGGCTTTAGAAGGTACCATTAAATCGAAAGACGAGTTCATTGTTTACTTGCAAGATGAGGTAGCTGAACTTAAAGCTATTCTACGTGACGAGAAGCCGGAACGTATCAGAAAAGAAGTAGAGTTTAAAAGTGCAAGAGGCTATAAGTCAATTCATGCAAGAGTAAGAGAACAAGCATTAGCTAACAAGGTCAAACACGAAGCATTAGAGATTGACGTAGAATGATACCTGACGGCACTGAAACACCGCCTCCGGCTGAAGATTTAGAAAAGCCGAAGCAAGCAACAGCAGTACCTGAGGAGTGGAAAGGATTACTAACCACTCTATTGAGCAGGTGTGTCCTTGAAGATGAAGCCGTCCACTATGCATGGGTTAGAAAAGCAAAGCGTCTGGAATTATACTTCAACAACATTGTTACTCTCTTTTGGGACAACCTCCAGAATGATTGGTCCATTCCCAACTGGGATGAAAAAGAATCAGAGGGTATCCCGCCCCGTATCATTAATATATACAGACCACACGGTGAGTCTATTATTGCTGCCCTTTCTGTTGGCGTACCTGCTGTTCTGTTCTTTCCTGACGATGCTGATAATCCTGATGATATTGAGAAAGCAGAAGCTTATAGCTCACTTGCTAAAATTATCCAAAAACACAATAAAGCAAAATTACTATACATTAAAATCCTTTCGATTCTTTTCAATCAGGGAACTCCGTTTGTCTACTCTTACAGTAAGAAAGACAGAAAATTTGGTTTCTACCAGGTAGAAGAAGTTAGCCTTCAAGACCAAACCAGCCATACCCATGACTGTCCAGTTTGTGGTAATCCTTTTGGTGAAGGTGGTCAGGAACCTGTAAACATTCTCTGTCCAGGCTGCCAGCAACAGATTACTACCGAAGTAACTCCACAGACTGTCCAGATTCCTGTTCCTATTCAAGTAAACAAAGAGAAATCCAGGGTTATAATTGACCCATTTGGAGTTCTTAATGTCAAAGTTCCTTATCATGCTAGGACGCAAGAGCATTGTGGCTATCTTGTACTTAAATTTGATCAGTCAATTGCTTCTCTTCGGTCTATTTTTTGTGTAGAAGGTCCAAATGGTGAAGAACCGCTCATTGATAATATCGAGCCTTCTACTGCTGACATTTCTGTGGATAGTACTATTAGGTATCCTTCTGTTTTCTTGAATAACCAGCCGCAAAATACCGCAATAGTTCAGTGTGTTTGGTATAGACCCTGGCAATTAGAGCTAGTAACTGGTAAGGGTGACTCTACTAATAGGGATATTGTTGACCAAATCAACAAAAAGTATCCAGAAGGTACTTACGTAATCTATATTAATGGCGATCCGGTAGAAATCAATGGCGAAGACATGGACGCGCATTGGACTATTGGTCTTGATCCTAGAAGTTCTTCGCTTCATGCTGAACCTTTAGGAACAAACCTTGCAATGATTCAGGATATTAATGCAGAAATCGACGAACTTGAGCTTCAGACGATGGAACATGGAATCGCTGAGCTATTCATTGCGTCGGACGCTATTGATTTCCAGAAGTACGGTAATCAGCAAGCTAAACCAGGTAACATTACCCAAGCTTTCAAAGAACCGGGACGAAACATTGCAGAAAACTTCTTTGAAACTCGTACTGCTCAGCTTTCCCCTGAAATTGTTGGGCTTACTGCTAAATATCGTAATCTTGCTGAGTTTGTTACTGGCGACTTTCCTACTGTTTACGGCGGCTCCGTTCCTGGAACTAGCACAGCGACGGAGTATACGAAAAGCCAGAATCAAGCGTTACAAAGATTGGGTTCAGTCTCAGCAATAGCCTCTTTCCTATGGGCAGACGTGATTCATAAGGCAGTATTAGAGTATGCCAGCGTTCTAGACTATGATGAGAAGCTAGTTGATAAGACTGCCACTGGATTTGAGACGACTAAAGTAGATCACATGGCTCTTAGTCGTGGTGAAGTCGGTAATTGTGAACCAGAATTCTCTGAGTTGTTGCCAATCTCTCCCATGCAGATCAAAGATACCATCATGCTCTTAATGGAGTCGAAAGACCCGATGGTAATGGCAATGCTCACCCATCCTCAGAATAATGAACTGGTAAAGAAAGCACTCTCCATTCCCGAACTCTACATTCCTGGAATTAATGCCAGAACTAAACAGTATCGGGAAATTGGTTTACTTCAACAGCAACAGCCGGTTCCTTCTCCCAACTCTCCATTAGGTGTTGAGCCTTCAATTGTTCCTGAAGAACATGAAGACCATCCGGTTGAGATGGAAGTTTGTGTTGTTTGGTTAACTGGTCCTAAAGGTCAGAAAGCGAAAGCAGAGAATCCGGCCGGCTACCAAAACGTTGTGCTTCATTGGAAAGCTCATCAAATGATGAAGATGATGAGGACAGATATTCCAAATGAAACACCTCCAGGTGAAGAACCCGATACCGCTTCAACAAAGATTCCATAGGTGACAAATGTTTATTCCTAAAGTATTCTATTCTCCTGACAGTGTTACTGGAACTGGTCCAGTTGGTCAGACAGCAGACAGAACTGATAAAGAGATTTTGAATCAGGAGACTGATGATGCCGTTTCCGATGATGAAGAAGTTCCCGACGGAGGAGACGGAGACGAAGACGAATCCGTTTCAGAAGAGGATGAAGAACCGGAAGAAGAAACCGATGAGGAAACGGATGAAGAAGACGAAGAAGATGCCGATGATGAATCTGAAGGGACTGGGGATGAAGATGAAGTATTAGATGAAGAAGAAGAGGAAGTAGAAGAACTTGCTCTTTCAGATTTATCTAAAGCAGTAAAGAAAGCTGCTCCTGATCTCTTTAAGAAAGTTCCCGGCTTACGAGAGGCATTAGAAGAGCATAAGCAATTCGGTGCCGTTTTTGCTAATCCAGAGGAAGCTAAAGTTGCTGCTAGGAATTCTGGCTTCTTAGCTGCAATGTATAATGACATCTCTTCTGGTGATGTAGAAAGAACCGGGAACTTTCTTAAGGCGCTTGAGAACACTAACAAAGAATCCTTTGAAGATTTCTCTCATACTATTCTAGATTCTATTGGTAAATTAAATCCTCAACTTTATGGGGAAGTGATGTTGAAGCCGATGAAGAAGGCTTTAATGTCTATGTATCATGACGCATTACGAACAGGAAATAAGAATCTCGCAGCAGTTGCTATTCACGCTCATAACTATTGGTTTGACACCCAAGACATTAAAGCTCCACTGGAAGAGAGAAAGAAAGTCTCTAAGACAAAAGAGCAGGAAGATTGGGAGAAAGAGAAAGAAGAATTCGAGACTAATAAATCTTATGAGTTCAAAGGTGCAATCACAGAAGTAGTCAATCATTCTATGAAATTGTCCATCACGAAAGAACTCGATGGCCTTAAGCTTGACGATTACCAAAAGCGAAACATTATCCGAGACATCTTCACCGGAGTTGATGAGATTCTTGGAAGCGACAAAAGATACCTTGGTGGAATCCAATCTCTTTTTGATCAGGCCAGAGGTTCCAAATACTCACCTGATTGGAAGTCTAGAATTGTTAAGGCTTATTTACAAAGAGCCAGACAAGCCTTACCAGGAGTTCGTAATAAAGTGTTGCGAGAAGCCGGAATTAAAGTGAAAGACCAAAAGCCTGAGTCACGCCGGATGGTACCTGCTGGTCTGGGTGGCAATAAAAGTGAAGATAAGATCGATTTCAGCAGAGTTGATCGTTCCAGAACAACTGATATGGACATCCTTAATGGGCGTCCAAAATACATCAAATAGGAGTTTAACATGGCTGTAGGCGGAACGCAGCTCCTCTCTGTTGAAATGGAAAAGGTTCGCAAGAAGCTTTCCATGCTCTACGAGTTGGAGTCTGCCAAGTTCTTTTCGACCGTAGAGAAGAAGGATACCGAAGTTATCTCGGAAAGAGATATGCGGATTCCTCTCGCTATTGGTCCTGGCGGATACTTCGGGTATTACAATCCCGATGGTGGAGATTTAGGGATTGGCGACGGCCAGACTTACGACAAGGCCGTAATCAATACCGTAAACTTCAAGCACGCAATTCAGTGGAACACAAAGGCTCAGTGGGGAACGGATGACTCACGGAAGTCTGTCATTAACTTGTTCAAAGAGTTGATGGCAAAGGCTATGCCTGAGTTCCGTCGTCAGACTGAATCTCAGTGTATGACTGCTGGTAACGGAGTTCTTGGAACCATTACTTCTCTGTCAACCACGACGCTAACCAATGATACCTTAACCATGACGACTGATGGTTACGGTGTCAAGTTGCTTCGTAAAGGCCAGAGGATTCTGGTTTACGATTCGGCTTTAGCTGCTGCTCGTTCAGCTACTCCAGCAAAGATCATTGGATATGACTTGGTTAACAAGCGTATTCAGCTGGATGCAACGATTGCTGCTATTGCTCCGACTGACGTGGTATTACCAGAAGGATTAGCCGGTGCCAATCCGGTTGGTCTCTTTGGTGTTCCTTATCACGTTCAGAACTCCACTGTTGGTAATTGGTTAGGACTTCCTCGTGCAACAACGCCAGAAGTTCAGGCCAATCGAGTTAATGCTGCCGCTGCTGCTTTAGCTCCTGCGTTTGCCCGTCGTGCAATTAATGCGATTGGCGACCGTTTGGGAATGGATAACAAGACTCCTCTTACTGCATGGATGCATCCTTGTCAGGTGCAGGCTTATGAAGCATTAGGCCAGCTTGTTTCCATCATCAACAAGGAAGCTTCTGAACAGGGGCTTAACTTGTTCTTCTCTGAAAACATGAGGTTGGCTGGTGCTCCTATCAAGCCCAACTTTGTGTGGAACAAAACTCGAATTGATTTCTTAACCAACGATCATTGGGGTCGAGCGGAATTGCATCCGATTGATTACTACACGGTCGAAGGTCGAAAGATTTTCGAGATGCGCGGAGCTAGCGGTGGAGTTGCTACAAGCCAGATCTTTTACATTGTAGCATCGTGGAATCTCTTCTGCGATTGTCCACCGGCACAGGCTTACATTGACAACTTGCTAGTTCCCACTGGCTACTAGTCACGGTTGCTTGTAAGGGAGAGTGGGGGACGGGTGGCCATCCTTGTTCCCCACTTCTTTTAAATGACTTGGATTGTACTAATAGCAGTAATAGCATTTATTATTCATTGCCCTTTACTCAAGCCTTGGTTTGGATTTCGTAAACCGGCTGGGCACAAAGGTAAATGGTTTGAGTAATGACTGATTCAGAATTCATTAACGAACGTCTCTTTCAATTGTATGGAAGGGACCAGCTTACTCAACAGCAGAAGTATCGTGTAGTCCGTTCAGAAGAGCAGACGGAGAAACGATACGGTTCCTACGATTTACTCTCTAAGGAATCAGGAATCTGGCTGGGAGTTAAAGAAGGATTAGTTGAGATTCAAAAGTATTGGTATCTTAAACCATGCTGGCTCCTTGAAAGAGTAGAAGCCAATCTCAACCGGCAGGATACATTATATGATAAGTGGACATACGAGCCGATACTTACTTTCCTTGACAAAGAGGACAATCCGTTACCTCTCAACTGGAGAGCTATTGAGTTTGCAATCAACCATATCGAAAAAGCTGAAAAGAGAATCCGAACAGAGAGCGAAGATCTTCAAGAAGAAGAAAAGCGTCTTGAAAAAGAAAGTGAAGTAGTCTACGGAGTTCTTGATAAGCCGGACCCGACTAAAGAACTTCCAACGTTTACTAACTCAACGTTAATACCAAAAGGATAACAAAGTGCCTACTTCCACTGTATTAAGTATTTGCCCATTTGAAACCATTGAAATCAAACCCATTGCAAGAGGATATTTTAAAATCCCCGCCGCCCCAAAAGACGATTTCGTTTTGGTACTCATTGAAGAATCGTCTTACATACAGAGGCTTCCGGCAACGGATCATAACATTGTTGTCCCTGTTGCTAGTCACCATATTGCTAAGTCTATTGTTGACGACTTTATTAATACTGTTATTGAGGCTAGCGATGAAGCTGGCCCTGGAATGATGTGGTTTGACCACAAGCTAACTAGAGAGCAAGTTCTTAAGGATCATTCTGAAGAACTTAAAGCTCTCTTTGAAAGACAGATTCAATGGTTCAAGAATCTCTGCCGTTTAGCAGATGATGATTGGAGCCAATATAAAAAGATTGGATTGATCTCCGGCCACCAACGTTACGCGGCTCAGTATTTAGGTTACAAACCGGCTTGGTTGCCAGAGTACAATCCCAATTCTGGGCTGATTGATTGCCCGGCTTGCTTCTCTAAGATTGATGCCAGAGCAGTTATTTGTATTAGCTGCAAGGCTGTGCTTGACAAGAAGAAGGCTTTGGAGTTTGGCATTATTGTCGAACAGCCAAAACCTTTAGCAAAGGTATAACATGGCTCTCTTAGCATCAGAAGTAATGGATCGTTCGAGAGCAATTCTTAATGATGTGGTAGGAGATCTCTACACAAACGTAGTTCTCATTCCATATCTTAAGATTGCTAACGATGATCTTTCTGATGAACTAGTAGACAACGGCTCAACCGTTTCCAAAGAAATATCTCAAGCTATTCCTCTTTCCGCTGGAGGAACCCAACCGGCTTTGCCTAACGATATTATTGTTCCTATTGAAATCTATGAAAAAGATTCTGGTCAGGATGATTCATATTATAGGTACATGGAGCAGAGGCCATTCCTTCCTAACATTTTACCCGGCAGAGAGTTAAGTGTCTGGTCATGGCGAGAACAGGCTATCAATGTTCTTGGTTCTAATCAGAATAAAGTACTCCGAATCCGTTACTACCGTCTCATCACTCAGGTATCTGGTGAGAATAGTAACATCGAATTAACTCATGCTTTAAACTATCTGGCTTACCACACAGCCGCTTTAGTTTCTGAGCACGTTGGACAGAACCGAGCCAAGGCGATTGACTTGGAAAGTGTAGCGTCAGTAAAGTTATCAAAGTTACTGAAGAAAGAAGTAAAGCAGACTCACTCTAAGGCAACTCGCCGTAAACCTTTCCGACTCAACCGATACATCACTTTTACGAGGTAGGACAATGGCAGAAGCAAAGGTAACTTTCACGACTAATGACGTTTGGGATGATGGCAAAAGGATTCATGCCGTTGGCCGTTTGACAGTAGCTCCGGCTGCCGATACCTATGTAACTGGTGGTAATGCTTTCAACGTTCTTAGTGGAACAGTTGATGGAGCCGGTTTAGGTATGCCATTACCAGTTGTCCAGCAACAGCCAATCTGGATGAATGCTGTTGGTAATGCTTATTTTGGAACATATCTACCAGCTACACAGAAGATGAAGTTTACTGCCATTGTTGGTGGTGCAGAGGTAGCTGCTGGTGCTGTTCCTGCTCCACTTTCAGGAGATACAATCAACGCTTACTTCATCTTCAAAAAGTTCTAACAGTAGTTGGTGGAACTGCGTATGCCTCCTTCTAAGAAACTAAATCTTCGGGATCACGAACAAATCCCGATTAACCAATGGAAGGGTCTGTACTTCAATGGTATAGATGACGCAGTTCCACCCGGCTATTTCATCGATTCTCTTAATACTTCGTTTGAACAGATAGAGGTTCGGACGCGGGATGGATTTACAAAGATATTTGACTTGCCTAACATCAGGAGATTCTTTGTTTACAAGAGACTCAATGAAACGAGTAGGTATTTAATACTTGATACCAATGGTAGTTTGTGGGATTCTCTCTATGGTTCTCCACTAATTACCAATGTAAACTTCAAAGACTTCAGTGCGCTTAACTACCTTAATCGCGCTTACATTACTTTTCATGATAGGGTATCTGGTATTCCTGGTACAAACGTACAAGTCTATGAGGGCGAGGGACCGGGAACATTACGAGCCGCTGGTGGAACTCCTCCAACTGGTTTTGCTCTTACTCCTTCTACTTCTGTTAACGTTGGTGACTTAGGCTTAGGAACATATTTAATAGCAGTTTGCTATGAAACATCAACTGGATTCATTACAGCACCCGGACCTGAAACTTTTGCTGTGTGGGATTCTCCTGGTGGCTTTAAGCTTAATGTAGATGGGATTAGCGTTGGACCAGCCGGAACTATTGCAAGACGTTTGCTTATTACTAAGTCCATCCCACCTGGACTTTACACAGGGAATCAACTTGGCTACGAGTTCTTCTTTTGTCCAAACGGAAGAATCTTTGATAATTCCACTACATTTTTACATGATATTAACTTCTTCGACGACGACCTTATTGACTCAGCGGATTACTTATTTGACTCAAGAAACACGATTCCATGCGGATTAGGTCTAACTATCTATAACAATAGGATGGCCCTTTGGGGTGTTCCGGCTTTTGAACACTATGTCTTTTTCTCAGCGGCCATCTTTGTTGAGAACTTTGACCAAACTGGTGGTTTACTATTTCTTGATCCTTCTGATGCAGTTAGTTCTATTAAGAATGTGGTTGACCATGAAACCTCACTACTCATTCAAACGCAAGACAGAACGTATATTACTGTCGATAATGGTAATGATCCTGATACTTGGCGTTGTGACCCTCTCGACAAAGCAATAGGTGCTGAGTGCTTCTCTGTTTCAAAGATTCTAGATTCGCGGGGGACCAGTGTCAAACGATTCTTCCAAGGGGACAAATCAGGAATATATTGTTATGAGGGTGGGGGATTTGCGGACCCTCCTTTTTCAGATAATATCGCAGGAGTCTGGGCCAGAATCAATAAGAAAGAGTTTAGTAAAGTCCAGCTTGTTGACGACCCGGAAGCGAAATTACTCTATGCCTCGGTCCCATTAGATATTGCTACTGAGTGTTCTCATATTCTAGTAGGTGATTATAACAATGCTTTCAATCGTTATGGTCAGTTAGTAGGAACATTAGTGCGATGGAATCTTTGGGCATTTCCTTGGTCTGTTACTTCCATTGTAGTAGATACTAATTTAGATGCAGAAACTGTATTTAAACAATCAGGATTTTCAGGACATATTTATGAACAGGATAAGTCAGTAGTATTAGATCATGGTATTAGGATTACTTCTTACATTCAGACTCATTTACTGAAGACTAAAGGATACTTTGTTAACCACTTCGGATTCCTAGAAGCAAGAGTAGAGGGAGTTGGATACTTCAATATCTATCTCTACGGTGTGAATAATCAGAAAATTATGACTCCGCCAAGATGGGAATTGAAACCGGAACCTAATCGTTACTACCAGAAACCCATTAACTTTGTTGATACTAAGATGTCTGTTAAGTTAATGAGTAATCTTAACGCAGGAGAAAGATTCACTCTGTTTGAAATGTCAGTGGATGCCAAATCTCTCTGGGCAGAAACGCCTAGAATCGTTGAGTAATGGCTAACGAGAACGCGGTTCGCAATCTGATAAGGATTGACGACAAAACCAATCCTACTCTGTTCCGTGCTCTTCAGTTAATGATTGATGATTTATATACTATTAATAATAAAGTATTTCCACCTAAGACTATAGCAGGAGTTGACCAAGGCGGAATTGTTAAACCATTAGGACCAGTTCAAAACTTTACAGGAGTTGCTTATCCAGATAATCTTAGGCTTGATTGGGATGATTTAGATGGAGCCTTTCGTTACCATATTAAGATGGGTGACGATTGGGATACTGCTAGACATATTCTACTTACTGCGACCGACATGGCAAATGTCGATCCTGTTTATTTAAACTTAGTATATGGTACTTATCAATTTTTAATTAGGGCAATGAATCTGGAGAGTGAGCTGGGAGATTCATCAGCAGCAACATTAATTATCCCAACAATACCTCCGCCTGAGTTAGCTGTAGAAGTAGTTGTTTCGACAGTACTTTTGAGATGGACAGTTCCAGCTTCATCTTGGAGAATTGACCACTTCATTGTTTACAAAGATAATGTTCCGATTGGTGCAATCTCTGGTACTTTCAAACTGATTCAGGAGCAAGTAGGTGGTTCGTATGGCTACTCTGTGGAAGCAGTTGACATTGTTGGTAATGTTTCTACTAGGTCGGCCACTCAAGTTGTAGACTTACACGATCCATCTGAGTTTGAGTTTGTTGATGAATTACAAGCAGATTATACTGGAATTTATGACCATACCGAACGAGTTATTATTGATGGATTAGTAGGAGTTCTTGGTCCGGTTTGGGTTTTAACTTGGGAACAGCATTATCAAAGTTGGAGTTTTATTTCTCCACAAGATCAAGTTGACAAAGGTTATCCAATCTATTGGCAGCCTTCTTATGCAGGTGAAGGATTTTATCAAGAGACATTCGACTTTGGACAAGTTTATGAAGAGTTAACAGTTGTTGTAGACTACAATAAACAACAACTTTATGGCTCTACTAATGTAATTACTCATATACAGTACTCTGAAGATGGAACTAATTGGTCTGCTGTAATTATTGGTAATAGCGTTCTTGCTCCGTCGTTTCGATACATTAATGTTAAATGGATTTTTACTAATGTTGACGATCTATCAGCCGCTTTCATATCTAATCTCAAGGTTGTTCTTAACGTTACTCTTACTATAGACTCAGGATCAGTTGATTGTTCGGCTGCTGATGTAGGAGGAACGTTAGTAGAATATAATAAAGTATTTACAGGAATTAGTTCAGTAACCGCAACGGCAGCTACATCCTTACAGCCTCTCTATGCTGTTTGTGATGCTGTGAATAAAGATAACTTTAGGATTTTAGTATTTGATTCATCTGGTCATAGAATAAATTCTACGATTGACTGGAAAGCTAGGGGAGTCATTTGATGTTTATTCGTTATAATGAATCATTAGACTTCTGGGAATATGATACCTCTGGTGGTCAGACTGGTGCTGGACCGTGGCTAAAATTACCTGTTGATTTTAACCAATTAAATAATAAACCTCCAACTTATACGTTACCGAGTAATGTTGCTTTCAAAGATATTGATAATGTTTTTTCAGTACCCCAGACTTTACCGCAAGGATCTACTATTAGAGGTAATAATTCTGTATTTTATATAGTAGGACTTTCAAATCCACCAGACTCTAGAACTTGGCGTACAATTACTTATGGTGATGGACCTTTACATTTTGAAGCAATGAATGATGTAGTAAGTATTGTTCAAGGCCGCATTTCTTTTGGTCGTAATGGTGACTTTAGAGCAGGTAATACAATATCTGAATTAGGTAGAGCTGCACCAATTGGTTATTGGACAGCATTTACTCCTGTTCTTAGCGGCCCACTTGGACCTACTGGCGGAACTTTAACAGCACAGTACACACTTATTGGTAAAACAGCAATTATTCAATTAGGATTAGATGCTTTTAATCTTGCGTCTGGTGGAGTTAATGAATTATATATTACTATTCCATTTACTATAGCTTCAGGAATGGGTAGAACTGGCGTATCTTGTAATATAAATACTGCTGGTAGTTGGCAATGGGCAATGGCATATATTACTGCAGGTGAAAGTATTATTAAGATATATGGTACTTGGGCAAGTGGGACAGGCTATGCGTGGGTAATAATTCCTATCGCTATTGCGTGAGAAAATAATGGCAAACTGGAATCTACCAACTCCTCAGTCCGGCTACATTAATTTCGTAGCTGAGATGAATGATAAATTTTATGATAGTGCTCGTATGTACTATCAAGATTCTATTAATATACCGATTGGAACAATAAGATTTAATAGATCTGGTTATGTATTTGATGAGTGGGATTCTAATATTTCAACATGGCTTCCTAGAACTATTGGAGTAACTGGCGGTGGAACTGGTTCTAATAATGCTACTGGAGCAAGAGCTAATCTTGGTTTAGGAAGCATGGCTACTCAGAATTCTAATGCAGTAAGTATTACTGGTGGTTCTATTACTGGCATTTCATTTGATATTAGTTCTGTTACTACTGGTGTTCTTCCATTAGCTAGAGGAGGAACTGGATCATCGTTAGCATTAGGCGCACAAGGCACTGTATTAATGTCTTATGCCGGATCAACTCAATTTACATCTGGAGTTAATATTACTCAACTTGACGCTGGTGCTTTAACTCAAGGAATAGTTCCTTCAGCTAGATTGACTGGTGTTGGTAAATTAGCTGAACAAAATACATGGGGAGCTAGAAATACTTTTAATGGAGATTCTATATTTTCTGGTTCATCTTATGCTTGGGGCTGTACGGTATTTGCTAGTTCTGATTTTGCTGTTTTTAATTTATATTCAGGTAATGCCGGTGGTAATAGAAAATGGAGTAGATTTATTACTATTAGTGGAGATCTTCATTATCAGCGTTTGAATGATGATTATACATCTGCTGTTAGTATTTTTACTGTTACTTGGGACGGTTTATTAGGTGGAAATGCTTCTGCATTATATGCTCTTAATGCTTCTGCTATAGATCGTGGGTTAGTTAATCCTGCCTTCTTGGGTTCCGGTTCTCCTTCTGCTGCTACTTATTTAAGAGGTGATGGAGTTTGGGCTGCTATTGCTACTGGTGGTGGAGGAGAAGCTAGTCCAATTCCATCTGGAATGATTGCAATATTTAATGGTGGTTGCCCTGTTGGCTGGACTAGATTTTCTCAATTAGATAATAGATTTCCATTAGGTTCTTCTGGTGCCGGTGCTACTGGCGGTTCAGATACTCATAGTCATCAATTTGATGTAAATTCAAATGGTTCTGGAAACCACAATCATACTTTTAGTGGTTCATTTGGTGGTTCTGGTTCTGGTCCAATTAATGGTGGTGGAAGAACTTCTGGGCCATCTGAAGGCACTTCTACTGCTGATTCTGGTAATAGCTTTGAAGCAACTAAAGGAAATCACTTTCATGATTTTTCAATTAGTGGTAGTGCTAACGTTAACGTAACTACTGACATTAATAGTGTAACTGGTATGGGTGGAGATCATGGACATAGAGTTACTGGAGGAACAAATGCAGCAAGTCATGTTCCTTTTTATTACACAGTTGTGTTCTGCATGAAGAACTAGAGGTGGCCGATGAGAACAATTGAATTTGCAAATGATGATGAAAGTAAACAAAGATTTGAAGTTCTCTTTCATGGTTTGATTGTAACTGGTAATACGAACACTCAAAAGGGATTAATCATTCTTAACAGAGAACTATCTCTTCTAGATAAATTTGAATCTATTTCTAGGCCATGTGAATGTGGTAAGAAACTTCCAGGTTTAGATGAATCAGATAGGGAATTAGATTTTGGTGATGATCCAAAGCTAATGCTTAGTCTTGATGGAAATGAAGAAGATTTACTCTATGAATATGTTTCTAAGGTTCCTTGGTCAATTGGTAAACCGGCTCGGCTAGCTCTTAAGACTTTACATTGGTTGAGAAATGGTAGTTCGTCCAGCTAAACAAGGTGATTGGCCTGCTCTTATAGAGATACACAAAGGTCATTCCTTTCCGTTTCCTGACTTCAAGAATATGTTAGACGTTCTTGTAGTTGAACATAATGGAAAGGTAATAGCCTGGGGATATACTAAGAAATATGTAGAGATAGTATTTGTACCAAAGAAAGATTCCCTCAAAGTCACCAAAGTTAAAGCTCTCAAGTTGCTATCCGATAAGTCAACTGAACTTACTAGAGCGCGTGGAATTGACATGGTTCATTCCTACGTTAAGGATGAATCTTTTGTTAAGCTTCTAGTAGAGAGATTTAACTATGGTGTTTGTACTGGGACACCTTTGTATTTGGACCTAGACAATGGCTAAAGACGATAAGAAGAATCTTCATCAAGAAGTACAAAACCAGTTCGGTAGAGCTGGTACTGAATATGATGCTCTAAATGCTAAGATTGGTGGACGTGGCGACACTACATGGGATAGGGCCACAGAAGACTATAAGCCTGCCTATGAAGGATATTTAGATTATGCTCAGGGCGGAGGTTTAAAACCAGAAGATATTGAAAGAATGAGAAATGCTTGGGGTAATGTTGGTGGGCCGGGTGGTGGTGGAGGTGGAGGTGCTTCTGCTCCAAGATTAGGACCATCAGCATATGCAAATCTATCTTCTGCATATGGTAATGCTTACCGGCCGGAATATGGAGAATCAGATACCGTTTACCGAGGATTAACTGGTAAAGGTGGAGGATTCGACCAAGCTCAATTAGATAAGATATATGGTAACGTTGATACACTGACCGGAATCGGACAAACCGGAGGTATTACAGAAGAGGATAAGGCTAATATTCTTCGTAAGCAGATGCTCGACCAAGAGCAGACTGGTGGTTACTCTGAACAAGATAAGGCTTTAGTAAGAGCTAAGTCTGCCGCATCCTCTCCTGCTTACTTTGGTGCATTAAAAGATAACCTTGCTAGACAAAGAGGTGCCACTGGTAATCTTGCTAATGCTGGTGCAGTAGATTTTAAACTTGCAAGACAAGGTGCCCAACAACAGGGTCAAGATAGATTGACTCAGGAGATGGCACTACAAGAATCTGTTCGTGGTGGCAAAGAAAGAGCCGGACAATTTCTCTCTGGTCAAGCAATGGACTTGGCTGGATTGAGAACGGCTAATCAATTAGCTGGTGCTAGAAGCGGTGGAGAGTTAGGACTTTCTACTCAGCAAGGAATTACTGCTAATCAAGCTAGAGGCGCTGAAGGATTAGCAGGATCTCAAACTAATTTAGGTCAGTGGGGATTACAGCAAGCCGGTGGATTAGATTACTTTGGATTGAACAAAGCTGGTGGTTTAGACCAACATGCTATTTCTCAGGCTCAAATGGATTTGCAAGCCTCAATGGCTAATGCTGCTAGTTCTGCCGCTAGTGGATATGCTTCTGCTAGAGATAAAGCAATGTATGAACAGTGGGTTACTGAGTATGGTAATGAACAGAAACAGTATGGCATTGGTGGTTTAGAGAGTCTCTACAATACTAACCTTACTGCATCTAGAGACTTCTCTCAGTTAGGATTGCAGGGTCTTGAAGGTAAATATGGGCAACAGTATAACTTGCTTGGGTTAGCTAATCAGACTCGTGGTTCAACATTAGGTGAAAATGCTGGATTAATTGGTGGATTAGTTGGTTCAGGTGCTAATGCTTGGAATGCTATGAAAGGTATAGTTAAGCCGGGTGGCGGTAAAGATGATGGTACTGCTAGACCAACTGGACCCGGACAGCCTAGCACTCCCGGTTATGGATTCCAACCGGGTTATTCTCCTAAACCTGGATATGGGTTTGGAGGCGGTGGTGGTGCTCCAACTGGTCCCGGTGGCTATCGTGATGATGCTGGTAATTGGGTTCCTTATCCTTGGTAAGTAGGAAAATACAATGGCTTACAGAAGACCAACGACCAATTACCGTCCATTACAGTATACCCCTCAGAGTTATTCTCCACTTAACTATGAGCCGACTCCACAGACTCAAACACAGCCTGATGAGGATTTCTATAGGAAGTTACTGGAAGGAACTAAAGCACCAACTCCTCCACCAGAACCAGATCCTGCATTTGAGTATCAGAAACGGTATCAGGATATTGCTGGTAGGACACCCAACCGGCTAGCTTATCAACAGGCTGTTCAAGAAGGCTATCCAGAAATCCAACGTGATAAGCTAAGTAAAGCATTAGCTATCATTGGTGCAGTTGGTGGTACTTGGGCTACTAAAGATCCGGCTGCTAGTACTAGAGCTGCAATGGAAGCTTACAATGCCCCACAAGCTAGAGCTAGTGCAAGGTATAAGGAGAAGTTAACAGGTCTTGAGAATCTTGCCACGATGGAAGATAAGGATATTGCTGGTAAGATTAGAGCATTAGAGTTTGAACGTGGGGATTTCTATGACCAGCAAAGGTTAAAGCTTGACAGAGAAAGATCAGCTAGAGAAACAAAGTCTGACGAGAGAGATATTATTGGTGATGAGCAAGAGAGAGAACGTAGACAAATAGCATTAGATGAATTAAAGCTTGAAAAGAAGATTGATCCCCATACTGGTGTAGAGTACACAAGAAAAAGAGGAACTAATGATCCGTGGGTAGCTCGTGATAAGCCAAAGTTGTCTAGAGCTGAAGAGATAATGTATGACGCTTTAGCAAAGGGAGAAGAAGAAAAGGCTCTTGAAGCTGCCAAACAGCCCGGAAGAGATAAAGCTGCCGCAGCAATTACTAATAGACAAGTAACCATTCAAGAAATGAGAGGTGCTACAACACTAAAGGCAAGACTCTTAAAAGAAGCTAATACACCTGGTGTTAGTGAAGTATATAGACAGAGAAGGATGAACTTCCTTACTGCAGTAGATAATGACCCAACTCTCGCTAAATATATTAAGTATGATGATGCAAAAGAACCTCAAATTAAGACTATTGAGGAGGTTACTTGGGGAGACCCCGAGCCTGAAGATGTATTAGGCATTGAAAAACTTAGAGCGGCAGTAATGGCTGGTAGGCCGGTAAGTGCCGGTCCGCCAATTCCAGTTATTGATCCAAAGACACAGGAAATTAAACATATCTCTGCTGAAAGTTGGCCTTACTGGGAGGGACAAGGATTTAAAAAAGCTCCTCCCGGAAGTGTTCCTAATTATAATAAAGCTGCTGGTGCTCCTGCTGCCGCGGCTAATGTTACTGCCTTACCAAAGAACGCTAATGGTAAGATTGATATGATTGATCCTGATGGAGTTGAGTTTGAAGCAAACAGTGAAGAAGAAGCTAGACATATGTTAAGTTTGAACCCTCCAGCTAGATTAAAAAATGCTGGGACACAGGCTTCTCCAATAGCTGCTACTGCTGCGGCTGGTCCTGCTCAATCAACTGCTGCTCCTACTACTACAACTACTGTTACTCCAGAAGCTCCTAAGCCTGCTTCTGTTGCTCCACCACAGGAACCAGTAAATCCTTATGCTTCAATTGAAGAAACTAATGTTGAAGAGGGTGCGACATTATCATCAGGATTTCCATACGCTAATCAAGGATTCCCAAAGTTAGGTAATACGTTTGGGCAGCCTTATCAGAGAACAAATATCCCAAGACCAGCTAGTAATCCATTTGCTAACATGGCTCAGGATGCAACTGTTGAACCTATTCCGGGTCCACCTGCACCTATGCCTACTGGACCAGATCCTAATGCTGGTATGCCTATTTCAAATAGGATAATGCAGAATAGATTTGGTCCTGCTAATCTGTTTGGTGCTAATATTCCTTTACCAGGAGCTAATCCACAACAGAGAATGCCTCCGCCACAGGCACCTGCACCACCTATTGATTTAATGCCGAAGCCTCAACCACAGAGGACTCCGCCTCCACCTATTGTTCCTCCACAACAGGCACCATTACCGCCTAATCCAATTCAATTGGCTCCGGCTGTTAATGCTCCTGCTGTTCCGCCTCCGCAGGCTCCTATTACTGAAGCACAAGGGGTTCAGTTTGGTCCGGTTCCTAATAACCAAATGAATAGGACTCCGTTTGGTCAGGCATCACAGTTAACAAGTCCATTAACTAATCCTCTTATGTTGTCTGGAGGAATGGATTCAATGGATATTAAGATTCCTAAACCGACTCCTAAACCTCTTGCTCCCGGTTCTAGGACTCCTATTCCTCCGAGGTTAGCAATACCGGAAAGAGTGAAGGATTTCAATACTAGATTAGAATCGTTAAAGGCACAGTTCAAACAAGAGACAGGTTATGACATTAGAATTGATAGGGGTGGTGACGTTACTGAAGTAGAACAGTATAAGAAATATCTACAAGGTAGGCCAGAACTTCCCGGTGGAACTAAAGGTTCAAAGGTTACTCCCATCTCTGGTAAACCTGGGGATGAATCTACTCATCAATATGGTGAAGGAGCCGATGTAATCTTTACTAAGGATGGAAAGATGGCTCCTTATGTAGATAGAACTAAGAAACACCAGCCGCCAAATAAACTTGGTGAAAGACTATATGCTATCTTAGGTAGGATTGCAGAACAAAAAGGATTGGAGTGGGGTGGTAGGTGGAAAGGTGATCGAGTAGATTTTCCACACGTTCAATTACCTGATCTTAAGAAGAAGACTGATACTGCCTCAAGCAAAGGTAGGAAGTAATGCCTCCTCAAAGTTCATGGGCTGAAAGAAATAGATTAAAGCCTCCTATTGCTCCTACAGGCTCTACTTGGGCTGAAAGGAATAGGCTTGAATCAAAGACGTCTAATCCTGCTCCAACTTCTCCTACTGAGAAGCCAGGTTTTTGGTCTAGAGCATTACCGGCAGCTAAAAGTATAGCTGAAGGAGCAGTAGGCCAGCTTTACATGGGAATGAATCCTGGCTATGGTTCCCAAGTAATGGGACAGGGTTTAATTGAACCCATAATGGAAGCATATAATGACCCTACACCTAGACATCCACATGCTAGGTTTGGTAGGGCTGCTCTTCAAATGGCACAGGTTGATCCTAATGCTCTTGAAGAAGATTTATCTGCTGGAAACTATTGGGCAGCCGGTGGTGACGTAGCTCCTGCTATTGTTGCTGGTCTTGTTGCTAAGAAGGTTGGTGGTAATTTAAGAGGCAGAGCTTTAGCTAACAGTTTAAATGTTCCTACTCCTCCACCTATTGTTCCTGAGATTCCTACTGTTGGTGGCTGGCGCGGACCTGCTCCTTATGATGTTCCGTTTCCTCCATCTAAGATGGATGTTCCTCTTAATCAATCACCGTGGCCTAATGAAAAGGTTCCGCCTAAGCCACAACCATATGATGTGGAGTTACCTCCTTCTCCTTATAACGTTCCAGGTCCACCTAAGCAAATACCAGCAGTAACTGGATTAACTACTCCTGATCCTTCTCCTTTGTTTCCTGAAGGTGGACCTTCTTACTTAAGAGGACCAAGAGGACCGGCACCTAAACTATTGGGAACAGGAGAGCCTACACCTCCACCCGGTAATAGATTTGCTGATTCATTAGGTCAACCAAATACTGATTTAAATAGTCCTAGCACTGTTGACATCTTTGGACAGTCTATTCCTGATGCAGCAGCAGTACAGGGAAGAGTAGACTTTCCACCTGTTCAACCGGGATTCAATCCGGCTTTACGTAGACCTGGAACATCCATGCCATTGGGTAAACCAATCATGGAGATTCCTCCTGCTCCTGTTCTTCCAGATGTTGAGCCTATTGCTCCTACTGCTGGAGTTGGTGCAGCTACTGGTGCTAGGGTATCTAAACCCGGTAAAGTAGTTAAAGCTCCGCAAGCTAAAGTACCTAAGTTAAACGTAAAAGAATTGACTGACGAACAGTTACAGCAAGTAATAATGAGTGATGCTGGCCCTGTTCCAGCAGCAATGAAAGAGCTTGCAACAAGGACAAAGAGAAGAGTTAAAGCAGCTAAGGCAGAGCAAGTTGCTAAGTTAGTAGCAGAGACAAAGGCTAGAGCAGGACAGCCTGTTGCTCCTATTGTTCCTCCTGTTGAAGCTGTTGATGTACCAGTTAGAACATTACCAGATGTTGAGCCACCTAAACCTGTTGTTCCTCCAACTGTAGAACCTGTAACTCCGGTTAAGTCTCCTGTTCCTCTTGCAGATGTTACACTAGCTTCTGAACCACCTAAACCTGTTGCTCCTGTTGTTGAAACTCCAACTCCACCTAAGCCAAAGGTAGCTGCGCCACCAAAGGCAAACATATCAGCACTTTCTAAAGCTTTAGAGGATGCTAATACTGCCTATCAAAAGGCACGAAGAGAGTTCAGAGGCTATAAGAGTCCTTTAGAAGATGAAACAAAAGACCCGAAATGGGTTGAAATAAACAATGCACTTAACGTTGCACGTAAACAGGTAATAGATGCTACCAAAGCTAAAGCTGCTGCTCTTACTAAGCCTAAGGAAGTAGTGTCGGCTCCTGTTGTAGGGCCAACAAAGTCTATTTATGCAGGTATGGAGTGGGAACGTACAGGAGATAATTATACATCTGGTAAATACTCTATTCAAACTGAGAAATCGGGTAGTTGGAGTCTCCTTGAAGATGGCAAGGTTATTAAGAAAGGTTCATTAAATAATCTTAAAGCAACAGCGGCAGAGCTTTCTAGTAGACCAAAAGGTATTGATCTTTCTGGTAAGACTCGTGAAGAGTTAATAGAGATTGCCAGAACGGCTGATGATGCCACATCTCTAGCTGTTAGACAAGAACTTAAAACCAGAAGAGAGGCTGCTTCTAAGGCTGCTGGTTCTAATTTAGCTTCTGGCTTTGGTAGCTTACAGGATGCTCCTCGTATTATTAAACAGGAATTTGATGATTGGAGAGTACTCAAAGAACTACCTGAGAATCAGGCTGCCTTTGAGCAGTTCTTAAATGAATCTCCTGAAATCGCTAGGTTAATGCCTAACTGGTCAGGTAAACCTAAAGAGGTACAGATTAGTACGAAGAGTATACCTAATGTAACTATTCCAAAAGAGGAGCCAGTTGGATTTGGTACTAGAACTGGCAGTAAGAGACTGAATCCACTTGACTATCCAGACTTACCTACTGCTGAGAAAATAAAAATAGAAGGACCATCAGTAAGTAATATTAAACGTGGCCCAGTTGAAAGGGTAGTTTGGAAGGATAGGGAAGGTCAGAGAATTGGTAGACGTTTAGAACCTGAAGGTGAGTTTACTCCTCAGCCAACAGAACCTAGACCAATACCAAAACCACCAGTTCTTAGAGAAAGAACTCGTATTGAACTTGACCAAGAGAAGTCACCGCTTAAAGGTTTATCTAATAGAGAGATAGTAGCTAAGGTAGGTAAGGAAGCTGAAGCACAAGCTAAATTGGATGCCATTAAGGCAGCAGAGGAACGTGGTAAAGCGGCAGCAAGAGCAGAGATCAAGGCAAAGAAGGATGCTAGACTAGCTGAGAGAACTGCTAAGATGGAGGAAAGAAAAGCTAAAGTAGCTGAGAAGAAAGCTGCTAGAGCTAAGACAGTAGATGAGGTTATTGCACAGAAGAGAGCTACTTCTAAGGTAGATAATGCTACGTTTAGTGCTGCCGTTAAGAACTTACCTAAGAGGTTTAAGAGCAGCACTCTTTACCGAACAATCTATGAGCCGTCCGGTGTCTCTACTCTTACCAAGTTAAAGAGAATGGGTGAGAAGGGTAGTTCATTGGCTAAGACTCTTAGAGATGAGAGAACAGAGTCTAATCGTTTAGGTGGGCAGGAAGCGGTTAAGGTAAGGAAAGTTAGAAGGATGCTCAGTAATGCCGAGCAAACTGAAGTGGTTAAACTTCTCGATGGTCAGAAGCCATTGAATTCTGCATCTTCTGAGAAGGTTGTAAAAGCTTATAGAATGTTGAGAGAAAGTACTGAATACTTGGGTAACTTAGCAGTCCAAGCTGGCGTAAAGATGAAGGATTCTAAGGGTAATACTGTTCCTTTCCAAAAGCTAGCTGGAGAGTACTTCCCTCATCGTTACCCGGAAGAGTTATTCAAAGACCCTGTTGCATTGAAAGAGAAGTTACTACGGCATGGTAAGGATGCACAAGGTAGACCGCTTAGTCCTAATGCTGTAGATGCAATGGTTAAGCAAATCACTGAGAAAGGTGAGAGGTTCTCTTCTCCACAGCATTCACGAGACTTTAATCTACCAGGTTACTTAGAGAGTCTGGATGCTTTAGAAGCTCATCAATATGAGCTAGCTCAAGCCATTACTAGAACCAAGAGATTTGGTGCTTTGGATATGGCTGATGCTGGCAGTACGATTAGCCAACTGGTTAAAAATGCTGAAGACCCAGTTAGAGCTAAGATGATGGTTAATGATTATCTGGAAAGGAATGAGTTTGACCCGGATAGATCTGGTCAACAGAAGTGGTACAATAGGATTGTTAAGGCAGAGGTAGCTAGTAAGTTATCCCAGTTTGCTATCACTAACATGGGTGACTTAGCCGGTACTAATGCTGCCCTTGGTATTAGGAATACTCACAAAGCTATTGCTGATACTCTTATGGATAGGCATGGAAGTGCTGATATTGCAGCCGGTACTGGTGCTCATGCTATTCTTAGGAAGGAATTACTTAATGATGTTAAGGCAGGTAAATTCTTAAGCAAAGCCTATGGCACAGCCGGTACTGAGAAGGCTATTAGAACTGTTGCTGCATTGGCTGGCCGGGTAGAGGTTCAAAAGCTGTTTGCAAAGGCTAAGAAAGATCCAAGGTTTAAGAAAACATTAGCAGATTTTGTGGATGGGGATGTTAATGATGTTCTCAAGCAGGAGAAACTAACTAAAGAGCAGATTGATTTTGGTGGGGGAAGGGGAGTAGAGATTTCTTCTGGTATCCCTGATAAGTTATCTCTTAGCAAAGCCATGTTTGCTGATAATCCCATGATGAGATTGCCATTCCTCTTTAAGAGGTTTGCTTTCATGAATACCAGAAACATGGTAGACGTAGTTAAGAGGCAGCCTACTGCATTTGCAAAGGTTAAAAAAGCTGGTACTATTCTGGCTGCTTATCAGGTAGCTGGTGAGGTTATTGGTGATACTAAATCTGCTATTACTGGCTTAGTTAGTGGAGATGTTGAGGAAGAGATTAAGGGACGTGGAGAGTATATTAATTCAGAGAATTGGAAGTTCATTGGTAAAACGGTTGGAAGCAAAGCATTAGATAGAATCATAGCTAACTATCTACAGGCTGCTTTGTTTGGTGTGGTTGGTGATGTTACTGAGTCAGTAGTTAGGAAGAAGTTAGGTAAGGTTTCTGGTACTATTGGTGGGCCGGTTCTTAGTGATGCAGATGAGTTTGCACAAGTTGCTACTGACTTAGCTGGTGGAGATTACAAGTCATTAGGTAGAGCGGCAGCTAGAAGGGTTCCATATGTAGGAACCGGGTTAGCTAAACGTTGGGCCAAAGAGAGTAAATCTGGATCAGGAGGTTTAGGTTCTCTCAGTGGCCCATCGTTGAGAGGATTGAATTAGAAGGCGTTAATAAACTCTACCTTCTCAGCACGTAAACCTTTTGGCCCTTGACATGGGGTGAATTGAACTACTGGTCCTTTAATAGTAACAGGTGGACTCATAGCTTTTAATTCATCCCAGTCTCCTTTGTAATGTTGAGCATGGAAGAAATACTCTTGTCCATTCTCGTCCAAGATAAACCCATACAACGAAGGCTTAATGGTCTTAACTCGGCCTAGCATCTGTTTGCTCCAGACTCTTCAAGTAGTTAATTGCTCTGACCATCACTCTAATAAAAACCTCATTACCCTTGGAAATATGGGAGTGTTGTAGCTCCTCTACCATAGCTTCCACTTCTTCTCTGCTCATTAGAAATACATCACTAATCGGAGTCTTAAGATATTGCATTACTCACCCCAAGTTTTTCATCCAAAGACTCGTACAAGCTTTGGTTAACTGATACTTAATGTTCTTCCCGCCTGTTTTCTGCACCACAAAACCCGTCTGACTTAGAGTTTCTATTACCCGGTCCAACTCAAACGAGTCATAATCACCAAACCCTTTCTGTAGTGCTTGTTGTCTAGTTAGTTCGTAATTAGGTGCAGCAAACATTACAATTAAGAATGCCTTGATATGCTTGGATACTTCACTCTGTCCTTGCATCCCGGCTACCTTCTTAGCCGTATTACTTAGGCTAGAACAGGCAGCAACAGCATCCAGAATATCATCATCCTCTAGTACCATATCTTTCTTTCTGGCTAGAGAGATGCAAGTGGCAATCTTAATTACATGGTCGTTCATCCGGTCAAAGGTGCCGGTCTTGTCTTCGTATTCTAATGCTCGGTATTTGTAGAACCATTCATCATAGACATCTGCTGCTGCGTCTGACCATATCATTGTGCCATTCAGTTTAGATAGTTCTGCTAGGTAGGCAACCAGCTTTAGATAGTTAACTTCAGGAACATTCCTAATCATACTGTTAGGATGGTCCCGTTTGTCTGCACTAATCAGTAATGTCCTACCTATAAATCCACCACCTAAGTGGGATTTATCTACTGTCATATCAAACATTTCCTGATTGGCTCCGCTTAATAGAGTTAAGCACGGAAATCTGAGCCTCTCCACTGGGGAATTCTTAAGAGTGTTAACCCATTCTGGATTGTAATGAGCATCATACAAATCAGTAAGTATCGTGAGCGCGTGTTTAGCTTCATAAAGAGAAGAGGCAAACTCACCGGAGCAGAGGAAACCTCTAGCGTCTTTAAATGGTATGCTACCGTTCTCTTTAGCTTTAACAATAGCCAGTTCCTTAATGATGCCTTCAATTGAACCTCGCCCACTAATCACTCTAGTATTGTCTACCATCTTCACCAGTTTGGTAGCTACACTAGGACCGAATCCTTTTCCTAATCCTGACCTACCCATTAATAGAATGTATAGGTTAGGCTTTAGCTTGTAAGCCCCTTTGTTTACTATAACATTGGGGGAGACAATGGCAGATATGGTTGCCAATCCTGACCAGTATATCCATTGTTTAGGTGTCTCGACAAAATCAGTCTCCTCTAATAGTAAGTTCAACCATGACATTGGTTAACCCTTTAAAACTTAAGTTTGTTTAGGTCTTTGTAATTGTCTCCATATTCAAAGTCACATGGAATCACTAATGTGTCCCGGCTCAACGAACAGGAAGAGAAATCGATAGGCATTTCCATTATCGGTTTGAGTTCCTTACAGATGTCTTTGTATTCTCCAACCGGCATGAAATAAGTGAGGCTGTCATGTGCCTCATTCACTAGCTTAATAGGGTAGTTCTTACTCTTGATACACAGAGCAGACTGAGTTAGTCTGTCTTTAACGGTTGACTGGGGAAGGAAAGCAAATGCCTCCTTATAGAGTTGATTTCCTGGCCGGTCGAAGAATCTTCTAAGTCTACCAAAAGGATTGATGAGGGCTCTTGAGGTATCAATTGCATCCTTAACATCCTTATGGAAGATTTCCACAAGATTTGGGGTTGCTTGGTGGAATCGACTGAGGATTTGCTTTGCCGAGAATGGACTAGCTGTAAAGTTAATTCTGAATCGTCGGCAATCGGATATAATGTTTTTAAGAAATTCTCTATCTTGCATATTATAATTACCTGCATGTCTCACCTTCTTTCCGATAAATCGTTCGGGACCGTCTTTGGGCAATCTGTCTGCTCGTTCATCAAATGCAGGAGAAAGATTAAATTCCCCACCAAACAACACAAGAGCAGCAGTACGGCGATGAATGTCAATGGTATCGAACGCATTTAGGAGTCTCTCATCTCTACTGAGTAATGCAACAATTCTCGCTTCAGCCTGACTAAGGTCGATGTTAACGATAATAAATCCTGGGTCAGCAATAAGCATCCGTCTAATGTCTTGTCCAGCGTCCCTCTCATCTCCTTGCTTAGTAAGTGTTTTAAAAGCGAATCCAACTTTGTAAGGTCTAGCGGGAGGGTCCAATGTACTGTCTGAACTTCTTCCCGTTTCAGTCCCAACGATTCTAATTTGTGTTCGCATTCTTCCATCAATATCTGGGAGTGCGTATAGATACGTTGAAAGAGTCTTATTGACTCTTCGTATTTCGAGAATGTTCTGTAGTACTGAACGGTAGGATTCATCTTTAACCCTGTCTTTCAACATCTTTGATATTGCGTCTTCATTGGTAGATAGTTCTTTGTCAACCGGACGAAGTTTCATTTGTTCGTATAGTAATTCCTTAACTTGCTTAGGACTGTTGTAGTTAATCTCTCTGCCTACTGATACTTCTAGTCTAATCTTAAGCATCTCTGCCCAAGCCTGATACTTAGCAATCAGGTATCCCTTTACCCCTTCATCAACTCTGAATCCGACCTTTTCCATTCCGAAGTAGAGGTCATGGAGTTTGGTAATGTAGTTGTAATAGAACCCTTTGAGATCTGTTTTGTAAAGGTCAGACAATACATCCAATTCAATCTCTTGGGCTTCGTCAACCTCACAATCCACCGCGGAATCCTTAGCATTATATAGAAACCATCTATCAATACTATGTTTTCCGAAAACAAACTCCTTGCCTTCATCCTTATAATATGGCTCCCTTGTCCAGATGCTTCCGAGGAATGCCAAACCAACGTAAGGTATTTCTGGATTAATGGTATGTGCTTTAAGGGATGTATCACTCTTTAATCCTTTGAACTTGAAGCCAAGCATCTCCATCTTCTGCTGGTCAAACTTAAAGTTCTGACCGGCCACCATCTTATTCCTAAACAGCTTATCAAGTATCTGCCAGATATATGCTAAGTCTCCAGTTGGAATTGAACAGAGTTCATATCTTCCTACTCTTTGGAAGAGGGGGATTGAGATGGCTTCCCATCGATTAAAAGCAATGCTAATACATCCTGGTATTGTTGACTCAATTGTTTCAATGTCTGCAAAAACTCTGTCCGTTTGTTTATGGGAGCGCTCAATAAATCGTGATACATCAACGCTATTTCTTGCAATAGTGAGTGACCTTTCAGGTAATGAGAAGCCCACGCTCTTCGATTCATCGATTGCCCTTTTGATGTCAAGTGCTACCACCCATTTCCATACGTAAGAGAACATCCCTTTACTTGCATCATGATCTTCTGACTCATCACTCGACCTTACTAGATGGCCCGGATGAATCGTACCTACTACTTTACAATCTCCGACCTGAGACGGGAGAATAGATCCCCTATAGTTGAGATACTTACTAACTCCAGTAACCGTCTCAAGTGCGACAGGCCCAACAGCAAGTATACAGTTAGGATTAATAGATAGTATTTCCTTGTAGAGTCTTTCCTTTTCTTCCTCTTCATCACAAACCGTCTTGACCTGTTTAGCATCGTTGAAGGGAGGTTTGTAACGGTATACATAGGTTAACCAGAACTCTGTTCTCCAACTAGGATAGCCTAAGTCGTTAAAGATTCTATCTAGTAACTCTCCGCCTGCACCATTGAAAGGTTTCTGTAACCGGTCGTCTGATTGATTTGGAAAGTCACCTAATACTATCAGCTTACTATATGGATTCCCTTGCCCGCTTACCATGTTAGGCATCTTATTGTGCTTCTTCTCCTATCCACTTATCTTGTTCTTTCTTTAATGCCTCTTGTAATAACTTATTCTCTTTAGTCAGCCGGTCGATTTCCGCGAGGGCGGCGTCTCGCTGGGTTCTCGCCTCGATCAATTCAGCAGCCATCTCTGCCACGCCAGCGCATCCGGTCAAGGTTAAGGCGCGTTGAACGGTGGGCGAGACGACAGGATTCCACGGTGCGTTCATTGATGCCTTGCGGTGCGTCTCGGTGAATGGCGCGTCGGTCATGGCGTCACCATCTTCGGGATGGGCAATCTCAAACAGTCCATCTAAATGCTTTCGCATGTCTTCATTCTCTTTCGTCAGCCGTGCCATCTCGGCATTATAATCTTTCTTCGCAATACATTCAGTATTTTCACATGCCTTCGCTACCACTCGCAGTTCATCTCTCTCCTTTCTTAGTTCCTCATGTGAATCACAGAGTAACTCGATGTGACTGTTCTTAGCACTACTCCGCTTAAACATTTTTACTTTGTCTTCTGAGTAAATCATTCCTTAATCTCCTATCTGAAAGGGACAATTCTTGCTGCAAGGTTCTGCCTGTTCTGTTGTGGGCGTATTGTGGTCGCCGTAGTCCACCTGCTTGAGTGACCCACAACTGCGACATCTGAACTTCCCATACCCAAGATTCTCGTACTGAAACATCCGCAGTTTGATCACTCGCGTACGCAGCCGCTCGATCTCTTTGAGTGCCGCATGGGCTGCTTGCTGTCCGAAGTACGGATTGCGTGGATTGGCAATCTTCGTTAGCGTCTCGCGGTGCGTCTCGGGGAACTCATTACTCATAATACTTACTCCTTAACTGTCTCTCTCACTGTAGCTTTCTCTAATACTAAGACTCTAACTCTCTCAAGAAGATAGTCTCTCTCCTTTCTTAGTTCCTCATGTGAATCACAAAGGTGTTCAATGTGACTGTTCTTAGCAGTAGCCTGTCTAAATGATTTGACTTGCTCTGACGAGTAGATCATTGTTGTTTGTCTCCCAGTATTTAACCATTCTGCATACTCTTGTAGCTTTAGTTCTGCTAGTTCTTTTGTTTCATATGGACCGTAGCATTGTGATTCTGTTTCATCCCAAAAGTACCAGCCGGGTCCATCAAATCCTTGTGCATCGGCATCATGCCAATCCTTACCATGTGCATAATAGTAAACCACTCAATCCTCCAGACCCCAACAGTATCCATTGGGACTAATAACAAATACTTCCTTCTCATTCTGAATGGCATAGCGAATAGTCTTCCATGCCGGAGAGTCTTCATACTCATTGAAGATTTGTGGAATACCTACAATGATTCCACATTCATCAATCATCCTCTTGTTACGTTCCCTCAATGGAAGGGAAGGATTAATCTTCTTAGCTCCATTGAACTTCTCTACTTCTCCATTGTTACCTGCATGTGGATAAACTTCAACTTCAAATCCTTGACCCATTAACGTTAAGAACAAATCGTAGTCTGCATCGTCCCCACCTACAATGAATGAGTGGGTATCCTTATGGAAGGTTGGAAGCAATTGCCTGAAAGCTTCTAACTGTTTGCGGGTAATGTCAAACCGGCTGGTAACTACTGAAATTTTCATGATTCTAAAAACCTTCTCATTTTGTTTTTCTTCATTAGGTACAGGTAAGCTTCGTTTCTATTTCTACATCGTGATACTTCTGGATAGGTCTTAAGTCCTTTTGCTATGATTGAACTAACACCTATCCAGCTTTTACTCTTGTTGGTAATCTTAGCCATCGATCGTACAGTTGTGGACTTACCGGCACTATTGAGCTTGTCCATCAACTCAGTAAGAGTATTGATTTCAAGAACCCAATCTTTAGGTTCTCTTAGAGTTCTGATTAACTCATTAAGTCTTTCGTAAGTTGATGGGTCCATAACTATGCAGGCCAGGGAATCATTGAAGCAGTCAGAAACGCTAGACCTGCTGCAACTAACCGTTGTTGGTAAGGTGCTCCTAATGGTAGTGCTGCAATTGTAAAGCATACAAACGCAAACACTAGTAGTAACAGTTGAAGTATCTTCATTGCCTTTTCTCCTTGGTAATGGGATCGATGGGAGTCGAACCCATATGGTTTGCACCGTTGGATTTTAAGTCCAATGCGTATACCTGTTCCGCCACGATCCCAATTAACTAGTCAGCTCTCTCTGCGTAGATTCTCTCTAATATTTCTAATTGTTTTTCACTAAGAGAACCACGCTTAGTAAACTGTTCTTTAACAGACTCTACGAAATCTTCTTCCCACTTTGATAGGTTTACACCAGTTTCTTCAATAGATTTAAACCACTCTTCTACTAGTTTCTTTTGATTCTCTTCCATTAGACAAGTCCATTAAGAACGATGGAAGCATTAGCAGTCATTACTGCTTCTCTAATCTTACGGATTGCTGTTGTCCTATCGGCTGAAGCTGGACATTCATTAAGGATACAAAGAACTAGAATTTTTGCAGTATCCCTAATAGCTTTGAGGCTTTCAATTTGTTCTTCACTTGGTGCATGATACTTAAACACTTCATCAACTTGTGCTTTTTCCATTTTCATTCCTCTTTTCATGATGTAGTCCCACTGTTTTGAAGTGAAACTACTTACTTCATCGTAGTAAATTATCTTCATATCCTTTAAAGAGGGAACAATCTGTTTGGGTGTCCCGGCCCAGTTAATAGCCACGGTCTTTAACTATTAACTACCTATTGTTCCCTCATTAAAAGATACTCGATGGAGTTTAGGCGCCTCAGCCTAATCTTTTATTCAAGCGGTTGGCGATTCCGAGTGTATTGCCAACCATCCATTTCTTACTCACCTATTCGCTAGGAATCGGAGCATAGTCATCAATCTGATTGACAGGCTTGTTGTTGTACGTTCCACGAACCCAATGAGCAAGGAACTTCTTTCCAATCATTGTCCCTTTGGAAAGCTTAACGCTAAAGCTTCCATTGGGATTCTGTGGAAACCCACAAGCCTTCATCAGAGGAGTAGACATTACTGTCACCTTCTCACTGAAGTAGATGAAGGGATTCTCCAAGCCTTTGAACTCACCTGCAAACACACGCAGAGTAAGATGAAGGTTCTTGGAATCACCAGACTTTGAATCAATAATCTCAAAGTCTACGATTTCAGTGGGCAACCACGATGGAGCATCAACAAGACGGTTCTTGCTAATGTCATCTTCGGAAATGTTCCAGACAATGCTATCGTCAGCCATGTTATTCACCTTTACTTTGTGCCTCTTTGTAATGGGCACCTTACTTTACCTCTGCCCCCGGAATTGGGTGACTAGAGGTAATCTTTTTCTTACCTGTTATCTTTACTACAGATCTATTTCCTTTTTTCCAAGTGACATGAACTTCACTTTCTGGAAATAAAATCTTTTCTTTATTGATACATTCAGGACACACAAGTATTGCCCTGATTACAGAATCATCTGGTAGTTCTGAGCTTACTGATTTCCTACAGAACCAACAAGGGTATCTCACAGGTAATCCTTTACTAGGTCATAAAGATTCTTGTCAGTGTAATCCATTTCCCTAGGAACTTTGAGTGCGGTCTTTGCTTCCATGTAGTCTTCACTTGGACCAGTATAGCAAGTCCTTTTGATATGCTCAATTCCCTTATCGTCACTCTCTACTTTGTAACCGAAGTACCATACCTCATCGAAGTAGGTAGGGATAATTGATTCAATCTTAGGACCAAAGGTAACGATTGAAGTATACCTGGAACCTTTCTTGTTCTTATCAATTGCAGTTCGTTGAACCGGATGGGCAGTAACAAACAGATTGCACTGTAAACTCTTGAGTGTTTCAAGAAGAGTACTAATAATCATAGCCTCTCCATTAAACTCATCCCAAGTAGGAACCATAATTCCACCGGCAGTAACCTTATTACCGGGAGAATCCTTACCAGTCCAATTAGAGAAGGAACCTTTGGCAAGCATCTGCATTACTACTGTAGTAGTGGTCAAGCTGGTAATCCCATCCAGAATAATGTTCTGGTAAGGATTGTATTGAACTAGACTATTGACTAAAGGTTTGAACTTAGTCCAGAAATTCTCCGGTCCAATAATCTCTGCAACAAAATCTCCAGCCTTTACCCTTTCACTATACCAATCAATGACAGGTCTATGTCTACCGTCAAAGTCAATGATGAGAGTCTTACCGGGCCAACTACTAGCTGCAATAGTTTTACCTCTACCCGTTGGACCTACGAAAAGAGCACGAAAGAATCTATCATATGTCTCACTGTTCAGGTTTGGCATCTTCATCCTTTAGATAAGCTACATATTCAAAGTATAGTATTACTTGATGACCATGCTTCAATACTATCTGTCCTTCCTCTGTCTCTAAGAATGGAACCACACAAGCTCTGTGTAAGTAAGCATCCCATTCCTCACACCACATTAAGTCTTTCTCTTCTACGTTCTTACCACATAGAAAGCAATCATGTTCTGGATGTTCATTAAAGTATTTCTTTATCTCACTAGTAGCAGGCCAGATGCCACCGCAAGGCATCAGTCTTTCTCCTTATGATTAATAGACTTATCTCTACCTTCTCGGAAGTAATCTCTAGCATGTTCCTTACAGCATGGGATTCTTTCCTCTAACATAGCAACCGCTTTACCAGTACACTTAGTTCCGTTTGCCTTAATACCACAAGTAACCATATTAACCTCTCGGGAGAATAGATTGCATCAACGCATCAATTCCAGTTAAAGCTTTCTCTTTCTTTTTCTTCAAGTGAACAGGTGTCTTTGTACATTCTTCACAGTGTGGCCGGACAATGATTCTGTCACCATGCTTTAGCTTAGACAGTTTCATAATGAATGGGTCGCCGCATCGGTTACACTCAGCCTGTTTACCATCTACTAACTCTACTCTAATGTGATGAGTACAAGTTTGTTTAGTGCAGATGTAAACTAAGTAAGGCTCCTTACCCGGATTCCTAGTTAGGTCTTTCAGTTTGTATTTGTGAGTACACTTAGCCATTTACTTCCGCCTCTTGTCTGTGAGCAGACCATCGTTCCCCAATATGGAAGTGGTCTTCAATCTTTCTCTTCATCTCCTGATCATTTTCGCTGTTGCAAATCTTATTGTAAGTACACTTTACACATTGAGTAACACCTGTTGGTGGTACTTTTAAGTGACTCTGCGGCCATACATTAGACTGCATACTGTGGTCAAGTATCTTTGCCCACATGATGGTATTCTTTACCCATCTTTCCTTTACTCCATCTCCGATCGGAATAGCTACCCTCCTAAACTTTACTTCTGGCGTATACTTATCACTCTTCTGTAGACCTACCTCATTAACATAGACTAGGTTAACATCTTCCTTGACAGCATAGCCAAGTAATTGATTGTCTAGTCCAATGTAATCTACCTTCTGTCCTCTCCACTTATGGTCAATGACTGTCTTACCAAGGACAGGAAACTCTGCAATCAAATCTATCTTGCCTTCGTAGACTATGATTAACTCATCATCCTCATAGATAACAAAGGAGAATGAGTTCTCTACTCCGAGTATCTTAATGCCATCGTGCTTGTAGTACTCGGTGTATTGGTGAAAGGTTTTAACAATCCATTCCGAGGTTTGTAAATCTAGACTAAGCTTCTGATAGTGTTCTCTTCCTACCTCAGTAGCTTTCTCTACCGCTTCATTCCATTCGTAACCTTTCTGTATTAACTTATAGTAAACCTCTAACATAGTGTGTCCTAAGTCACCACGTTGCATTGGTTCTATTACTTCGTTAGGTCTGTAGTTTTTAACGAAGTTCAAGTAAGTGTAGAACGGACACTTCTGTATAGCATCTAAAAGCTGGGAGTCTAAGGCAAGTATTCTCTTCTCCGCTTTCTCTTGCGAATCTAAGAACGGTTCATGTAAAGTCATAGTAAGATACCATCTTAGCACACTTTTCTTCGTTTGTCAAGTCTCATTCTTTCTCTTTGTTATCCCTTTCGAGGACTATAACTAAAGAACTCCACTTTAGATTAGGGTGTTTCTCTGTTGCATCATCGGCTGCTCTAGCTAATACAGTCCTAACACTACCAGCTATTGCTGTTCCCTTTACTGTGATTGGTTGGGAAGTTTCAAACTCAAAGGTCAAAGAGTAGTTGCATTTCATTTGTTATCCCCAATAGTTATTTAGTTAAAACGGCCTCTCAGAAATCTTTAGGATTCGGAGGCAGTAAGGTACTGGTGAAGGGTGCCGATTGGTTTAGACTGTGCTATATGCCTGTCTCAGCCGGGAGAATGGGCAGTCTAGGGTATGCCTTCTGTTACCCACTTCCGTTTGTCCATAACTTGTCTTTGTTTGTGGACAATAAATAGAAAAAGAGATAAGGGATTATTAGTCCCCTATCTCTTTCGAGTCTTACTTACTTACTGCTTACGCAGTCTGCTGTTGTGCAGCCTGATTGGCAGCCTGAGCAGCCTGCTTCTTGAGAAGCATACCCTTAATGAGTTCGGCTGCATCAAGGATTGAAACACCAGTTCCACGATTCAACTGGCGAGCAGTACGCTTGAAGACTGTCTTCTGGTCTTCGGACATTTCCATGTCACGAAGGAAATCATCAAGCTCATCCTTGCTGTATTCCAGATTGTAAGCACGCTCATTGAATCCCTCGGCAAAACAATCCAAGAGAATCTGCTCATCACCATCGACAAGCATCAGAGCATCAGCCATTCCATCACCATTGGCATCGAGAATGCCTTCAGTAACAAACTCAGGAACCTCTTCCTGAACAGTGATGAGCTTACCTTCTGCATCCTTACCAAGATTCTTACGAATCTCTTTGCCTTCGGCATCGTAAGTCTTGTTACCGGCAGCATCAAGAACAGGAACCGATTCCTTCTCTACTGTCTTAGTAACCCACTTACCGATTGCCTTGTACTTAATCTCTCGGCTGTTAACACCACGAGTACGCTTCACCATTTCAACCAATTCGATAGCCATTTGTGTTTACCTTTTCCATTCAACTAAAAGTGTTTGGGGAAATCCCGCACACCGTGTAGTTCTTACGCGGTTCCCGCGGGAATCTCAGGATTGAGAACCCCGCCGGCCTGAACCTATTCTATCATACCTCACTAACAAATGTCAACTGTCCTAAGATGGGGACAATCACCTCCTAATCGTCTAACTCTTCTAGCACATCAGCAAAGTCATCAAGAGTAGTATTAGAATGTAAGTCTTCAACCCATTCAATCTCACTCTCGTAAGGACAAAGCTTACAGTATTCTTTGTCCATCAAATCGTAATCTTCTGTCTTAATTACTTTGCAATTCTGTGTTCGGTATTCGTTATTGTCTTCCTCTCCCTTATAGAGAGTCAATCCCAAATACTTATTGTGACTGCATGGAAAGAGAACCGCGACGGCGTGACCCAACCGTCTATTCCTTTTAGACCTGTGAACATGAATCTCTACGATTCTATTTGGTGGTTTCTTCATATGCTTCCTTAGTGAATGATGTCTTTGAAGTCTAACCCATGCTCATTCTTAAACTGTTGGATTAGCCTTTCTATTTCCATTAGGTTGGACCTATGGAAATCGTAGTCTCTCTCAGCAATCTCAACCATTGTATCATGATTGTCTCTTGACTTTATAATGTCAAGGATTGCTTGACTTTGTGCATCAATTACTTGCTGGTAAAGACGCATCATCTTAATCAGCAAACTGTTTAGATTTAGAATCACTTCCTGTTCGTCTTTCAACTATCTCCTCCAGTAGTTTGATTCGTATTTCAAACTGTTGCTTCATCTTTACGTTCATACGAATGGCAGTCATTAGTTCTTTTAATGATGAGTCACCCCACAATCTCTTAACTCTTTGAGTAAAGATGTTAACTTCGGCTTCCGTCATTGGAACAATCATGTAGTGTTTGTTCATTACCAACCCTTTACTGGTTTACTTCTGCCCTTCATCTTGATTGCCTCATAGAGAGCAGTAAGCAATCCTGTTTCATCCCATGCGGCAGACTTACCATCCATTGTTTCTTTCATTGACCTACGCTTCACTTCCACTATCTCCGTGAAGTATTCATCAATGGTTCCGCTTGCAATTGGATAGGTAGCATTAACGAAGTATTTCTTCTGACCAATCCTAACCAATCGACTCTCAGCCTGCTCTTCATTGGCAGGATTCCATTGTCTTTCTGCTAGGATACAATCGTTGCACTGTTCCTGTAACCTATCTGTTCCTGTTCCCATTGCCAGTGTCGAACCAACAATGAACTTAATGCCAGGGTTATCAGTAAACTTGGCTACTGTTTCAAACCTTTCTGTTGCACCAAGACCAGAGTGAAATCTTAGTGGTGCTTCATAACCTGCATCCTTACAGGTTTGGGAAAGGAGAACATGAATGGCTTGTTGCACATCGTCATGCTGAGTAAAGATTACCAGCTTGCCATTCGGATTCTCTAACAGAAACTCTTCAGCCAAGTCAACCGTTGGTTGTATCTTGTTAAGACCAACCAAATGTCTCATGACTGCGAGCCTAGCAATCAGAACAACAGGGTCTTTCTTTCTAGTCTCTTCCTCCATCTCTCTAATGAATGCTGCCTCTGCTGCCAAGTATGCAGCCTTAAGCTTTTCATTCTCGAAGTCTACATGGTAGAAGATTCGATTAGCTTTGGTTACTCTCAATCCAATCTCTTCCTTTACCTGTTCTCTGCTACGACGAATGATTATGTCCTTTGTGTATTCGGCAAACCGTTCAGGATTCCATAGTCCGGTATGCTTCTCATAACCATTGACAAGCTCGGTCTTTACCCACCGTCTAAGATAATCTTCTCTTGTCTTAAACTTATCCGGTGCTAGCAAGTGAAGGATTGTATAGTATTCGGCAGCACTATTCTTAATCGGTGTGCCGGATAAGGCTATGATGTTCTTGCCTTTGGCTATACGTTTCACTTCATCGGTTCTCTTACTATCTCCCTTGATAGCCTGAACCTCATCCATAATGACAGTCTTAAAGGGGAAGTCATAGAATGGATTGTCTTTCTTAGTCGTCTCGATTTCGTGACCATACCTACTAGTCAAGACAACCTTCTCCGTTTTACTAAACCTTCGGAGAATGTCATAGGATGCAATGTAGATATTGAATCCCTCAACTGGTGGAATCTTTCCATCCTCAATAATCTGAGGAATGAAATCGCTATCACCCCAGTTAAGTAATTGAACCAACCATTGCACCTTCACATTAGAAGGACTAAGAATCAAAGCCGGGAGAACTAAATCCGGACAGTGTTTCATAGCATACTTCAATGTGCAGATTGCCTGAAGAGTCTTACCTAATCCCTGCTCATCAGCAATCAGAACCTTAAAGGCATTACGAACGGCAAACTTAATGCCTTCAACTTGAAACGGGTAAGGAGTATCGCCAGTCTTTCTATTCTTAAAGGCAAAGGCATCCTCAATAGGCTGCATTACCTCTGGCTCTTTAACAAGCTCTTCGATTGTTTCTTGGGCAGTCTTAGGTGCATCCTTTAGCAAAGGTCTGCTAGCAAGATGCTTACAACCCAATCGAATTAACTTCCTACCAACTTCTTCACCTATCTCTTGCTCGGTCTTGCAGAAGGGACAAATCATTGTCATCCCTTATTCTCCTTTCTCTCGCTTCTCTTTAGCCAACCTAATCTTTTCTTTAACAGCATCAGCTTTGGCTTTCATTTCTTCCGGTGTCAACTTCAATGGTTCAACCTTTCTTTCTCCCATTGACATTGCCATTTGTTCTAGTGCTTCGTTAAGAGATTGCTTCTTCTCTTGCTTTTCAGGAGCAACGAAACCACCGTTCTGTTCCTTAACCTTTTGGCGCATCTCTTTAATGCTCATACCAAAGAGGTCAGAAATCAAATCGTCTTTTGGTTTCTTCTCTTTCTTACGTGGTTCACCTTCCCAATTCACCTTAATGTTTGGGTCAGTGATGAGCTTATCCCTGTCTTTCTTAATCCATTCAGGGATTCCATGCCTGCCAGATAACTTATCCCATTGCTGGCTAAGCATTGCTCCTTCTCTTTTGCAATAGAACTCTATGTAGAAGACCTCTTTGATTCTTTGCTCAATGTCTTCCTTAGTCATAGACTCTATCGCAACGGTCTTTTCTTCAAACCATTTGATGTATAGGTCTTTGTCAATGTCGAACTCACCCATTTGTTCTCCTTCCAGACTTAAGTAAAAGTCCCTACACTTACTGTCACAGAAAACATACCAAATGTTTTCTTGTTTGCGGTTGCAGAAGTTACAGTATCCACTTTGTTTTATCACATAAGTAATAACCTCTATACTGTCCACAAGAAAAACGGTTCCTTGTGAACAGTAACAAGCTATTAGTTACTTGGCTTTCTTAGCACGTTGCATCTTCCTGATTATCTTAGCCAGCTTCTCTTTGTTCTCTGGTCTTTGAGTCCAATGAGGATAAAGCTTAGTATACTTACGCTTCATCCTTCCCTCTTCCTGTTTCTTATTAGCAGGAGTCCAACGATAAGGAACAGGCTTCTCTGTCCACTTCTTCATGAACTCTTCTCTAGTAGGAAACTTATCGAAGAGTTTATCGTAGATGATATGGCTCTTACCTTTAGCCTTCTCATCAGCCTTATCATTAAATCCTTCACTGAATGTCTTAAGGATTTCATGTTCTATTCTCTGACCTGAAGGTGGAAGGATTGAATCCAATTCATTCAGGTTTGCTTCGATGTTATCAGCAATCATGCGTAGCTTCTTAATAAACTCTCTCATCATACTAAACCTCTCCATTATCGGGCCACAGTTTGGGTTGCGGTTCTTCTGGCTTCATTAGTTCTTTGATGCTGAACCCATGCACATCAAATATGTCATACTCATAGTCACTACCTCTGTCTCTGATAATGAACTTGCCATTCTCAAAGATGAACCGGCTAACGTTATGGAAGTCTACTGTGCTTCCAGTTCTAAACGTTATCTCTATCCGTCTAATCATGAGGATAGGCATTAGTTACTCTCCAAACTAATCACATCCTTTAACTCATAGTGATGATTAGCACCATGCTTATTACGGGTCCAAAGGATTACCGTATTGTCTAGGAGTTTGTTAATGGTTACTACATTCTCATACTTAGTAACCATGTCCGGGTCTTGTTTACTTACTATGTAAACGTTCATTGTGTCTGTTCTCAAGAACCTTACCAAAGCATTCTCCATTTCCATTGGCTGCATTAATGCCTTTGTTCTTTGACAGGTATTGCAATCACAATCACAATGCTGTGGTTCTAGACATACCTTACAGTTTTCGTTTTCGTTTCTTCTCATACCTTACCCTTTCTGAACCGGGCAATGTTCGCTATGTTATTCTTCCAAGACTGAACGTTATCATTCAGTGGAAGATGCCCATACTTCTCACACTCAGCGCAGCCGGAACACTTAATCAAGTAACCGGCTGGAGCTTTATCGATTAGACCGTCTAAGAACTGTTTCTTTAGTGCTTCGTCCATACTAAATCCCTTTCAACCTAATCTCTACTTCAATCAAATCCAATGCCCGTTCCAATTCCAAGTTCTTATTGTTGTAGTCATTGGACCAAGTGATTAGAAGTTGCTTGGCAATCTGTAGTTCTTCGTCAGTTACATTGGCATTGAATGTAACCATATAGTGATTAGCTACTGCTACTAATCTAAAGGCTTTAGCTATTTGTAATGCTCTACTTCTGGTTACTTCTGGTGTCTCTATCATATTAGGTAGTAACCTCTACTGTTAACTCATCGTAACGTGGAACACTACTGAGCTTCTGAACGATTAAGTCTTTGAGATTCTCTAGTTCAGACTCAATCTCTTCTACTGCTGCGTCTAGCTCTTCGTCTGTCCAATAGCTAGTGGTTTTGATGTTCACTTTCAGTTGATATAGAATCACTGAACCTTCACCTTCCCTTTCTCATCCATGTAACCAGCCAATGCTGATTGCACGAAGTTAAGAGCACACTGTTTAGTGCAGAATGTAAGCTCATTCATACACTCATCACAAGGACATTCCATTACCATATCCTTGCCGCAAGAGTCACACTTCTTTGTTACTTTGTCTTTGTCCATTAGCAGCCCATTCTCCTCTCTCTATCGCACTCTGCCTGATAAGTATAGTGGTCGTCAATCCAATCCTGAACGTATTTGGTTGACTTCTCGTCAAGTCTATCCCAATCCACTTCAGGTGCTACCCGTTCACCATGACATTCATTACAAGGAACGTCATAGACTCCACTAAAGTAGTCTTCCATGAAGTCTGGTCCTTGCTCATCGAAATCCTCTTGAGTAAGACCATTGGAATCGATGGCAGGATTAACATGCTTACCCTTACCATCGCACGTTCCACATACCTCATACTTAGCAGGTATCTCCATGTCTTCTGTTTCTGTTTCAATGATTAGAAGCATTTTCTTCTCATCGAAACGGGAATACCATTTCCTATTCGTTTCTCGTCTGTCCACTTACTCCTCCTAAGGTGTTAGGGAAATGAATAAGATTAACATAAGGAAAAGAAATGTAAGAATCATTTCTCCCCATCCTGTTTCTTCTTTACTCATAGCTTTTTACTTTCTCTATGATTTCCCAGTTTTCATTGATGATTTGGAAATACTTATCGGCATCCTTTAAGTATTTCTTTGCTTTTGTTTCGTTTCCTCTGTCCCTACAGTAAACGGCAGAATCATGAGAATCTCTGAACCATTTACAGTAGAACCTTACTAAAGTTTCATGGAACTCCATAGTAACTCCTTTCTTTTCTATTCCGCGTCAGCGCTCCCAATTGCCTTTCATTCTGGCAATCT